>ENA-UOUE01001388-UOUE01001388.1-compost-metagenome-genome-assembly--contig:-NODE-1388-length-15396-cov-9.418565_pt1 | contig 15396 bp, 12 predicted proteins | sample MGYA00238146_ERZ747223 | MGnify/ENA primary metagenome ERZ747223 (study PRJEB28781, sample SAMN06268865) | compost metagenome | isolation source: single cell | place: USA: California, Emeryville, Joint... | reverse complement strand
CTGCTACATTTGTTCGGATACAGATGGATTACGCGTTCCCTTAACAACCTCTTTAATAAAGTCTTTCATAACAAAGACGGAAACAAAAACTATTTCTTTGACGACTCTTATCACAATCTCACGGATTCGGTCCTTCATCCTGATCATCCCAGAGATCACCTTGACCAACCAACGGGAATTAAAGAGCTACCGCAAGAACTTTCCGGGAGTGTTAACATTGTTCCTGAAAGCCATTTTGTAGTTCATCAAAAAGCTCCGGAGTATATCAAAATGGACGGCTTAGCGAGCAAATGAGCATTCAAGGCAAGATCATTTTTTTTTTCTCAGTTTTATAAATAAAGAATTTGTATAAATTCGAGACTATCCTTAGATGTAATCAATTCATCAGGGGCCAGTTTGATCAGAACTTAAATGACTGAAGCTTCTTAATAAGCTCAAAATCAAAAACAAAAATGTTGAATTCCACCTCTTCATAGTTCTTATTATTACTATGAGTTAGGTCGAGTTTAATCTGAACTATCTAGTTAAGTGTATCTCGTATGATTAATAATTCCAACAAGGTTCATTGTGGAAAAGAATTCTATACAAGCTAGGAAAATTGAGAATTCTCACGATTAACCTCTCATAATTCTTAGGCAATGCATGGCATACCTATCCGAATTTTCTGCAAAATAACCAACTATTTCATGCTTTGGAGCACCGTATGTATAATAAGCGCCTCTTCCAAGCCAACTCAAAGCTCCTTCTGCGCATTCTTCCGGTTTAACTAAGCAATAGTTATCTTTGCCTCCGCTAGAGCGATAGGCCGGCGTATCAACAAAATGCGGCCGAACCGATAGGACATCGATTTTATCCTTGTACTCCATTGCCATATTCTCTGAGAGATAGTCAACAAATGCCTTGCCTGAACTGTAGATTGAGAAACGAGGTATAATTATTCGAGAAGCAATTCCGGAAAGATTGATAATCGCAGATTTTTGTGGTCTCTTTAAGAGATCATTGATATAGAGTCTCGTCAGCATTACCACAGGTAGTAAAGTGATGTTGTTGACCTCCGTTATGATCTTTTTATCCAATTGGTTCAAAAGGCCTCCTTTACCAGCACCAACATTATTGACTAGAATTGAAATATCTAATCCTTCCGTCTGTTTATAGATGTTTTCGAAAAACTCAGGCTTGCTGCTCACGGAGAAATCAGCTTGAATAGCTTTCACCTTAACTCCATAGGAACTTGTGAGGAGGTCGCTAACTTTTTTAAGATTTTCTTCATTTCTGCCAAAAATCACCACATTAAATCCTCTTTTGGCCAGAGCAATAGCGAATGCCTTTCCAATACCATCTGTAGACCCTGTAATGAGAGCCCAAGAGCCTTCTCCGTATCTTGAAGCAAGGTTTTTGGTACCTTTTGGAATCCATCTCCATAATCTGCAAGTAGTCGCAGAAAGCAGATTGAAGCTCTTTTTAGCTACATACGCAAAACCGAGAGCTGCAAAGATGTTGAGTGCTGTCTCAGGTAAATGCTTATTGAGTTGATCTTTTACTTTTCCGATTATTGCTGACATGTATGTGATACTTATGTAATATAATTAATAAGTTTGCTCGTGCGTAGTTTCCATTTGGAAAAAAAAAAAGAAGAAAATAACGATATAAATTCTTCAGATTGTTTGAAAAAGAATCAATACACTCAATTAATTACTTTGGGAGGCTTAAACAAAGATATGACATGACTAGCATACAAATCAGAATTCTCCGTGAAATAACCGATGATCTCATGTTTTGGAGCGCCATATGTGTAATAGGAACCTCTACCAAGCCACGATAAAGAGCCTTCAGCGCATTGTTCTGGTGTAACGACACAATAGTTCATGGTGCCTCCAACAGCTTGATATAACGGTGTGTAAACAGCATGCGGATGGACTGAAAGGACATCAATCTTGTCTTTGTACTCAATAGTCATGTTTTCTGAAAGATAGTCGACGCATGCTTTCGCAGGGGCGTAGACTGATAACCCAGGCTTATTCATACCCACAGCAACTGAAGAAAGATTTATGATGGCAGATCTTTGTGGTCTTTTCAATAGATCGTTAATATATTGTCTCGTTAGCATGACAAGAGCGAGCACATTCACGTTAATCATGTCCATTATTGCAGCTTTGTCCAATTGACTGAAAAGATTCATTTTGCTTGTGCCAACATTGTTGATGAGAATTGAAATGTCAAGTCCTTCAGTTTGTTTGTAGATATTTTCGAAGAATCCAGGTTTTATACACATCCCAAAATCAGCTTGAATAGCTTTCACATAAACTCCATAGGAACTTGTGAGAAGATTGCTAACTTTCTTCAACGTTTCTTCATTTCTGCCAAAAATCACAATATTGAATCCTCTTTGTGCCAAAGCAATCGCGAATGCTTTTCCAATACCATCTGTAGACCCCGTGATGAGAGCCCAAGACCCTTCACCGTATCTTTTGGCTAGGTTCTTTGTGCTTTTTGGGATCCATCTCCATAATCTGCAAGTAGTCGCAGAAAGCGCGCAAAAGCTCTTTTTAGCGACATAAGCGAATCCGAGAGCTGCAAAGATGTTGAGTGCTGTGTCGGACAAATGCTTATTTAGTTGACTTTTTACTTCTGATATTATTTTCGACATTTTTAAGTTCTATTTAGAATATTCGATTTCTTAATATTTATCTTTGTTAAGTCATATATTAGCTCTTTTACGCACACACACAAAGGTTTGATTGCCGCAAGAATCACAGCAAAATTATGTAATTTTTTTCCCTCATGCGCTCCTCTGTATTTCAAGAGACATGTGTCATACACTTGAGCAAATATTAAGCATATTGAGAACGTGTTACTACTATAACTTGTTTGAGTTTGGACATTTTTTATTAACTGGTGGATATTTTTCGTGGAAAACTGTGATGATATACACCAAAGTGACTAAGAGACGTATGAGAACGATAAAGGAGAGAACCAATGTATTAGTAGTCGGATCGTCTCAAATGCCTATTATAATTTAAAGAAGTCAAGTATCACCGGATATAATCTTAATGAGATGAAGCTTTCTAAAAAATATGCAATTTAGAAAGAAAAAACTTCTCAAATATGCACTATTTTTTATTCAATTGCGTGCAAACTTTGAAACTCATGAAAATTGGCGATTCGTAGATGGAAAATTTAGAGAAGTATTACAGAACCTGAATATCTTAGAAATAGCATATTGGAAGGCTTGTAACTTTTTTTCTTTTCTTTCCGATTACTTAGGGTGAAACAACGCTTGTATACCGACCGTAGCGCCATATGCGTACCAGGAACCTCCCATGTCATAAAGTACCTTCGGCGCATTGTTCTGCCGTAACGCTACAATAGTTCTCAGAGCCTCTAATAGCTTGATATAATGATGTAAACCCGTAATTTGATCTGTCAGAAAGCACATCGATCTTGTCCTTGTACTCAATATCCATGTTTTCTGAAATAGTCTGTGAACACTTTACCTCGAGTATAGATAGATAAGGCCAGGGTATGCGAGAAGCGATTGAGGAAACATTTCTGAGAGCAGATCTTTGTCATATCTTCACTAAATCGTTAATATCTATTTATACCGAGTAAGCATCAGCACAGGCAGCAAGCTTATGTTGCTGGCCTCCATCATAATCTACCTATTTGATTGATGAAAAAGCCCTACACCTCCAGAAACACCAATATTATTTATGAGAATGAAATATCTAATCCTTCAGTCTGCTTGTAGATATTTCAAAGAATTCAGGTTTTATACATCTCCCAAAATCAGCTTGAATAGCTTTAACTTTAACTCCATAGGAACTTATAAGGGGGTCGCTAACTTTCTTCAAGGTGTCTTCCTTTTTGCCAAAAATCACAATATTGAACCCTCTTTTCGCCAACAGCAATCAATAATCTACAAGTAGTCGCAGAAAGCATGCAAAACTCCTTTTTCGCAACAAAAGCGAATCTGAGAACTGCAAAGATGTTGAGTACTGCCTTAGGCTAGTATTTGTTTAGTTGATCTCTAACTTTGCTGATTACTGTTGACATGGATGCGATATTATTAATGTGATATAATTATTTGAAGTTTACTGGTGCAAATTTTGGATCAAGGGAAAAAATAACAATATACAACCTTTGGAGTTTTCCAAATGAAGTGCAATACTCTCTATTTTTTACTTTGGAGGCTTAAGCAAAGATATGACATGAGTGGCATACAAATCAGAATTCTCCGTTAAGTAACCGACAATCTCATGTTTCGGAGCGCCATATGTGTAATAGGAGCCTCTACCAAGCCATGATAAAGCGCCTTCAGCGCATTGTTCTGGTGTAACGACACAATAGTTCATGGTGCCTCCAACAGCTTGATATAACGGTGTGTAAACAGCATGCGGACGGACTGAGAGAACATCGATCTTGTCTTTGTACTCAATAGCCATGTTTTCTGAGAGAAAGTCGACGCATGCTTTCGCAGGGGCGTAGACTGATAATCCAGGCTTAATCATACCTGCAGAAACTGAAGAAAGGTTAATAATTGCAGATCTTTGTGGTCTTTTCAGTAGATCGTTAATATATTGTCTAGTTAGCATGACGAGAGCAAGCACATTCACGTTAATCATGTCCATTATTTTTGTTTTGTCCAATTGACTTAAAAGACTTCCTCCGGCAGCACCGATATTATTGACGAGAATTGAAATATCTAATCCTTCAGTCTGTTTATAGATATTTTCGAAGAATCCAGGCTTTGTGCAGACCGAAAAATCAATTTGGATTGATTTAACTTTGACTCCATAGGAGCTCGTGAGAAGATCACTAACTTTTCTTCAACGTTTCTTCCTTTCTGCCAAAAATCACAATATTGAATCCTCTCTTTGCCAAAGCAATCGCGAACGCTTTTCCAATACCATCTGTAGACCCCGTGATGAGAGCCCATGACCCTTCACCATAGTTTTTCGCTAGATTCTTTGTGCTTCTTGGGATCCACCTCCATAATCGACAAGTAGTTGCAAAACCCCTTTGTAACAGCATAAGCGAATCCAAGAGCTGCAATGATGTTAAGCGCTGTCTCAGGCAAGTATTTATTTAGTTGATCTTTAACTTTTCCGATTATTGTTGACATGCATGTGATTTTAATGTGATAAAATTATTAAGTTTGTCCTGCAAATATTGGATCAGAAGAAATAAATAACGATATCAATTCTTCGAATTGTTCGAAACAGAATGAAGTCCTCTTAATTATTACTTTGGCCGCTTCAGCAAAGATATGATTTGATTGGCATACAAATCAGAATTCTCGGTGAAGGCCCCTTTTTCAAGACATCAATCCAAGAGCTGCAAAGATGTTGAGTGCTGTTTCAGGCAAGGATTTGTTTAGTTGAGCTTTCGCTTCTGATATTTTTTTGACTTCACTTTAGAATATTCGATCTCTTAATATTTATCTTTGTTAAGTCATATGTTTTCTATGTTACGCACACACACAGAGGTTTGATTGCTCATGAGAATCACAACGAATATAAAGTTTTTTCTAATGTGCTCCGAGGTATTTCAAGACATGCTTGGCGTACAATTCACAATTTTCTGTGGGATAGCCAATAATTTCATGCCATGTCGCACCATAGGTGTAGTACGAACATCTTCCGAGCCAAGATAACGCTCCTTCAGCGCATTTTTCTGGTGCAACAGCGCAATAATTTGAACTACCTCCAATAGACGAGTATAATGGAGTGTGCACGTAATGTGGTCTGACAGAAAGCACATCGATCTTATCCTTGTACTCAATTGCCATATTCTCTGAGAGGAAGTCCGCAAATGCCTTTCCTGGGCCGTAGATCGAAAAGCCAGGCTGGAATACGCGCGAGCCGACTGAAGAAAGATTAATGATCGCAGATCTCTTTGGTCTCTTCAAAAGATCATTGATATAGTATCTAGTAAGCATGGCTACAGGCAGCAAGTTGAGGTTGTTCATATCCCAGATGGTCTTATGGTCCAATGTGGAGAAAAGAGTCCCCTTAAGAGAGCCGACGTTATTGACGAGAATTGAAATGTCTAATCCTTCAGTCTGCTTGTAGATGTTTTCGAAGAATTCAGGCTTGGTGCATCCTGAGAAATCCGCTTGAATGGCCTTAACTTGAACTCCATAGGAACTAGTGAGAAGGTCGCTAACTTTCTTCAAAGTTTCTTCCTTTCTGCCGAAGATTATGACATTGAATCCTCTTTTTGCCAAAGCAATAGCGAAGGACTTTCCAATGCCGTCGGTGGAGCCAGTGATGAGAGCCCAGGAGCCTTGGCCATATCTTTCAGCGAGGTTTTTGGTGCCTTTTGGAATCCATCTCCACAATCGGTATGCGGTTGCGGAAAGAGCACAAAGGCTCTTTTTCGCTACAAAAGCAAAGCCGAGAGCGGCAAAGATGTTGATTGCTGTCTTGGACAAGTGCTTGTTGATCTGATCTTTCACTTCTGTGATTGCTTTCGACATTTCTGAGAAAGATTTTCTAAGATTCTACGTATAATAATTTGTAATGTATATAAAAGAAGAAATCTCCGAATTCGTGTTTTAGGAGAAATTAATCGTACGTTAATTTATCAGGAAGCTAACGCAAAAAACCTGGTATCAAGTAATCTTTTAGCTTTCTTTTTTTCTAGCCTACTAGGATGCTTTTTTTAGGTTAATGAGCATCACTTCGAAACGGAATGGCTAGTCAGAACATACAGTTCATTATTTACAAATATCTACTTGAGACACATGGATTTGGTTTCGTTAACTCTTCAATAAACCTGTGCGTGCTTCAAGTAATTCAACCTAACGAATTAATGAAGCTTAAATTCAAATAGCAATTTGTTTACATGAAATACAATCACCATGAAAGCGAAAGTTTGAAAGGATTTTATTTTTTCGGTTCGAAAATCCAATCAGCCTAAACTTTTCACATGGGAAAATAACATTCTTTAGACATCTTTGAAGCTTCAAGCATAGGTCAAGATGAAATACTCTTTTTGCACATTTCCAACTCACAAAAGACAGTATCTAATCCGTAAACCCTTATTTAACTTCCCTAGCCCGCTTCGGCTCATTTTCATTCGGCTTGGGTATGTTAGAAGTAGCGTCGTTATCAAACAGAATCTGAGTTTAGCTAGGCCTATTTGTAGTAATTTAGATTTTTCGAATTACTTGTTCGCAATCCTATTTTATTTTCAATAAATATACCTTTCACAACCCAGAAAAAAATTCACTTGCACTCACCTATTTCACCATGCAAAGTCAACAGTTTTTCGCCCAGCAGATATTCCAAGCACCAACCGAGCAAGAAATTGAGCAATGCTGCCTGCTATTACGCAAAACGTACATGGCCAAAGACGATCAGGAACGCGTACAAGCAGAAGAAGCTTTAAATCAGATTTCAAAGAACTCTCAGAAATTCCTTGAGTTACTTATCTCTATAATAATCTCTCCAAGCTCTCGTAATAACCAATCTTTGGCTTTGTCTTATCACAAAGAATCTTCTATGGCATAGAAATCGAAGATAAAACTAAACAATCAGCTGCTACCTACACCAACCACCTTCTCAAAAGTCAGGCTGTTCGAGAGCACCTATCACCGCAGCAGAAGCTTCTCCAAATGAATATAATCTACCAAGCAATGATAACTGAAGGCCTGCCACTGACTTTACGTTTGCATTTGGGCACAACTCTGAAAAGCATATTAGAAACAGAATTAGGTACTGTCTTCTTTCTCCGTTACTTGATTTATGCGTTTAGGTGATGAATTTAAAACGCTGCTCCTCCCTATCATCGTTGAATCTCTAACTTTGACTAATAGCGGGGCCGTCGGGGTTCTTGTCGCCTTGCAATGCCTCACAAATTCGACTACCCATGGAGAGAGACTTGCGAAAGTGTTCCAGGACACAGCTAGGAATATGATTTTGCTGGCAGATCAATGGATCGACCCCCTTCTCATGGAATTATCTGCGCTTGGCATGAGTCTTGCAAACTCTACCCAGGAGCAGATTGATTTGAAAGTGAGCAAAATAATTGAGAGGTATGCACGTCCTTTTTCTTTAGTTGTTAGCGGTAATTAGGTTGGAGGCACTGAGGGTATGGACTGAAACCCTCCGTAATTTTGTAGGCAAACTGGGCGATAAGATAGGCGATTTATTGAAACATATCATCGTTCATGACGCCATCGCACTGCTCCTTGTTAAATTTCTCTGTTTGCACATTCAATCGCCAAATCAAATAACAGACATCATCATCTCAACGAGCGGGATTAAGAAATTCGATGATTTACTCAATGAGATTAAGATAAGAGTGATGAGGATCCTCAATCGCCTGATGGTTTTCATGCTGGACAAAAAAGCCGAACTGCCAACGATTTCGACCTCAAAATTTTATTCAATCATCCAAAGCGTGTTGCAGTTATGTCTCACCACAATCCTTAAATTCTGCAAAAGCGATACAATTGACTTGTCGAAAGCAGTTGCCGTAAATTGCCTCATTTTTGTTCTCTAAAGTCAAGATAAATAATGCATAGGATACCACTTACGAATGCTTTTTATCAGAGATACTGTTTTTCTTGACACGGCTTACCAACCAGCCAGAGAACTACTATTTATTCGCTGAATACAGACGAGAGTAAATTGATACCCTTGGGAGTAACATCTGATCCCTCTATCTGCTTTAGTCTCGTTTTACACGTACTTTTTCCTCTTCTTCGCACAATGGAGAGCGAACAAGAACTGTTGCTGGATAACCCGTCGCAATTTGTGCAATTAGCCATTGATACCTGCGAAGAACAGGTACGAACTCCCTCTTGGCTCATGGCTCTGATGTAAAATATATAGAAATCCCAAACCGTGAAAACAAACTGCGCAGCATTCATGGAAGCGCTTTGCGACCGTATTGACGGAACCGCTTCGCTGGTCGTCATGTTCGCGTTAAGTCTGATTGAATTTTCTCTGGAATCGGACAGACTGGAGGACATCCCGACGAAATTTTTGACGTTGAAAGACTGCCTTCAAAGCCCTATGCTGACGAAGACAAAAGCGAATATCAGAGTGGAAACCTCGCTGATAGTCCTCAATTGCCTCAGTTACATCGTTTCCGGAAGAAAGGATTTGCTGTATCGAAAAATTTATCTTCATCTCTTAACTATCGTTAGGGCTCTGCTAGAAAAAATGGTGACTCAATACAAGCAATTCTTCTTCTCTACAAAAGACGGTATTTAATAACATTTGTTGATGCTGGTGTTAATACATTGGAATCGAATAGTCTTGATTAAAAGTCGATTTGTTATGCTCATCGGGTTCTATTACGAGTGGATCTTTAAAAACGCTAATCAAAAGGAAGAATTTGCGGCGATAACTATTTTCTTGATAAGCGCGATAGGCTGCGTTGAGGAGGGCCAAGAGGCGGTTTCCTTGCAGGCAATCGATGGGATAACAGCGATAATAAGGTCCGAGGAGGTCGCTGTTAGAATAGAGCCTTATGCTGTTGACGTACTTGAAAAACTGACCGAATTTGTGGGTTTGGTGCCTTACCATGAGCTTTTCGACGTACTCCTGGATTACATCAGGTAAATCCCTTCTTTCCCACAAGAAACGTCATTCGTATTGTCTCGTAGGAATTATGTTGATAAGCTGATTGATAAACCCAGTACGATTATCAATTTAGTGAAGATACTCGTCACAAGGATCGAATCTGAGCTGTTGAAATTGCAAGGAACTAAAGAATTAACGAATTTGACAATAAACAAAGCTTGGAATATCATCCGTGCTATCGGCGAAGAAAAGAAGTATTTCCCCGCCCTTCAGCAGGAGTTGGAGGAAGCGCTTCTGCCGGTGCTCAAATACATAGAATTTCCTGAGAAAATCGACTTTGATGAAGATATAATCTTTTTTTTGAACTCTTCAATGGCGTACTCAGAAAGAGTTTCGCCTATTACCTTTACGATGACTCAGACTTTCCCAAAAATTTTTGCAAAGTACCGATGCTGTTTAGGAGGCTTCCTCTTCCAATGCCTCAATCATATCCTCGTGTACGGAAAGGAGGACATTAAAAAGGTTCCCACTGTTCTAGATTTGGTAAGAATTAAGTGATTGATTATTCTTTTATTGTAATTTTCATTATTATAGATAATCGACCTCGCTTGTGAGGCAATGAAGACTAACTCGAAGTTTCCCAACGAAGCGAACCGTTCGGATGGAGCGCTGCTGATTCACGTTGTTTTCCAGTATTATGGAGATGTTTTAGAACCAAAACAAAGGAATGTTATGCTAATGTCAGCCCTTGAAGTTTTGAATGCTGGCGTTAAAAAAGGCTTTTTCAGAGCAAGGTATCATGGGAGTTATTTCCTTGCGTTTTACATCAAATCATAGACTTTATGGCATCATTTTGCATGGATTCATGACCAATTACCAAGCAACCGAGGAATTCTTGGTTTCTCACAACGTTTTGGCCCAAGTCGTCCGACAGACGCTTGAAAACATCAGTGATTTTAAGATGAACTACGATAAAAAAGTAAATAACTCTCCCTCTCTCTTCACTTAAGCTTCATCGATGAGTTAGGTCTTTGTAATCGGGTTCAGCTACGTCCTAATGCAAGAGAAGTTAAACGAAGGAGTCACGACGAACATCACGCTTATTTTCGACTCGGTGATCACGATGCTCAAGATTATCCAAGCGCTCGAACAAGCATCGGCCGCGCGGAAAATCGCGGCTCAGGAATTCAAAACCACCAAAAATAAAGCTATCTACAGCAAAACCGAAGAGGACATTCCAGATGATGAAGAGATAACAAAACGAATTTTGAGTGATGCCAAAGGCGAATCGAAGGAAATAATACCAAATCCTCAAAATCGAACAACATTTGATGAAGATTTAGAAGACGAGGACGACGATGACAGCGACAACGAGAACGATCCTTTATCCGCCTGTGGCGAAGAGGTGGCATCTAATTTAGTTTCCAGCTCTAACGCAATGATAGGATGAGCAACGGGTCTCAGTTGATCTCTTGATAACCTATTTTAAGAAGAGAGACGAGTTCAGTTTCTTCCGAGACGTCATCGTCAAAATTAAAGAGGTAAACCACGACGGACTTGCCCAGATCGTCGCAAAGCTTCCCTTGGCGAAGCAAAACTACCTCAAACAAGTGCTGCAGAGCTACAGAGTCCCTGTGGATGAGAAAAATCAGGCTACCAGAGCTCGAAAGATTGTTACGGTCAAGGGAAAGAAGGACAAGAGCGCTTTCCCAGATAAAGACAATGAGATGTCTGATAAATAGAAAAACGAGTTGATGGTACAGCCGGCGCGAGGCCAAGGCACCAGTTGAATTATATATTCATGTATAATTGATGTAACTAACGAGAGATTTGATAGCGCGTATGAATTCTTCAAAGAGAAAGTTGTAATTAGTATGGCTGAAATTTTAGATCCATTGGTAACATGATATAAAGTTCCATGCATTCTTACGACTAAAAATTAACACAAAGCTTAAGCTAATTATTTTTAACCTCTTTATAATACGGATTAGACGCGTTTCTATAGCATACATTCAGACAGTTATTCCAATACGAGGTGCGAGGCTTGATCTCGGGTTTATCTCCCATGGCTGAGTAGTAGTCGTCTCCATCGCTGACTTTTCTTGCAGCAGTCGTAGTAGTTTGTATACTGGCCGTAGCCTAAAAGGCTATAAGCTTACGGTTTTTACAGTACTCTTACCTCAGTGGTCTTGCGATGGCCGTATCTTTCGCTGGTAGTTTTATCTAAAAACATATTGCGGGTCTGAACAACGACAAGCGCGCTGGAAAAGAGGGTTATTTTTTGAGGAAGAGAGGAGTATTTACGTAATTGGGAAGAAAAAAATCACGCTGAGACCGCCTGTCGCAATGCAGCACCCTTGTTTGATTAGAAAATAGAGATGTTTGTCCTCGAATAGCTGGATGAAATATTTAAATATCGGCTCTTCTGTGTAGAAATCTATCAGATGATGTTATGAATAAATCACTCTTGAAAACTCTGCTGAGTTACTTAAGATGCTGAAAGCGATCAGGTACCCCATGCTAACGACTAACATGATGATAAATAGGTAAAAGTAGCAATGGTTTCTGTGAAATAATGTTGGTTTAGGCTTGTCGGTCAGGAAAAGAGTTTACCTTGCTCCGATGCAGTTGTCGACCCATGGGCAGTGGTGATCGAAGACCTGAACACAACGCTTACAAAGTTCGCAGTGGCGGGATCGCGGAGGCTTGAGCACCTGGAAAAGCAAAATTAGACGGAAAATAGGCTAATTGGTAAAGTTACAGCGCATTCGGGACAGACAGTAGAACAGTCATTCTTTTCCAATAATTCCTAATCAAATGAGGTTAAATCATTTGTTTTTACCACAACCCATCGCAAAGCTTACTAGTATAGATGATTGAGGGTTTTTAGGGAGGAATCCTGGGTCTCCAAGCCACACGATCAGGAATAGAAGGGTAGTAACAAGAAAAAGTCCTCCAAAGACAGCAACTTCCCAGAGCTCCGAAATAACTAGAAACCATTATGGTACATTATAAGTGAGCGTAGAATATTACATGGGAAGATAAAAACGACGTCAGCAATGTAAGGAATGAAGTACATGAGCATGAAGGATATCAAAGATGATTTGGATCGCTTGTTCCCAAGCCCAGGTTTGATGTTACAACAGTCAATGAAGAAGTCTTTTCTTTTCTTCGGCCACAAGATTTCAGATCAAAAAAAAGTAGAACGCGGTCTAGCCATACCAATAAATTGATGATATTATCATAGCCATTATCTTTCGCGATATCCATCGCTGTTTTGTTATCTTTACTCTTGTTCCCAGAGATCAAATGAACGTATAAAAAGTTTAGAATTACTCTTAAATTTCTATTCGCGCCTTTGACCAGCAGCCGCCTTACAACCCTTATATTTCCTAGCAGCAACACAATTCGAATGCACATTCCAAATGAATCATGAGAAACTACCTGATATTACTGCAAGATGCAGCGGAGTCAGTCCCCCTTCGTAGTCTGGCAGATTCGGGTCAGCTCCCCACACTGTTAAGAAATTAACCGCATTTTCGCAGCTAAAATTCCTGAGTTGAAAAAACGAAAGAAAATCTACCCTAGAAAAGCAGCCCAATGTAGTGCCGTGCTTCCTTTTAAGTCTCGATCGTGGATCTTCAATCCTTTTTGGAGAAAATACGCCTAATATCACTATCAACAAACGAGCCCAGAATCAATGCGTTTACGATGCAGGCCGGTTGGTCGCCTTGAGAAGCGATATGCAGTGCATTTAACCCTAAAACGATATCAGAAATTCATCTCCACCTGGACTTTACCCTGAGGATTAGGGATCGTGAGGTCAGCGCCGTATTCTTCCAGCAGCCTAATCAATTGCTGGACACAATCAGTAGGTTTTAGTCTCTGAGCCCGATAAATTATTTTACGATATTGCCTCTGAACGAAGCGAAATGCAAAGCAGTGTATCCTTCGTCGGTTTGGCTGTTAACATACTCTTTGATTCGCTCAGCATCCGTAACTTTGTATTTGAGAATGAGTATGACCATGTTGGCTAACTCATTTAGAACATTCAAAGCAGATATGTGGAGCACTAAAGCACAATGCAGTTAGATAAGGCAAAATTTGATCGTACAAGTATAGCCTCTATTATCAGTGTATTGCAGGATGTTTGCCTCGGGATTAACCTCGAATTCATGCTGTAATAGATCCTTTGCTCGCCGCTCATCGCTGTTATATGCGAGAGTAATGACTCTAACCTTAGTAGATTGCTCTTCTTCATCAGGAGGAGAGTCTCCAGCTATTAAGTTCATTGGGTGGTCTCGGTTGGGTCTGTTGAGTGGCCTGTTGGAGCAAAATCTTTGATTCTTAGAATTTGACAGTAATCGGTTCAACGAAAATCATTAAACTGATTTTACTTGATCAAAATCCAAATTTAATCAGTAAATCAGCCACGAAGATCCTTAGTTTTGGAGATTTTAATGAATTGTTACTTTACGTCTGGCAATCCAGTGGGTTTCTTTCTAACTGGGAGCTAATTTAATGATTTAACGGTTCGTACAGGGGTATCTAGTTTTATTCTAGAGTTGATTAGCCATTGTCAGTGAAAAATTAGAAGACAGCTGAATGCCCAGATGTAATGAGAAGGTTATGACGAAAAGGAGAATTTATCTCATAATATTGAAAATATGATGCTAAAAGCTGTCTTTGATTCAGAAATAGGACGAAGTGCATAATATTGAGCATGTTTAATTAGATCTTGAAGGAGGAAATTGGACAAACAATTTGAAAATTGTAAAAATTTTTTACGAATTTTCTAAAAGCAATCAAAGCAAATATTCAATAACATAGATGCAAGTTTCATTGGTGTATTTCATTTTCTGTTAGTTATGTTTCGCTAGTTGAACAATATTTTAGAGAGTTACAAGAATGACCTTAACTCCCATGTTTTCGGGTGCTGTCTTTGAGGGTCACTGTATCAAGTAAGATTTGTCTTGAGGAATAAAAAAAATGTCTATTTTTTCAATCAGTTTACTGTATTTGTAGCTCTGAAGTAGTACGCACTCATTGACAGTTTGGATACTCGATAGACAATAAATCTCAGTGAACTTCCTGAGATCCAGTGCATTTGCCTGAGTTCAAGCTGTTGTTCCTTTCCAATCCAAATTGTTGAAATCAGCTGTTCTGCCGAAACTTTCGATGAGAAAATTCGAATAGGAGAGAACAGTGAAGCGAATTTAGATTTGGAAACGCTCTTGGGAGTCTCTTATTGACATATTCATTTCTAGCTTGGTGGTTCAGTTTTGCTGTTTTGAGATTCTAATACTTTATTACATCTACTTGAAGAGAGGCAGAAATTAATATCACAAACTTTTATTAGAACCAATTTGATCTGAAAGAAATTCCAGATCGATAGCTTTGGGATTGCGAAAAACCCACAGTTGGGTTTCTATTAACAAATATGTTTATTCTGGAACCTTTACCAAGTCTGAAATATTAGAGTAAAGGTAAATCTCTCTCTCTGTAGAATTTTCAGAGTCGTCTATATTTGTTGAAAGAATGAAAAATCCTCATCCTATTGAGCAGTTTTCTAACAGAGTCAACTTACAATCAACGCTATTCTCAATCGTAGAATTGACCAATTACCCTTATTTGGAGCTAATACCATTCCTTGATATGACTTAATGTCGTGTTAATTTAGCAATTAATAAGTTTTGTTCAAGTGGGATTCAAGAGCAGATGCAATTATTGCAATTTTTGCGAATAAATTTCAAAGAATTTTTCTTAAAATGCGGTCTACGGGCATCCTTTCATATTACGCTTGGATATCAAGGAAAGCAAGTAAGTCTTCCATGTAAGTCAATTCCTTTCCAATCATGAA
>ENA-UOUE01001386-UOUE01001386.1-compost-metagenome-genome-assembly--contig:-NODE-1386-length-15404-cov-18.501403_pt1 | contig 15404 bp, 10 predicted proteins | sample MGYA00238146_ERZ747223 | MGnify/ENA primary metagenome ERZ747223 (study PRJEB28781, sample SAMN06268865) | compost metagenome | isolation source: single cell | place: USA: California, Emeryville, Joint... | reverse complement strand
CATTAAGTAAGGATACAATTAAAATACATATAAGGTTCTTGATCTGTTTTATTTTGTTAGAGAGTCATTCTATTCGTGCGTCTGGTGTTTGATTCTCATATGATTTTTGAGTGCAAATTTCGCGCTAATTAGAGTAAATGAGCAAAACGTACAAAAGATAACGCCATACCCGTAGGACTTATTACATCCTTCGTGCGGACATTTGAACTTTCTGACGATTTCGATTGCTTTTCTACGTATTTTCTTCTTTTTGTCCGACTTCTGAGGACTGTCCGCGACATTTTCAGAGTCTTTGGCGTTACTGTTTTCCTTTTTCTCTTCTACATTCGGCTTTTGAATTTTTTTCGACGCCGAATGCAGTCCTGGTGCATTCAAGCTCACGGGCTTGAGATTCGAAGTCACTGGCACGGAATTCTGTTGCTAAGAAAAACAAATGTAAAATCTAACTTTTATAATAAGCAATTGTAGTTACTAGTAGAGGTCCCTTCGGAAGATTATGCATCAATGATAGTTTCATCAAAGCCTCGGTTTCTTGAAGACTCTGTAAGTAGTTCTCAACGAGCGAAATTCGGTTCAGAAGAGGAGAAAATCCCATAGAAGCCATTTGAAGATTTTGATTCAAAAGGATCTGGTTATAGTTCGGGTAAGAGGACAGCCCAGGCAGTTGCAGGGTATTCGTGAGTCCGACCGTTCTGAAGTCTGTTGGGAAAATTTGGGGGTTTGGGAGCCAATTGATCGTATTTTTCATGAGTGATAAATAAATTAATTATCAGTTCAAATTTTCTTTTCTTTCTTTTCTTTCTGCCTTTAATAAGAATCTAAAATAATTTCAGAAAAATTATTTCCACTGGAATCAAAATAAAGAAAATAATTTTTGCATTTTTTCCCTTCTTTTTCATTAAAACAAACAGCTAACTGAACTCGAAATGGATCTGGTCTCTCAAGAACAACTTTTCACTCAGTCGGCTAGATTTAGGAAACATTGGAGGGAAGTTTTGAAGGAAGAAGCGAGGATTGTTTCGAGAATCGAAGTTTGCTTATTAATTATTCCAATTGTTAACGACTGCTAAATTTGTTAAATTAAATAAGCTGCTTAATTTGGTTTGATTGGTACGAATTTGTTGGTTCGTTAATTCACTTATTCCCAAATTAATTGATTACGAGTTAACACCCATTATCGAGTTGCACCAAATAAAAATTGATTAAAATGATCATAAGGACGTACAATTTCGTAATGGTTTCAGTTTCTTATGCTGCGCACTACCATCAGCCCTGAGCATATTAAACAACCCCTCCACTCTCAGTTCATCTGACAGCTGCTTTCTTACTTCAGTACAACAAATTTGGTAACTCAGCTAACTCATAACGAAGGAACAATTTTGTAGAATTAATTTCCAAACGTCCATAGTTTATGAAATGCATAAATTTAAGGCTTTTTTAAATAGGAGAAACGCACTAATTAAAACCTTTATTCACAGTTTGTACCTCATCAGTAGAATTCAGTAGTGCACTGTAGTTTAAGTTGTTTTCTTAGTTTAACTGAGCGAAGTCTCAATAGTTCAGCTCTTCTCTGGAAGATTGACCCGTAATTTTAGCACATTAAGTGTGCGCTGACGATTGGTGGGAGGTTTGAATAGCAAATTAAGAACTCTGCCTATACTCGATTCGTTTTCAGAGATCCAGAGTTTTAATTTTATTTGAAGTAGAGTTAGGAGGCCTAATGGTGTCTACGGCTAAACAACTCCTTACAAGGAGATCAGCTTTTCTTATGAGCTTCCAAATTTTCGGGTTCGGAGTATAGAATAGGAAATTTCTTACATTAACTTTTATACGGGAATACGGTCTGCAATCGATAAATTTGCTAGCTAAATTCTCTCTCCACTCACATATCATGGAACCAGCTACCATGAAATGGTTATTCAGTTTAAGACTCATACCGTTCGATATGCCAAAATAGCCTTCAATTAAGAATAATGAAATACAATTTTCTATTATTTTTGGGTGTTTATTCAGTATTATATGAAGTTAAAAAGAGAAGATTGTTGTATTTGGAATGTCTACTAAGTTCATGTTCCTGGCTGCCATTGTGTGTAATAGCTAAGTTTAAGTTGGGATGGCAAGCTGGAAAAACATTTCTTATCTCACAACATTGGAATTCCTTTGTATATATGTATCAACTTGACTAGGTTTTGGCAGAATAAGGTTTTGTTGATGGAAAGTCCCTAATTCGACATTCATTTAACGTGCCAAAATAGAGAATCGATTTAAATTAGAGATGCAAGGTACCTTTCGTTTACCCTTATTTCTCTCTGCAATGAGGCATTCTAGCCCATAATAATTTGTTCACTTGTTTTTCAGAGGCTGGAGAAGATTCAACTTATAATCAGATCCAATCCAAGAGCAGAGAAGTATATGCATCTAATTCGGATTAATTTTTCTCAATGAGAGCCATTAGAATGCTCTCTCGATGAGAATTATTAGTCAATACAAAAGGCTGATGGAACCAAACACGTATAATTTAATAAAAAGCTAGTCTTGTTCATGTAAATGATTCATACATGATAAAATAGCACCCATGAAGGGAAAATAACTCTGATTGAGATTGTTCAATACGATGTATAAATATTAATACACGAATAATGTAGAAAAGGCTAATTGAATGCTTTGACTTTTCATGTGTGAGTACAGGTGTCTTCATTGGACATAATCCATGAAATCGAGTCTATTGCTCAGCTTTTTTGGAGAAAAGAGAAAGCATTACAAGAAAGTTTTGTAATTATCAAAACCTTGAGCACATAAATCTGTAGTCACTATTATGTAAGGTTGAAAATTAGTGTAAAACGATTAATTTTCCTTTTTCTTTTAGTGAGACAAAGTAAAGACATTACCATTCTGTTTCAATATCTAGTTACGGATGAGATGCCATCTTGCCACTAGAGAAATGTTCTTGTGATTTACTGATCATCTTAATTGATTCTCATAAGAACTATTTCAAGAATAGATAAATTCTTAAACAATTTGGAGAGACTAAACCAACCCCAAGGAAACAATTTACAGAATTTCCGTAGGAAAACGATTTTGCTAGCTTAAGCTGCTTTTAAACCGTCATCTTTCTATCGTGAAGATTTTAGATAGTGAGAAAGAGAAAGAAAGAGAGAGACTGAGAATAGCTTTTTCTCCTCAATTTAATCGACTAAACTTGCGAATCTTGATTTTATCGCAAACTTCACAATTAATTTAACGCGCTTGCAGTATGGCCACTTCTCAACAATTCGTTGAAAACCCTACAATCTTTTGGATCAGCCACGCTCTTTCTGCAATTTCGCTCTTGGGAAGCATATTCAACATCTTTGCTGTTACCAAGTTAAAATCTTATGTTAATTCATTATGCAGAATGGTACTTATCCTCAGTATTCTTGATCTGCTCCTCATTACGAGTTGGATTTACATGATGAATGACAGAGATGCCTTGTTCATGGACAATGTCTGGTACTTTAGCTGGGGTAGCTCAATAGCATTGACGACATGCTTTGCAAATGGATTATATATTACTATTAAACGCATGAACCCAGAACTCATAGAGTCTTATTTCAACAAATACATGATATTTTCAACGATAGTGGGTATGGCAAGTTGCACAATTCACATTCTCTCTCGAGATCCGGTCCAGAATCGGTATAATCATGGAAATTGCGTTATGGTCCTTATCGTGACTGCATCAGCAATCATTTACTGTATAGCTACCTACATCTCCGTCATGAAATTCCTCAGAATATACGAACGCAAGACCAGAATCGAGCTCACTTTCTACCCGCTGATTTTAATTGTGTGTAACTTCTCACTTATGACTCTGCATATAAACTACCTCATAACTAAAACATCAAATCATGATTATGAGGCACTCGCGAATACGATTTCAGCATTCCAAGGTTTTCTCAATGCGATAGTCTATGGATCGCCTTCGAAGCTGTTTGCACTGTGCTGCAAAAGAAGGAAGATCGATCCATTGATGGCCAGTGAAACATTAGAGGACGTTACCCATTCTGCGACTCAAAGCATGTAAATTACCCTGGGTTATAAAGAAGAAATACACTTCAGCAGTCAGCGATCTGCGATAAGGATCCATCGCTCATTGTAAAAAAAATCTGATCCAAGGATCACCTGTAGCTAGTGACGCTGATGTAATTCGCATTCTAAAGTTTGTTGATTTTTGTGAGATTTCAACACTTATTGAAAAAATTTAGGAGGTTATCTCGTTTGTTGAGAAATCACACGTCATTTATTCCTATTTTCGACAGATATCTAAAATATACAATTCATACCTAAGCTCTAAAATTTATTGAATCCCCTTTAGGATAGAACTTGACTTGTCTCACTAAATTGCTAATTCTCTAGAATGAGTCTTTCTTGAAGCAGCATCTCTAAGATGACCTGTTTACCAAGAATAATTTTTTTACAATGCATCCAACTCTTGATTATTTTCTTTCTATACCACATGACAACTTGCAAGCTCGCCTGAAAGCGTTCAGAATTTGCTCACAATGAAGAGTGCGTTTTATCAATTTTCTGTGTAATATGTAAATCGTTAAGTTTAACTCGACAATCATCTAATAAAATTTAATCAAGATCTTTTAATATTATCAATGGAATTTTGGCTTCGACTTCTATTATTCCAAGCCATTATCATCTTACTTCCCTTGGTTTCTGCAGATCCCACTCCCATTGATACCTCACTTCCAAAGTTTATCATCTCTCCCTACGCTTGGTTCACCATCTGTGACGTTGACGACCCTTATAATGTTTCCAAGATGGGTGGCGTTGAATATACAGCCGTGCGCGATGCATTTGAACTCGCTGGTTATGTCCAAGGCGTAGATTTCATTTATTGGTGCTTACCTTGGCCAAATTCGACCGAAACCGTTTATCAAGCTGTAAACGGAGATGGAGTCCTCGGAGTTGTCATTGGTTTGCCCATAGCTGCCTCTGATATGAGATTAGGACTTACATACTCTCAAGAAACTTATCGAGTCAACTTCGGCATCGGATACTACCAAAGTAATGCTACGGCATTACATGGAGTCGCATCTTGGTTCTTTATTCAACCGTTTTCAGCTGGTCTCTATGCAGTTCTGATAATCCTGCCTCTTTTTCTTGCCATTTGCCTTTGGATTTATGAAGGGAAGAACCAGTCCCTTCTGAATTATCTGTATCATCTTATCGCCTACTACTTTAAAATAGATTTCCTCAAGCAATTAACTTTGGAATCACGGCTGTTAGAGCTTGTTTTTCAAGTGTATGGCCTTGTAGCAATAACCCTGTTTACTTCTCAGATGGTAAACATAATTAGTTTTCTGCAAACACATGGAGGCGTTCAAACCGTCGGTGACCTTAGAGGATTGCAAATTGTTACGGACCCCGTATATGTCAGCTATGCTGAATCTCTTTATGGCAGAGTGACTCCTCTCTATGAGCCTATTCAATTGACCAAAGTTGAAGATTTTATCTATTGTATGGAGCTGCAAGACATAGCGTATTTTCTATTTGAAACTCCGATTATCGAAGGCATGGCGAAAACAGACTGTCGATTCTCTTTGGTCCTGCCTGACGTTATCACCGTGAGTTACGGGATAATGTGGAGCAAGTACGCGCCGCAGGATATGAGAGAAAAAATTGACATTGGGCTGATGAATGCATTTGCAAACAAGAGTCAAGCGCAACGACTGGCTGAAGAGGACACGCTGATCCCTCAGAAATGCTTTGCGCAACGCGAGAATAAATGGGTTATCACCATCGAAGATGTGTATGGCGTCTGGCTGATCTGGTGTCTATGTCTCGCTTTGGGAATAATTGTCCAGGTAGTCGCATACTGCACAAAGCGCTATAGCAAATCTTCGTACTCGAATTTTTACGATTTGGAAATACGAGGCACTCGTGAGCGGGCTTTGATCGGAGGGATCAACTCAGAAATCTCAACAATTACTTTTATTTCCGTGCATCTTATTAGAAAGAAGAGGCGAATGATAGTTGAAGACCATATCAACACCTTCCGCTCGATGCAAGTGCCTGCAAAAACGAAAGAAGCAATCTCAGAGATTATGGAAAGTGAGCTTGGCCTGAATAACATCCCTCTCGCTTCTTCACCAACCTTGAGGAAAAGAAGAACTCTTCGCTTGCCATCGAGATTATTTAGGAGAAAAACCACAAGCCGTCCTTCTTCCCTGGTTCTTTCGGACAATGGACATGGACAATCCCTTGTCGATGACCAACTTGAAGAAAACCCTTTTCCATTAACTGATATTTCACAGAAGATTTCGACACGCCGTGGGAACAAACGGTTGGCAACAGTTATCAACGGTAGCCTCACGAAATTTGTACGGGGGTCTAGAGGAAGACGTTTAACACTTAATAGGATGAAAGCAGATCAGTTTATGCATTTATATCGAGAAAGGACCATGAAATTTGATGAGGGCCTCAAATGCAGAGCGAAATACAACGATCATGACTTGATGCCCAGGAGCAGTCTGGAGATTCAAACTAAAGATTTGCCTACGAATGCAATCCAGCTATCAAGCGGGCCACTTACGACTAGATTTGAGTTATTGGACAAAAATTTGTACAGTGTTGGAGATATCAATATTAATACGGGCAGATCTACGGAAAGAGGTTTTGAATCAGCCAGAAGTTTACTGCCGTCATCTCTTTTCAAGAGGAAGCCTTTTAGATTGACTCTTCCCTACTTAACAGATAGGATACGGAGTGAGCTGGATTCACCCGAGTTGGATTCACCTGAGTTAAATTCACCCGAGTTAGATTCAGATGGTAAAACTAATAGAAGGAGGCTATTATTCCCGGAGTCACTCGCGAATTTGATGCCAAAACGAGCACATAGAAAAGATACGGCAGCTAAAGTCGTGGTCCCGAAGAGTAATAATCTGAAGTCGCTACATCTCAAGAGTCCTGACAGCTCTGGCAGGATACTCTTAAACAGCCCTGACATCACCCTAAGGATAAGTAGCCCTGAAATTACAAAGAGAAGAGATAGTCCTGATTACACGATGAGAATTAATAAATAGTCCTTGATCTCATTGAGCAGATAAGAAATTTACAATTATAACTTTGGATTTTCAGAATTCGTTTGATTTTTTGACAATAAAATGGTTTACAGTAGTTATTATTTGGTTTCAGTAACTCTTGTAGAGAGAGAGGAGCGTGGATTCCAGTGGTATACATTGATATTGCATCTTTCAGTAATTAAAGAATTCAAATGATTCATCTAATAGACCTTTCACTTTCATAATAAGTATCGCAAAACGATTTGATATGTACACTCTAACTCAAGATGTTATAGATTAAGAAGCTAAGAGAAATTGACTGAAGGTGCTGAGCATTCTACAATTCAATTTAGTTGAATCATTTTCGTTCGCTTAGTAATATGTAAAACAATTGAGGATCTCATATTTTCTATTTTAACTGTTTATTAACTGTTAAATCTGATTAATTTAAATTTTACATCACTCTGACACTATATTCAAAAAAATAAAACTTCGAACCACGTTCTCGCATGACTAGTCCTCATTTTCAAATACACAACCTTATTGAAATTCTCGGCGAAACAGTCAACCCTTCAAAGGAAACAATTCAGCAGATTAAATTCGGTTTAGAGGTATTAGATTTTGCATTCACAGTCATTTTTTATATGTTTTAGTCCATTCAAAGCAAACTGGACGCCAACTCCAAGGAGCAGCACGAAGAACTCGACAAGCTCCGAGAAGATTATGAAAAAAAGATAGGACGTGCATTAGGGGTTATACAGGAACTCGAAAACGAAATAGATCGTCTGAAACAGGAAAAAGACAGAGAAGAGGTTGACTGCTCATCAAGTATGCTAATTTTCAAAAGCAGTGAATAATATATATATTCACAGTTCTGATCCAAGATGAAAGTGAAAAGGTGAAGCCTGATGAATCCCCGTTGGAATTCGCCAAATCGAACTATATACAATCATTGATAAATCTTGAAGTTGACGAAAGACTTCATGAGGTCAGCCAAAATTTGGATTCTAAAAACAGAAGCAACCAGCTTCGGATCAAACAACTTGAAGATGAGCTTCAGGCTCGCGAATCTGACGTCGAGGCTCTTGTGTATGATAAAGAATGATTATTGGTCTATTAACGAATTATGATTCTCAGAGCTGAAATAGAGCAATGGAAAGCGAAAGCAGCGCTGCTTGAGAGTAGAAATAAAGAGCTAGTTCAAGAGAAATCTGGTATGTTCGAGGAGCTACAACATGTAAGGGAAAGACAAGAGGCTTTAGGCGAGCATAATCATAAACTGCTTGATGAGGCACGCATCAATTCGCAATTGATCAATGGTCTCCAGGAGAAAGTAGCTCTTTTTTCTTTTCCAAGCCTCTCTAAATTACTGAATTTCGCTCTAGCTTGATGGCTATAAGGAACTGAACATAGAGCTAGAGAGGGAAATTGTCGAGTTATTGACTCGCTTGCGGTAACATGACTCTTCATACTCATTTTAAGGTCAACTTTGAAATAGGCGAGTCGAGTCTGAAAACATAGTACTTGGTGAAAAAGTGGCAGAGTTAAAAGAAGGATATGAAACTAAAATCAGAATCATCCGCGACTCTCACAAGCTATCTCAACATTTTACCAAGGTAGACATAATCCAGCTGTACACGTGTCTGAATTTATGTTAAAATATTAGAGAGGTTTACTCAAGCAAAAACGATCTAAGTTCGAAAAAAGAAAGTCTTCTCTGGGTTCATTTAACAAAGAGAACTATGATCCGAACATACTTCATCCGTTCGGGTAATAACACTTGATTGTTAGCCTCGTTGACCTCCTTTAGATCTGAAAATACCAAGCATTCTTCCTTCTTTGAGTCATTGAAGAGAGAAATGCAACCCCAAGCGCGTGAGGGCTTGTCAGCGATAACGAAAACCGATTCAGAGCCCGGCAAATGCTCCCTCGTGAGATTCATGAGCAGCGAGGAGTCTCCGTCAAGAGGCAAATGCCTGCGTGATGAAATCCAGGACATGCCAAGCATATCTCCTTTTGAACACACAAACGAGTTTCTAATCAGACCAAAACAGTCTGTTGCAAGTCCAACTCGGACATCCCCACAAATGGCATCAACACCGACACAATTCCTCCCCTCCGTTGAAAGCAGCGCATGCTTTAAAAACAGAAGCCAAACCATGCCTGTTCATGTGCACCAGAAGTCACCAGAGCTAACGCTGAATAACCACATCGAAAAGCACGTGCAGGAGAATATAAGTAAATATCTCTATCTACATCGAGTATTTAGCATCTATTAGAGCCTGTGAGTCCCCCTCGAAGTGATACAGATGACTTAAAGAACGCGTTGGAGAGGAAGGAAATACTAATAGGTATTAAGACCGATTTGGCTGCAGAGGCCGCTACTACTATGCAGCAAATTCAGAAAGCACGCAGTCAAACCGAGCCTGGAAGCAAACTTGTAAGACAACTGCCCAGAACAGGTGGCCAAGATATCCGAAGTCCCCAAGCATGTCTCGGTTGCACATTAATCTAATAATTAATCGACATCCATGTGTGGATTAAGCCTCTGAAATTCACACGTATCTATCTTGCATTTATTTTTCATCGATTGAATGAATGTATCTGATATCTGTATATACTGTTCTACAATATTGCATGGCAAATTGATGGATAATTAATTTCAATAGCAGCTATTTAAATGAGAATTCGCTTTGATAATCTTTGGAAGATATGAAGTGCTTAGGTAAGTATGAGCTCGGTGGCTATCCAATAACAAACAAACAACAAGTACGTAAAAGAGCAAGGAAGTTGCTAGAGAAGTCGATAAAAAAAATTAAGTTTCTTCTCCAAAAATTGGAAACAAAACCTTATTTCGTAAGTCCAAGTAAAGGTTCTTTTGAAAATGTCTGAACATAATGTAGCTCTTTAAAAATAAGCAGAGCTTCTCATTCGAAATCAAATCAATGGTTGCCATAAACTGCTATTGGCTGCGGAGTTCTTTCCAGATGTTTCCCTGCTATTCCCAGCCCAAGGTACTGAGGATCTCTCTTTGCAGATTTTTTGTCGTCCAGGAGATTCACATTGTAAGCCTTGCTCAAATTCTTCAGTTTTTGTTTTGCATGCTCTCCATTTGGAGTCACTTCAGCGCTATTCTTCAACAAAGGAGGGAGTCTACTCTTGCTCGAGTCATAATTGATTACAGGGAGTCTGTAATGAGGAGAAATGCCAGAAAGCTCCAACGAAGCAGAAACTTCAGTATTTATCGGCAGCTTCTTCTTGATAGGCCCAAGAGAGCTAGGCTCTCCTTTATTCTTGATCATTGGTGAATCAACGCTCTTTTTCAAGTTTCTAATCTTCGGGTTACTCAAGTCTGATAGCCCTGTGATCAGCCCGTCGCTGGGTTTTCTTGGAAGGCCTAGACTCATGTCTTTCGTGTATTTATTCTGAATATAATTCACAGAACCATCTCCCGCATGGAACTGATTCGCTTTGATCACAGCAACGCTGATCGATTGGCTTGATGGCGTTGGAGTTTCGTTTTTCAAGTGATGATGATGGTCTCTCGTCCTGATCTCAGAAAGATGGTCGGTGGTGCCCGTGGTAGACGGAATATTGCTGCCGAGATTCGAGTGTTTGCTGAGATAGCTTCGATGAGATTTGCTAGTGTCTGGCAGAAGCAAGTGATGGGCTGGTCCTTGATGCTCAGCTGCTTTTTGCTTGGCTTTCTCTCGAAGGATCATTTCGCGTTCTTTTTCTTTCTCTTTTTCGCGCAGTTTTAGCTCTCTTTCCTTGAGCTCCAACAGCTTTTTCTCGCGATCGGGCTCTTCTTTTGGTCTAGCAGATCGATCGACTTCCTCTTCGATGACATCATTCAATTTTTTGATATTTCTGCGGCTGTCAGGCACATTATTCTTTAATTCGAGCTCCTTTTTGCGTTTCTCCAGAGCGGGCGGCAGGAAAATGCTTGCGTTATGAACTCCCTTAATGGATGGCAGACTGCTTTTGACAAGCGGCTTTTTACTAATGGCCCCAACGCTCTCAGAGCCGCGAACTGATGGCTCGTCAGCTTTTGATTTGTTAGAGTCTTCGTGTCCAGCTAATGTTTGTAAAAACTTTTGTTTTTCCAGGGTAACTGTCTTGAGCGGCGTATAATTCGCCTTTGGGAGACGCTCAGTGAGATAATGAAGGCTTTTGGGGAATCGGATTGTTTTGAGGAGGAGACTCTTTTCGCTTTCGTCGATTTCGGTGAGATGGTGGTCAGACATTCGCTTAGTAACCGAACTCATTGACAGAATTTTTTCTTACAAATGCGTTAATATAAATTTCGAGGGAAATATCAAATTACCACAGGAAGGTCTGAGCTGAGGGGATACTTGAAGCAATGAACGGATAAGATTGTTCAGATCTTGTGAGTAATGCGAAGGAATGCTTGGATAAAGGCCTAAGAGATGTCTTCATCAGAAAATTTCGAAGAAACCAACAATTACCTCTAATAACTTTCTTGTAAAGCCCTTCCATGTCTTCAGCGCGGAAAGGAGGCTTAAGAGTAGTCATCTCGTATAGCACGCATCCAAGTGACCAAATATCGGACTTTTGGTCATATGGTTGATCTCTCCAGACTTCAGGACTACATCAATCAGTAAAGTTTTTTTATGGACTGAAAGCGGCGTACCTCGCGTAATAAGGAGTTCCAGTCTGAGTGTACAGCAGTCCTTTCTTCGCCACTTTCGAGACATTCATATCACCTAATTTCACTGTCCCGTCTTTATATAAGAACACATTGGCAGACTAAGAAGCAGAGTGAGCACTCATAGAAAGAAATGAGAGTATCTACTTTGAGGTCTCTATGGAAGATTTTCATCTCATGAAGTGGCTTGAGCCCTTTGGTCATCTTCAAAGAATATCATTGGAATTAGAGAGAGAGAAAACGCGAACCTGAATGAAGATGTTCCAAATTTCCTCTTCGGGAAACAGCTGCCCTTTCTTCTGATGCATTGTGATTTTCTGAAACAGGTCTCCATTGTCAGCGAACTCCATTACAATGCTATTTCAACAGTGTCATTCTTGTGAAAGTGATGAAATCTATTTTACCAAAGAGAATTTGTGGTTTCTTCAATAAAAGCTTCTTTGTACGCGATCAGATTGGGGTGTCGGCAGGAGGCCAAGATTCGAACTTCATTTAAAGCATTTTGCTTTTCTTTTTCAGAGAGATTATCAAGTTTGACTCGTTTTAGTGCGTAATCGCATTTGTCTGAAATTCTTTTGACTTTATAGACGGTACTATAGGCTCCCTCGCCTAGGAGGAGAAAGATTTAGCTTTGAATGAAATGGAATCGCGTGTACCAAGCTTCGAAATAATTTGAAAGTCTTTTACGGACATAGTTAGTGTGATTTAAAAATACAACGCCGTATAAATAAACGCAGGGTGGTTTTCCTAAATTATAACTTTGAGCATTAAAGATTGATAATTTAGATGTCGTCAAGCTTGAAAAGCATATCCTTATATTCCTGAGAGGAACCCCTTATTCTTTTTCAGATTCAACTCGCACACAAGCAGAACGCCATTCGAATAGGCAGAAAATAGAAATGCGATTTTATTATATGAAAAAAAATAAAAATCATTGAGGTTGGTAGTGAAAAAAATTGAACTTGATAATTTGACAGACCTAACGCATATTAGTTCATATTTTCCTTCTCTTTGCCTTGCGTAGAGAGGGTTTTTGAGCCTTTCGAATTTACTTAGGCTGCCAAAATACCGGAGTATTTATCACCGCTGATTGAATTGCCGTAGTTCTGACATTCTTAGACCCACCATTATTCCCATTATCCCCATAATCAATTCATATCTCATAAAAAAGAGAATTAGAATCGATAGCTACCTGCAAGACGATCTCCTAAAATCTGCATTAAAAATGCTTACCTTCGCTTCTCAAAGATTTGAGGTAAGAGAGCTAACTAATGCTTGTGCTTTCGACTCTCGTCGTTTTCGGATTCTGAATAAGCAACTTCTGGAATAAAATTAATCTAAACTCTAATCAAAACAACTTGCGAACTAAGAACTCTTAAATTATAAATAAATTGACATCGGATAATACTATTGAGTTAAAAAGATGGGAAACACCTGCAACTGTTTAAGTTCAAATCCTGAAAATCAGCTACCGTCAAGTTCCACGCTTGCTGCAGAGGACAAGGAGCTCGAAGTTTCAGTAACAAAAATACAAGCACACTACCGTGGATGCAAAGTTCGAAAGGAATACAAGAAATCGGAATCAACTGAAACTTATCATAAAAACATCTCTACGTCAAGGACCGATCATCCTCAAGGGTCAATGACTGAGAATTTATCACTTGTCGGACCAACGGATCCAACAAATCCACAAGTACTGGATGTTTTGAGCAGAATCGGGTATTTCCAGTACGATGAGGAAAATAAAGAGGTAGAGACACTTTTTACTCGGCCTCCTGTCAGATTAGAGAATGGTTCAGCGTATACAGGGCAATGGAAGGATGGTTTGCGTTATGGGAAAGGAAAGCAGATTTGGCGAGACGGATCGTGCTATGAAGGGTATTGGAAGGCTGACAAAGCGAATGGGCATGGCAGGCTGGTGCATGCGAATGGAGATTATTATGAGGGAAACTGGGTGAATGATAAGGCTACTGGAAAGGGGAAATATGTTCGTTACAATGGAGGTTACTATGAAGGATCGTGGCTGAATGATCGGCAGCACGGACAAGGAACCGAACATTATCCAGATGGCACTGTTTATGAGGGAGAGTTTGTTAATGGAAAGAAATGTGGATATGGTATTATCAAATGGACAGATGGCTCTTCTTATGATGGGTTTTTTGAAGATAATCTTTTGAACGGGCAAGGGAAATATACTTGGGCCGATGGTAGGGTTTATGAAGGAGAGTGGAAGAACGAGAAGATGAATGGGGAGGGGGTATTTACCTGGAGTGATGGAAGGAGATATGAAGGGACTTATAAAGACGATAAGAAAGAAGGATATGGTGTTTATATATTACCAGATGGGCAGAGATATGAGGGGCAGTGGGTAAATGGGAAACAGCATGGAACTGGAAGATATGTGAACAAAAATGGATCGAGTAGAATGGGAGAATGGAAAGAAGGGAAGCGGATTAAATGGTTAGATGATGAGCCGTCAATTGATTTGAATATCAAAATAAATGCTCAGTGAGCGTATTGGTCGTTGAGTTTTTATTAATAATCAACAATTTTTTTTTTGTTGCCTAACAAAGCAAGAGATAAGTCTATCTCCGCATAGATTTTTATTTATGATTCTTACTAGGACGTGAAAATTAGTTAATTGGTTTCTGGAAGCATATTGTCTGTTGAATTTACTTAAAGTCCTCCCTGAATGTTGTATTTCTCTTTGGGAGTGAATTTCTGCTTTGAAGCGTCACTGAAAAATTTGATTTTGGCCTGAACCTAATAAGTTGACGACAAGTACAAATATTGCTTTGTTGTTGTATCGTTGTGTGTTAGTCTCTTCGTATAGGTTATTGGCTACTTCAAATTTCTAAATCAAACGTTGTAATGGAGCTTGGTAAAGTAATAAATAACCAATAATCAAAAACTTTTTCCATCAGATATCGGCGATTTTCACTATATTATATGATAGCTAATGGCATTTCTATTTTATTATTTCAGAAAAGAAATCAGTTCCTAAATATGTCCTTGCTAAATGGCATCTTCATTAAGGATTTTGCTCAAGAAATCACCTTTTTGGAACACGAAATACCGATAATTAACCAATGTCTGCATAGGCTGAAGAAATCTCCCTCCTAGTTCTACATGGGCACTTCAAATTTAATTTGATATCGTCTGAATAGCTGCAGTTTAAAGTGATAATAGTACGACACCAAGATCTTTTTCCTTAAGAAGCAAGGACGCCTAAATTCGCTCAGAATACCAACTTCAGCGTCTCTGGTGATTTTCTCGTTAATGAGAGAAGACTAACCAAACTTTCACCAACAAGGTCGAGGGTTAATAGACTTTCAAACGCAGATAATTCTAATGTAATGAGGAAAAGAAAAAACTTTCGGCGAAAAGGGCTCAAAAAGATGGATGGCTTTATGCGCCATGGAAACAGGATTGCAATACGCTCACTCTGGATAATTTTGGGTGGGAGTTCGCGCTAGGAAAAGGGTCATCATTTTGAATTGAAGGTATTTTTTATTAACGCTCTTATCGATGATTTGATTTTTCCGGGAAGAAAAATATTTCTTTAATCTGACCCGAAATCTGATCGTATCTAACAACTCAAAATCTCCATTTTCATAAGGATTTCAAGCTTTTACCTCAGTCATTGCATAGAATACCATAGTAATACAGTGATAAAAGAGGTT
>ENA-UOUE01001385-UOUE01001385.1-compost-metagenome-genome-assembly--contig:-NODE-1385-length-15408-cov-21.677190_pt1 | contig 15408 bp, 12 predicted proteins | sample MGYA00238146_ERZ747223 | MGnify/ENA primary metagenome ERZ747223 (study PRJEB28781, sample SAMN06268865) | compost metagenome | isolation source: single cell | place: USA: California, Emeryville, Joint... | reverse complement strand
CCAGAATTAGCTACTCTTCTAGACATTCTATTGAATGTTTTGGATGGGGAGGGACTATTATTTGTATATCTCTGTTGAATTTCGTTTCCTAGTTTTGTATTAAATAGGAACAGCGCGTAAATACACATTGTGGCTTAAGAATATAGCATTGATATTAATTCTTCATGTTTTATGTTTTACTTTTCCGAAACCGAGAGATTTCTCTGCAAATCGTTCAGAACTTCTACGAAACTATAAGTTAATTGATTCGTAGGAAATAGAGAGAGAAGTTTTAGAAGATGATTCTTGTTAGAGATTAAACCTTGAATGCTTCTAGTCTTTTCTTGACATTCTAATTATTTTCTCTTCTGCCTTAGAATGATGAGGTCTTATTAGATCTTGCTTCCAACACTTAAAAAAAAAAAAGCAAACGAAAAAACATCACTCGGTGATTGCAAACTTGTTTTATTATGAACCGCTTGGTAATGCATGAATCGCAATGCAAGACAATTAACAGAAGAGGAAGCACAGCTGATGCTCGTAGGATTATCGATTATCAAGAAAAGAGAGCAATTTCAAGTTTTCCCTCAAAATCACTTAAGACGCTCAAATAATAAGGATGACACCCACTATTGGATTGAATCTAAAATAAAACAAGGCTGGCTTATCAGGAATCAAATTTCAATTTTTCTTTCGGTTCTTTCAGTACCGGTAATTAAAAATCCACGCTTGAGCCAATTTTTTGAGTTGGATTTGAAGGGGGTGATCTCTCAAAAGAAATTACTGCTTAGCAAGGTATCATAAACCGATTTGTCTGAAGTCTCGATCGAGACCATCTTCAGCCTGTCAGCTTGTATCCGCTTCATTCTAACGAATCCAACTTCGGAAAATCACTAACTAAACATTTCTTAGGAAAAAATTAAATAAATCTAAATAAACTGTTGAGCAGATGTCCACTTCACATCAAACTTTAGACACCATTAACTTGGCTCTAAACAGCACCATACTGCCTCAGAACACCACTCACCCCACAGAATTTCCACTCAACTGTCACGATCCAAAAACTTACGATAAGTTCGCCGGCTGCTACTTCAGAGAGGACATTACCGTTCCACTTCAATTGGTGTTTCTCGCTTGCTTTGGTCTTTGCTTGATTCTCGCTCTTTTCGCTTGTAAAAACCTGCTGCTCTCGATCCCAAAGAGAGGACACAAAGCTTTCCACTTCAAAACCATAAACTTACTCCTTTTCATCTACTTGCTCGCTCGAGTCGCATACTTCTCAGACGCGATACTGCTAGCCTCCTATGGCTGGAAGATCCCTTTATATGTTGTCATAATCTTGGACTACGCTTCTGCTTTTTTGCTGAACACGGTCATGGTAATTGGAGCATATTGCTGGATAAATACCATCTTGACCTCCTCTTTCAACAATAATAAAAAGAAAACCAACGCCAGCGTCTGTCTTGGACTTTGCATCATGAACCTCATTTTCCTCGGCGGTGTGATAGCTATGAGTCTAATGAAGCGATTGAAAGACGAGGATCATATGCCTTCAGTCAAAATCTGGTCCCTTCCAAACATTCTCGTGTTCATTTCGACCAGCACTAATGAATTGTACTTCGTGTTTAGTTGCATCTTGCTGATAAACCGCCTCGCGCGAGATAAACGCACTTGCTCGAAGAGTGCCAAGGAAGGTGTCAGTCTCATCATAGCGATTATATCCTTCGTGAGGGCTGGAAGAAATTTCGTGGCTGCTGTACACAAGGATGTGAGAAAAGATTCGATCGTAAATGATGACTATCTTTAGAGTGCCATTCTCTTCACTTACTTAATCATCACGGAGGTCATCCCGGCGATCCTGTTGTTGACTAAGTTCTCACCTAGCGAGGATTTGGGGCTTCAGAAAAGTGTCTCTGGAGTAACTGGAGTGAAAACGACAGTGTTCAATGAGTCATTGATTGAGAGGGAGGCCGAGAAATTTGCTTCTTCGATACCAGCAAGGAAATCGACAGCACCTTCAAGCGCAAAGTTCTCATTTAATACAAAAGATACGAGCAGCTATTTGGATGCTAGAGAAGCTTTGTTGGGGCAGTAATTATCTACTGTATTTTCGCAGAATTTCAACTCAAACTTGAGAATGAATGATCAAAGAAATTCACACTGCATTTTTATTTTTGAGTCAAAAAATAGAAATGGATACTAAATATTGAAATTGCTTATTATTATTTGATATATATCAAAGGTATCAGCGGTTAGGAGGGAAAAAACTCTTGTGATTACATATATCAAAGCTCATTACCAAACGAACACATCTCTTTTCTTAGGCGCTTTGGATGATGTAGAATTAGACACAATGCGGTTGAAAGTTAAGTATGCTTGGTGAATACAAGTAGCTAGAGAGTGGAATTATTAAAGGCGATTTGGTAACGCTCCAGGGTAATTTAACCCGGAAGAAAATAAATAATTTATCCCGGAATGATAGTGCGTGATTAAAATAAATAAGCCAATTTATTCTGACCGAGTCATTACCTCATCTATCAAAGCAGATGACATACACTTCACCTGAAAGAATTCAAGCTATTAAAAATGAAATGTCTCATGAAGCCTCTTACTGGAACAATCGGTACTGACCTTTGTTCACTTTCTATCCTCTCTAAGCTGCCCTCTGATCTGCACCCTTCAAAATATATCTAATTATGTAACATAGACCACGTTTCGGGCTTTTTTCTCATCCTCCCAACAAATCACCTGAGGTGACAGGGAATATCCAATCACCAAGTAACACAATAATTTCATTGGTTGAACCGATTTCACACTCTCTGCCTCATTTAGAACGGTCATCAACCTTGAACAGGGCTGCGAAATCCGAGAAGGTTTTCCTTAGCGGGAAATACAAGGCAGGACAATTGATGTCAGATCTCTTTTCAGTTCCAGCCTACCAAAGTAAGCATTTATCAAGAACACCTGCACTTAACTGTAATCCAATCTTAGATAGCGCCTATCAAGAGTCATTTAGAACCACAAAACTCAGAAATTATTCATTAGACAAATCTCTTCATGAGAAGATGTTCCTCCCGAACGGAGGTCCTCTCAAGCCGTATTCTTCTTGAGCTTTCTTTTGTTCAAATATTTCATGGTTAGAATTGGCACTGGCTTTCATTACATACCCGATCCGATTCGAGTAGTAGAAAGTATGAGATATATTTGATGGCTTTCCTTAACTTTTCAATATTTTAAGGAGGAAAAGTTCAACACGATCAGAAAAACTTTATGACCAGTCCTCCTAAGAAGGGATACGCCAATACATCAGTCGGGCATTTGTTTGAGAAAAGATTCGAGTATCATAGCGATCCTTATGATAGACAAAAGGAATTGGATTTGGTAATAAATTCAGACTGTGCTTTGAGTTAATATCTCTTTAGAAAGAAAAACAGGAACACATTGCAAAGATAATAAGCAACGCGCCATTCCGATTAGCCTCGATTACGAATGGGGCATTCAGCAAGGATTCTGATATCTATAACAGGGACCAGGTTCCCGGACATGCCAAACAGGTGAGTGATTGCAATCTACAATAAATCTTCAATAAAATTTTCATAGTCGAGATCGAATTCCAGCCCTTCGCTTCACAAAGAAGTGTTCAAATATACAAGCAATCCCAAAACAGTAAGGAATTCGGGCGACAAATCGCTAATATATCTTATCATCAGGGTTATAATATGACGATAAACAAGTTCCCGGAATATATCTCTTCTCCGATGATTTCTCCTAAGGCAGATATGATGAAAAGAAGTTGGAAAGACGAGCCAATTTGGAGGTAATTTTTATTTTTTTGGAATCCGGTTCTATTCTAACACAATCAATAGGGACACTCATCATGAGAAAACAAAGCCATGTCCATCGATTATGGGGACTTTTAGTAAAGTTAGACCTAGGGGAATCTTTTAGAGACGGTTTTGCCATTTCTGTAACAATCTCTTTGGAAGAAAGGTCATTCGTGAAATCAAATGACCATTTCTTGCAAGTTCATCTATCCATTGGGAATTTATATCAGAGGTTATGTTAACAAATCAATACTTGGATAATAGGACTCTTGGCGATAGCTATTGTGAAGTGTAACTTGTCCGGGTCAATTTTTTTGGTGTAAATTGCGGTAAAAGCCCTTTTCATGTAATGAAATGGAAGAAATCGAAAGTAATTGGAATAAAATAATTAATCATTGAAACCCTAAGCGGACAACAGAGTAGTTATGTATTTTGCTATGGAACAGCCTTAAGCTTTCAAATGCCTTCTATTTCGGGTTGGTGACTCAATTACTATTCTGATTGAAACTCTCTTTTTTCCTAGAGAAAACTCATCTTCATTCCAAAATCACATTCTTTATTTCAATGTCATGTTTTCTGAGTCATATTAAATGATTTACTGTCACCTCAAATGTTCATATAAATTCGATATATATTATATATGACAAATTATATAATTAATTCATATTCCACTTATATTTGTTGACATGGCGTACCTCCTCTCAATAGACGTACGGAAATATCTTAAATTTAGCAATTCCGCAATATTTATCCCAGAGAGCACCGTATTTCTTCTTGCAACGCTTATCGTCACGATGCGCTCTATGAGATAACAGAATAATTAATGAAACAGGGAGCAAGTATGGAATTATATTCGAAAATCCGCAACACAAAGCAAAACTGAAGTAAGTTCCGATTTCTCCCGTATAATTGAGATGTCTTCCCACACCCCAGAATCCGGAGATCAACAACCCTGTCTCACCGTTCTCACTCTCGAGAGTTTGACAAGGTTTCCCCCAGATCTTATGGTTCTTGCCATATTTTTTGAAATAATATTTTTGCCAATTAGACACCCGGAAGATATAATGGAAAACCGCGTGAAATGCGATTACTCCCAACGCGTGAAGGAATGCCATATCTTCTTTTTCATCGGCGACATACCAGCCGCACAACGAGTACAGAAATGGTAAGTAAACCATATCTCCCCAAACTAGCATAAAGCCAAAGTGTTCGGCAATAATATCCCAGGTTGAGAGCATGAATTCTTCTTTCATGTAATGAGTGAAGAGGTAGAGCCACCAAAACGCCTGAAACATATACATTTGGATTGTTATATGGCCCAAATAAGTTCGTTGATAGTCTAGGAAAGCCACTAAGATGAGATGAAGGCCGATAAGAGAAGGCTGATAAAAAAACATTTTGAGATCAACACCGAATAAACTTGGGTTTAGATCAGGTCCATACCAGAAATCATGAAAGAAGTTTCCCTTTTTTGCTGTGGTTTTTCTCGAAATCATGAGGTAAATGCTGAATCCGAGCGCGAAGATATTAGCCCAAACGAAAATGGACCAGAAGTATTTGATTACAGGAATCAATGATACTTGGTTAAAGATTGTGCAGATTGAAGTCGCGAAATTAATGAAGAGAAAGAGGTTGAGGCCGTTCACTGTATAACTTTTTCGTTCACCGTTGCCTGCCAGAGGTGTTCCCAAAACACGCTGACCTGGCATAAGCATGGTTCCCACGAACATGGAAAGGATGAAGAGCCAGAAGATCTTGCCTCCTTCGAGTAAATTCTCCAATGTTACTGGCTGAACCAATTCATAGGAGGTGGGTGGAGTGAGAGATTCCATGAGCACAGATGCTGATTGTGAGAATTCTGACTGATAAATTTGTAAGAATTTTCTAATAGAATATGAAAATCCCGCTTGATGCAATTTTTCAATGATATTTCGAGTTTATAACACAAAATTTGATCCTTAAGAATCTTGAAATGATCAATAGTATATATGAAAGCTTTGTCTTCTGACAGACTACTTATGCTCACAGAGTTTGTTGGATGGACTACATAGTAAGAACTAACCCGCATGGTATCATGCTAGGATTATTATAGCAATTCTTGTTTTCCTCAATGGGAAATCTTAGCGCCTTCATGAACCAAACATCTTAATCTTAGAAAGTTGATCTTTTATGAATCATCCGAAGTAGCACTCAGCAACAAAAATCGAAAATTTTACATGGTATTGGAACTCATCAATTTGAATTTTATATCAGCAAAAAGAGCAAGCACTTCGCCAAAGTAGCCAGTCGATTCCTCAAGGAAGAGAAGTAGTAGATGATTATTGAATATCACTAAATATGATCCTACTATTACATTTACGAGTTAGCATCATCCATAGAAAAAGAATCTTGGTTAAAATTTGATTATTATTACTACGTAACTTGAGATATGGAATCCAATCACAGCGACCCCAACACGAAAAAATTCTATCAAACTATTCAGGAAGACATCAATGAAGAACAGCTAACCTATCTCTCTAATCACCCTGAAGCCAAAGACTTCATCAAAGAATTCGTTTCTTCCTTGGTGACGGATCAACCTGAAAACATCTATAAATTCCTACCTGAAATTGTTCAAATGTACTGTCAAAACAAACCTGACGGGCTATATCCACCCCTCGTTATCTGTGGACCTTCCGGAGTTGGAAAGGTTGCTTAAATTGTCCTTTTGCTCTCCTCTAATCTACAATTACCACAGGGAACACTTGTACAGTTCTTGCTTAACACGTTTCCAGACAAATTCGCTCTGAGTGTGAGTTACACAACTCGAGGACCTCGACCAACTGAAGAAAATGGCAAACAATACTTCTTCGTCACTCGCGATGAGTTCTTAAAAGTGTGCTGCTTCTTTCTTCCAGCGAATGAGTAAATTACTTTAGGAAACCGAAAAAGGTACCTTCATCGAGCACTGCGAAGTTCATGGGAATCTATATGGTACCTATATAACACTAACTCATCAGTTTAGTAACATTATTAATGTGGCGTTAATGTTTAGGCACCAGCCATGATGTGGTTGACAAGATTAGGAAAGAGAAGAAGGTAAATTATATTATTACTTGTTTGCATTGAAAAATCTATTCATCTAGATCTGTATTCTGGAAATAGACGTGGTCGGTGCAGAGAAAGTGAGCAAATCTGATTATAAATGCAACTATATTTTTGTTATGCCTCCATCAGTTGAGGAGCTTAAGCAAAGATTGGAAGGAAGGTATAGCAGTATTGCCTCTTGTTTTTTATTGAGAATGTTGAATAGAAAAACCGAGCCAGCGGAAGTAGTTGAGAGAAGAATGAGAGGGGCGCTGAGGGAGATAAAATTTGCTGAAGAGAGCGACTTGTTCAAGAAAAAACTTGTCAATCGTGATCTGGAAGAAGCGAAAGTTGAACTCGTCCAATATTTGAACAAGAAATACGAAGGATTGAACCTCACCTACTAATACTTATTTCAAAAATCGCGAAGAACTCTTCTATATTAATAAGAGTTTTTTGTGGCATCATTATCTTTCTATGATAGCTAGCTTGTGAACAGCTGTATCTCTCAGTGGATAGATTTATCTCATTCTATATCAGACTCAGAAACTATAGTAACAAAAGAGTAATTCTATGAGCAATAATATGATCCTGCTTAATTGTTGTGATTCTTTTTGGATATTGTGTAGTCGGTTATGTTTCCAAGCATACAAAGGAAAGTGATGCATTATAGTACAGTGGGCCAGAAAGTCGGATTTCCTGAGCAAATTGAATTCATTAGTCAAGTTTTTCAAATGGCTTGATGAGAAATTGAAAACCAATCGCGATTGTTTAATTGTTTATTTACAACACCAAAATAAGAGGAAGTGAATGAACATGAAAGGGTGTCAATATCGAATTAATTCACGAGTTTAAAAGATCATTAACAATACTCATAACCATTTATCAGGAAAAAAATATAATCGATTTTCTAATTAATGTATGGAAAAGCAAAAAAAATGATAATCATAGAGCAGAAAAGCATCTTAGCTCTATTCTGCATTTCAATAGATTCTCATCACAAGTATTTTCCAGAAAAACAGGTTTTTCACCTTTAACTAATCGAACTCAATCAACTCCGCAAGATTTTTCGTTTTGATATTCTAAAGCGAGCCAACAATATTAATATCAAGTTTATCAATGATAAGAATACTTGCTTCTGAATCTGACCAAGTGCGTGATCAAAAGAGTCTTCTAACTCTCCTAAGATCGGTTCCTTATTCATCGAAGGGAAGCCTTTGTCATTCTCCAAGCTATCAGCCGACATCTCACCCTTTTGAGCGGGAGTGTACTCACCGTTATCAATCTTTTCTAGATTCCCTAACGTAGATTGTTGATGTCTGAGACTGGAGCTGTCCTTCGAAACTTGGCTGTCCATTCTTAGTAACTCTACTGATTCGATATCATTATTATCTGCGATTCGATAGAACTTGAGAGTCACTTAAAAACTATCGCTTACCTAGACATGCTCGATCAAGATTTTCACAGATTGGGTTATTGAAATTCTCTGTAAATGTGATGACTACTCCTTTTTTCCATCCTTCTTTCTCAAATGATTTCACGAGAGTATCGAGGATTATGCTATTGGTTTTCATATTGGGCATTGCGAATTCGGTCATAGTGACAGAGTGTTTGACTATAAATTCCAGAGGAAATTCTTCATCCTTGTTGTTTTGGAATTCATAAATCAGAGCCTATCAAATGGGTAATCAGTCAATTGCTATTAATTGAAGATAATAATAATCATCATCATACTTTTTGATCTTCTGTATGATTATTTGGTAGGAGGCTTAAAATACTAAAAATTTTCCATTCTCTACAATGAAAAGCCAATCAAGCCCTCGTCAATAGCGAAATGTACCTTGCTATCGTTGTAATTCCACAGTAATATATCAGATACAACGCATTTTTCATCAATGCATTTCGGAATCGGATTTCCTCAAGAAGCTCCTGTCAAAGTAATAACAGATATAATTACAACGAGCGAGTTTAGAAAGCATTACTCTAATCTTCATTAGGCAAGGTATGTAAACGTTCAGAAATTCGAGCTCTTTCTTTTCAGTGATAGCATTGCCAAGGTTCCTCAAGTACTGCAGAAATTACAGTTATTTTACTGCTTTATGATCTCATTACTTTAGTATAATTGAGAAATTCCCGCTCTTTTTCCATCGAGTCACCCTCCCAGAGATCTTCCGCCATCTTCACAACTTCCTTAATATCTTGCTTCAATAACGTTTCCGCGATTTCTGGAGCTAACAAACCACCCTGCTTAGTAATAGCGTCGAGGTCAGACAGGCTAAGAATTTTGATATCATCAACTCCAACCTCTTCTGAGCCTGCTGTATGCATCAAACTCAAAATTCTGATCACAAGTCTGCCTGTTAAGGCCTGACAGCAACCAAAATTTCGAATCTGCACGATGTTGTTTAATGTTTCTCTAGGAAACTTGATATCGCCTTTCAATTTAAGTGAGCCAATTCATAACAAACTAATGCAGTACTGGGAAATAGTGGAATGGCTTCAATAGTAAAGCGAAGAAGCTCGAGACTCTCCTTCAAATAAAAAGGAGAGTTTGTTTGAAGGTGCCGTTTTATGAAATTAGAGATGCAGCTTGCTGCTTGAAACAGGTTCTTGGGCGATGACTTGATCCGTTTAAGAAACATTCTGTAGGCTTTGAGGATGGTTTCTTTGAGAGTTTCGTCTTTATTCGCATCTTCGATGACATCTGGTTCGTTCAAGTTATTAGTGAAGGATAATACGAGTTTCTAAGGAAAGCAAAATGGTATTCAGATGAGAAAAGAGAAACTAGCGTACTTCGATGTAGAGGAAGGATAGGAAGCAATTGCTTACTAGCTTGGCGAAAATGCTGCCGAGAAGATTGAAAATTTTGATCCTGACTCCCTTCTCGCGGTTGAAATTGTATTTTGCTGTTGTATGCTTTGAAGAATAAGGTGTGCTGTAATCCAAGTACTCGATTATCTTATCGATAAGGTAAAATTCTTTAATTTCGCAGGAAAAATTAGCTAAGTCGTATCAGTGCGTCCTGTTACCAATTTGTTCGAAGGAGTTTGTCCTTTTTGCAGCGGTAAAAAACGAATCGAAGAGTCCTACGTCTATTTGCTGTTGCTCCCATTTTGTGTTGTCTAAGTAAATGAATAGAGGTTCTACGAGGACGGCAAACTTTCAGAGAATAATCATTAGTTTGACCATTTTTTTGATAAGAGTAGAAGGTTACTTCATCAAAATCTGAAGCCGATTGGGCTAAAAGGTTTATTATCTCGAAGCATATTTGAGCAATAGAATTAACCTGATCATTTTCGTTGGAAGACTCCCGTATCAATCCCACTAAATTCCCTGAAGGTTGCTGTTCTATTGATAAGGGTTTTCCGGCCTGATTATCTACCAAGAAACACACAAACTATTATTATCTATGCTTAACCAATGATTTAAATACATTCGTATATTTTCCTCAGGAGATTATAGCAGTGGTCCATGCAATCGCGTTTGAACTTAAATAACAGATAGGAGTTTGGTAGCTTCAAGAACCCGAGCACCGCTCTCATTAAATTACATTGGATTTCACAATCCGCTTTTACAAATGAAGAGTGCGAGGTTATAATGCAACTCGAAGCGCGAAGAGTTATACCTGATCCTTCAGAACCAATGAAGTTATTATACTTCGGAGCAATCGCAAAAAGCGAATTTAATATTTGGTCAATTCTATCCAAGCTTCTGTAGTTGATGCCAGATTTGAAGGAGGCGTTAATCATTTGCAAAATATATCGAAGCTCGCATGCTCCTAGGCAAGGGAAGTCCATTCCACCGAATCACAAAAAAAAATTTTACTGAACGGATTTGCATCCTCATCGAGAAGAAATAAAATTATTTCTTTAAACGAAGTCTCAAACTGAAGAAAAGCCTCCGTAAAAACCTGTTGGTTCATGATTGGTGATTCAGTCTGTTCTCGTTCCATCGAGTCCGCCATCCTGCGGTTCTCGCGAGCCAGATTGAAATTAGTTTTCACCTTTTTAGTTTTACTTGGACTCATTACTTCGCTTTTTTCTTTAGAAATGCCCTGAAGAGCGTCCATCAGCTCTGTTAACACGAATATTCCTGTTAAATGCGTCTCTGGGTTTATTGTTGTAGTGATAATCTTCTCAAGGTATTTGCCAGTTTCTGCGAGTTTGCTTTGATCTGATTCCAGGTGATCCACCAAAGTTTTCATCTGAGTTCTCACATTAGCCTGAAGCTTAGGCACATCGATCGCATTGTCAGGCTGATTCAGGTCCATTGTCTTAAATTGCGCTAAGGGCGGTGTGGTTAGAGGGTAAACAAGCGAGAATACAAACGTACAAATTGTGCTCGTGAGTAAATATCGCACTCCATAGTGTCTGCTGAATATTTCATCCAATGTTACTCTGTAGACTTGCTTAGACTGCTGTCGACACCTTACGCTCGTACAATTTCCCATGTGTTATTTTTTTTACCAAAGGTTATTTCACAATGGATTCACAGAATCGAATTCGATAAATCTCGGCACTGAACAAAAGATCAAAAATTTGAGTCAGTAATTCGAATCACTTTGTTTGTGTTTTTGATAAATGTGCTCACGTGAGAGGAAGTCTGATCTGAACGATTTGCTCTAGGTAGTATAATTTAGAATGTTAATCGCAGACTTCGAGGGGAAAAAAGATTTCAATGTGAAGGTAAAGTGTGCTCAAAGAAAGAGCAACTTTGTCTAACTAAATGCAGCATGAAGCAGAAATGAATTCTGAATGTTGTTTTTTTCAGTTCTAGTTGCTTTGGCATGAAGACTTCTTACATTCTTTTATTATCTATTTGCTCGATGATAAAGACAAAAGGTGAGAAGAAAATCCACAATAATTCTCATTGACAGATGGAGTTTTTCACTGAAAGGATGTTACGTGGCAAAGCGAATTCTTAAGTTCTAGACCTACTTATGAATTATAGTGTCGCGCGATGGCAATGATCAAAATTTGATTTTGAAATCATGTAGACTTCTGTGATATCCTTTTAGTATCATTTTATATGAAATCGTAATCACTCTTCATTTCGACGAACCTTTTCCATCCGAGTTCTTCCATACTATTGTACTAAGCTCTATAGATAAGTCACATAATTGTATTTCTGAAGCGAAACCTCCTTAAAGCTTTCAAATTTAGAAACTTGAATTGATCATTTGTGTAATTCTATCCAATTTTAGTTAAATTCCAGAATGGTTATTAGCTTATTATGGGTTTTGGGATATCTCTCTATGTTTGCTTGCTAGCAGACCCTTGTGCTCTATTCATACGAGTGGTATATTGAACATAGCTAATTACAAATATATTTTAGATTAAATTTTTGAATAATTTTGGGAACAATTTAGGAATTGCAAAGTTTTCTACAGTTCCAACTAATGATAAGTCACATAAACAGTTGAAGAATTCTTCAAGCGAGAATAAAGCCTTGCTTAACAAGCTTCTAAGGCTTTTTCGAAGGTTTCATAGAAGATACATGGCAGAGATGTTGTTCGCTTTGTTCCAAGAACCTGTAGGAACCTTATCGAACAGAATTGAGTTCCTTTAATTTGTTCTAAAAATAGTTGATTGCAATAATTAATGTCTATTGATCGTAATTATTGAACCTGAAAATAGGCAATTACCTGAAATTCTGAAATTGTGTCGTAACAAAATGGAATTTTCTGGGATCGACGAATTTGATTGTGTGTTTGATCAAATGCTTCTATATTAATAGATGCTGTATAAATTGAAAATAACAAGGGCAAGGGCAAAGAAAAAACGATGCAAGCGTTAAATTCAGAGTGCCTTGAGACAGAAGAATCGTATGTGACTGCGAAGTAATGACGATTAAGCGTATTATATAACTGACTAATGCAATAGGTTCGAATCTTTGAGAATTACTTGCTCCCTGCAACTCGAAAAAGATATGAGAAGCGACCTCGTTCCATCTTCTCTGTCCGTGAGTTGTGGAAGCTTATCAAAGGTTGGGCATTTTGTGGTTAGTCACTTGAGAAAAGCAATTATATTTTTCCTTAGAAACCAGTCATTCTTATTAAATTTGAGGACAATCTTGCACTTATCCAAAAAAGAAAGCCATTTCCCAAAGTACAGTAATCCTAATCATTGTTTAATGAAAAATACAACTCTAGAGGCCATTCCAAAACCTCGAGGAGCCTCAGACAGAAACTATCTCTGTTACCGCTGAAAGATGTGGGCTGAGAAGCTTTTTGGTTTGTATCTCTCAATTTTTTCGAATCTTCTTATTTTCACGCTTGGATGGGAAGGTATGATCAAAATAACTGAAATTTTTAATAACCAACTCTCCGTGATAGACACTTCAATACTTCTCAGCGCAGTTGAAAATAGACAGTTTCATTGAAGATTATATTGGTGACGTGATAGTCCCAGAACGTTTGTTTCGTTCAAAATTCACAAGGTTATTGCAAACAGAAGATGAGCTGAGCAGTTGCATTATCATTGATGTAATAGCAATAATGATATATCAGCCGAGGATGATAAATATTCTTGTTCAGACAGACGAAAAGATGATCCACATGAACCCAGAAAACGGGATATTAATCGACGCGATCGACTCAGCCAGAAAAAAAATCGATTTGTATTTGCTCATCCCATTCTTGATTTTTATTTTCCAGTCTCGAGTAGCAATTTTACTTGATATAAATAGCCTTAATAACTCTCACTTTAGACGGAGGAAATGGCACCTCTGACTCAACTTTATAAACAGTACAATTCACTCAATAACGTTGACCTGAAACAGCAAAACCAGAAATTGACTCGTTCTAGCCAATCGCAGACTAAACTACCTGAAGTTACAAACCTCATTGAAGAAGATGTAGAAGAAACAGAGATTGATGAGCCAGATCGAAGCATACCTAAAATAGCCGCTTTGTCTGGCGTGGAAAAATCCGTAGTGACTTTAAAAGCTGAAATCGAATGGGCTAACCCCAGAAACACCGACAAGGCTTCGAAAAACGTTTTTCAGAACACCAACGCCTCTTCTCAAATGCTGGATTCGCTAAAGAGTCTGGAATGCAGAAAGAAGCCAGATTTTAACGGATTGAAGTTTTTTTAGTGAATAATCTAAGTCTTTTTGAAGCATTTCTGATATTCTGTCTCCATTGCTCCATTGCGAGAAAAATTTAGTTTTCCTTAAATTTACAAGTATTTATACTTACGACTGCCCTTTCATACTGTATTGTAACAGCATCGTGAAAGTGTCCAATGCAATTTTATCGCATATCACATTCGCAATTTCGGGTTCTGTATTTTATTCTTGCGAACTCAAAATAATCAAATTTGTGTTGCTTTTTTTGTAATTCCTTGTTTGGCTTTACCAGATTGCTTCCCTGAATTCAATTCTCATTTATCATGAAAAGTTACAACGAATTTTATATCACTGTCTGTACAGTGTTAGATTCCTTGGAAGAGAAATCAGATTGTAAATTGTTGATGACAGTAAGTGAAGTGGATTCACAGTACTTCTTTATTTGCTAAGAGTGCTGTGCTCAATCAATCATTCTAGAGACTGCAATTGGTGTGAACTGCCTTCTGAGTAAAACTTGTGTGATATATTCGCTGAGTCGTCCCTATATTTGTATGTTTAATAAAGCCTTTGGTGAGGCTGATATTTACTCTAGGAAGAAACTCAAATCAGCGCATATGATGACTTTTGAGCCACGAAAAGCTTGATATTCTAAACTATTAAACATATTAGCTCACATCTGTTAAAGTTTTTCATAAATAAACAATGTATTCTAAGTAGGAGAAAACCAGAGCGCCAGGTTCGACTAAAGCGCGTGGGAAAATTGAACCTACAATTTTTTTCACAAAATACAACCTGAATCAACTATTTTTTTATTGAGACAAGTTTTAAATTCTTTTTTTTCTTTGATTTTCTGGATAATTTGAGAGTTCTTTTTATGCGTTGTAAAATTCATCAATTAAAAATAATAATTGGGTTTTTATTTTAATGATGCATAGAAACTCAAAGCTCGGTTGCCAAGCAAAGCATGCCAGCACGATATGAGGCCTAACGTTGTTTCTTCGACACTGGATAAGGAGTTGGGTTTTCTGAGAACTTCAGACCCTTAAGATCAGAAACTTAGGTGTTTTATTTTTAATTTATGTTCACGAACTTAATTGATCACAGGCACTGGTGCTTTGATTAAAGAATGTATATTGTTGGGCAATATTAAATGAAATGAACAAAAACCAGTTTTAGTTAATTAGATTATACCCGAGTAGTGATATTTCATGTAATTAAAATATTTTATTTCATAAATTCTATCTAATTTTAGCAGAATTAAAATCCTGTTCGCGAAAATAGAGGTCGCTATTAAATTACCATTTTTTCCATGATTATATAAGATTATATGCAAGTTTCCTGACAGTATTCTGGGTGCATCAGAAGTAAATAGTTATCTTTAGAATCAACAAAATAATCAAAAATTAAGCTTCACGGAAAAACGATGCAGACGATTTCCTCAAAAGGTTTTGATTTCGACGATTCGTTCATT
>ENA-UOUE01001384-UOUE01001384.1-compost-metagenome-genome-assembly--contig:-NODE-1384-length-15419-cov-5.270173_pt1 | contig 15419 bp, 5 predicted proteins | sample MGYA00238146_ERZ747223 | MGnify/ENA primary metagenome ERZ747223 (study PRJEB28781, sample SAMN06268865) | compost metagenome | isolation source: single cell | place: USA: California, Emeryville, Joint... | reverse complement strand
TTGTAATAAAGAGTCCCTTTGCAAGAAGCGCAGCTCGTATTAAGAGGTCCTGTGCATGTTGCACAAGAGAGATGACAATCTATTGATTCGAAACAGCAATAATATGATAAGACTGTGATACTAAGAACAAATTTTTTACTTTTACAGATAAAGGTTTGAGTATCTGGATAAGTACCATTAGGACATTGGTGTGAGCAACTGAATTGATAGAAATATGGGGTAACTGAGCTATTATCACAGCTTATGCAGCTTGATGTTGTCGGACCTGAACATGTTTTGCAGGTTTGATCGCATGCTACAATATACATAAGTGATAAGGAATTTGCACTCAATTTATTATGATTTGTTTACGGTCACAAGTACTGGTTATTGCATTCGCGAATGTGCCTTGAGGGCAGATATAGAGACAAGTAGAGTTATAGAGGTATAGACCCGCTGTGCAGGCTATGCAATCGTAGTTCGTCGGACCATTACATTCAGCACAAGTCGCCGAGCAGTCTATAATTTCAGAATTAATTAATCAAGAAATTATTAATAAAAATATGTCGTGTTACCTGCGCAAGTCATGTCTGATTCTACAGGAAAAGTGTGTGAAGGACACTCTGTGAAGCATTGAAGTTGATAGAAATATGCCGTTAGATAACAAGTAAGGCAGCTCGTGTTGGTATATGAGGAGCATGTTCTGCAGGTCGAATCACATGCTAGAGAATTGAAAAACCATTTTTTGTTTCAGAAAAAGCTAAGATATAATTTTTTAACCTGGACATGTGTTGAAGGTAGAATTCTGATAGTGCCCGTCTGGACAAGTTGCCATACAAGAAGTGCTACTTGGTTGTAAATAATACCCAGTAGCACACGAGGGACAATCACTAAAAGAAGGACCAGTGCAAGTCAAGCAGGATTGGTCACAAGGTAAACACACATGATTAGTCGTGTCTTTAAAATACCCAGTAGAAGGACAAGAGTTGAGACAGGTTGTTGAGCTCGGTTGCAGAAAATATCCGGACTTGCATGCTGAACACTGTGTACTAAGGGATCCAGTACATTTGGAGCATGAAGTATCACACGGAGGACAAATATGATTTGTTGTATCTTTATAAGAACCGTCAGGGCAAGAATCGAGGCAAGTTGTTGAGCTCGGTTGCAGAAAATAACCAGATTTGCATGCTGTACATTGCGTGTTGGAGGACCCAGTACACTGAGAACATGACGCATGGCATTGAACACAAACGTTGTTCGTTGTATCTTTGGAAGAGTCAGTCGGACAAGAATTGAGGCAAGCTGTTGAGCTTGGTTGAAGAAAATAACCGGATTTACAAGCTGAACATTGTGTGTTGGCGGAGCCTGTACACTGAGAGCAATAAGTATGACATTGGACGCAAACATTGTTGGTTGTGTCTTTCCAGTAGCCTGTAGGGCAAGAACTTTGACATATTGTGGAACTTGGTTGAAGAAAGTAGCTGGATTTACATGCTGAACATTGCGTATTAAGTGACCCAGTACACTGAGAACACGAGGCATGGCACGCACTGCAAACATTGTTGGTTGTGTCTTTCCAGTAGCCTGTAGGGCAAGAACTTTGGCATATTGTGGAACTTGGTTGCAGATAATAACCGGATTTACATGCTGAACATGCCGTATTAGAAGTACTAGTACACTGAGAACATGAAGCATGACATGCACTGCAAGCACGATTTGCTATGTCTTTCCAATAGCCAGTCGGGCATGTGGTAAGGCAAGCAGAATTTGGTTGAAGGTAATAATCAATATTACAAACTGTACAATCTGCATTTGAGCCGCCCGTGCATTCTTCACAACTTTGATCGCATTGACTACACCCATTACATATAAGAGTGACGATGTATGTAGTAAGACCAGTCGAAGACGCACAGAGACCTTTTTTCCCATCAGTAAAGCCTTGACTTGAGATATTAAATGGTTCTGTTGTTTCAAAAATTCCGAAGCATATCCACCCGGCTATAGAATTAAACGTCATTTGAAATTTCGTCACGCCGGATGCTGCAATACTTTGACTAAGGACTCCACTATTATCTGTCAAACTAACGTCTTGAGAACCCCAAGTCACTTTCTCAGGGGTATATTGATTTTGATAAAACGTTGAAGATCGATCAAAAGAGATTGAGCCTCCAGAAGAGTGAGTGAAGACATAGTATGTGTCCGATGGTGACGTGAAGGTAGCTTCATAAACCCCATTCACATTATCTCCCACTCTACGAAGATAAACCTTGCCTGTGGAAGTATTAGCTTCAATACTCCATGTTGTTCCAGGATGAGCAGGTGCTTGGGTGGGTGTACCGCAATCTACACTAGAATAATAGTATCCTGGATTACAATCTGGATGGCCTACATGTTTTTTTTGGTACTATTTAGATAAACTTTCAAAATTAGTGATGCTTACCAAGACCTGAAAGCAAATTGGTCAGTAGACTAATGATTACTAGGAGGTGGGAGATTGGAATTCGTTTCTTCATGTAAATTTTGAACTGAGTATTGGTTATTAATTTATACCTTCGAAAATTAAATAAGCTTATTGTCAGTGACTGTGCACAGGTAAGAATAGCTCTTGAGCGATCATTTAATCCGGAATAACGGTATTAAAGTTTCGGATTTAATCACTTTTTCCGTTGCACTTCGAGGCTCGAGTTAGAAATGAACTTGTTTATTACTTACTGACTCATTGCCAGCCCTGATACCAAACCTTCGAAATGTGATCTACATTCAAGGTCTGTAATTAGAATACAAAAGGAATTACCGTCTTGAATCATGTGTAGGTGCTATTGTACTAATTTTCTCTTCAGAAGATGGATTGATATGTAATCTACCTTCAAAAAAGACTTTTCATTTAACCCACAGTAAAATTTTGAAAAATAGTGCTCAAATCGTAGTTGGGGCTTAAACCGGACAATACTAAACTTAAACATTAAAGCCAGTCGGCTGTTGCTATAAAATTCATTCAAATCGCTTTTGATTTGCGATTTGTTCACAAAGAAATTGACTCTAACTCCATGAATTAATTCATTCTCTCTTCAGAAACGGTTCAAGATCACTAATTCAGAAATCAAAATTTAATTTACTCGGAAGTCAAGCGTGGTTTCTCTAACAATCGCTGACTCTAATCTCATATTACTTCCTGAAACGGATTGAAAATTGAAAGTTACAGCATTCGCTCTCCAGATAACCGAAATTCCTAAATACAAACTTCAAGAAGAGATTCTTTTTGGGAATTACCAGAAACACGGCAAGAATTGGCGAATTTCTTGATATCGGCTAAGTCGCCACAGGTATGAGATATACCAATTGGATCTTTGATAAAATACAAATGAAACTAATGCGATTACTTTGAACAAAGCTCGAAATTAACAGAAACTAACTTGATTCTGATGCATTATATCAATAAACCTTTAATCCCGCTCAGATTAATTAAGCTGAGAATAACCTGTTTTTCGCAAGAGTAGATCCAAGTGCAAACTTCGATTTTTCTGTTTAAAAAAAAAAACAATGGAAAGTTTCCAGGATGGTTCATTCAGATGCAAACTCGTATACCATTTCCTCAAAGTCTATTTCTATGCAGAATCAGCCCGGCTTTATAACTTCTCAGTTAAGAAAAGCAACAATATGAGGCGCAACTTCTCTTTTCACAATATTGATTCAAGAAAATTTGGAGAATTGCGAGTTTGTCCAACAAGATTGAAAAATCCACATTTTCGTCCAAATGATTTCCGAAGAGTCAGGTGGTTTGAAGGTTCTTGGAAAATAGCTGCAAAGCATGCTTTCTTGAAAATTTAACGCTCTTTCTGAATTATTTTTCGATCGCAAAATTTAATTTCTAAATGAGCATTTTCATTATTCTCTTCAAAATTTACTCACTTGAAAGCGAGCCTGCGGACTGCCTACTACTTGCATTTGATTTTGCTGAGTGAACAGAAAAGACTCTGGCCAAGGAAACCTGCTTTTCCTCTATTTTCTTCAAATTATTGACCTAGTCATTCTTTTTAGAAATATAATCATTAGTTTTAGAAATCGAAATGAATTATTCTCAAATATAAAAATGAATCCCTTGTGTCCTCTCCAGACATTTCGTCTAAATAGCAACCTCATTTTAGAACAGTTCATTTTCCAGATTCTCTTGCTTTTTCTTGTAAAACGATTCGATCGGAAATAAACTTAATAAGAACATATCTTTTAATAGCTTGGTTTTCTGAGCACCGCCAATTTTTGCTCATTAAAAGCCCTCTGAGAGACACATTAAGATTGACTTCTAGAAGGATTTAAGGAGTAGCTATGCAATTAAGTGCTTCTATTGGCCAATAAAATTCATCGACATGCGGATAATAACCTTTATCTCCTCTTTAGCAGCCACTCTCATAAGGTTTTCGGATACAGTACCTGCTGAGAATACAATGACAATCAAACACTCTTTTTCAAAGAACTCCTGAACACTTCCCGTCAATCTGATTGATTTGGTTCGACATTCACCAAATATTTGGTTTTCTCGTTCAGCTTTCCGATCTACTCAAGAAGCTATCCTTTAAAAAAATCTTTGATCGTGCGGATAGAAAAAATTCACAAAATTTACACTTCCATTTGTACGTTCTTACCGACTTTAGGTTTATTTTTTTGTTTTTGGTAGATTATCAATACATAACGTTGTATTATATTATTGAATCCTTGGACGCAGCCTCTCTTTCGTAGAAAGATAATTCTGCTATAATCATAAAGATTCTTTTTCTGAAACACAAATAATTTTCTGATTATTTGAGAAGCTTAAATTTTATAAAAAGTTATTCACAGAGAATATTATTGCGTCTCTCTCTTTTTTTATTTGTTAAGCTCAGGCTATAATTGGATACATTTTCGGATTAGCGAAGCTTTCAGCATTAGTAGTAAATCCTCCAAGAGAAATATCCCCCAAATGTATCCACGGAATGATTGAACTCATTTTATCCTGAGCATTTTTCATGCCCTTCTTTATTAGCAGATCAAGAGTACTTGGGCTAGAGTCAAAAAAAGCTGCCCTATAACTAGCTAGAAACCTCTTAAATTCGCTGAGACTGTCCTGTCTTTCTTCAAATCATCATTTGGTTGGTAGGTATGCTTTTTGCATCTGCGAATCATATAATTTTCGCAAGCTTAACTATATAACTTTAAAACAACAAATATTATCCTTTCGAAAACACACTCGTTCATCCGATGCTCTCAGTAGAGGACGGAAGCAAGTGTTGGCTCAGCAAAATAGTTATTGTGAACTAATGGACTCTTAGCCTAATCAAAAGGAGAGTCGCGATATTAAGTGGCAGATCTATCTCCAGAAATTCCGATTTACTAATCCAGCTTTCTAGGACTAAATTGTCAAGTATGTTTAGCATTCAATCGAAATATAATGGTTTGTCTCGCAAATATGCTTGATTGGAAAATATTCTTCAAGTCTGACTGAAGATGCTCAAAAGCTTACAGAGAAGCTGCTTGTGGAATTTTTGAATAAAAGTAAATTCCTTTGGAAAGTTTTGAGTCTCCATGATCAATAAAGTCAAAATGTCTAGTTTCTTAAGGATTGCATTCAAGCAGCTCGATGAGATATTTGGAAAGGAAGAAATTAAATAAACTTTCCGATCTCTTTTGAGAAAAAGCAAATCCCGATTCTCAAAAACATGAGCACAGGATACAAATACGGGGCCGATCTCAAGTCAAGTAAATACCACTCTGAATGTAGAATTTAAAGATCAGCTAGCCAAAGCTGATTCTTCAGACGTTTTCGGAAGCTCCACGCATAGAACAAGTTATTCAATCATTTATGACATAAGGCTAAAGAATGCTAATTTCAAATGATACTGGACTTTCTCAACTTTAGCGCTTAATTTATATTATATGTGATATTATGAAATGGCTATAATATATGGAGAAAATGAACAGTAAAAGAGAGTAATGACACAAGAAAATAGATCAAAACCTTGAACCAAAATTTTCGCAATGGAAAAACCTTTTGATGCCATCGTATCTTAATTACGATGAGCTGCATGGATCGTTCTTCGACGGAAATTTGAACTGGTACGAATTCAAATTTCACCACAATCTTATCCTAATCTGGCAATCACAAACTGCGACTTGATAAAGATTTGTAGATTAATTGATATCTTTGAAAATTAGATCGCTAATATAATATTTATGGACTCGTTATTCTCTTTCCAATTACAAATCTATTCTATTTATAAAACCATAATAGCGGTGCATGCAATTTCATAGGTTAATTAAGAGGTAATTTTTTGTTCTCTATTCAGTTTTGGTCTTTTGCGTTTTTTTTGCTTGAATTACAGATGAGTTGGAAAACCGTTTAATGGAACTTCCAGAAAAGCAAGAGTGAATTAAAGGGTTTGAAACTTTCATTTCTATGATAATAGCACGAAGTTCATAACTATATTGTCAACGAATGGAAAAAGAGTCCTAGATTCATGTAATCTTCGCTTTCCCTGAAAAACTCACCAGTATCAATCGAATTTCCAAACAACGATATGAGAAAAAGAAATGAAGCATCTGAAGCCTTGATTTTTCATTTTTGTTCCTCAAAAAACAAATTAAAAACAATAAAATATAAAGGTCAAGCTAGCTATTATCCCTGTTTTTATGAGGGTTGATTAGTGAGGATTCAACTACGTTTGACTCGTGCTTTTGGTGATCTACAATATATTCTTAATTTTCAACCTCCTAGGCCGTTGATGCCTCTTTTTTATTATTCGGAGCTTCGATTCTTGATTGACATCAGCTTTCCTTGCAGTCTTTTCCATTTCTGATTCCTGCTCTGTATTGAGTGAGCCTCTATTATATCTCACTAAATTACAAGTTTTATATCGAGATTCTCATATGCCAAGATTTGTTATAATATTCACATCTCTTTTTAATTCTTGGTCTGAGAGATTAAGCCTGCTTTCGTTCAGCATGAAGAGATGGGTTTTGTATCCTTAGTTACTCTCTTGTTTATCAGCTTCTGAGTGCTATTGTTGAGCTGAGTTGAAGGTCCAAATTCCAGTGAGATCCCTCTATACCCAAGATTTTCTCCCCTTTGTTTCGATTTCTTTTTTGCTCTTTGATTTCTGTCTGGTCAAGCAAGTTGTTAGTGAACTTGGCTGAAAATATTAGCCAGTATTGCAGACTGTGCATTCTGTGTTTGCAGTAGCCGTGCATTCTGCACAAGCTGAATCGCATAGAATACATCCACTACAGATAGGAGTGACGCCGTATGTCACATTACCTACTGAATTTGCACAAGGACCTTTGCTCCTCCAAAACCTTGATTTCCAATATCAAATGTAGTCGTTTCAACAATTCCGAAGCATATTCAATTGTCCATTGCAGTAATAGTCATCTGGAATTTTCTTACTCCTGAATTTGCGATACTCGTACTATAAACACCTCCTCTGTTTACAAAAGAAACGTCTTGAGAACCAAAAGTAACATCTCCGACGGTATATTGATTCTGAAAAAACACCGAAGATTGGTCAAACGTGAGTGTCCCTCCATCTGTGTGAGTAAAGATATACGCAATAATTCGTACACTTTCTCATTCTTGTCAAAATACCTTCAGACTTCATAAAGACCTAAAATTTATTAAATGTTTTTTCCTTCTCAATTAGTCTTCTGAGAGAAATGAGATTCATAAATCGAAGAAAAAAAAGAAAGAACGTTTGTCTCTAAATTAGAATTTTTCGGGTAAATTAGGTAATAGGTGTCAGCTGCTGATGTGTATGGTAATAGATAGACACCACTTGTACTATCTCCCACTTTACGAAGCTGCACTGTTTTTGACGCAGTATCAGTTTCGAAGCTCCATGTTGTTGAAAGAAGGGCTGTTGGTATAGTAGGAGTACTGCAATTTGTGCCGACAAAATACCACCCTGGACTACAATCTGACTGGCCTACGTAATTTTTATTACCATTTATACATCTATCAAAGGCTAGTAATATTTACCAAGACTCGGATACATATTGTTCAGTAGACTCATTACCAGCAAGAGGTATGAGAACAGAATTAACTTCTTCATTTTAATTTTGGAATGAGAGTAGTTTATTTAATTTTTTTTTTGGGATATTAGTGAAGTTAGGTAAGTTTATCGCCAGTTGTAACAAAGTTGACTCGCTTTTAAACATGAAAATAAAAATTCTATTTGAATTAATTAATTTTTCGCCGGGTTCTGCTCAAACACGAGCAAGAATTGAACTTTTGAGCTATTTACTCCTTATTCCTAGCCTTGATACCAAATCCTCGAAATGGATTCTGCATACATGTCCTATCTCAATTGAAAAACAAAGTTATTATACTGTCAGGCTCAGCTTAAGGTTGAGCAAGACAGCCCCAGCGATGAAAAGGGAGCTACGATGCCGGATTCTCAAATGATCAAGCCTAGCCGACTTTGCTAACTTGCAACTAATTCACAATTAATTTGACAATAACTCCATGAATTAAATAGCCACTTAATCGCTTAAAGTTCACCAAATAAAGAATGTAACATTTGATCTGCAAATAGGAGTTAAGCATAATTCTCTCCAATTATCTCTAACTCTGATCTCATATTACTTCCTGGCTGGATTAAGTGAAAAGATTCGATTTCCGGAATATTGAGGATCGTGAAATTCAGATTTCAAAATAATATTCTTTTCAAAGTAAACGATCTAGAATTTGGAAATAATTGACCGAATTATGGATACCCACTAAGTCATACAGCTACAAGAACATATCAATCAGATATTTGAGAGAATACAAATGAAACTAATATGTATTCTTCTGAAGGCACCTTCGAAATTAACCAAGAAAGCTTTTTCTTTTCATTGAAAGTAGTTTCGACTAATTATCAATTGGGACGAGTAGAGTCACGAGATAAATTTATACCAAATTTGCCTCTTAAGAAAATCTTTGTATACTTTCATTTTTTCCCCTGCATAATCGAAAACGGAGGAAGCCCGATCCATCAAACTATCATTAGACAGTTTAAATGCTTTGGCAGTCAAATATTTTCAAGTCAATAAAGCAACTAATCGGGTTCTTTTGATCCAAAAATGACGAAGAAGAAAAGAGAGTGAGAGAATTTATAGGATCATCTTACATGAGTGAACCTAATTTGCCTTAGATTCTGAAATCCAAAATAATTTGTAGGCTGACAATGCTTGGGGTAGGAAGTAGTCATTACCAACAGTCGTAGAAAAATGGATTGATATTACTAATTTGGAAATTTTTCTTTTAGCACCGAGAAGCAGATTTTCCATGATTTTTTTAGAAGTCATATTCAGCCACAAGTTTGGATTTCAAATTTTCGTGCAATCTTTGCATGCTCTAGAGGATTCTGATAGCGCCGGACCTAGAGAAGGAAATTTTTCGTTGCTAAATGCATTGCAAGGCACCAAAAAAAAGTGAGGTAACTTTACGAAGAATATCACTCTAGTTCATTATGTTTTGAGAAAAAATGTATATACTGAACTTATAAACCTCATTTTTCAATTATCTTTCTGGTTCAATATAATATCAGACTTTCAACTTTCCTTGACAGCAAGGATTCAAGAAAATCATCATCGTTAATCTTTGCTTCCTTCTTTCTTCCTAGTAACAACTGCTTGAGAAATTAATTCAGCAACATACCATTCAAAGTTTTTGAGTCAATCCAGTTAGTAATTTCATTTAGCTCAAAAATTTTTTCACTCTGCATCATAATCTTTTCTTGAGAATCCCCGAATTGAACTAAATTTGAATAGAATTCTCACTTTATATTTGCTGGCATGATGTTTCAGAGTTTTAAAAGATATCATCATTTTTCAAAAAAGATTAAAACCAATAAAACATTCTTCATCCTTCAAATTCCATAAACATTGGAAACTTACTTATGGGATGATTATCGATAGGTTAAGTAAAATTTGATCATGATGGAAATTTTCAATTTTCATAATCATTTTCGGATTCAATCTGACTGAAACTCAGAAAACAATAGAATATCACCATATTATGGTCATAGTGCCCTAAATGGAATCGGCTCAATTGAAATTTGAGAAAACCTTAATTCTAATCTTAGACCAGCATGCAAAATTCGCAGTTATTTTCTGTTTCCTTAAACTTTGAAGACTCTTTACACCATTGATGATGACAGACCACCCTACTCTTTGAGCAGGACTCGATGATTTCCCATTCACACTCCTTAGCCTAAAAAGAACTATATTAAACTCAAGATTCATATCTTTCATACTCTTCAATTCACAGTATGAGGTGAGTTAATTGTTAATATCGTGATTTTAGTTCCAATTTTGTATTTAAAGAATTCAAATGTTAGATCTTTATAATAAAAAGTTTTATTTCAGATCTTGGCTCGTGAATACCTTCAATTTCATGATTGCTGATTTTTTCACATGGAACCTCTGGCTTCTTTTAAAGATTCCAGCTCTATTGTTCTTGATCTTGATTTTGTTCCTGGTCTACAAGTTTGGATATTTGACTCACCTCCAAAAGAAAAGATTCCAAGCACAAGGAATCCCTGTCGTACCTTTCTTGGGAATGAACCCTGTCAAAGATATGAAAAACCTCGTCGATAAGTACAGCGATTCTGTCTATCCTATCAAAGACGCCATAAAGAAGCACCAAGACGCGAAAGCCATGCTCATTCAATTAGGTCCAATCCTCGCATTAAGTCTCCTTGGCCCAGAGTACATCAAAGATTTTAATACCAAAGTGACGACAGACTACGACATAATGGAGCCTCAGAAGATCTTCGATTACCTCATGAAGAACGGTATTATTGGACTCAATGGAGAAGATTGGAAACTCCATCGGAAAATTCTGTCAGATTCATTCCGTTTCGACCTTTTCGAGAAGAATATCGCTGACAATTACGCTGCTACCGTAGAGTATTTCGAGAGTCTTACTGCCGAGGACATGAAGCATTACCATCCACGAGAGCATTTGAAAAGAGTCTTTTCTGCGATTACTGGGCAGAATTTCATCGGAGAAAACGTCGATAAGCGTCTGATCGATGGAAAATCAGCGCTTACGTACCTCTTTGACTTATTTGATGAGATGTCTAAGATTAATCAGAATCCAATTGTGCTGATGGCTGGCCCAAAAATCGTGGGTAAAGGATTATTCGGATCTCACAGAAGATTCCTTGGTCACTGCAAGAAGTTCAGAGAGTTCTTGCTTCAAATTATCCAAGAAAAGCGAGAGCATTTAGAAGCTAACCCAAAACTTAAGGGAAGAAATATTATTGAAGGGCTCATCGAAGCTCAAAAGCAATACCCAGACGACCCTACTCTCAATGATATCTCAATCGGAGGAGAATTCATCACTCTCCTCTTTGCTGGAACTGATACCACGAGCGCTCTTCTGGGAATGACTCTTTACTATCTCGCATTGTATCCTGATTTAGTACAAGAACTCAGAGAGGAAATCAACAAAGCGATTCCAGACGGCAAAGTCACGACTATCAGTCAGCTCAATAGTCTCGAGTTAATGCATTCGACTCTCAAAGAAGTCCTCAGAATGCATCCTCCTGTTCCATTCTCGATGAGAAGAGCAGTCCATGACACTAATATATTGGATATCCAGATCAAGAAAGGAGATTACGTTGGACTGGGAATTACAGCTAATGACGTAAATCCAAAATACTGGGAAGATCCTGAGAAGTTTAACCCAAAGAGATTCATGAAGGGTGTGGTGCCAGCTAATTTGGAGCCTTTTGCCTTCCTTACTTTCTCAGTGGGAATGAGAAATTGCATTGGCCAGCATTTTGCAATGATTCAAGCAAAGTTGGTGCTTTCCACTTTCTTGAGAATGTTTGACTTCAAGTTGAAGCCGGACTACAAACTGCAGCAAGGATTCAAACTTCTTTATGAACCTATGGAACTTGTTGAACTTATTCTGACGAGGAGAACTTAGAGACAAATGCAAAACAGGAATCTCAAAGAATATAAATTTAATAATAGAAATAAGATGAATATTGGTTTCTATATTATTATACTGAGAGCCGCTCTATGATATGGATGTGGTTCTAAATTGGAATTAACAGTAAACCATGCTTATTATATAGTTAGCAATGAAGCTCTCACGTCAACAAATTTTGGCTGCCCTAAAAACATATACCCCACATCCTGATTTTCGGATTATCATCACTATTCCTTTTACTGGCGTGAAGTTCCATGATTGGAGGCTTATTTTAGTGTATTTAGTGGCTTCTCAACTTCAGCAGAATTGATTTCACTCGAATCAAAGATGGCCAAATTATCTGCGGCCATCGGAGAGGTTTCTCTTCATTCATTTGAGAAATCAGAATCTTATTTGGAGGCCTACACTGAATCTCGATATCTAACATTTAAACTTTGCCGTCGTTCTCATTATTTTTCGTTTATTGTCTTAAATTTTGATTGGATTTTTGTTCGAATTTAGTTTGCCGATTTCTAAGTCTCGAAATAATTGCTTCTCTCGTCTATCTGTCTGATCCATCGCTTGAGTCCAATAAAAATTATATGACATTTGTTAACTAATATCCTCCTGGTAGGGATACATTCTCCATTTTTATAGTTTTTCATTAAATGCACATTTCCTTATGATTAACGGCTCAAACTTGAATAATATTGCTATTGTCTCACAAGTTAATCTTATTCCTAATCCTATCCGCAAGAGTCGAATACATTTCTTTCTGTTATGTCATTAAAAGTTTCATTCTTTCAAGTAAAATGGTATTTTGCTTCCTGAATTTTGGCATTTTACTTCCCAAATTTATCAAAGGAGTCTCGGTCAGGTTCTATTACTCCAGGATAGAACGACATTAACCTCAAGATTCAAATTTTTCATACTATTAGGTACACGGTATGAGGTTAATTAATTGCTAATACCGTGATCTTATTTTCAACTGGTATTTACAGATCCAGATTTTATCTTATATCACACAAAAATTTTTCAAATCTTGGTTTGTTAAATCACTTTTAATTGCTAATGATCGCTGACTTTTTCACATTCAATCTCTGGCTTTTCATCAAGGTCCCAGCGCTGTCGTTCCTTCTCATGATCCTCTTTTTCATCTACAAATTTGGATTTTTAACCTACCTTCAAAAGAAACGGTACGCAGCACAAGGCATTCCACTAGTACCTTTTATGGGTATGAACTTCGTGAAAGACATGAATAACCTCGTCGAAAAGCATGGAGATGCTATGTTTCCGCTTAGAGAAGCCATTAAGAAACACAAAGATGCTAAGGCGATGCTGTTACAGTTAGGTCCTATTGTCGCACTAAGCATCCTGAGCCCAGAGCATATCAAAGACTACAATACCAAAATCACGACAGACTTTGACAGGATGGAACCTCAAAAAATTTTTGATTTACTCATGAAGAACGGTATTCTTGGACTTACAGGAGAAGACTGGAAGTTACACCGAAAGATTTTGTCTGAGGCTTTCCGTTTCGACCTTTTCGAGAAAAATATCGTTGATAATCAAGAGGCGACCTTAGAATATTTCCAGAGCCTCTCTACTGAAGAGATGCAGCATTTCTATCCACGAGATGGATTGAAACGAGTCTTTTCTGCGATTACTGGTCAGAATTTCTTTGGAGAGAATATGGATAAGCGACTGATTGACGGGAGGTCAGCGCTGGCATATCTCTTTGAGCTATTTGACGAAATGAGCAAAATTAATCAAAACCCGCTGGTTTTGATGGGTGGTCCAGGAATTGTAAGCAAAGGTTTGCTCGGATCCCACAGAAGATTCCTTGATCGCGCGCAAAAGTTCAAGGACTTGCTGTTTACTATTATTAACGACAAGCGTGAGCAGCTGGAAGCTAATCCAAGCCTAAAAGGAAGGAATATTATCGAAGGACTCATCGAAGCTCAAAAACAGTACCCAGACAGAAAGAATATCCTCGACGATGAGTCGATCGGTGGAGAATTCATGACGCTCCTCTTTGCTGGAACTGATACTACGAGTGCCTTGTTGACGATCACGCTTTACTACCTAACATTATATCCTGATTTAGTCCAAGAGCTGAGAGAGGAAATCGACAAGGCGATTCCAAACGGCAAAGTCACGACTATCAGTCAGCTCAATAACCTCGAGTTAATGCATTCTACTCTCAAAGAAGTCCTCAGGATGTATCATCCTGTTGGATTTACAGTCAAACAAGCTGTTCGTGATACAAGTATTCTTGATATCAATGTCAAGAAAGGGGACCTTGTGGGTATCGGAATACAAGCTAATGACGTAAATCCAAAATACTGGGATGATCCTGAGAAATTTAACCCAAAGAGATTCATGAAGGGTACGATGTCGACTAATCTTGAACCGTTTGCATTCCTTTCTTTCTCAGTGGGAATGAGAAATTGCATCGGTCAACATTTTGCTATGATCCAAGCAAAATTGGTGCTTGCCACTTTCCTGAGAACTTTCGACTTCAAGTTGAAGCCAGACTATAAGATGAAGTTTGGATTAAAACTTCTTTATGAGCCAATGGTTCCTGTTGAGCTCATTCTGACAAAAAGAAATTAGAGATGGATTTCCAAAGATGAGTCAGGGTGAGAAGTGTTTCTCTCTCTCTCAAGATTTATTAATACCGTCATCATAATAATAATGTCATAATAATAAGTTGAAAAGTAATTTCTATATTTCATCATACCTGCTTAGTTATTCTAAGATCGAGATCTGGTTCTTTATTGGATCATTAGTCTTGGATATACGATAGTGCAAATATTATTATACTTATCCAGGTAGTAAGCAGGTATGTATCACTGATAACACAAATTGATTTGAATTAAATATCAAAAAAGAAATTATTTTTCTAATGGAATTGATATTTTTCTAACTTATTTAGAATTGATCTGATGCTCCTTCTTATACTTACCCATACAATCGTCTCCTTTAGCCAGGATTAGCCAAGCTACTATTGAAAAAATAGTATAATCTATGCAAGGTATTCACTCAACAATCAGAAGTAATTATGACCTTTATTTCCTTTAGATAATCTTCGTCATTGTTAATGGAAACCAACTATCAATAATTTACCATTTATTTTAATAATTCCCAAGCAGGCATTTCATTTTGCTCATTTAAAATTTGTGAATGCAGGCAGTTGCATCTGATCAGAAGCCAATTTTAACACAAAAATAAACTTCAATACAACTCTTCAAACTAAATGACGTTATGTTCCTTTCAAAACCACGTTGTAGGACTATAAGATCTCCAGATACTTGTATCACAAAGTCGCCTCAGCAACAGAGGTATAATAACTAATCATAAACACGAAAATAAAACTTTTTAAATTCGAGTCTTGATGCATTAGTGCTGCTGATTGAGTCTGGACTCGTGTCACAGAAGTCATTGAAACGAGTTCTATAATAGCATTGAAAATAATTGATACCACTACCATGGAAGATGAAAATGGTGT
>ENA-UOUE01001383-UOUE01001383.1-compost-metagenome-genome-assembly--contig:-NODE-1383-length-15432-cov-17.401563_pt1 | contig 15432 bp, 17 predicted proteins | sample MGYA00238146_ERZ747223 | MGnify/ENA primary metagenome ERZ747223 (study PRJEB28781, sample SAMN06268865) | compost metagenome | isolation source: single cell | place: USA: California, Emeryville, Joint... | reverse complement strand
GCGTTCTCGTTCTATAATCATAATCACACTGTTAGCATATCAATCGTTTTGTTAATAAAGCACCTTCAAATTTTTGATTTCTTCCTCTAATTTCCTCTTATCCTCTCCTAACTTCTTAATCACAGCGTCCTTTTCAACAAACAGGCTTCTTTCTAGCGCCTGGTTCTTAGTCTCGAGTTGGAAAACCTTATCTTTGAGGTCTTGAATGGACTCCTATTAATTAGTATTACAACCCCAGCCTGGAAACTTTCATTTACCTTTTGCCCAGTGCCATAGGACCTCGTGTCAATTGACCCTCCTGCCAATTTCGAGATCGGCTTGTTAACTAGAATATTATGCTCTTGCTTGAGTTTATCGTAGTTCAGCTTCCAATCAGTTAGCTGCTTTTGCAGAGTGTCATTTTCCTTCTTCAGCTCGGCGACTTGTGCTTTAAGCAGATCAATGTTCTTCTGCAGAGTCTTCTCTCTTTCTGAGGGCATCATCAGCTCTTTTCTGGTGACTGCGCTCTCTCCTCGAACGGATTGATTGAAGGTAATTGGGGTCTCACCTGATTTTGCTGTGATTTCTTCGTCCTGAATTCCCTTGATAAGGTTGTAGACGGCAACGTAATCGACTCTGCCTTCAGTGTTTTTCTTGAGTCCTTCGAGGAATTTCTTTCTGTCCTCTGGTTTCAGCTTCAAACCAACAGACTCCAGCACGTTCATAAGGTCGTCTTGCGTAATGAATCCGCTGTTTGTCTTATCATATCTCTAATAACGAAATTTAATTAACAATACATTCTAATTGGTCAGAGCGTACCTTTAACGCTGGGAAGAGTCTTATCGAAGGGTTCACAGAAATCCACATTCCCATATGAGTGGCAATGTCAGCAGAGTTCTCGAAACCGAAGGCATGTGGCTTCGTGAGAGTGCCGGCTTTATCAAACAGGTCTGCATGAGGTTTTTCGGTTTTTAGCAACGCGTTTTCTGCCTCAAGGTTTTTGATTTTCTCTTCCAAAGCTTTCGCTTCTTCACTCTTTGCCTCTTGGAAGAAATCTTCAACTTTCTTATTCACTCCTGATGATTTCATATCTTTAAGGTCTCTTTGGCTCTTGCCCAAGGCCGATTGCGCATCCTTCAGCATCAACCTATGGCTTTCGTTGGCTTGTTTCTGTTTCTCGATTTCTTCTTTCAGCGTCGTGTTTTCTCCTTTCAGCTGCAATTCACTCAGTCTGACCTCTTCGAGTTCTTTGGTGAGCTCCTTGGTTTTCTTATCGAGCTCTTGAATACGTTTCAGCGCCATATTCACCTGCAGATCTTGATCTGTAGTAGTCTTTTGAAGCTTCTTCTGCATCTCTATCTCTTTATCGGCGGCTTGGCCGCTGATTTTCAAGTATTCAGCCTTAACGACTTCAATTGATTTTTTCAGAGCTTTGATCTCCTTCTCCTTGTCTTTGTTATCTCTTTTGAGGAAATCTATCTCTTTCTGCAGACGATTTGGCTCCTTTTTCTCTTTATCATCTCTATAGTCGCGCTCAAGGTCATTGAGTCTGGCCAAAGCCTCTCTTAACTTGCCTTGGACCTGAGTTCTCCTGTCGGTCTCTTCCTTGAGCTGCTGAGTCAGCGCATCAAACTGTTTATCCTTCTCTGCGAAGATATTCTCTATTTCAGAAGGATTCATCCTTCCGATCTGACGAGCATCGTAGCTTTGGCTGTGCCTGAGCATTGACTGATCCAATCCAGCCTTGCTTCCTGCTCCGCCTCCTCTGATGAGTAGTTCGTTGAGTCTAGCGATCTCTCTGGCGTCTTCTTCCTTATGAGTGATATACTCCTCTCTCATCTTCTTGATGATCTCGTCTTTGCGGTTGAGTTGCTCGGTTTTATCATCGATGATGTCCTGAAGCATCTTCACGGTTTTTTGAGCTGCCTCAGTGAACTTTTTGTTTTCTTCCTGCTTGACCAGGTCCTTATACATCTGCTCATACGGTGGCTGGTCTCCTCCTTGTGCCTGACCGCCGGAAACCGAGCCAGTCGTCTTGGGTCTGTCTGAAGGAGCCTGCCCAACCATCTTTTCCAGCATTTCTATGCGTTTGTCTTTCTCTTGAATCTTCTCTTCAAGAATACGAATTTGCTGTCTCATGTCAGCAGAATCCTCGGCCTTCTTGTTCATATCAGCCAAATATTTCGTTCCTTCTTTTGTTTGGGTTCCTAGGGCTCCACCGACCTGGCCATCTTTCTTATTCGTGAACACCAATTGCATTTGATCATTGTATCTCTTGCGCCAGAAATCTTCCTATAAAAGCATTTTCAAAGATTAGGGAACTCATGGGAAACTCGAATTAGTACTCTTTGCACCATCTTGCGGTCCCAGGCAGAGAGCTCTTCCTCTAGTTTCTTCATGGACTCTGTTTGTTGGCGGATGAGTCTTTGTAAGTAGTCTTCCTTTTGGGCGTACATTTCTACATCTCTCTTTGCTCTAATAAGAAAAAAATTAACTTGATGAAGGTGCTATTGTTTTGTTACTTAAGTTCACCGAGCTTGTACTCAGACATTTTCTTGCTCAGCTCAATCAATTGATCTGAGAGCTCATCTTGGCTCGCATTCTTCAGCTTTCGTTCCAATTCCTCGATAGCCTGCTTGTTCGTTTCTAAGTAGTCGAGTTTAATGCCCATCTCATGAATAGTCTCTCTCAATCGGCGGTTATAGGCCTCGAGGTCGGTTTTCATCGCAGCGATTTCACGGACCTTTTGACCCATTTCATCGATTTTCGCCACCGATAACGTTGGAACAATCTTCAATTTCAAGTCCGTAAGGCTTCTTTCAGCGACATTGAGCTTTTCTCTATACGCATTATGAGTCGACACTAAATCTTCCTCTTTTTCACCCAACTACCACGCCATGTAAATTTAAATTAGATTAATTATCCATGATTTATCCTCACCTTCGCCTCAATATTTCCTTTCTCTAGTTTCAGCGCTCTGATTTCATCGATAAGCTCTTCAAATTTCTTATTCGTTTGTCCTTCATTCCATCTCGACACCATGACTTGATGCTGAAGCTTTCCGATCAAAGCGTGCTCCTCACTGCTCATTTGCAGCGATTTGATCGTTTCCTGATACGTATTGACCTCGCTCTTTCTCTTCTCAAGCGAAAGTTTCAAGATTTTCACCTTTTATTTAGCAAAATGCTTCATTATAACCTGTTTTGCTTCCATTATCCAATTACCTGTGAGATCGAAGATTCATATAGACCCTTAAAGGTGTTCAATCCGGACTTTAGATGCGCTCTCTCCAGCAAAAGCTTATCGCAGAGTCCTTTCAGCCTGTCAGATTCCTCCTTCGATATGGTGCCACTCAGTTTAGTTTCAAACTTCAACTCTCGCTCTCTGCTCTTATAGTACTCAGTGCTGAGCTTTGTATTGTCATCTTCTAATTGTCGGATTGTTGTTTCTGCTTCTCTGAGCATGTCCTGATAGCTTTTCACCTGTCCTTGCAAAAGTTTTGCGCGATCGTTCGCTTTCTTTTCTCTCTGTTCAAGGAGCGTGATCTTGTATTGCAATCGAGAAGCCAGGTCGTTGACTGAACGGTCTCTCAATATGCTGTCTCCTTCATCAAAGCTTGTATTGAGGACTTGAGGAGCTATCGATTAAAGGTCAGATAGAGTCAAATCTTGCGTTTATTACCATTTTTCAGCTGCTCTTGTTGTTTCACGAGGTTTTGGAGTCTTCTCACTCTCTCATACTCACGCTTGCATTCCTAAGATAGTATGATAAAGGCTTTGATCTCTGGGTTGTTGGTTACGTTCATATAATTCGTGAACTCAGCATAGCTGATGCCCTCGCTCTTGGATTTGTCAATCGCTTGGAAGAGGTTTCTGAATTCTGTTGGCAGTAATTTCACACCAAGTTTCTCGAAGAGAGCTTTCAGCTCGTCGAATGAGATCGTTCCGGATTTATTGGCATCGATGATCTATGTTTTCATTTAAGTTTGATTAAAACACTCGCATTTGGAGCTAATCTCACATTGAAAGCTTCCATCAGCGTCATGTTATTCGCTTTGATGGCCTCGTCCATCTTTACCATCAATGCTACCTTCCAATCCAAATCATCAAGCTTCTTCACCTTCTCATCTCTAGAAAAAAAGGAAATAATTTCAGAGCGATTTGCTAAGCACCACGTACCTCATAGCATCTTTCAATACTCTCTCAAAGAGATGATAGAACTCCTCGAAATTGATTTGACCGTCTCCGCTGATATCAGCCACTGCGAAGAATTTATCAACCACCTCAGGTTGCACTCCAAATCTCATGCCAGAGAACGTCTCCTTGATGTCATTCTTACTGATCAAATTATCTCCATTCCTATCAAATATCTAATTCCGCATTGAAAATCCGCTCGCTGCTCTCAGTCATCTTACCTCGAACGCTTGCTTCAGCGTCAAGTTAGCGTTAGTGATCGCCTCGTAGATCTGGAACACGAGATCTTCCTCTGCATTTCTCATTGCAACACCTTCTCTGCGTAACCTTCTGATGAATTCTCTGTATTCAATTTCACCAGATCTAATCAAAATGAGGCTCAGACAATGCATAAGAAGGTTATTTCAAACCCATCCACGTCGATATAGATGTAAACGGTGTCCATTTCGCCTTTATTCAGGAAAATTTGCATGTTATTCATTGCCTGCTCGAACTCGATCCTTGATATTTTTCCGTTTCTGTTGGTGTCGAACAGTTCAAAGACTTTAAGCGGCGACACGTTCTTCGACTTAAGGACCTCGACGATCTGTCTGAAGATCATCTGGAACCGCTTGAAGGTTGGGTCTAACTCTTCAAGCCTCTTCTTTAAAATCTCAGTTTCAACCTCGATTTCCAGCAGCTCTTCCTTCAAGTCTTTGTTCTCCTCAGTTTTTATAAAGAGCTCTCTCTCATTGATTTCCAACGCAGCGATTTTCTTCAGCTGATTAGCTTCTTTCACCCTCATATCAGCGTATTGCTCCTGCATAACCTCAAGCTTGCTTCTGACGAGCTTGTAATCGTCTTCGGGCACAGAGTTCTTCTGCATATTGAACAGCACTTTCAACTATATTGATAATTAGATTTTCTAACAATAGCAAAGACTAACTTGTGTGGTAGCTCGTTCTTTCCATGCAGCAAGCTGGTTTAGTTTACTCACGAGATCTTCTTCTTTCTCAGCGTAACTCACCTCAGCTCTAAGAGAAAAAGCGTTTCAAATTGCCAAATAGGATGAATTTACGAGTGATATGCTTCTCGAAGCGTTTGCTCCTCGTCCTTGAGACATTCGTACTTTCTTGCAAGGCGAATCAGGTTGATTTCTTGCACAGAGATTTTCTTCGCGTAATCAGCTAGTTTTGACTTGAGATTGTCAACATCATTTCTTTGAAGCGTCTTAACGATGTCCTCGAACAAGTTATTCTGGTTTTCTAGCTCAGCGTTTCGGTCAATCAGCTCATTCTTTTCCTTCTCAACTTCCTTTATTTTCTTCTCGTAACTTTGCTTCTCATCGTGATACTGTCTAAAGAGCTCGTCTTGCAACAGCAAGCAAGTTCTCATATCATTCCTCAGCTCCTCGATCTCAGCGTTATTCGATTCGATTTCGCGCTCTCTTCTCGCTAACAGCTCGAGCGTTTCCATTCCTTGTAACTGCAGGCAAGCAATCTGATACTTCGCGGTGACTTGATCCCAGCCTTGGTCTGTGTATAGCTCTTGCATGTCGACATTAAGCTTGGATTTAAAGCGGTAAGAATATCCTTCTCTCACATCGCTAAAGTTTCCGAACTGTCCAGGGATAGGCACAGGAGGCCATTGTAGAGGGTGTGACTCTCCGGCTCCAGCAGGCTTTTGGGTACCTCCGCCTCCGGCGCTGAAATTGGCGAGCATTTCTTGCATCTGCTTCAATAATTCTGCTTGTTGCTCTTTCAACGCTTGCATCACCTTCGTGTCGGTTTCTCCCTCAGGGAAAGTTGTTGACGCTGGCTTGGCTCGCTGGAGGAAGTTCTCCATGCCCTCGAAATTGCGGTTCTCGAGTATCTCGATCTGTGCTTTCAATCTTTCGTTCTCTTTGAGCAGCTCTCTGGACCTATCGTTCAGCGGCAACTATACACATCATAGTCAATAAATGCAGAAAAAAGCATGAATTGCTTACTTCGGTCCTTCCTTCCTTGAGATTTATGACGAATTGATCGACATATTGCATCTGCTCTAGCGTCAAGCCCCGGTACCTGTCTCCGCCGGCAGCATCATTATACAATAGCGTCATTTGTCTCATTTGGTGCTTTAATCGCGCGACCTCTTCCTCAGCGTCTTCGAGCTGCTTGTCTAAAATTTTCACGAGGCCCTTGTAATCCTCGACTTTCTTTCGGTCAGCCAACTTGATCTATAACCCCAAGAGAAATCACTATTTATCGCACTTTATAGCTATTACCGATTCCAAATCAAGTCCGAATTGGTCTGAAGGCACTTTCGCTAGCTCCCGAAGATATCTGTTCTCAGCCAACAGCTTTTCGCAGTGTTCTGATAACTGATTCAGCTCTGTTGTCTGTTCCAGTTGCAAAACAAAAAGCGAGAATTAGAGTTCCAAACGCAATGAAAAGCTTTACGAGTTTTTGAATTTGCCGATTGCCTCGCACCTTCTCTTCTCTGAAGGTTTTGATGTCTTTCGCCGGATCGCCCAATTTGTAATCAGCAGAGACCTCTCTCAGCTTCTGAGAGAGGAAAGAGACCTCAGATTCACGAGTTTCGAGTTGGTCGCTAAGTGTTTTGATGAAAACCTCCTTTCCTTTGAGCTCGGTTTGAAGTTTGGCTATCGTTTCCTCTTGTTCTTGGATTTTTTTGCGCTCGATTTCTAATGAGGCGGCGACTCGCATTTCAATTACGGTATCCAACTGAGAAATTTTGCGATCCCCTTCTGTTTGCCTCGCGCGGAGAGCGTTTCTTTCCTACTTGGATGAGCAAATTTCAAAAATTGGGTAGAGCATACTGCTTCCATCTGAATGAGTTGATTGTCTTTTTGTTGGAGTTCGTTGGCGAGGTCCTCACATCTTTCTTTAGTGAGCTTAAGGTCTTTCTTAAGCCGGTTTATTTGATCTATCTGCGTGGTTGTCATGGCGCTTTCGAAATGTTATTGAATTAAGTCAAGATCAGTTCAAATCTGTTTCCTAACTTTGATTAAATATTTTTTAAACTTACAACAATTAAATCAAATATATAAGGCCAAGTGGGTGCTAATCAGGGTTAGTGGCGGAAATGACTGGGAGGTGAGACTAGGAGGCATGCATATTTGTCACTAGAGAAGGAACAGGTAGGAAATATCTTGTTATTGTTGCAGAATTTGTGTAAAAAGAGTGTTGTCAGTTACAGAGGCTATTGCTTTGGCGTTTTATAATTCGAGTATAATAATCCTTAACGAAAGGGGTTGAAGCAATTAACATTACATCTCTTGAATAATTTGCTGAGGATTATCTATTTTCGAGCAGAATGATCGCGTTTCGAAGAACTATTATTTTTTGAATTTTTCGGTAAATCAAAAAACTATCCAGTATTTCAAATAAAATTTTGAAGTCTTGTTCAATAAAGAAACTTTGATAGAGATGAAACACAAACTGAGAATCTTAACTTTCACAAAAAATTGCCTCATTCTGCTCGGTCACATTGATAGTTTATTATTAATTCGACTCGCTCTCTTGATTTTATTGCTCTTAAAATATTTAATAGTCTGGGAAATTCCCTCAAAACACCGGTGAGACAGGATTCTCCCATTAGGTAGTAAAATACTCTATCGAGGATTCGAGGAGTTGTAACAAATAACAATATAACGAAGATGAGCGCTCTATTTTCATGGAGAAAGAATTTGGGATACTTCCAATACAAAAGTAAAATTTTTATTTCTCATTCATGTTTTGCAGAGTAACCTCATGTATCTGATTACAGTTAAATATTAATTCTCAATCTCTTGCTCTGAATAATAAATATACCTAACACAAACAATAAAGATCTATAAATGAACATCATTGAAAGTTCTACGAACCAACCACCGTTTATTTAGGGCAAGTAGTTTCTGTTTACAATCATTATCTATTCACAATGCAGCTCCCAGTCCTGCACCGGCTCTTACTTAAGCACAATGCGATCTCCGCTGTCTCTTCGATCTAATTTCACCCTCTCATTGAGCCTGTCCTCTTCTTCTCTCTTGTGTCTCATTTCCTCTTCAATCTCCTTGTGAATACCCTATTTCAAATTATAATCACCATTCCCATTAATTTTTAAACAACCTCGAGTAGAAGCTCCTTTTGCAACTCCTCTTGGCTCATATGTCTACGCTCGATCTTCTTCGCATGCTCATGAATCTCTTCATAATATTTACTCAAAGCACTCATCAACTTGAGATCACCGCTGAAATGATACACGCCTTCATTCTAATAACATCCGTCAGCACTGAAATATCTCACTTTTATAGTTCTACCAGTTGAAATCCCATTAAGTCTAAAATTTCATTGACTTGTTTTATGCAAAAAAGTTTGGCTTTCAGCATAGCGTTATCAGTTTTCAGATTTCTGTATTTTTCCTCAAGTGGGTGATTGAGAATGCTATGTTAGTAAGGTTATGATCGTACAGAGTTGCATGTTTACTTGAGGATTATTTTGTCTAATAACGTGTAGGCTGTAAAGAGTTGCTCATCGGTGTAGCCGGCACCTTCTGTGCTTGCGAGTATTTCTTCAAGTGTTTTCGTTGAAACCATCTGTTTGTTAAATTTCGGATAGGAATTATAAAGATTCCGGAAAATCTAAATCAGTTTATATATCAAAACAGCTTAACGCTTCAAAATTAATGATTCCCGGAAGAAGTATCCCATCATTCCGATAATTTAATTTTTTACTGAATAGGAACTGAATAAATAATATGAGAGTCAAGCAAAATCTTTATTGGAGTCGGGCATAAAGCCGAGTAAATATTACTAATGTGAACTAAACAGAAGAAATTGTCCCTTTTGATTGTATTCAAACAATTTATCTTATTTTTCACAGATTGATCTCTATCTCTGGATTAATTTCAATCTCTTTCCTCTATATTCTCATCTTATCCGAGATATATTACCTAAGCATTCGACATATATAATCTGAACATTTTCGCCATTGTATTTTCCGTAGAGTGGATTAAATATTATATTAAGGGTGGGCGTCTTATAGACGCGAATTAATAGAGTTTAAGTGATAATCAGTCGCTTTGCGTTAATATTAAATGAAAATACCCTACGATTTGCATTTGTATATACATTCTCAATTAAGAAATGCAATTAACAATAATATATATATTACAGCAATCAATAGTTTGTGGCTGTACGTGTATTTTGCGCTATTAGCATTATCCTTTTTGCACCCGCTCAGTAAATTCACCTAAGTAAGCAACATTATCATGGGCATCTTTCGTGTCTTTTTCGGTTGAGCTCATCTGCGCTTTCATTCTGGCTCTTTCTTCTTCTCTCCTATGTTTGACCTCCGCGTCGATTTCCTTGTGTATTTGCTATTTTAAAGAGCATTAGTAACACACGAGCAGCCAAGAAAAAATTTCAAACCTCTAATAGCAGCTCTTTTTCCAGTTCCACTGGGCTCATATGCCTGTACTCAATCATCTTGGCATGTTGGTGGATCTCATCATAGTGAGTCTCTAACTCAGCCACCGCCTTTGGATCATTAGTAAAACGATACACGCCTCCTTCCTAACAATTTGCCTCACTCCCAAAAATTATAAGCAACTGTACCGAATGGAATCCGATTTTTTCTAAAATATCGTGAACTTCTTTAATGCAAAATAATTGAGTGCTCAACGTAATATTGTCCGTTCTCAGCACTCTATATTTTTCCTCAGTCGGATGTTCGATGAGACTAGGTCGATAATGGTTAAACCATTAAAATTGAAAAATTCACTTGAGAATTAATTTGTCCAATAAAGAGTAGGCTGTATGGAGCTGTTCGTCAGTATAACCTGCGTTATCCGAACTTGTAAGTATATCCTCAAGAGTTTTTTTCTTCAGGTCCATCTGATTTTGTGAGACAACGAATTGGAATTATCAGTTTTGCTGAAAATCTTTAATTAAATTAATAAACTGCATTATTTTAATACTCCTTACTGATGATTCTCGAAGAATTTATTACTACTGATGTGCGTAGCTCTTCAATGGAAAGCTGCAACTGGAGTCAGTAGCATACAGCGTAGATATTGATGTGGAATGACGATCATGCTTTAATTATGAGAGCTTACCACCTAGTCAGAATGGCAATTTATTTGTCATACTTTTATTCTAGATAAAGGCTTCTCCCCTCCGAACTGAGTTTCTCGTAGCGTAGAAAAGAAAGTAATAGCGTTGGACGAATCACAAAATTAAATGTCATGAGTTCAAATAAAAACAGCTTCATGATTATAATTACAATGGTGCACAAGATCAACTAATGATCTTTTGTGACAACAGAAAGCGATATGCATCTCTCCCTCACTCGCGTGAGGAATCTCTCTCTCTCATCTAGTATGTTACTAACAATACATGTATCTCTATATTATCTCTTTCCTAATATCGAGTCAACTTTTTCTTTCAAAGCCAATCTTGTATTCTCATCGCTAAGCGCATTCACCAGCCCAGTCTTCGCAGCTAAATTGTTAATGTGTAAGAATCTCGCTTTTTCGCAAATCAAGGAATTACTGTAATTCATTATTTTTTTGGTTGCTGGTCCTCCAAGGCCTCCAACCCAGCCATTAATTGCTGTTTCTTTTCCTCCTTCCGTCTTCAACCATCTCATAAGCAGATGCATTAACTCAGTCCTTCGGTCCGTGCTGCGCAGTTGCCCAATAACAACTCCCTTCAGTTTCTTATAAATATGTTCCTCATAAACCAGATTTTGATGAATAAACCTCAATGCCAATTTCTCTGCATCTATACACACCGATCAATCACAAGCTGCATTTAAATCACTTACTTTCTTTCACTGTTCTCATCTGAATAACACGATTCAGGGAGTTAGCAGTATGATATTGTATTCGAGGTGTTTCACACAGCCTCACGATTAGTTTTGCAGTCTCATTGACCACCTGGTCTGAATAAAGCACCTGCTTGGATGTTATCTTAGCCAGCCCAGCAGTAGCTCCCGATTTAATTCGTCCAGTGTACTCTCTCTTAGAGTACTCCTTGTACTATTCGCAATGTAAAAACGAGTTTAAAGAAGCGCTTGAAAGAGAGTTTTTACTGCAATACTGCTGATAATAGCGATCAAAGTCGCCCAGATGAGCGTTTTTGCTCCTCCTTTGACGTAAGGGTTGTTACGGTAAGGAAATCGCTCGATATTATCGAATTGTCTATTGAAGAAGGTGAGCGCGATCTTGAGCTTATTCTGTGAGAGGTAAAAGTTTAGAAAATCTTGCTTGTAGCCGTTTGCGATGGCTAATTTATGCTTCAGGAAGTTTGGATGGAATAGCTTGTCTTTCTTAATGTCTTTTTGGATATAGTGCTCATAGGAGTTAACGAATAAGCTGTTGACTTCGCCCAGAATGAATTTGAGTCTGTATTTCATCGTGACACGGAATTGGTTTTAACTGTAGATAATAGAGGATGGAATAATATCAAAAAGAGTTGGGGTCAGGTCTTCCTCTCTGAAATTGATTGATAGGATAAATAATCATAAGTCCAAACCCTCTAATTTAAATCTTAAATAAAAAACACGTATGAGTAAAAGCTTCGCAATTAATGCAAAAAAATTTCGTTAGGAGGTCTTGGAGTTTATCAATCACTTAGTGACAATTTAAGGGAGCTAATCAAAGCGGTAATTTCCCGTGGCTTGTTCAATGGAAAAACTCACTGTTGAAGGTAGACTAATGATTGCGTCTTTTCTGCAATCTCAGATCAGTTTAGTTTTGTAAAACCTTTTTCGAAATGAGATAATGGTAAAGAGAGCATGCAATCTATTGATTCATTTGAGTTCTCTCTCATTTTCCACTCTTCCTCTCCCATTAATGATAATTTTTCATTGAATTTGAATAACTATGGAATAAGAAGAGTCAGCGTTAAATTCACAAATATTCCTCTGTATTCGTGTATCTCTCATGAAAAACAATATTGATTTGCACCCAACAAAATCGTAACGCTTTGATTTAACATATTCCCTCCTCATTATATAATTATTCTTCATAGTATGTTACTCCTACATAATTATTTCTTCATCGCCTAATACCTTAACTCATTTATAGCCAACTCCTCCGGCTAGATACTCCTCATCTCGGGAGGCTATTCATCATGTGAATCTATCGGCCTAATTTTAATTCCCACTACGTTTGAATTATTTCAATCACTAAAACATGAAACAATCTAAAACGATCAAAGTAACCATTATCTTCCAACTCCTTTCATAACTCATCATCCCTAGGACTATAAACACATTATCCATAAGATTTACACCCAACCTCCACAGACCCAGCTCACTGAGTTCGAACTCCAACAACAAGAAGCCTACCTTAACGAAAGCAAACTTCAGAATGAGAAACAGAAAGCAAAACGGTCCTTTCGCGTCTCTAACAGCATTTCAATCACGCTGCCATCAACCCGAGATCACATCGGTAGCATCTCATCTACAAACACTCGCCTTGACACTACTGGCTGGAAACTAAACCCTACCAGCACTGAGATTATGAGCCAATCCAGAGCTCAGTCTCCAAATCCGTTCGCAAATACATCCTATCGGCCAGGCAGAAGAATAAACAGCGTTCAATTTTCTTTGCAGAGTCCTACATCCTTCCAAAACAAGAGAAAATCAATCGCGAAAGACCCTATAAAACTTCCCACTTCCCCCAAAATGTCTGAATCTGAGATAGCTTTGATACCACATCATTCTAAGACACTTGTATCGACGTATCGGCTCGAACCTCATCGCAAATCAGTTCATCTGACTCAGTATACAATGGAAAAGGCTCCAACTTCATTCAAAGTGGGGATTGAAAGGCCCGCACAGGTTGTTCATGAGAGAAGGAAGAGCTTGCAAAGAGATCTCAATGTCGAACTCACACTTTATAATCAAGAGTTTAAAAGACAAGTACTCGACCAAATGGACGGCAGTTCTCCAACCCTTCGTGAAAAGAAATCAAATCAATCAATCTCGTCGACTCGAGCGATGGAAAATACACTTACTTTCACTTCTGTGAATACCCAAGCACAGCTGAAATCTGAACCCATAAACTCATCAATGAACATTCTCACGGTTCAATCAGAAATCTCAGATAGCGATGTAACCCAAAAACCTCAAGCTCTCGTGCAAGTACCCAAACTCCACCTTGAGAAAATATTGAAGAAAGATGATTTGAAAGAGGAGGATGATCACTCTTTTGAGGAAGCTCCAGCTAACTCGAGGAGGAACTCTCGTGATTCGGAAGAAGCTGGGGATCTCCCAGAGGATATCGCACAAAAGATCCAAAAAATAAAGGAGCAGCCGTTTAGTCATATACCGGATTGGATGCTAGCAAAGAGCGATTATTTCGAAAATTTGAAGATTTGCCGTGAAGAGCAAAAGCATAAGGTTGTCAACATCTTGAAGAAAGAGGCAAGCCTCCGTAAATACGCGGAAATTGCGCTCTTGACGAAGTTTCTTCAAGGGGTTGTTATTTTTTCAGGATTTAATCCGCAGAATTTGATGGAGCTGACAGAGAAAATGAAGCTGCAGTACTATAAAAAAGGAGCGTATATCTGCCACCAATACGATGTTGCTAAAGAGATTTGGATCATAATCGAAGGAAAAGTCGAAATTCATAACCAAGAGGGCTTTTTAGGGTTCGCAGGTAGCGGGGACTTACTCGGAAGACAAGCGCTCGACAAGCAAACATTGCGGTCAGCTTCTCTAATCGTCGCTTCAGTCGAGGCGTTTGTTGCGTCAATTTCCGCTGAAGATTTCAAGACCTTCCTCTCTTCAAAGCATAACATGGAACTCCCGCTTAATATGAAGAAAGCGTTCCTCGAGGGTCTGCCAGTGTTCCGCCTATTACGAGACGAGAAGATTTACCGAGTTGCTCTGGAGGTCAAATATAAAAAATTCTTTAAAAACGAGGTGATTTACCATAAAAACGATGCTAGTGGTCAGTTCTATATCTTGTACTCAGGCGCGGTTCATCGAGAAACTGAGATTAAGATTGCTCAGGCAAACCAATGGCCGATTGCAGCGAATCAATGGAGGCAGCGCCGAGTGAAAAAGTCTGTTCAAGTGAAGGTCCCGCTCAAGGTGGGAGATTTCTTTGGGTATAAAGAGACATTTACGAATATGCTTCGAAAAGAGAAAGTCGTTGCCTCTGAAGAGTCTATAGTATTTATTCTCACGAAAGAGCTCATTGAGAAAGGTAAATTTTTTTCCAGCTTGTTGCCTGAGAGTAAATTAGTGCTTGACCCTGAAGATATCTATCTCATTTTGAAGTATCTCGAGGAGATAAGCAAGAAAAAGAAGAATTTGATACGTGGGAAGCTGCTGGAGGACAAAAAAGATCAGAAAAAGAAGGTATTTTTGCTTGGTGCTTAATTAGCTGATTGTGTCACATTTCCCTTAGCTTGAGTTGTTGCAGAGCTCGACACCTCATAACATTGCCTCGCCTGCTAGAGCCAGTATTGAAAACGTAATGAATCTATTTGAATTTAGATTTATCTTATTTATTTTACAGGGACAGACCAGAAAATTCGAATTACAAAGTGTGAATGGAGATGGACTTGCAAGCCGAGGCTCGATTGTAGGAAAAACAAACGTGAGCAAATAAATAATTTACAAAATAAATTGCTGTCTAGTAGCAAGGATCATTTATTATTTTTCAATTTGTTGCTATGGTTTCATGGTTGCGCTTACAATTTCTAAATTCGTTGCACGTTGCATTTTATTATTCATACCAAAGTAATCATAGTCTTTTATTACAAATTCGCATGAAAAGTGTTATTTAACAATGAGTTCAAATGAAAATTGTCGAGTTATTTCAAAAAAAATTACGATAACAAAAACCTGTGAATACAAATATATCAGTGACGAAGTGATAAGTATGCTGGCATGGAGATAGTACAAAACAAGTCATTTTTTTTTCATACAATCTTTACTTACTCCGATAATAGTAACATGTATCGAAAGACACATTCGTAGAGCCTGACCAACCCAAAGCTATGGAAGCAAAGAGGCACTCAAATAGAATTATTGGAATTAATTTTAAATTCTCATGAATAATCTACCAAAACAATTAATTAAATAAGGTATTGCAAAGAAGCAAACAAGGACACGAACACATAATATTTACGCTGACAATGTTATTCTTTAAAGGAAGGGACATTTTAGAATGAGATTCATAAATTTTTCACTTCGCTTTAAGTCGCTCATAGATGCTGAGTTTACACTCATTTCAACTAGAAGTTCAGATTTATTGAACTAAAAATAATTCTGCTATT
>ENA-UOUE01001382-UOUE01001382.1-compost-metagenome-genome-assembly--contig:-NODE-1382-length-15442-cov-15.661699_pt1 | contig 15442 bp, 10 predicted proteins | sample MGYA00238146_ERZ747223 | MGnify/ENA primary metagenome ERZ747223 (study PRJEB28781, sample SAMN06268865) | compost metagenome | isolation source: single cell | place: USA: California, Emeryville, Joint... | reverse complement strand
AAGCCGCTTAACTTCGGAGTTCGAATGGGATCCGGTGCTTTTGGCTTAGTATGGCCGATAACAAGATATATTAGATTACGGACCCTTATAAACCCCATAGCCTACGGACTAGCATTACTTTAATCCAATCAAGGAAGCCTTTCATAAATACATATTACAATACGACCATATCCTTTCGTGTTTTCGTTTAAGCACATGTAATAGCTCTCGGGGAGGAGGTGAAGGAAGAAAATCCTCTTCAATCGCTTCAAATCGTCTAGATCGAAGATGCAGAATTTAATAATTGTTGATTCAAAGGACATGATCCTTCGGGTCTTGAAACTAAGCTAGATCTTCATAATGAATGAATTAAATCCTCGTTTAGCCATTCTTTATCATGCAAGCAGCTGTACTTATTTTCGCCAGATGGAGCCTGCCAAATTGTATGAAATTACAAAAACAATTGCAATCGGCTGATTAGTACTATTACCATTACTTGAGTTATTAGTTTAACTACTTATTCTTAAACTTACATTTAGTTTGGCAATACTAACAAATAGTCTCTAACTAATTTACTCATAATTAAATTTTCTCAATAGTACTGCTCTATGATTTTTACGTTTGTTAATTTGCTAATTGTAGCTATGATATTAGTATTATAACTAATTATCATTGTTACAAATAAAATGAAAGAATAGTATTCTTTAGCAAAGTATTTCAGAAGTGAATCCGATATGAAAATTGTGAATTATGATAACTTGTTTTCAAAACTTTGAATGTATTTGAAATTTAAATCACTTAAGGAGTTCTGTTAGAAGATCATTAATGGAACTTTAATAATGAGATATAACCATTCCCAATACTTTGAGAAAACGAAGATTGGTGAATTAATAGTAACCTGTACACTCATTCTTTACAATATTTCAGTCTTAAAGTTAAATAGCAAGCGATTGATATGACATAAATCCGAAGAATTTTGAACAGATACCATGAATATGGAAGGAACCGAATTTGAAATAAATAAATCTGCTCTTGAAACCATCAGCACAATACTCAAAAAATCCAAGAGTTCTTTTATAACCACTTTGTATTGAACAAATCCAAGTCAAAAAATTCAAGTGGCTCAAGCAAGCAGATTCCATTTCTCAAATTTTATCTCAACAATCAAAATTTTTTAATTTGATTATAAGAATCCTTATTTTGAATCTTGTAAATATTTGTCGGTTTTCAATCAAACTAATGTACATGAAATGAAAATCCTTTCAACTCAACCTGAACATCATTGCTTTTACAATGGGATGTTTGCAATTTTGATCACTACAACAGAGCGTAAGAATTTGAATTTCCAACACTTACACATACAATATCGTCAGTCGACGTTAAGCTTATCATATCATTATTGTATTCATTGGATTTCTAAGGTAACCTAATTTATTGGAAATGAGAATATTGATGAGAGTTAAATAACTCTCCATTAAACTTCACTTCATGAACACATTTCTATACAATGAAAAAAAGCGAACTCAGAGACAAATTATACAAAGCCAACGAATTGTACTTAATGAAAAATTATTTCCCTTGTGATTTAAGTACGGTTTCAATCAACTCTATCTCAACGGCATAGAGTTCGTGGTCTTCTTTTCCCACTTTCTTCAGTGCCTCCAGCAAATTCGTCAAAGTTGAAATCAGTTTCTAAAAATCAGAATGGTTAATACAACATCGCAACCAATGTTATATTACCTCATCGAGCTTCAAATTGCCGAACCTTACCAAGATTTCGAGAATCGAAACTGCTGCGCTTCGTAAAGTCAATCTGTTTTTCAAATCATCGGTAGTCAGATAACTGCCGATAGTCTCCACGAAGCCTTTCTCTATAAGCTTCTTCTTTACGATATCTTTATAGTAGCTCAACGGCTGCTCTTCTTTCTTATCTGATTTTTCATCTGATTTCACGTCCACCTTCTCAGTCGTTTCCTTCGTTTCCTCTTCTCCCTTTGGTTTATCCTCCTTCAATCCAATGTGTGTCGTGGGTTTGCCCTTGTCATCATAAGTCATAACTGGCATTTCACCGCTGACTTTGGTGTAAGTGATCATGTCTTCAAACTGGAGTTTGTCATCGTAGTATATGAAGTCTTGAAGAAGGAAGAAAATCTTCGATTGCAATCTGACCGAGGAGTATTTTTGTGGGTCTTGTAGGATTGAGACTAAGAATTCGATGCCGTCCCAATCAATGAATCTTCTCTTTCCTTTCAAGTTTTCGCCTCTGAGAAAACCTATAAACAAGATTAGTCATGCTGTAAAAAACTAATGGAACTTACTGCTTAACGCGGTTACTGCACTCTCTTTATTCTTCATGCTCTCCTCTTTGAGGATGGAGTTCATTATCAAAGGAGCTCCCAGTCTGGTCGCTTCCAGTTGGAGCCAAGTGTTGTTTTGACAGCAGCTCGCGAATACGAGGTAGGCTTGGTTGCGAACTTCTTCGTAGTTAGAGTAGAGAGCTGTATCAATGAGGACGGAAAATCCGCCTATCTTGTGGAGGTCGATAGCGTTGCTTAATCCTTCCACTAGATCTTCGAGTTCTTCAAGCAGAGAAACTCTCTTTTCGCAATCTTCCTTGGTCTTCTCTTCTGGTTTAGCTAGTTCTAAGACGACTTCTTTCATTCGCTTGACTTCGTCGAAGGTGAAAGCTTCCATAGCTTCAGTAAGCCATTTTCTTCTCTCAGCATCCATAGGGCCGATTTTTTTGTCGGTTGTGCCATCTAAGGTAAAGTTAGAAAAGATATGTAATTCAGAAGGACTTACCGTGAAATTGGACACTCCATTTGAAAAGTCCGGGCCAATCTACCATTAGTCTTGCTGTTTATTTTGATGTTTAAGTGAGATTTTTCTATCTTTGAAATCGATCTGATTAAATAGTCGAGCTAAAGTTAAATAGATGTTTTATTGGGATAACAACAATGTGGATAAAAAACCTGTTTTGCTTATTTTCTGATCTACAACACGGTTTTTCGGTGAATGCCAATGGCTGCACGTGCTAGAGGAGATAAAGAAACGATTGGGATAAGAGTTGAGCCCGCTTTTGCACGGAAAAAGCTGAAGAACATGAAAAACGCAAGAATAGCGGAATAATCTCGATAATTCTCACAGATATTCCAGAAAATTCTAGATTTTGGCCCTTCTGTGGAGAGTCAAGGCGGCCAGAAGAAATGTTCAAAATTGGTGAAAAATATAAAAATCCTGAAAAGGAAAGGTGAATTGCATATTTGTCTGAATATCCGTTGAAGTATATATGAAATACATAGCATAATAATGAAAAGCACTTGTCTGGTTAGTAAATATGCATATGCATGAGACCTAAGAAGTATCTCATGTTCAATTTGCATACATCATCAAAAAATTCCCATCAAATTCATTAACAAACAAACAAGTAAAATGTATCTCAACATGAAAAGTACTCAAATCGAATCGAGACATTTGCCATTTTCTTATGAATCAACTTGTTTACATTAATCAGATAAATTAGTTGGTTGCTTATGCACAAATATCTTTGTAAAATATCTTATCCGCTCGCCTAATTGTCTCCTCCGAAGAAGCTAAAACGTTTCTTCAGTTCATGAGATTTATCAGCCTCCGGCAAAGAGATGCTTGAGTCTGGTAGCTGATAGTCCTGCTGATTCAATGGAGAAAATGTCATATGTTGTGGATCCAGCAACCTATTAAACATCGAAAATTATATTTCTACCATCTCAACAATTGCTTACTTCGTCTCAATAGTGCTAGCTTGCATGTGAATGAGCATCAAAAAATCGTTTTTATCCATTCCTGAATTAGAACCACCAAGTAATGGAGAATCCACTGAACACATCAAGTTAATTGGGGAAAACATTACAGTTATTACCATTGTCAATCGAAGTGGGATGACTTTTATCTTTAAGCCTATGTAGAGTCCTCTCGAGCTCAGCTTTATCTCGAAGCTGCACATGAAGCAATTATTTTCACCGCAACCCAAGAATTTTTACTAGATTATCGATCTGCTGCTTGTACAGCTGAACATCTTTGGCCAAGCGACTAGATTGCGGATTCGAGTTTTCTGCTGCTCTCGTTTGGAGTCTTGAGAGTTGAGTCTGAAGTGCTGAATTTTCGATTCGTTGGGTCTCAATTCTCGAGGCAAGAATCTCCTCTTTCTCCTTCAAATCTTCTATCTCGGTTCTGAGGTCGCTGATCAGTTGTTCCTGAGGAGTGAGCCTATCTTTTGCGCCTAATGTTTGCCTCCAATCTTTAGCGACTCCAAATACTAGCGAAAAACAATATTTGAATAAAACTGCCACAAAAGGAAGGGGTACTCGGCGGGTTTGATGGCTCTTCGTGCTGCTCGTCCTCATCATAGAAGCTCTTCTGACTTCTCTCTTCAAGTTCTGCGATCTTTCTCTCATATTGTTTGATAATATCTCCAAATGATTCTCCAAACAACTCCTTGATCAATTTCTTCGACTCTTCGTCCATGCTGCCTGATCCACTCTGTTTACGACAATTTTATCAAGCTCAGAAAACTATGAAAATGAGTGCTACCTTCGAAAGAATTGCTAATGACAGCTGCTTCAAAGCTTCATCCAGTTTCTTGTTCTTCATGAATTTCTCTTTCCATCGCTCCAGCTCCTCTTTTTGTGTTTTTGTTGCTTCAAGCTCAGCTTCTTGCTCAATAATTTTCTTTTCCATGTCTTCAAGTTTCATGCCTTGAACAAACTTGGAGCTATTCGCTCGTCCAGATTTGCTAGAATTCAAAAGCATTCAGACCAGAAATAACATGAATCATTTACAATAACTCACAGTCTAGATCGTTAAGATACTCCTTCAACCCCTTGTTTGGATCGTCTCCGTATCTTGCTTTCAGCGACCTCAGCAGAGCAGCTTTTTGTTCCTAGTTATACTCAATAAGATATTCAATGCAGGGATTTTTACCTCAAATTCCTCTTTATCTTTCGAAAACAATGCGATTGAGTCTTTAAGCTCGAGGTTCTCTCTTTGAAGAGAATCAGATTTCTTTTGCAGTTCGATTAACTTCTTGACGTTATTCTTGAGTCCATCAGGAGCATTATTGATCGCTCTCATATAAGCGTTTTCTAAATCTACGTTTAGTCTCTCGTTATTTTTGATCAACTGATCGATCTGTTGCTGCTTTTTCTCATTCTCTAGCTTCGCTTTAATCAGTTCATCTCGAAGTTGTTTCTCATTGCTGATAAACTGTCCTTCTTTGATTTCACGCATTCTGTTCATCAGCCCGTAGAGTAAATCAATAAGGCGTTTTAACAAACCCTCATTATCAGATTTCAGTGACGCGATAGCTTCCAACTGCTCGTTTGTTTTATCTAATGTTTTATTCTTATCTTTTGCAAGCTCATCGGCTTCTTTCTGAAGCAGCTTCGTTTGTCCCTTCGGCACCATCTCAATAGCAGCCTGCCCTAATTGACTGTACTTGTCTATTAGTTCTTGCAGATGTTCATCATTGGCAGACTCTGCGATGAAAAATTTCCCGCAGGTCGTCATATGCTTTTTGATTTCCTCCAGCAAATTCGTCCATTCTTCGATATGGCTATCAAATAACCCATTAGCAGAGTCTAACCGCATCGCGAGGTTATTCTTTGCGTTTTCAAGCTTCTCCATCTCTTGCTTGAGCAGTTCCTTCTCTTTTTTCATCGCCTCTATTTTGTTTTTTGCTTCATATAGTTCGTCTTCCGTCATCTCAAGCAGAGCCTTTAGCTCATTGGGCTCGATATTATCTCTGGCAAGAATTTTAGATTCAGCGTCGTCATTGAGACCTGATAGTATATTATGCATTGAGCCCTCATGCGAGTCGGGAGATTTTTCCATAGCAGTTGAATTACCGCGACTAAGCCATTTCTATGGACAGTGTTCAAATGCATTTCAAAATTGAGGAATTTACATTCTTTTTGCCTGAGTCTGTCTCAACATTGCCCTTTTTACCCGGTTGATAATGCTTGCAATGCTGATCGTGTGGGAGATGAGAAGCAGGGTACGCGCCTGGTTTCTTGGGAACAAGGTATTGCCGTTTCAGCATTAAACAATGAGCGCAAGTATGTCTTTGCTGAGCCATCTCTTCAAGGACATTGGGAGGCAGCCTCTTTCGGTTAGGGTCCTTCATTGAAGCAAGGTTACCAAAGCAGAAAAATTGAAAGAAATAACTCTATGCATTTGATTGATGGCGCTTTCAGTGATTTCTTTGTTTATTATTTTGAAAATCGGGTCTTTATCGTAGGGATTGTCCTGAGATTTGGCATTCGCTGTGATCTTTGGACGTATGACGTCTTTTGCATACACTGAATTCTTTTCTTTTGGGCGGTTTGGATCTTGAGGCTGCTTGAAGCTCCCTTGGCTTTTCGATAGGTTAAGGCGCTTGGAATCCGTTGACCTATCGCTGCGCTGGCTAATACGTAGACTCTTATCATCTGCATAGGTTCCTCCTATTTAGTGGCAAGCTCTTAGCACAGTACTTTTATTAATAACTCTCTCACCACTCTGCTTATTATTGGCTCGGCCATTACTGGTGTTCTTTTGCATTAGCGGTGGTACTATCTGATTCGAGTAGCCGGATCTCGTTTCGGGCTGCATAAATCCTTCAAAATTCGCTGTTACTAGCTGATTGGCTAAGCTAAATTCACCTGCTTCTCTTTCATAATAAGAGTCTGGATAGTTGCTACCTGAATAAGAAGGAAATTCATCTACCCCAATTCCACTCCGCTTGGGCGTGTTAGCATCATTTTGAAAATCCTCATATGATTGGAACAGTGCAGCTTGGTCAGATTTCGATATAGCGGGATTGCTTAGAGATCTCCGTGGCATTCCTCTTTCAGCACCATGATCGGTGGAGACTCCTCCTGGCCCATAGAAGTTTGTGTGTGTTTGCAAATCATAATCATTAACCAAATTTTTCAGGTCAGTGACGAGATCATCGTCCTGCCCAGTCCCAGGTTTTATTCGGACTTTTTGAGTGCCAGAATCCGCTGTGATACTCTCTCTAAACTGAGGTGAAGAATCTTCTGAATGGTCGTCTTGCTCGCTGATTCTCTAAGTATGAGAGTTAGAATTGCGCATTTGAATTGAAAATTAGATGGTCAAAGAGACGATGAGAAATTTGAGAGGTATTACTGAAGGGATGGTTGTAACGAGAGTGTTTTGCTTTCTTTCCATACTCTTGTGTAGGAATTTGAACTCACAATCGATATTCAATAAATTTTAACCCAAACGCTAAGCGCTTAACAAACATATCATGACGAGCAGAGTCGCAATAAGGAAGAGGGAACTTAATCGCCCCTGGCTTTGCTAGATAATGAATAATTAAATTTACAATCGCCCTAAGCTAGTCGTATTGGAAATTCTCAATAATGAAAAACCATCCGCTAAAAATTTACTTAATACATTCATTTGCTTTTCTTCACCGTCAGAGGTGGGGCAGGCTATACTGTTAAGCTTGCGGGAAAAGAAGTTACTATCTATTCATTAGGCACTTTATGTTCAATACTCCATTGGTCATTTGATTTTCATATTTTTGTTGACGATCTAAGGACAATGCTTTTTTATGTCTCAAGTCTCCGATTATGGATTTTTCCGTCATTGAAATTGCAATATTGGCTCTGCAAACAGAATTATTGAAAGATTGTTATGCTTCCTAGACAGAACGGACAGACCTCAGTAATATGCGGTCCTTATCTGCCGCTATTACTTTACTATTTGTGATCCTCGAATATAGCACAGTGAAACAGCGTTTGGTTTTTCTCAGAGACCAGAGCCATAACATTTGGAAGCGTCTGTAATATTAACCTTATGGAGTCCACGATTAAGTTGAAGGGTCTTTTTTTCGAAAAACAAGCCCAATTGAAGAATTAAAAAATTCAGAATAAAATTTCTGAGACGAAAAAAAAGTTCAAATTATGAGAGGATCTGCTAAAGATGATGGTATGGGATGCTTTTTGATTCAGTCTAGATCTCCCTTAGGGGAGCCTTCGCGCCCTGTCTTGCTGTTTTAAAGAATTTTTTCCGTTTCTATCTGATTCTTGATTTCCCTCCTTTTTCCTTATCCACGAAAAACTTAAAATCATGCGCATTTCCATTCCCTCTGGCCTCGATTGTTTACATGCCGCTTTTAGAAACAACTGGCAACGAAGCTGACCTAAAGTCTCTTGTTAGAAATCCTAGAAAGTTCGACATCCCGCTTGAAGACTTATTAGTAAATAAAATCGCTGTTTGTCTTTGAGATTTCCTCTCAATTTGATTACACTAAGACTTGAATTAATAAATTTTATTTAAGCAAAACGAAGATATCTACTGTGACATATGCTTCCGTATCCACGACAAGAAGTGCGAGCGCAAGACTCCAGAATACGATCCAGGTAAGTCCTCATTGGATAATCATTCCCTTTGACTCTCGCGCCTTCAACGCGTTCTTTTCAATATAGCAATGAGATTCATGTGGTGCTATGGCTGCTTCACGCCCGTGCATCTTGTGTGTCATGGGATCGATACACCTCACGAGGACATCATAACAGATTATAATGATGAAGTTACGATGTTTGTTTGCGATCGATGCCGTTACCTAAGTTCATTCAACAAGCCTGTAAGCATTTCAGCCTCATAATATAGAGAATAACTCTCTCAATGGATCAATTTTAGAATTGCGCAGTGTGCAAACTTCAAGGAGGACTTCAACGCAAGACCACTGATAGCAAATGGGTGCATATTGTATGTGCGTTGTATAGCGACGAGTGGACCGTGTATGATTTCAAAACCATGGAGATTGGTCCGGAGATCGAAAAGGACCGACCAGGAAAGAAAACCAGGTCTCAGAGGAAGAAGTGTGACTATTGTAAAGGCGGTGATAACGTGGTGCAGTGCTTTAATCCTGACTGCGGACTCTATTCCCATTTTTACTGCGCGTTGAAAAACAAAGTGCCTTACTTGCTCCAGGATGAGGAGACTCACAGTGGTTGGACTCCTTATTTCGAAACGATAAAGGTAGAGGACATATGGGCATCGTTTGAAGCGGACGAAAAGCTAAAACATGAGGTGTTTGAGCTCTACAAGCAGTGCGAAAAAACGATTAATGGGCTGGAAGAACCGGAGCCTTTGAAAAATGAAAACTCAATGGTAGAAGAAACGAAGCATGAAACTGGCAATAATAAAAAGAAAGGCGGAGCAGCTGCTAAGAAAAAAGGAACCAAAAAAGCTGGCGATAACTCTCAAGCTGAAGAAAAAGCAGAAAAAGAAGAGGTCAAAATGGACATCGAAGAGCCCGCGAATCCTGAAGCTGCAGATGACCCTCTGTTTATCGAATTATATGAAAAATTGCAAGCTCGATTGGCAGAAATGCTGGCGAAGAGAACGAAAAGTTCGAATCTTCGAGGTGGAAGAGTGTATTTTGAGTGTCCAATGCACCGTTCTGAAGACCTGTTTTGTTTATGCAAAAAACCGTATGACCCGAATATTTTTATGATTCGCTGTGACTGCTGTGCGAACTGGTTCCATGGCACGTGTGTTGGAGTGGCACCAGATGAAGGAGAAGCGCTCCCAGAATACTTTTGCCAGAGTTGCAGAGAGTGGTATCGTTATAAACTAACTAGCCTCTCGCCTTCAACCGTAACCATACAGTCCGTTTAGCTGAATATTTTAATGCTTTTTTCTGATAGGAGCATATGAACGTCGAAATTGACCCTGCAAAGCTGGTTCCCAGCTATGTCTACAGGTTCTACATCTCAGATCTCATCGAGACTGCAGTGATACTCGAAAAAAAGGTCGAAACTATGGTTGTTTCTCAGCCAGACCTCCTTGAAGCGGCAAAGCGATTGCCGTTGAATATCCAAGGGATTATTGCCATGTCCTTCAGGAAAGCCATACTCAAAGAAGCAACTGATCTCATAATTTCGTTCCTCATTGAAAAGAAAGAAGACGAGTTCGCTATCCTATCAATATATGACAGCGCTCATAATAAGTACCGCTAGAAATTTTTCGGTTTATAAGGAATTGTTCTTTAGGATCGATGAAGAAGTGCTCAAGCAGAACGTCGAAACGATGGAGAAACTGCAGAGAATAAACCAAATTTACACGAAAAACAATATTCAATGCTCAAAAATTCAAGAAACTCTCGAGAACAAATCAGCTAAGTTAAACTGGCTCAAATCTTTTGCCGATGTTCTCACGAGAAAGTCAACGTTTGAAGAGGTTAAAAGTCTCATTGAAGAAGCAGACAAGGAAGGCATGTCAGATTCTCCAGAAAAACAGCACTTAGAGTCAATGATTCAAGCCGCGCAGTCGTTTTTTAACCAGCAAAAAAAGGTCCTTGAAGAAAAAGCAGGCAACATTAATCATAGCAGCGACTCGTTACAGAGCGAGTTTGATCGCGTTGATAAGTGCGAGAATTTCGAAACCGCCGAAAAACTCTTCTCTCGGGCAATCACGAGCGCCAAAGAGTTGATTCAGAAGAAGTTGAGCCTCGCTGAGCTCGAAGCTCTGGCAGAGAGAGGAAAGCACCTCGAAATTGATTTCTTGGAGGTGACATCAGAGTTGGAAGCTGAGATTCAAAGAGTGAAAAATTGGCAGAGTTTGACGCAGCCTGGAAAAATTTCGGAATTTATTGAGTATATCAGAGAAATGTGCTCTTTGTCCGCTTTCCTACCAGAAATGCTCCAGAAACTCGATCTTTTTGAGAAATGCAAAACTCTGCATCTGCGTCTGCTTTACTTCCTTAAGGCTGCTGAAAACAGCACTCAAAAAAAGGAAAAAGGAGCTACCTCTGCTAAAGCGGATACAATGGTCGATGAGTCTGAAGAAACTAATGAAGCGCCGAAAAGCATCAAATTGCATCTGCAAGAAGCGAAAGAGCTCAAAGAAACGATTGAAAATCAAGAGTTTACGTTCGAGGACGAGTTTCAGCAGCTTAAAGACAAAATAAAGCACTGTGAACACCTGCAGCAGAAACTACAGAAGCATTTAGATGTTCAATTAGACCCTGCGCTCCTAAAATCTCTGCAGAAAGATGCTGATAAAGCTGCCTTTACCTTCAAAGAGCTTGAAGATATCCAGCATAAGGTAATAAACTTCTTGAATGATGTTTTAATGAGAATATTAATTCCTATTCGATAGATAAACATCTACCATGAATTGACAACAATTTCGAAGAAAACGGCGCTTCTCTCTGCAATGGAAGAGAAGCTAGAATTAGGAAAAACGATGTTTAAGCCAGACGCGAGTATCTTTAGTGACATCGAAGCGAAGATAAGCAAAGGAAAGGCTTTGCAAGAAAGAGCAAACGAATTACTGGCTCAGAAAGAATTCAGCAAAGAGGATATCTCAGAAAAAGCCCAGGCGATAATAAACGATATCAAGGCAGCCAAGATCGAGATTCCTCAGAAGGAGACGCTTATTTCGTTGGAGAAATCGTACAAATGGATGGAAAAATTCTACAATTTTTGGCAGAAGAAGCAACCTGCGATTCCTTACGACACCATGGAGATCGAAACGACAAAATCCAATATGAAAGGCAAAGAGCCATTCACTTTGGATCACTCGTGCAGAGTTTGTCTTAATTCGAGTGTTTTCGAGAGTGATTGGAATAAATACGGTCAAGATCTCTCTCAGATTGTGAAGAACGGCCAGGGAATCGAGCATAGCGATGTCCGGATCAGAGAGGTGTTTTATAAGTACGCTCAACTCGTTTGGAACAAAGAAGCTGCTTTTGCTCTCAGCAAGATATCGATCACACCAAAAGAATTACAAACGCTCGTGGAAACGGCCCAGCTATATCAAATCCATGAGAAAAACCCGACCTTAAGTGAACTGAAAAAGATTGAAGCTGAATATCAAGAAGTAATGGACAATTTTCAAAAATTCAAGAACAGTGATGAGTTTGCGAATTTGGTGGAGCAAACTAACACTGAAGAGCTATCTTCGAAAATAAAAGAGCTAAGAACGAAGTTGCAAGAGGCTCGAGTTCGAAACGACGACGCAATACAGACCATCGCAAATGCTAACCTCATTATTGAATGGGTAATAAAAGCCCGAACTATTCAGAAATTGCATGAGCAAGGCAAACGCCTGAACTACCAGTCGCTGAAGGAGATATTACATATGGGTTCTCTGTGCAAGATCCCAATCGATAATAAACTGTTTCTGTTTATAAGAAATTTATTAGATTCGCTTTCGGCGGTAATGGACCAATATAATAAATATAAGAAAAGTCAGAGCGAATTTAACGAGGCCCTCAAATCCGTCAATCAAACCCAGGATGAAAAAGCCAAGAAAAAACTGCTAATGGGAGCTAGCCAGAAAAGACCCACGGTCAGTGAGTGTAAACGACTGCTGGAAGCGATAAAGACGTCAAATATTTCCATTGAACCGTCAGAGATTGAAAAGATGGAGTCAGATCTCTCCGCAGCCGAGGAATGGCAGAAAGAGCTTCAATCGTTCCTTGAAGCGAACAAATTGGACACAAGCACCTATAATCTAACTCCAGAGAAAGCCACGGCTATCTCTGGGAAGCTCAACCCTCTCAAGAACCAGCTGAAGCTTTTGCAGCTTCAAATAGAAGACGCAGATGAGAAGTTATTCATTTACGAATGGAACTTCCACGCTCTAGCGAAACTCAGCAACTCTGGTGACAAACATAAGGGAGGGTTTAAAGAGTGGACGAACCTCATAAAGAAAGCAGATGCGGTCAAGCCACGCCACCCAGAGCTCCATCAATCAAATCTTTACAAAGACCTGAATGAGCAAATCCAATTTAGCTCAAAACTGTCTGCTCAGGTTAACGAATACCGCGCAGTAGAAGAGAAGTTATCAACTATGGTAAAAGCGACGTCTCATAGCAAAATAGACCAGTTAGTACAGTTCCGCAAAGAGTTAAAGACCTCTACAGACCTCAAAAAACTTTATGACGAGATCGCGGCTTGTAAAATCGAGATGACTGAGGAAAAAAGATACATTCAAGATATTTTAACAAATGGGAAAAAAGCCTTGGAGTTGTATAATCAGTTGTGCATGGAAAATGCAGAAAAAGGAATCAAAGAGCCGCTCAAGACTTTTCTTACCTTACAAGATATCTTTCGAAAGCTGCCGATATCGCATGGCAACGAGGAGAGAAACCTCAACCAGCTGATCCAAAAAGCTCAGTCGTTCCAGAAAGCATTGGAGGACTGCAAGCGTCAATCTAAAGACGGAAAACTCGTATTTTACTTGATTAAGCTCGCTGTCGAGCAGTATATGCAGTCGCCTATTGCGATTAAGGAAGCTGAGGCGATTCAGAAAGAGTACACTAAGTCAAAGGAGATTATGGATGAGGTTTCGAAGAAAGCAGAGCAGCTGAGAAAGGGAAATGAGCTTGATTTCAGCGAAGTAAGGTTGTTAACGCAAAGAATCGATGAGATAAACCTGGATATGGGAGAAGAACTCGAGGACTTAAAATGTGAAGTCTGGAATCTACAAGTGGACAGCATTCGCAAAAACGAAGAGAGCTTTGATCGAGGAGCCTCTGAGGTACCTAAGATAACCTATTCAGTGCTAAAAGCCCTGTTGGCCGAGGGTTACTCTCTGTTGGTTAGCAAAAACGCAATTGCGAAATTACGGGAAAATATCATTTACGCAGAGCAACTACTCCTGAAAGCAGAAGCTGAATTAAGAGATTTATACAATATAAAGAACGTTGAGATCCTCGAGGCTTTTCATTCGTCGCATCAGAGTTTCGTTGATATTAAGGAGGAAATTATCGAGTATAAAGTTCAGCTGGGACTTGACCCAAGTCACCAAGCGGCAGTTGAGTCTCAAGTGAAGAATATCTTCCAGAATTCGGACGAGCAGATTATCAGCATGTTAAAGGCGGAGAAAATGCTGATGGCAGGAAACAGCGATCAGGCGTCTGGTTCTGAGGCCACTGTAAAAAGTAAGAAAGACAAGAAACTAGCCGGAAACGAGCCGTTGGAGAAAAAGCCCAAACCAATTCAACGAGAGAGAAGGAAGATCAATCCAAGCAAGCAGCTAATGGACGACAGTTTCCAATATGAACATAAATTTAGCCGAATGTCTCCGGAAGATTCACCCAACAAAGATGACGGTGACTGGAAGCTGAAAAAGAAAGTGAAACTTGACTCAAGCGGACAATCCGCTGACAAAGTCATTGAGAAAAGTAAAAAGGATAAAAAAGTGCTTCCTCCAGAAACAAAACCCAAAAAAGTGACCGAAGATGTGCGACAGGAAAATCGTAAGAAATTTGGAGAGGCTATAAAACAGAACACTTATTTTGGGAGTCTTTCAGAGGAGCAGATCAAAAAATATTCAAAGGACATCGAAGTTAACCTCTTTAGTGAGTATCATGAAAACTATGCTAAATATATGCATAAAAGTGAGAAAATAAGAACCTTCTTTGATAAAGCCAAGAAATTTAAAGCTCTCTCGAAAATGATACTGAGCAAGCAGTTTGCCATTGAGGTTTTGAATGACTTGGCGAAAGCAGATGATTCGAAACTCTCCGAACTCGACCAGAAAGCGGAGCGATTGAAGGCGAAGAAAGCCAAACAGGCTGCGGCCGCAAAGAGCACCACGGCTTCGCAAATAGATGATTTGAAGATGCTCCTGGGAGAGAAAACTCAGGAGCAAGCGCCTTCTCGGTTCCAATCTCTTGTTACACAATCGAAAAAAGAACCTGAGAGAAAAGAGGTTCCTACGACTCTCAAAAATAGGTTGGAACCACTGTCACCTGAAGAAGATAAGAGCAAGCATCCACAGACGTCCAAATTCTCAGACGAACCTGCCGCTTTTTCTGACGAAGAAGCGGACAATAGACTTCAAAGGGAAGTCAGCAAATCGAAAAATCTGACAGGAGACCTTGAAATGGAAGAAATACATCCAGAAGAGGGTTTGTCAAAGAGCAAAAAAGAAGCTATTTTGTTCGATCCTGACGAAGAGGAAGGTGAACCAGCAAAAAAGGTTACAGCCCCGACAAGCTCATATAATCCATTTAGTGTGGACCTTTACAATCCTGTTGTCCAAGAACCTTATTATAAAGCAGAAACAGAGGAAGTTGACTACCCAAAAGGCTCGGTTTTAAAGGCAATTGCACAGTTTCATTGAATCAATTCTGAAATTTTTCCTATTAAATAGATCTTTGAAGGTCCATTTAAGAATACCATCAAGAAGAAGAACACGCAGGTGTTAGACGGACTGATGCTGCTCACAACAGATGACTGCAAACTTGTGAGACTCTTCCCGAGACTTCCTGATGAGATTAAGGGTGAGGGACGTGTTCCTAGCTACGAGGCTATCAAATATTTAGAAGAGGTAACCTCAATTAAACTACTTTTAACTAATGTGCTTACTACTTGCATTCTTGCTAGTGTATGAAACGAAACGACAAGAAGATCAGAATAATCAAAGGCTGGGTTATCTGCACAAGTTCAGAGACAGT
>ENA-UOUE01001381-UOUE01001381.1-compost-metagenome-genome-assembly--contig:-NODE-1381-length-15445-cov-11.663066_pt1 | contig 15445 bp, 10 predicted proteins | sample MGYA00238146_ERZ747223 | MGnify/ENA primary metagenome ERZ747223 (study PRJEB28781, sample SAMN06268865) | compost metagenome | isolation source: single cell | place: USA: California, Emeryville, Joint... | reverse complement strand
CTAATAATAAACCTGGGCAGCAATATAAAGTGAAAAGATTCCATTTAATAGATTGTCCCATAATAGAGTAAACATCATTTCCAACCAATTTAGCCCAAATCTTCTCCATATCTTGATATTAACGGTCGTAACTGATCCTCAGTGTTTGTTAGAAAGATTGAGCTCTGTTGTTATTAAAATATCGAGAATTGATGATTAGGAGGAAAACCACGATAAATTCTCTTTTCAACGAACCCATATTAGTCTAGATTTAGCAATATCGGCAGATTTTTAAGGTCTCGAATGTATTCTTATTCCATATAAACATAATCTTCAAAACACAGGTTCTAGGTGATTCTTATATACATATATATATACGTATCTGAGATAACTTTTATCAAAGTATCAGAATCCAAATGGAAAGTAAACCAAACGGGGTCGTCAATATCGACAATTTCAAAACCAGCTTTGATAAGCTGGCTTCCAATGCCGTTCTCGACGAGGAACTCAGAAAGAGATGCGACAAGGCCTCTCAATCAGTTCTAACTCTGAAAAAAGCCCTCAAAGAAGAAGAACTTGCTACAATAATGAGAATTCCATCGATTTTACTCGGAAAAGTCACAGAGCAGATCCAATCGCCTGAGATAAGTACAATTAAAGACATCTTTGAGAGTGTAGTCGTCCTTCCTTTGAAGCAAGTCCTTGATCTCGTTGATGCATATGCCGATATCTTACCGCATATGGCCCCAGAAGACTTGCGCCCGATCATGGAATCTTGCTCGATTGATAAATTTGGTTGGAAATTCACAAATCAGAGAGTCTATAGATGTGAAACCTGCAAACTTGACAAACCAAAGATGCTTTGTCAAAGTTGTGCTGACATCTGTCATAAAGACCATAACACAATATATGTGATGGAATCCCCAGGTATTTGCGACTGCAGATTTGAAAAGACCAGTTGTAAGCTGACTAAGTGCTGCAGTAAGGTGTATACAGGCGCTAATTTTCAGGTGCAGCCAAGATTTAGTTGCAAAACATGCAATATCTCTGGGACTCACGGAATTTGTGACCACTGCGCTAGGAAATGTCATGTTGGCCACGAAGTTCAATTTGAGGGAATCGTGTCCCATTATTGTGATTGCTCTTCATTAAACAAATGTAAAAGTACGAAATTGCCTTAGTCGAGAAAAATTAATGTTCGAAGAATTAGCGGGCTTAATATTTTCATGGGTGCAATTCCATTCACATGCAAAACTTAGTAAGTTGTTAACTTAATGCTTTATTATTGATCAGAACTAATTCTCGTACATGATATCCAAATTTTCACTAGCTATCCGCTGAATCTAGGAACTCCTTATACCAGCTTGCTTATATCAATTCGCTAACCTTAACTCGATTTAGAGTCATTCTTTAAGTTACATGGCGAAAAATATGAAGTTTTTAGTATATCTAAAAATTGCCGGGAGACCGAGTCCTCCACAAAAAATTCGCGCCAAAATTTTGTTATACTATCAAGATTGCTTGCTCACTGACATTAAACTGAACCTTCCTTGGATACGCACTTTGCAACGACTGTCTTACCGAAATAAGAACAGCAGATACTAATTCGAAGGATCCGCTTTTTCGATTTGTCCGACGCAAAAATTCGAAGGAATCTCCGACGTATTTAAACTGGTTCTGATTGCTTCCTTAACTATTATTCTGATATTTTATCTCGAACCAAACGCAGACGTATGCAAAAACTCTTCTCTAGGAGCTTGAGACTGCTGGGCAAAACCCACAGCTTCTCAAAATTTAAACCGAAAGGTTTAATGAATCCTTGTGTTCTGTCTGAAGAACTGTTTGAGTCTCATGAAAATTTTGCAAACATGATAAATCAGCCAACATATTTTTTTTCGATGCAATTCAATAATTTCAACAGTTTCGACAACAATGATGGCCAAGGACCTCTAAATAAGTATCGTCCTCAAACTGTGCCACTCAAGGCCATGAAAAACATCGCAGACGAACCTCCGGGTGAGGAGATTCGAAAATTCGTTCTTTTTACGTCAAAAAATCCGCTCTTTCCCAATACTGAAATCAAGGCGACTGTCCACGTTGGGAACCTGAATCTGAAGAGATTTGACCAAGAATTTCTTTACGTCGTTTCCAGCGAGTCTAACCCCGAGGAGATATATACAGTGGGTATCATCCTGAATGACGAAGTCAATCACCAGCTGGAAGAGAACATGAAAACCGAAGATAATAAGTTCCTGCGGGTGATGATTTCACCAAAGCGAAGACACTACCGAGTCAAAATCACTGAAATTGAAATGACAAGCAACGGTGATTTCGTCAAGGGGTACGTACTGAAGGACGATGAGCCCTCTGAGGAGGAACGATTGATGAATCTGAAGAGTCAAGTCGCTGAGCTTCGGCATATTTGCCACTCGATTCGAAGCCAAATGCAAGAGAATGTTTTTAACATTGATTTCGATGCTTACGAACGAGGCGAGTTGACCGTGGAGCATCTCGATGATCTCCTTTTCAACATCGTGAACTCTATTTGGCACGTCAATACGCTTGCTAAAGACGGTTTCCCTGAGTTCTTCCAAACTTTCCTCGAGGCGACTAGCGTAGTAGTCAGACTGTTCCTGCTGAAGAACAAACTGAACGAAATGCTCAGGGTTGCGATGATGATCGCAAAATCGCTTAAATACGCTGAGGATTCTTTGAAAAGGCGGAATGATGTAACCAAGGCTCAGTTATCCATCCAATACTTAGAAAACACCTTCCTATGGAATTACCCAAGACTGCAGCAACACAGTCAGCAGCAGCAACAGCAACAACAACAGCAAGCAGCTGAGAGTCAAATGAATCCTACAGCACAGAAGATAAAGTCATTCCGAGACAATCTGCATTTAATTAAAGATGAGAGCTCGCAGGAGAAAGTGAGAAAAGAGATTGATAGAGTCGCCGCTATGGATAAAAACGCCTCTGAATACTCGAAAATCATGACGTATCTTGATGAGGTCTTCAGCATCCCGTGGGAGAAGTACAGCGAGGAACGCTGGGATGTTGAATACACGAGGAAAGTGTTGGAAGAAGGGCTTTTTGGGCTAGAGAAGGTCAAAGAACGTATTGTCGAGCTCGTAGCATCGAACAAGCTTCGGGATTTAAACGAAAAGAACCCCAAGAAAGGTATCGTAATTTGCTTGTTCGGACCGCCAGGTACTGGAAAGACCTCAATCGCGAAGCATTTAGCAAAGTCACTGAACAGAGAAATGAGAATGATCTCTTTTGCTGGAGTGACGGACCTGCATTATATTAAAGGCCATCGCCGCACGTACATCGATTCTCAACCTGGCGTTTTTGTGAGGGAGTTGATTAAAGCAAAGACGATGAATCCAGTGTTTGTATTGGATGAAATCGATAAGATGGGACGCTATGGGTATGATATCTTTTTTCAATTGAAAAGAGTTTCTAACGTTTGTTGCTTATTAAAGGCAAGGCGCAGATCCATACTACAGTCTCATGGAGATCTTGAACCCCGAAGAAAGCCAGAATTTCACAGATCATTATATGGACATAAAAGTCGATTTTTCACGGACGATTTTCATCCTTACTGCAAACGAAATGCTTCACATGCTTGAACCTCTTAGGAATCGACTGGAAATAATTGAAGTGCCGGCTTACATTGATCAAGAAAAGGTAAAGTTATCACCTAATACACTATAGCTAATAATATTCTTCTCTTATAGCTGGAGATTTCCAAGCATTACTTGATGCCTAAAGTGCTCGAATCTCATGGTTTGCTGCCAAACAGCATTCAGATCGATGACGAGACCATCATGAAAATTATTAAAGGTTAGTATTATTAATGAAACACTCCATTTAATTTACAATTATCATATTATAGGCTGGTGCTATTACGAGAGCGGAGTCAGAGAGCTTAAAAGAAGCTTTGAGAAGATAGCTCGAAAGTTTGCTCACGATCTCGTTGACAGTTTATATACAGCGAATCCTGAATTTCCAATTCCTGCTGAAGATCTCAGCCACACTAAGCCAGAAGTGACCTGGGCAGACAATAAAGCTAAAGATTGGTGGCCTGAGTCCTTAGTGAAAGTCCCTGGGAACTATGTCAACATTGCTGGTGACTTAGCAGAAGAAAACGTGAAAAAAGATATCCCTGCTAAAATCGATAACTCTAACAACGATATGAAACTGCAGTCCGTTCAAACAATCCCACCTAATCTTAAGGCCTTGAGCACGGAGAATGTTTTAAGAGCCCGATCTTTAAATCGGCTTATTTTCTCACATAACGAGAAAGACATTGACATGAAGCTGCGAAATTATCTGGGTCTGCCCCTCTTCGATGAGGTGTACGAACGAATCAGCCGCAAACCTCACATCGGTGAGTTTTTAACTAACCTTTTCAAGCAACTTTCTAATTCTCTCTTAAATTAGGTGTTGCGAATGTCCTCACAGTGAATGGATTTGCTGGTCATGTTCTGTCCGTTGAGGTTATCTATGATATCACTCAGCCAGATAAGAAGAACAACTACACTGTCACTGGTAATTTAAAGCAAGTGCTCCAGGAAAGTCTTTCAGTTGCGAAAATAAACGCGCTGAAAATGCTCCCAAAAGACTTGCAAGAAAAAGCTCTCAGCAACAACTATCACATCCACTTCCTTCAAGGCTCCACTCCCAAAGACGGTCCTTCAGCAGGGCTTAGTGTGTGTACTGCTCTTTTGTCACGGATACTCGATAAGCCGATCCCAAGCAACCTGGCAATGACGGGAGAACTCTCGCTTAATGGCGACGTCTACAAAATAGGTAACAATACAAAAACCTTTTGAATTTTTGAATGACGCTCTTCAATAGGCGGCTTGCAGCACAAATTGATCGCAGCAAAAGCTCTGGATATCAAGACAATTTTGATCCCCCATGGAAATAAATCCGAGTTCATGGAGCTGCCTTTTGCACTCAGAGAGGGGCTAACTGTTTACTTTGTGAAGACCTATCAAGAAGTCTATAACGTGGTGTTTAGCGAAGACCCTCAACTGATTGAGAAAGTGGATTGCTTTGTTGGAACGAAGTCTCTATCGAAGAGCGAGCAGAAATACCTCGAGCTTTTCACCTTATAATTCTAATTCAAAAGTTACTTTTAGGGATCCACCGAGCAGGTGGTCCGAACGAGCGTATATTTGTAAATATTTATAAATCACTCTTATTTTACGTTGAATATACATTGGATATGTAGTCGATTCTCTACTCTCATTACTTCTACATAATGAATATAAATTAGAATTGCAACTCAGACCTTATCCTGAAAATTTCAATAAATATAACGTTTTACGTGAACATATATCTGTAATTAAGCACTCAGATTTCGAAAATATGACGTTACATTGCAATTGAGAATCGTAATTGATAAGGCGGGCTAACAGCATAGCCTTAATTTAAAGAAAAATAAATCCATAGAATAACTAACCTCCTTGAGAAATGCTGAAAAAAGCTTTGCAAACGCTCCAACCGATCGTCAAAATCCCTACTCGACAGTTCTCCTTGGCCAGGATATCGAAATATCCATTCGGCTTCGACGGGATATCTGATTCGGAGTTCGATTATTACAAATACGGGAAAATCAACAACTTCACTAACGAGATCCTTGGTGGAGACTCACAGCCTGGCTTCAAGCTCGCGTTTGCAACCTATTGCGATGCGCTTATAGACAACGACATAGATTTTCTCAGAGAAAACTGCGAACCCAAATTCGCAAAAGAGACAGAAGAAAGTCTCAATAGTATCAAAGAAGACGGACTCCAAATCGTTGGACACGGCATCGATACAAACAATATTAACGTCCTTTATGCTAAGGTTGGTATATATCTAGGGGTCAATGCGAATCGATTATTGAATAAACCTGCGTCAAGCTATCAGATCCAAGAAATGCCCTTCTTCGAGCTGGTGAACTTTAAAGTGTTCCTTCAGAAGGACCTTTCGATGTTTCAAACAAACCTTAATATGCTGCCTTTTGTCGAGGTTGATGTTGTGTATCAAGCTCCTTTGAGACTATCACTTGTTGAGAAATCTGGGAAGACGGTAGCTGGAGAAAGACCAACGAATACGCATGTGGTAAGATTCGCAAGTTTCAGAGATCCCAATGCGGTTGCTAAAGGCACTACCAGTATGCTGGAAATAGCCTCGAAATTTAGAACTTTCATGAACCCAGCAGCGCAAGATAAAGCGAAAATTTTCCAAGAAATTTTGCTAGGAGAGAGCTATTCATGGAAAATTGTTGATGTTGATCGCGTGATGAGAGGTAACCCTCCTGTAGCAGATCATTAATAGCTTTATTTTAATTTGCGATGACGTTTTTCTGGAAAGCTCAAAGTAGATAAATAACAATGATTCGTACTTTGTTAGAAATTTTTATGTTTGGATTTCCATGAAACTGTATCTTTTGAAGTTGAAAACAAATTGATTTCACGGAAAAGGTGTTTAATTCTGAAAAATGAGGAGATAACAGTTCTAAGCAAGATTAAATCACCCGATGAAGTTTGAATTTTGCATCACAGTGTTATTATGCATCTTATCATTAAAAGTCATCCTCTACTAACTTCAAGCCGTATGTATTTAAATTTATAAGCGAAACGACCAAAACGACGACGAAAGACCCAATTGAGAATATCAAAGAGACTATGGCAGCATAATAGATTCCAATAGTCTTTCCTGGCACGGATAGGAAATCCGTGGCTCCTTGGTTAATTGCAGAGTCCATAAAACAGTTCGCATCAGATAACTCTTGAAGAGCGGCCGACTGGGATTGAAGTTTGTTTGTATTGCTACTTGCAAGAGCAGTCATCACAATATTGATGATCAGAAACCCTAACACAACTAGCAGCGAAGGCCATCTCATCGCTCTCCCTATCCTGTCTATCGAAAAGGTCTTTTCAGGGCTTTTGGCTTTGACCACTACTGTAGCAATTCCTGCAATTAACACTGCAACGAGCATAATAATTGCACATACGTAAACGCTCGTAATAATCCCAGAAGCACCACCTGTTGCGTTTTCCAGCATACTCGCATCCAATGAATTACAGTAACTATTTTGTTTTAATTCGATTCTTGGCCTTGCGTAGAGTTGTGCCACACCCCCATCCAGATACTGACTGTATAAATAGAGGTAGCTGTCTACAGGAACGCCATTTTCTCTATACATATCTAATTCACTTTCACTTGTAAGTAGAACAGATTTGGTGTCTGCTCCGTATGTTCCGCACCCTGTAGGCTTTGATTTAAGAAGAGGATAGTACTCTCCTGCGGTTTTTATAGGATTCTGAGAGGCGGATAAGCAAGGTGCTCCGTTGAACTCCACTTGCAAATTTAGCAGTGGAGTCGAGCTATATCCATTTTGTAAGATAAGATATCCTGCCCCACCGTTCAGTGTGATGGAGGTGCTATTTTCTGGAAGAGTAGAAGGCTCAGTTGATGAATATGTGACACTGCTGATCGGACAAGAGAGATCATCTCTGACACAAAGATAGGGCCCACAGGAAACATAACCAGAGGAGCATGTAGAAGTATAGACATAATCAGTTGAGTTTTGAAGATATTTCACGCAAAAAGCGCTTCCTTCAAAGGTTGTTAGGTCTCTGGCATTTTTTGAGTCGACACTCCAACAATTCAAGTTTGATTCTTTCTTTTTTGTTGAGCATGTGCCTGTCTTAATGTAGTCTGAAAATATAATCCCTTTACAATAGCAACCACTCTGTGTTCCTGGCCAATGAGCTAAATTTAACGAAGTGTATCCTTCTCCGCATGTCGAGGTACTGGATACGACTTGAATATCTGAGATTAACTGTGTTTTAATGTTAGTCTCAATGTATTTCATTATTCCGGTTGATTGTATGGTAGATCTACCCACCAAAATCGTGGTCACGAGCAACGCAAGCCCCATAATCACAGCGCTTAGCAGAGCGCAATAGTAGCAAACGCCTGCTATTGGAAAGCGAATTGATTTTATGATGGGTGGATTTTCCTGGATAGGGCCGTCTTCATAGTATTTCTCTTTGGTTACATCTACATTATCAGGGTTCATAAAGCCCTGAGTTTCATTGATGCTGTTCTCGTATTCTTGCATCGCAACGGCAGTATTAAATGTTGATTTATCATTTGGTTGGGAGCGATTTAAATATTAGAGTGCTGGTCGTTTTCGCTTTTGCTAATTCAAAAACGGCATTAAATTGAATCATCAAATTAGATAATGATTCGGATTTATCAACTTATCTCGATTTTAATTCATTGATACTGGCCTAACATGTGAGAGCGAACTGATGACTGCTGCCTTTTATATATTGCGAGCAGTTTCATTTCTTATGGAAAATGCAACATTTCTCTTCTTTTCTTCTCTCTTTATGAAATCAACAAAATTTATCATGTATTGGATTTTTTTTTTTATCGATCACACTGTGATTTAAGAGAGAGCTTAGATATGAATCCCTTTTCTTGTGTCTCTTGAATAAGAAGAGGAGCGAGCACAGAGGAAATAGAGTGATAACTTTGGATCGCTATTGAAAGAATGAGTGGTATCAAAGAAAGATGGCATAGGGCAAATCCGAACAAAGAGGCGATTTGTCATTCTTTTTTCGGCACTCTTTTTGAGTTTTCTTCCAAAATACTTTCACAAAATAAAAAATAAAACTCGCCTTTTGAGTCTCTGTTGAGTGAAGCTTAATAAATTTTATGAACACTAATTTATGGCTCTCGAAAAGGCTAAGACTCAATCTTTGAAAAGAAAGCATTCTCGTGGCATTCTGTCTTATTATAGCATTCAAAAACCCAGAAGAATCCACTCAGCAATTGCAATTATGTAGACTTGATGGGTTTATTTTGTATATCTATTGAGGTAATATCATTCTTAAGAGGAGAGAACCTTGATTTTTTTGATATTTAGGGCGTAACACTCATTTCATATAATAAACCGAAAATGGAAATAGCTTCAAACATTATCTTTTGAAGCAGGATGATAGTTGTTACGATGGGATTATAAACCTCATCTTATATCAATCAAAATCCACCTTCTAGCTTAAAACCTCGTCTTTTGAAAGACATAAGTGAAGCAATCAAGATGATTGGGAAGCACACGGCTGTAATTATCAAAGATGCAACTGTCCCCTCAAAGATTGCAGCAACATTCTTTGGGGTGGCTAGGAAATCCGTTGCTCCTTGATTAACCATGGGGTCTGTGAAACACTCTGCATCAGATAATTCCTGAAGAGCGGTAGACTGAGCTTGAAGTTTGCTCACGTTGCTATATGCAAAGACAACCAGCACAACATTAACGACAAGGAGTCCTAATGCGATAAGTGCCATGGGCCATCTAAGGGACCTTCCCGCCTCATCAAGCAAGAATGATTTTTTTGTTCTGTGCTTGTAAGAACCTACAGCGAAGGCCGCGAAGAGTCCTAAAACTCCTAGAACAAGGGAGCAATAATACACACTGGAAAACATCCCAGAAACTGCATCTGTGACACTTTCCAGCATACTGACATCCAATGAATTGCAGTAGCTATTTTGTTTAAACTCGACTCTTGATCTTGCATAGAGTTGTGCTGTACTACCAGACAGATACTCACTGTATAATTTGAGTACTGTGTCAACAGGAATACTATTTTCTTCATACATATCTACTGTACTTTCACTTGTAAGCAGATAGGATTTGGTATCTGTTCCATAGGTTCCGCACCCTGTAGGCGTTGTTTCAAGCAGAGGATAGTAGGTTGCTGTTGCGTTTACAGGATGCATAGTGGAAGATAAACAAGGCGCTCCATCGAGCTCCACTTGCAAATTTAGCAAAGGAGTTGAACTGTATCCGCTTAGCAAGGTGAGGTACCCTGTTCCATCGTTAAGTGTGATATACGTGCTGTTTTCAGGGAGGGAGGTAGGCGCAGTCGAAGAGTATGTGACATTGATGAGAGGACAGGAAAGACCATCTTTGACACAGAGATAGGGCCCACAGGACATGTATCCTGAGGAGCATGTGTCAGTATAGACGTAGTCTGTTGAATTTTGGAGATACTTCACGCAAAAGACATTTCCTTCATAGTTTGTCAAGTCTTTGGCAGATTCGGAAGAGACAGACTTGCAATTCACGGATCCCGAACTGCACTTTCTCGCTCTTACGGTCTCTGTGATTCCTGTACAATAGCAGCCATTTCGCGTTCCTCCCCACTGTCCTATAGCCAGAGCGGTATATCCTGACGCACAAGTAGTAGTACTCGATGAAACTTGAATATCAGAGATTAATGAAGTTTTGACATTAGTCTCGATATACTCCATAATTCCAGTTGACGCATTGGCGGAATTTTTCACTACAAGGAGGGTAATCATTAATCCCACTCCGATGATTGCAGCGCTGAGTAGAAGGAGATAGTAAGAAACTCCTGCTATGGTATAGATAAATGATTTAGTCTCAGGTGGTTGCTCTAGAATAGGGCTTGCTCCATAGTTTGTTTCTGGTTTGACATCTGCGGTGCCGGTCTCTGGCTCGAGAAGTTGTTGGCCTTCATGAGAATGGTATTCGTCTGCTTGCATTGCGGTGAAAGTAATAAATTATTATTATTGTCAGTCGGATGCTACCCTCTATGAATTTCAATAGCTGACCGTTTCCGACTTTGAAAAATTCAAAAACGTGTAAATAAATCTCAACTTTAATCATACAACAATTAAAATGGACTCCGATTTTGGCTCACACGAAACGGTCTTGGATTTTCGACACTAGACGAGCTTCAAAGTACCACCGGCTGCCTTTCCTCATCATCACAGAGTCAGGATCAAATTTTTATACGATTATTTTAGTGGTTGTGAAAATGCAAAAAGAAGCGGATATCGCCATTTATGATGCATTCTTTGGCCTTTCAAAGCAATTTTTGCAAGTGGCTTCAATGTCTTCTTCAAACAAGATCCTGAATTGTGTTTCTTTCTTTAATAATTCGATGAGATCTGTTTTATTAAGTAGTTTGGTAAATACATGACAATTTCTTCTGAAGGAACAGTTCAAAAATTGCAACAAAAATCACTGCTTTATCTCGAAGAGGTGATAAGAAACGGTAAATAAGTTCGAATACTCATCAGACATCCGTAGACTGCTTTGGGATGAAAAGCGTTTCAACAAATAATGTATTAGAGCATAAGTTGTGAATTGAAATGAATTAGCATTAACCCGGATGAATGAAATGATCGCAATTTTTTTGTAAACAGCAGCTTGAGGAATTGACTTAGAAAATTCTCGAGAACAGAGGAAACGCGTGACGAAAGATTAGCATTTTTTATGACTTGCTTGAAGAGTTTTCGCACCTTCATTCATTTTTTTCTCGCGAATTTGATGCAGATAATTTTTTTTTTATGAGGCTTTGTCGAAAGGCAATGCTAAATGCTCAATTTGATGAATTTAATTTTATGAAGGAACTGAAATGAGTCAGAGAATAAATACATTTGAGTGGTTTTCCTAATAACAAAAGGAACTAAACAGCTTCTCAATTGATATAACTACTCTCAAGTTGGGAGATCCTAATATAGAAGCGCTGACTCTATAGAGAGAACACCTTCATTCTTTCTGTTTTCAATCGTTTCAACTCATTTTGACTATTTCACTTCACCAAAATACACGCAGCGGACGTTCTCAGAGATTTTTTTTTTACTATGAAACTGGTTATCATCAAACCATAAAATGAGATGTTACATTTTATCTGATAAACCAAGGCTGAATCCTAGTTTTCTGAAATAAACGCCTGAAACGACAACAATTGGTAAACTCGTCAAAATCGAGACGATTAAAGAAACAATCACAGCGTAATATATGCCAATCGTCTTTCCCGGCACAGACAAGAAATCTGTGGCTCCTTGATTAATCATGGGGTTTATGAAGCAATTCGCATCAGATAATTCTTGTAGAGCAGGTTTCTGAGCGAGGAGCTTGCGCACATTGCTCCTTGCACTTGTTAGCATCACAACATTAATGGAGATGAATCCCAACGCAACGAGAGCTATAGGCCATCTAATAAACAACCCCACCTTATAATTTGAAAAGGATTTCACTATTTTGGCTACAATTACAGCCAGAATAATCGTCGCCGCGCCCCCACCTATCAATAAGATTAGACCACACGTTTTGACGTTCGATATCATCCCCTCAACGCTATCTGTTGCATCTTGGAACATCGTCACGTTCAATTGATTACAGTAACTGTTCTGTTGAACCTCGATCCTTGGTCTTGAATATAGTTGAGCCACGCTTCCGTTCAAATACTGACCGTAAAGTTTGAGAACAGAATTCACAGGAATTCCGTTATCACCATACATGCCTTCTTCGCTATAACTTGTGAGGAAGACGGATTTATTATCAGTTCCATAAGTTCCGCATCCTGTGGGTGGTGATTCAATCAGAGGATAGTAATTGCCAGTAGATTTTAGAGGGTGTTGGGTGGCAGATAAGCAAGGAGCTCCATTGAATTCAATCTGTAAATTCAGCAACGGAGTAGAACTGTATCCACTTTGTAAGATAAGATATCCAGCCCCTCCATTAAGTTGAATCGAAGTAGTGTTAGGCGGAAGGTCGAAAGGAGTAGTCGAAGAGTATGTGACATTGATGAGAGGGCAAGAGAGACCATTTTTCACACAAAGAAAGGGACCACAAGAAGTGTAGCCTGAGGAACATGAAGGAGTGAAAACGTAGTCAGTTGTTGGTTGGAGATATTTCACACAGAAGATGCTTCCTTCAAAGTTAGTCAGGTTTTTAGGTGGCTCTGCGTCGATTGTTGAGCAGCCAACCTGCTTTTTTCGACAGGCATTTTTCTTTATAGAATCCGAAAATACTAGATTGTCACAGAAACAACCAGTTTCGGTTCCAGGCCATTGTACCAGGCTCATTGAAGTGTACTCTGACCCACATGCTGTGGTATTAGACGTGACCTGTATGTCAGAGATCAATGGCGTTTTGATATTGATCTCAATATATTCCATGATTCCGGTCGATTGCGTCGTCGATTTATCCACTACAGAGACGGTAATGAGCAATGCGGCTCCCATAATCGCGGCACAAGTCACTAAAAGCCAACAACAGACACCAGCAATGGAGTACCGTAGTCTTTCTCGGGCAGACCCTTCGTAGTATTTTTCTTGGTTTATATCTGCAGTGGCTGGCTCAATTAAGCCTTGAGTTTCATTATACTTGTTTTCCATACCTGTAACTGCAAGAAAATTTTTTTAAGAATGCTTTTGAAGCAATTAAGTTTGGTTTAAAGCATGTCTTGAGGCTATAATGAACTTTAAATTTGTGTTTTTAGTTTGAGATATAAACGACTCCAAATTTTGATTTTTATAAAATTAATATACAGCGTCATCTAACTTCTAAATTAAATTTCTTAGTCGCTTCGATAGTAGCGCCAAGCTGCCTTGACAAAACTCCATTTCTCCAAACTTGCTTTAGAACATAGTGTGAGGTATGCTATTGACGCCAAGATGTTTTGTTGGCGTCTATAGCAAGAATTAGGATGAATTTAAGAGAATTAGTTCATATCTCCACGTAAACATACAGGTTAACTCTCCAACGATGTTTGTTATAAAATTCCAAGGCCCTTGCCCTCTATCTACTTAATGTTTACTTAAAATATGTTTTCAAGATCTTAGATACTTAAAGCAGAAGATTTCTCTAATGAAAACCGTTTGATAATAAATTTTATCATTCATCTTTTTAGGTTGGCCTCGGCGATTTGTAATAATACAAAAAAACGTCCATTGTGATGGCCCTTGAAACCTCTTCCAAACTTCTGGTAATTGGAAATTATCATATAATGGCTAATTTGATAACGTATAACAAATACTCAATCAAATTAAAGTTTCGAATATGAAACCTTTTTTGCTTTCCTGCCGATAGAATCCAAGATGAACTTTTCTCTTATAGCTTCTACCAAAGGCACAATAACGACAGGAATGCTCGTGAAAATAGAGACTTTCAGGCAAAATACTACGGAGGAATATATCCTAACGGCTTTTTCTGGTACGGTGAGAAATTCCTCAATTCCTTGATTAATTAAGGAGTTTGTAAAGTAATTTGAATCAGCGTACTGCTCCAAAGATGAGAATTGAGCCTGAAGTTTGTCAACGTTCTTCTTTGTAATTAATGTCATGAAAATATTATAGTTGATAACACCTCCTGCAACTAGAACCGAGGACCACCCAATGGCTCTCCCCACCTTGTCTACAGAGTAAGATTTAAATGGTACAATTGTCCTCCAACCCAATCCGAACGCTATGAAACCTCCACCAAGAATTAAGATAAAAGAGAAAATCTTCACACTGGAAAGTGTCTGATGAACGTCATCCGCAGCTTCTTTGAAGGCTGTAGTATTTAGTTGATTCCAGAAACTGCTTTCTCTCATTTCTAGCCTTTGCCTCGCATAGAGTTGCGCTGTGGTTCCTTTTAGATACTTCTCGTAGAGTTCTAGTTTAGTATCTACAGGAATTCCATTTTCTTTGTACATCTCTTCTTCACTATAACTCACAAGCAAATGAGCGGTCTCATCTATTCCGTACTTTCCACATCCTTGTGGTGTTACTTTCAATAGAGGATAATAATATCTATCTGATTTCTCAGGATGCTGGGTGGCGGATAGACAGGGGACTCCATTGAACTCCACATGCAAATCTAGCAAAGGAGTTGAACTGTATCCACTTTGAAGGATGAGATATCCTGCTCCTCCATTGAGTGCGATGAAAGTGCTATTGGCTGGGAGAGCATCAGGCTCGTTCAGTGAATAGGTGGCGCTGATGAGAGGACAAGAAAGACTATCTCTGACACAAAGATAGGGTCCACAGGAGGTATAGCCGTAGGTACAGAAGGAAGCATAGTAGTAGTCGGCTGAAGGCTCGAGATATTTCGCACAGAAAGTGTTTCCTTGAAAGCTTGTTAAGTCTTTAGCAGGCTCTGAATGAACATGATGGCAAAAGTTAGTATTTAGTTCTCCGGTGCACAATTTTGAAGATATGGTTCTCTTTTTATTCTTTGGATGCCGTTCACAATAGCAGCCAGTCTCTGTACCTGGCCATTGACCAAGAGTCATTGGTTCGTATCCTGACTTGCAGTCAGTGGCACTTGATGCGATTTGAATATCGGAAATTAACGGTGTTTTGACGTTCGTTCTAATGTAGTTCACAATTCCGATTGAGTGAGTAGTAGAGCTGTCCGCATTGTGGCTGGACAAAGCTAAATAAATCCCCATAATCAGAGGACTGAGTACGAAAACGTAAAAGCAAGCACCAGCGATGGGATAGCCATATTTAGCGACGAGAGGTGCTCTTTTGGGGTCGGGTAGAGGCTCTTCAAGTCGTCTCTCCCTTGATAGGTCCATTGAGTTAGAATTGATGAATCTTTGAGTTTCGGAGTTCATTTACTTCAAGATGAATAAAATTTTAGTTTTTTTTT
>ENA-UOUE01001380-UOUE01001380.1-compost-metagenome-genome-assembly--contig:-NODE-1380-length-15454-cov-9.743838_pt1 | contig 15454 bp, 14 predicted proteins | sample MGYA00238146_ERZ747223 | MGnify/ENA primary metagenome ERZ747223 (study PRJEB28781, sample SAMN06268865) | compost metagenome | isolation source: single cell | place: USA: California, Emeryville, Joint... | reverse complement strand
CCCCAAAACCCCAAAACCCCAAAACCCCAAAACCCCAATTCAAAAATCGGCTTTATTTATTGATAATATTAACTGACTTAGTTTCGAATGCTGACTCCATTTTCTTAACAACAAAACCAACAAAAAGAAGAATTTCTAAGGAGTTAGAACGCTTGATTATATATATTGTACATAAGTTAATGTGCAACTGATATCGAAATCAACAGGAATATATAGAACTCAGACAAACAAAGCCTACTTCTTTTTTGGCACATAAGATCCAAAAAGCGAGTTATTCGCCACACGTACGGTGTCTTTCGGTTTTGAGATCGTAGCAGGGCGCTCCTCGACTTTAGGTTTTCCAGTATTTTCTTGTGCAGTCGCTTTTCGCTCTTGGACTGTCGGCTTTGACACTGAGGTCGTTTGACTGTCGATCTTAGGATTTGCTTCCGGCATTGCGTTTGTTTTATCATGAACCTCTCCATTTCTTTTCTCCTCAGTTTTTTCATCAGGGTTCGGCTTATTTGTAGCTTTCTCAGCATTTTGTTGCGATTTTTTAGGTTTTCTTTCTTCTTTGACTTCTTCCGATTTCGGCTCCTTTTTAATTAGAGCACCAGAGAGCCTAACAAAAAGTTTAACTAATGAATAGCTATCTCAATCTTTACTCTGGATCTTTTCTCAGCATGTTAGCGGCTTTGTGTAACACCGCTAGAGATGCTCTGAGGTTCTCTCTCTCTTCAGTGATAGAGGCAGGCTATTCACATATTTGAGAAATCCATTTTTAAAGTATCTGTCTTACCTCGTCTAGTAATTCCAAGAGAGTATGACCTTTATTGAGCTCGCTATAAATTGCAAATTGAAGACCGTCCTAAAATTTGGCGCTCTCACTCCAACTGAATTAAGTAATAAGATTACTTGTGTGGATTTCACTAAAAAATGCCCGATAGCCTTTGGTACGGAGTCCCGAACATTTCGACATACCAGAGCGAAGTAAGCGTCAATTCTATGTCGTGTTTCATTTATAAATACTTTGCTTGGATCTGTCGCCGTATTTTCCTTCTATAAATTTAACAAGTAACGTTGGCGCTTCAGCATATGAAAGTAGGGAAACATACTGGAATAATAGTGGTCCGATTGGTCAAATATTCCACATCATTTGTAAACAAATAGCCTTGTTCCGCCTCAATTATACTCTCAACAAGGCTCCTTGTTTTTTCTCGCTCTTTGTCCATATATCTGCACACCATGTCAATGAACTCATCTACCAGCATTGGAAATCTAAAATATGTAAAAAAATTTTAAAATATTCAGGGTCTCTTAATCACATACCTCTGAAGCTGTTTGTTTATTATTCCCACAGCTACCTCTTCAAGGTAGTTGTAAATCCCATTGAGCAAATCAAGAGCAGGCTCCTTCAATCTTTCAAGTTGCGGTTGCAGAAGATACATGAATGCGTCGATTGAAGGAAACCCCGGGATGGTGTCACCTTCATGAAGAACTATTGCTCTTTCGATGTCTTTATCTGAGTAATCAACGGTTGCTTTGAATTTCTTCCCTATGAACTCAGAGTACACTTCATTAAACATTTGCCTGATTTTCGCGGCGCTTGAAACTTCGTGTGTCTCAGGTGATTGCATGTCATACTCTCCTCGTAGCTGCGCCTTAAAACTCTCGCAGAACCTTGCTGTTATTTGCCATAAGAATTGAAGCTTCTCAGTTTCACCACCAGGCAATGGACTCCCCAGTTCTTTCAATCTCTCTTCGCTTTCAGTGATTTTTGCAACTATCTCTCTGTAGATTTCAGGCATGTAAGATTTGATGTGTTCGTAGAAAATTCTCGTTAGTTTTTGCACCAGAGCGCTTGTGCCTACGTAACCTGGAGGCATTGTTGAATAAACTGGATGAGAGGCAAAGTAGCTCTTTTCAATCTCAAGACCTTTTTTTACTGAAAGCTTGTCGAGAATATCCTGCTGACTGCGACCTTTTATACCCACGTAACCCAATTTCAGCGGAATGTCTTTGCCATAGAGCATATTTGCTGCATGCGTGCCTCTATCCATAATATCTATCTGCAAAAAAGTTTGAGAGTCAGTGATTTTAGAGACATTGACAATGAGCTTTTAAGTTACCTTAGTTATAACCCCCAAAGTCCTTGTACCTTCAGGATCAATAGTCATTGCCATTTGAAGAGCATCAGAGGTGGAAATATCCGCGTTTGCGGCAATCACGCATAGAATTATCGTTCGAGGATCTTTCACGTATCTTTTCAAGATAATTACTTTCGGTATACTATAATATAATACATACCTGAGCGCCATTTCTTTAGTGACTTTCTCAACGTCCTGCTTTTGATCTGACCCAGCTAGCGGAATTCTGGTAATTCCTGGAAGATCGATGACAGTCAGATCAGGACAAGATTCTGCATGAACCGTCAGAATAATTGGCTCATCAACAATTCCTTTATTTTTTCCGGCAACCTTTTCCGTAAGTTCGTTTATTTTTTCTCGCACTTGATCAAAGTCCGTAAACTTTTGTCCTTGAATCTGTTCAAATTCGGCATACGGAGCACTTAGTCCAGGAGTATGCACAAGTCTTAATTCTAGTGGTCTCCGTGTTACAACACCCTATTGCAAGTTAGATTTTTTGCACCAAATGTCAATTTGAAATACTTCGCCACGAGGGAGAAAATCAATTCCAACTATCATCTCCAAAAGTGAGCTTTTGCCACTGCTTTGAGTTCCTAGCACAGCAATTCTGGGAAGGTTGATATATTGATGTAATCCAATATCTCTAAGATCATCTACAACACTGATGATCTTGCGCAAGCTGAGATACATGCCACTGCCTGAGTAATCCATTTGGACGATATTACTTTAAAATTTTATTGTTTACTAAATAGGTTTTCATGAGCTCTGATCTGGATTAAAATGCGTAAGTTGGACGATTTCCGTGACGCTAATCTAAAATAACTCTTTTAAAGAATCGTAGAGCTTCGGCATCTCATCAACTAAGAAGGTTTTTTTTAATTCGGATACGAAGGATTACAATTTAATAAAGAGATTGAGATCTGAAAACCAAGTAGCAAAGAGAATGCAAAGTCTTTCATATAACAGCTTTTGAAATTAAATTCTTATTCTAATTTCCCTTTTAGAGCTTCTATTATCCCAGCAATATTTCGATCTCCAACTTGTTTCTCTGTTATTGATTGAAGCACGACGATTGCTTCCTGATACTTCTTTTTCTTTTCCAAAAGTTGGGCTATGCATATTGAATTAGAAGGCTCTCAACATATAGGTTACTACTACCTTTCAAAAAGAGCGTCTCGCTGTCATCTGCCTTCAATTTTAATGCTCCTTCAGCGAAGGTTAGCGCAAGGTCTATCTCTCCACAGTCAGCCAAAGCCTGTGCGATTCGGTATCTCCATTCATAATTATTCGGTTCAATCCTGATGATTTCTTCAAACGCTTTTTGAGCATTTTGAACATCTTTAGCAAGAAGATAAGCGTTCCCTAGATTGTAGAATGCTGCAATATTAGTAGGGTCAAGTTCACAGGATTTCTTGAAAGGTTCGATTGCTTTGTCGGAGTTCTGGATACTCACAAGAGCATTTCCTAAATTATAATAGCATTCTGCACGTGTGCCGTCCAATTCCAATGACTGATGATAAAATTCTATCGCCTGTTCATAGCCTTCTTTCATGAAATAGCAGTTTCCTGAAATGGGTTTATAAACACTGTTGAATTGAAACGATCAAAATACCGATATTATAAAGAATGTCGGCAGTCTTCTTAGTTTTCAGAATCTTCTCATACCAGCTGATAGCAGCATCAAAATCCTTAGGAGCATCCACGTTCAAACTTAGAGTGTTTTACACTTGAAAAGTTACTTGCAACTCATAATAGCAGTTTCCAATTTGAGTCATAGCCTCGATATCGCTATTATCTACCTCAAGTGCTTTCTGGAAATGTTTGAGCGCCTCTTGCACTTTATCATTTTCAAAGAGTATGTGTCCGACGCTTCTCCATGCTATAAAGAGTCGTGAGTTGCTATTTAAGGGTCGTTGACTTACCTGGTCCATATTTGCTGTTTACATCGATGCAAGCTTTAAAAGCTTGATGAGCTTCATTGTATTGTCTTTTTTCTGCATAAACGAGTCCAATTTGATAATGTGCCTGGAATTGTGTTTCGTCAGCAGCAATTACTCTGCGATAGCATTCAATTGCTTCGTCGTCCTCTTTAAAATGGCCTTGAAGAAGTTTTCCATACCGCATGTTTGCAGTTGCATTGTCCGGGTCGACCTTGAGAGCATGCCTAGAGTAAAAAAATTCCATAAATCAGCTCAACGAAATTATGCATACTTGAAATATTTTTTCGCTTTTTCAAATTCTTGATTCATCATCAGAATTGTAGCCAGTTCAACTGCTGCTCCAACATGCCCGATATCCTGTTCTAAGAATCACATATCGATTTTAATTTCGCCAAGAAGGATCAAGTAAGTTACTCAAAACTCTACGATAGAGGTCTTCCGCTTTTGAAAGCTCTTTTTGTTTTTGGTATAACTTGCCCTAAATAAATAAGTTTGGCTTCATGAGAATGTAAACAAATGATAATTTTTTACCAAGAAATATAGGCAAGTGGCCGGTGCTTCAGGTAGCTTTGACGCTGCTTCTGCATATTCTATTGCTAACTGTGCATCGCCCCGTTTGTCGTAAACCTGACTCAGTCCAATCAGAGCATCATACTCGTTCTGATCCAGATCATACACGTATTTTAAGTGTGTCAAGGCTTCATCGAGACACTCCTCACCTCCCATGAGTAAAGCCTCTGCTAACTTGATTCGGACTTCAAAATTTGAGGGACTAAGTTCGCATGCTTTCCTTAGGCAATTAATTCCTTCTTCCAGTTTATCCTGTCTGTAAAGTAGCGAGCCAAGCCTTAGGTGAGTTGTAAAATTGTTAGGATCTTCTTTAGTGGCTTGAACAAGCGAGTTTTTCGCCTCTATAATATTTCCCAATCCTTCATAGGCCATGCCTTTTCGGATTAAATAATCTGAATTCTTATATGATTTTGTTTTTGGCAAATCTTCGATGGCAGTCATAGCCTTTTCAAATTCTCCAGAAAATAGATAGCAATCAACTAAATTTAAGATTAGGATTTTCTGACGAAATTATTTGAGTGAGTTACCTAAGCCTTTGACGGTCCGTTCTAGCTGATCAATGCGCTTTAGCTCGAAGCATTTCTGAAAATATGTGATTCCTTCAGCATATTTCTTTTCCTGTATTATTACTGAGATTGAATTTCAAAGCCTTTTTAATTTACCTCAAGAGAAATCAGTCCTAACCTCAGATGAGCTTCATAATTTTTCGGTTCTAAAAGTATTTTCTCCAAGCAGCTTTCTGTTTAATGAGTATTTAATATAAGACCACCAGCTCATTGATGCTACCTTTAGTCCATGTTTCAAAAGTAGTATTATCGTGACATTCCTTATCAGCCTGGTTGATTTCCTTCGGGTTTTCTTTAATTTGACTTTCTTCTTTCTGAACAATTTCTTCTTTCTTATCAGTTTCTCCTTTCTGATCAACTTCTTCTTTCTCTTCTTTCTCAGCAATTTCTTCTTTCTGAGCAGCTTCTTCTTTGCGATCAGTTTCTTCTTTATGATCTATTTCTTCTTTCTGGTCAACTTCCTTAATTTCAATTTCTACTTTCTTTTCACTTTGGCGTCTCCGATTGCCCTTATCAATCAATACAATTTCCCTTACTTGATCTTCTGGCTCTTGCTTTGTTTTGTCTTCTAGATCCTGTTTAATTGGAGTTTCAATTCCTTGTTTGTCTTCTTCATCTTCTCCTTTGCCATTCTCAAGGCCACTCACTCTTGAAGTCTCACTTTGGAGGAAAGTTGGACTATCCAAACCGCTGAATCTGCGATTTGAGCGGTCGACTCTCAATGAAATAGGCGATCTCCCCGAAAAGCTGGAGTTTTCTCTAGCTAACTCAAGATCTTCTCCCATGCTAAAACTGTTTTTAAATTCCATGAGGTTAGCGTCATAAGCAATAAGATTTGATCTTCCGCCCTTTTTCTTTTTACCGCTTGATTGCGACTGACCCATCTGTGCGTTTTGGATGTCAGCCAGTCGGTTCTTTACATCTGAAACGTCAATAAATCTGCCCAGATGGTCGATAATCTATATTCATTAATATTCAGAATCTAATAGGCGTATATGGCATAACTCATACTCTTAAGTAAAATCTACGTGCCTCTTTTGTTCTACCAAGTTTCTCAAACACCTGTGCGCCGTTTAAGCGAGCAAATGCTCGTAATGGATCACTATCCACTGTGTCTTCCTCTACCTTTTGAAACAATTTTGCAGAAGTGTCCAAATTTGACTAATCAAGGAGAGAGAAAAAAGCAATTATAATACAGCTGAATCAAGCAGTTACTTCATGATATTCAAAAACAGCTTCATTGTAGGTGGATGTGGGATTCTCTATTTTTCGTTCGTGTATTAACTCAAAGTTCTTTTTTATTGTCTCTTTATCTGCATCTTCAGAACCCAGAAAAACATTCAAATTATTGAGGACTTTGACATCATCTCCATAATCCTTCTGCAATTCCTCCAGGTATTTTTTAGCCTGCTCTCTGCGATTGAGTTTGCTCAGCAGCACTGAATAATTTAGCAATAATTTCTTGGTATTGTTGCCAAGCTTGATCGCCTGAGCAAACAGAATGATGTTACAGGCATACCAAACTAACTTTGCTTACCTGCTCGTAATAAGAAAGCGCTTTTTCCTCTCTCAATAGGGAATGATGACAAAGAGCTGAAAGTTGAATATAATATCAGCAAAGTGCAAAAATACTTGTGTAAATTACCGATATTGTATAATAGCTTGTTGTTGGTTTTATCTGTTGAAAGAACTTTCTCAAACTGCTTCAGAGCTTCTTCATATTGCTCGAGATCCATATACAGGGTTCCCATGTTGAAATGTGTTAAATTACCAGCCCTATAGTTCTGAGATTGACGAATAGTGATATTATCTGAGCTGACTGCAACAGAAAGAGTTGACTACATTTAAAAAATCCTCGAGCAAGTTTCTCGCAGATTGAATGTCAATGATTGAGCGTGAATTTTTTCTGAGACAGTGAACATAGAGGTTTATGAGCTTTTCATTTGAAGGATAATCTTGAACAGCTATTTTCAAATCAGCTATCTGTAAAAAAGGTCATTTCTGATGTAAGGTTGGCTAAATACAGCGCTTTGGAAATCTGAGTTTCTGATTTTGTTCATGACCTCAGCTGGATCCCATTTTTTGGTGTTGCTTTGACGTTTATAGTCACCTAATCATGATACTTCAATGCAAAATAAACGTTCATTTACGTTCAATCTGATTCCAGGGAATTTCAGTCATTTTTTCTTCGGACCACTGTTTTGCTTTGTTAGTCTTCAATAAATTTAAGCGAAAGTTGAAACTTAACTACTCATTGTCCCAAGAGACTCATTGAATCACAAAAACGTTATAGAGCCTTAAGCGAGAGTCATAATAGTCTATCTCTAAAGTTATTCAACATAAAGTAGAGTTAAGGCTAGCACATGAAGTCGTTTCTAGAGCGAAAGCTAATTCTTGATAGCTTTATTTATGATTTGCCTTTGTTGAGTAGTGAAGCACAGAATAACTCTCTAACTAAAATTCTTATTTCTGCAATTTGCCTTACCATTTTCTATTAGGAGTAGACAGCTTGGAAGCACTCGATTTTTTTTATTGAAGGTACTTCGTTTTAGCTCCGTTTATCTCGAGAAACAGATTAACTGAAATCTTTCTTATTTTTACTCATAGATCAATCAATTAAATTGCATCATCATCATTAGAACATAGCAAGGTATCACCTTGCTGTATAGTGATCTAGTACTGCTGCTTGCTGACATGAAGTTACCTGATTAGAAATATCTCCATTATGAAAAATAATTTTCTCCCGAGCCATCGAACATCTTTTACAAATTTTGCGAAGATCTTCCTGTTTGTCTTTTTATTTTGAAGAGTTGCGGAGAGAAAAAGCGAGCATCTACTTTGCATTTACTTTTTTTGCGATATCATCTGAAGCGATTCTGATATTTCTGCAAAATTACAAAATTTATTGGAAATCCAGATTCTTTGGAAGCTATTTAATCCTACGGTATCTAGATAAAAAGATCTTTCTCAAACAAAAAGAGTACTGAAAAAGTGTAAAAGCATATGCAGAGACAGACCAACGAGCTTGAAATATTGATAGGAGAAGCTTTTCGCAGAGGCGAGCCAGCATTTTTGGGATACGCCTTAAGCATAATATATCTCAAACCTGATCTAAAGCATTCCATCGTAACCAGAGCGGATATCGAAAAGTTAAACAAACTAGCAAATAAAGCGGACTCCGTAGCGACTTACTTTATCGCAGGGTTGACATATGACCTGATATTAACGAATCGATTACTTGATATTGCAGCATTAAAAGCAGATATTCTTTTGGTAATGGCCAATTCTCTTCTCGCAGTGCTAGAGAACACCAAAGGCACTTTCTTGGCTGGCCAGATTGGTCGTTACATAAGAGCATTATCCAAGGCAATATCAGAGCGAACAGATCTTTCGCCAGAAGAACATTCTCTGCTCAATACTCTTCTCAAAGTGGAGACTCTGAAGAATAGCACCGTTTTGAACAACACTGACGAACATGAGGAAATCACAGAAATAATTCGACTCAGCAAATCCAAGGGGTTGCAGGACAAGGCTGCGGGTATAATAAAAATGATTGACCTATTGTGCAATTGCCCATCTCTACAAGATCAAATTGAAGTTTTCGGGAGGAAAATGCTAAATATATTCACATTTGTGCTGAGCGGTACGAACGAATCGTGCGGCGATCTTTTCGAAATTTTGGCCACTTTTATTGAAACGATGATCTTCCAGGCGGATTATATCGTACAAATTGATCGAAAGTGCTTAGAGCCTGGAACTACTCTAGAAAAGAATCCAGAATTGTTTGTTAATATGGTATTTGATAACATTGAGAAACCACAATCTTCAATTGAAGTCTTGGATGGTGGAAAAAATAGTCCCGAGTCAAATAGTTCGTCGAAGATTCCAATTAAATATTCATTGGTCGAACCGCATGCGATGATAAAGGAAGTTGACGGTGTTTATGCAGCTGTTTCTTTTGTTTTGAATATACTCATCCTCTATCCGAAAATTAGCAAAGTGCAGCTCATATGTCTTCGCCTCTTGGAACGCTTACATCACTATTATCCAGTTCATCAAAAAAAATCGGAAGAGCTTTTGCTGATGTTTTTCTCAAAGATTGATCCTAATACAGCAGAAGATGTCAAAAAAGCCGCTGCGATTCTTTTATACAAACTTATCAATCGTGATGCTTCAGAAGCCTTCAAAGCTGTCATTGAGACTCGTGAAAATCTAGACATTCTATTCAATTCTCCAGATTATAACTCGGCTGCTCTAAACGATCTAGAAATAGTCGATCTTCCAGATATTCATTTAAAAGCGGGATTTCCATTCAGTAGAACTATTGAAGCCAGCAATGCAAAATCAGAATACATCGAAGTATGGCAGCCAGGCTCCATTATCTCCTTGGGGTTCGTTATTTTGCAGCATGATGTTACACTCTCAATCGAAAGAGTCGCACGTTTCAAACATGTTATGGCACGAGAAAAGGACGAACCTTACACATTGGTCAAGAATTTCAAAATCGATTCTGCTAAGCGACCGGTTCGAGGGAATATCTTAATTAAGGAGCCTGGAATCTATCGTATTCAAATCGATAATAAAACGTCTTGGTTCACCTCAAAGGCAGTGCGTTATCGACTGCTGGTCCTAACACCAAACTTCGAACAATCTCCTGAGCTAAAGGCTATGCATGAACAGCTTATCGAGGCAAATTTGGGTCAAATTTATTTGCCGTCTCAGATCTTCGGGCCAGATATTCATGTTCCTCTCGATTCTACTGGAAGCAGAAAATCTCTAGACCTGCAGAAGACAAAGTCTGCTACCAGTACGAGAATATTGATCTATATCAACTGGAAAGCGGTTCAAGTTTCAATAGCAAGCAAGGGGAAAAAAGATGAAGCGATCTTTAAACATGGACCTGAGGGGCAAGTCGACTGGGAAAAGAATAACTTAAGAATCCAAGAATTCATAAAGGGCACAATTAGCGACTTAAAAGAGGGAAGATTGAGCATTCAGATAGTCTACGAAGAGTTCTTCATGGAGAAGCAACTTAAGTTGGAGAAATCAGCTCCGAAATTCCGTGAGACTGTCGAAAGTTATTTTGCTAGTCACATCCCTATTATCAGCCAAATTCTTCCGATGAATGAAACAAAACCGCAAATACTCACAGAGATGGAGTTTCAAGTACAAAGACTCGCAAGCAATAATACATGGTTCAATTCTGACACTTTTATTATGTTTGTCATTGATCATTACACGAAAGTCGTGCAATGCAAGTTAAGAAAAGAAACGAGGGAAACGTTCGATATCGATCTTGGAGATTTTGTAATACCAGTTATTTCAGAAGGAAGTGAAGGAAAGCAAACAATTGACCTCAAACCCGCGGAAATACTGCTTTTTGATGAAGATTTAACTATTACGCAGCGAATAGCTTATTTAGCTTTCCTCATCCATTGCATTTTCTGCTCCTCAATTAGAACTATAAAAGATTTCGTTATTCTCGAAGATACCCCAGTCTTAGCGGATAGTAAATCCTTCAATCGGATTTTACTGAAAGAGGCCATTGATTCTTATTACATAAAGTATAAAAAATCAGAAATACAGGAACATTCGTTAGATCCTTTGAGTCCCTTGAATCTACATTTTTGTGAACAGCATCGAGAAACAAACATCACCTTGTAACTTTATATAACGTGTATGATTTTGCTATTTTCAACAGTCAAATCTCAAAATTTATCTCTTTAGTAAAAAGAAGCAAGTAAAATAACTGCAATGGTTCACGCAACAAAAAATACATTAGGACATGATCTAAAGGATAGAAAGCTAATTATTTATAATTAATTATAGAGAAGTGATCAATTAATAAATTAATCAACCCTAAGTAAGAAAATGCTCGAAGGTCTAGTTTTTAATGGAAATTAGCACAATTGTAAGAATTAAGACTAGGAGCAGCTTGACTTTTACTTGAATTCGAATGAACTAACACTTTGCCTGATAAATTTTGTTTTCTCTCGTGTAAGTAACTATCACTGATAATTTTTAAGGAAATCTTGGCACCACATATACCTAGCCGAACCAACAATAAGTTGGGTGTGTATTATTCATGCACTTCATTAAATGCAATACGGCTCCAAAGAATGTTTTCTGTTATATAGAAGCAACAACACTATTCGAAAGATTAATCATCTTTGGGTTAAATGCTATATATATTGTTAAGGATATACGGCTATGAAGAAATGGAAAGACGAACGTATAATTATCAAATAGAATCTAAGTCTGTTGCTCATTGGATAACAAAAAACTGTAATGAAATAATGAAAATGCAATTTATTCTGAATATTGATTTACTTTCTTCATAGCTCCGAGGATATATGTTATTCTATGCATTTTGGAGTTTGTTCTGAGCAGAGGTTGTGTTTGGATGATTTTTTCCATAATATTTCTCTTTGATCTCTAATGCACGAGCCAAGAGAGCTTTCTTTTTCTCAATATTTCCTAAAGATCCCCATGCGTATGCCAGATTTGTAAGTGTAATTGCAGTTTCTGGATGGTCCCTGCCATAGTGTTTCTCTTTAATTTCTAACGCTCTGGTCAGCAGATCTCTTTGCTTTTCATGATTTTTCAAGTCTCCGTAAGCATTTCCAAGATTTGTGAGAGTGATCGCAGTTGTAGGGTGATCTTTCCCGTAGTGTTTCTCAAATATGCTCAACGCTCGTTCTAAGAGCTCCTTTTGCTTCTCGTAATTACCCAAAGCTCCCCATGCAACGCCCAAACCATCGAGGGCGATGGCAGTTTGAGGGTGTTCTTTTCCATAATGCTTTTCGTAAATTCCGAGTGCCAGAGTGAGACAGTCTTTCTGATTCTCGTGGTTGCCCAAAGCTCCCCAGGCAACACCAAGATTAATGAGACTGACAGCGGTTTCTGGATGCTCTCTTCCGTAATGCTTAGCTTTGATTGTCAGCGCTCGAGATAAGAGATCCTTCTTTTTCTCATTGTTGTCGAGGAAACCCCACGCATTACCGAGGTTATTTAATGTGATACCAGTTTCTGGATGGTCTACACCGTAGTGCTTTTCGAAGATTTCCAAAGCACGGGTTAAAAGATCTCTCTGCTTTTCGTAATTGCCCAATGATCCCCATGCATTTCCAAGTCCATTGAGTGTGATACCAGTCATCGGATGGCTCTTGCCATAGTGCTTTTCAAAGATTTCCAGGGCTCTTGTGAAGAGATTCTTCTGCTTTTCGTAATCACCCAGAGATCCCCACGCATTGGCAAGACCAATAAGTTTGATTCCAGTACTTGGATGAGCTTGACCATAATATTTCTCATCAATCTCAAGGGCTCTTGTCAGGAGATCTTTTTGCTTCTCGTAATCACCGAGAGCTCCCCATGCGTTTCCGAGACCACTAAGAGTGACTGCAGTCTGGGGGTGATCCTTGCCATAATAATTTTCATTGATCTCGAGTGCTCGTGTCAGATATTCTCTCTGCTTTTCGTAGTCACCCAAATTACCCCAAGCATTTCCAAGTCCATTCAGAGTCACTCCGGTTTGCGGGTGGGTCTTACCGCAATACTTTTCGTCAATTTCCAAAGCTCTAGTGAGAAGTTGCTTCTGCTTCTCGTAGTCACCAAGGTCTCCCCATGCGTTTCCAAGTCCAGCTAGCGTGATTCCAATTTCAGGGTGATTGGCTCCATAGTGATTTTCTTTTATAGCAAGAGATCGAGTCAGGAATTCCTTCTTTTTTTCATAGTCACCCAAGTCTCCCCACGCATTTCCGAGACCATCAAGAGTGAAAGCGGTTTCAAGGTGGTCTTTTCCATAATGTTGCTCTTTGATTTCTAGCGCTCGAGTCAAGAGATCTTTTTGTTGCTGGTAATTGCCCAAAGATCCCCACGAGTTTCCAAGATGTGTGAGTGTGATGCCGGTTTGAGGATGATTCTGTCCGTAATGCTTCTCATTGATCTCCAGAGCTCGCGTCAAGAGGTCTTTACGTTTCTCGTGATGACCTAGAGATCCCCATGCGTTGCCGAGATATACGAGAGAAACACCAGTTTCAGGGTGATCGATTCCAAAGTGTCTTTCAAAAATATCCAATGCTCGAGTTAAGAGATCTTTCTTTCGCTCGTAGTTACCTAACGTTCCATAGGCGTTTCCAAGATCAGTCAATTTCATGCCGGTTTCTGGATCCTCTTTTCCAGCATGGATTTCTTGATCAATGATTTCGGCGAGCTGACCCTCAAGGATTTTTTCTTGTCTTTCCCTTCGCGGATACTTCGTCCATCTATGCAATTCCTGGAATCTCTCTGCTGTGAGCCAGCAGGCTGAGTTACCCATCAGATGTACACCAATCACAAAAAAGCGGCCTCTTTCATCCTCGTAGACCAATCCACTCCCATTTTGTCCAGGTTCAGTGTTAAATTGGTAGTGGATGAGGTTCTTATTGCTGTCAAAAGCTGCAATTCCTCCTTTCTCTCCCCACAGCTCAAAGATTCCATCCTGTTTTACTTTGTCTCCAGGATATCCAACAACGCTTATTTCTTTGTCCTTGAGCGTCTGAGCATCCGCAACATGCAGCCCGAAATATCCGGTTTCCAATCCGACTGGTACTTTCAAGAACAGTAAAGCATAGTCTTCATAGACTATCCCTTCTTCATTGTCTGCTCTGCGGTGAATGTACGCTTCTGGTGCATAAGCCTCTTCAACCTCAATCTCACCGTAAGGAGCTGTGTTTCCACCTATGCTTGGAATAAATCTTATATTTGAATATTTCTTTCTGGCTGGCTTAGTTTCATCAAAAACATTGTGAGCAGCTGTCAGCACGATATCTGGAGCGATCAGGACTCCGGTGCCCCAACTTGTCTCATTTTCTGCCGATCTTATGAGAACAATTCCGTAGGCACTTTGAGGGAAAGAGCTACCATTTGTATATTTTTCTCGTTTATCATTGGCAGGATCCCTTACTCTATTGCCTGAAGGTTCTAATTCAAGCGTAGGTTTTGCATTTTTGAAATCAATAACTGTGGAGTTTTGAAATAAGCCCATTGGTGTAGGTTTGAAGCAGAGGGTTTGGAGCTCATTTTCTCTTTTCTTGATAAATTTAATGCCCGTTAATTCTTCTTCTATTGAGAAACGTAAAGGCTCATCCTCATGTATTTTCTCGGCGTGTGCTGTGGGCTCAACAAACTTTCCATCTTCACTTTTGTGAGATTCGTCAACTTTAGCCTCTGCTTGTTTTGCATGAACAACTTTTCGTTTTTCTCTATGTACATTATCACCATTTCTGATTGCATCGCTAGAATCTCCAAAATCTTCAATCTCTTGACTTTCTCCAAATTTAATAGGCCTCTCAAGAGGTCCTCCTACTTCTCCGCCAGTTTCGACGGTAGCTTTTGAATTGCAAGCTCCCATAAGAAAAGATATGGAATAAAGCTATTTTTTAGTAGATATTTGCTTATTAATTATAAATACTTTCGTATTTGCTTTACTTAAGCAATCAGTTTATTCTGATTAAATCTGTTGTCTATGAATCCATAATTTGGATTTTTTCAGCAAGAGTTAAATGTGAAAAAAATAGTAATCAAGAGTGCCTCCTTCAAATATCTTTTATTTTATAAAACTGACGAAGAGTTCGCGAATATAGAGCTGGATCCTTTATGTTTGGATATTATGTTAATCGTCTCAAAGCAGCTGAAGCTAGAGAACAAAGCAGCAGAGGCGCTTAGACGAGAGCTCAGCAAAAATATTAACATGATAGTCCTTTTTATCTGTCGAATGACGAATTATCCTTAACAAATTGCTCGTAACTCTAAAGAATGAAGAAAATAAGTATTATTTCGGACTTTACAAACCAGAAGGTGGCAAACTACTTATCTTCCCAGTTGTTTTTGATAGTTTTCTTCTGTTTCTAATACATGAACATCTATGTGTTCAGAATATTATCTCTCGAAAAAAAAGTGATTCTGAACAAGTTGATTTACATATCTGAGGGATAATGGATCCTTAAGTTCCGTTGAATTCTCAAAAAAAGAATCTATTTGGCCCTCTGTCTGATGTTATTTATGAATTTTTATTTCGGGATTTATACTACTGCTTCTTAGTGAATTTTTTATTTGAATTTTCTAAGTGAAATTAGGGAAGAAACTATGTTGTTGTAGACAGTAAATTTAGCTAACAATATCTGAAATAAATTAGTCTTTTTCGATCTAAGAGCAAAGCGAGTGAGCTAGTTGATTAAATATGTTAGAAATAACATCAGAGTTTAAAGGTAGT
>ENA-UOUE01001379-UOUE01001379.1-compost-metagenome-genome-assembly--contig:-NODE-1379-length-15458-cov-7.970873_pt1 | contig 15458 bp, 9 predicted proteins | sample MGYA00238146_ERZ747223 | MGnify/ENA primary metagenome ERZ747223 (study PRJEB28781, sample SAMN06268865) | compost metagenome | isolation source: single cell | place: USA: California, Emeryville, Joint... | reverse complement strand
TAGACGTCACGCATAAGATCGTGAGGACGGAGACTGTGTTGAACTACATTGATGATATTTACAGCAAATACCAAAACTTATCAAAAGACGAGAAGAGGAAGAAGGTAAGAGAAACGTTGCTCTATCGCACGGTGCTAGCGATGTATGGGAATTATCGCTATTGGCGCATTGACGACATAATCTTCGATAAAGACTGTGATACGTTTGAGTTCGAGGATGAGAGAGAGTCGCAAGGTAAAGCCGTAAATAGGAAAAAGTATACGATGACTCAGTATTATAAAGAGAGATATAATTTGAAAGTTACTAAACCTCGCCAGCCCTTAATACTTCATAAGCAAGGGAGAACGAACAAAACATTCTATATCCTCCCAGAATTTTGCGTCATGACTGGCATACCCGAAGACATTTCTGAGTTCACTCGCAAAAACGTCACGAATCTCTGCATTAAACTCCCTCATCAGCGCATGAGCGAGATACAAAATCTCATGCAATCAATGCTAACAACTAGCCAAAACCAGAGCAATTTGCAGGCTATTAAGGAATTAGGCATCGAGTTTCAAGGCGATCCGGTTCTTTTTGATGGAAAGCTGCTCCCACCTCCAAAAGTAATGGTTGGAAAAGGAATGACGATTGAAGAAGCCGGCGGGAACTTTCAATTAAAGAAAGAAATATTTGACCCAGGCGATGATATCTACTGGGCTATCATCAGTACTGTCGAATTCGACTGCAGGAAACTGATCGAAAACTTCAAAAGCTGGGCAAAACAGCTCGGGGTCAAGCTCACAGACCCTCAGATATACGAATACAGCAAGCGCGACGAAGGAAAGAAGGCGATTATCGAAATCGAAGAGATTCTTGAGAAAAAAGTGCCAGGAAAATACGACATTGTTATCATCGTGCTCCCGAACTATTTGAAATCAAACTACAAAACCATCAAACAGAAATGCTACTTGAAGCTGGGTATCCTCTCACAAGTCGTCCTCACGAATACCTTGCAAAAGAAAGGCTACTATCAAATCTGCTCAAAACTCATCCAACAAGTTGCTTCAAAGGTCGGTTCGAAGCTTTGGGTCGCAAAGCCGCCTCAAGGCTTAAGCAGCAATACGATGCTAATCGGCGTGGACAGCAACAATGATAAACTTGATAAGAACCGAACGGTAATTGCCTTCTGCGCTTCGATGGATCAAACGTTCTCGAGGTACTATTCTCGTGTGATTTACCAAAAGCGAAACGAGGAGGTAATAGCATCAATGAGGACGCTTATAAAAGACTCAATGGCGGTTTATAATAAACTAAATGGGTCGTTCCCTGAGCATATCATTTATTTCAGAGACGGCGTGATGGAGGCCGCTGAGAGGGTTATCCAAGCGGGCGAAGTGAAGGACATCTTGGAAGGGTTCCATGACAGTGGAGCGAAGCATGCACCGAAAGTAACAGTGATTGTCATTGATAAAAGGATCACACAGAAGTTCTTTTCGGTGGACCAGAAGAAAGACCTGCAGAATCCGCTGTCTGGAACTGTGATAGACAATACGATTGTGTCAAAAAACTATGATTTTTACCTGGTAGCGCAAAATGTGAGCAGAGGAACAGCGACACCGACGCATTATAAGGTGATTTATGATGATTCTCAATTACCTGCGGAGATACTCCAGGAGTTGGTGTACTCGCAGTGCTTTGCGTATATGAATTGGAGCGGGGCGATCCGAGTACCTGCGCCGTGCCAATACGCGCATAAGTTGTCTTCGTTTGTTAGTCAGCATATAAACGAGGAGCCTGTGAGGCCGCTGCGAAATCATCTGTATTATCTTTAGAAAAAATGGATGGTGGAAGCGGTGTGACTAATGAGAATGTAAAAGAAAATGTAAGAGTTTTATTAAAGTAAGCAGAAAATTAAAATTTTAACTGTTATGTTGTATAATTTTAAAAAAATGAAAGAGTAAGTTAATATGCAACGTTTCAAAGGAACTTTATTTGAATACTTCTCAACTACAAAAAAACTAATGAACACACTGTGCACTATAAACTACACAAGAACAATGTGCTCTCTCGCTCTCTCTAGACTAATTATCGGTTTGGTTTGTCATTTCGGAAGGGATTAGTTCGTCTTGGTTGAGAGAAGGATTTTTTGTTTCAAAAATTTTATTTGAAATGCGTTTTGCTGAATTCGGCTTGAAGCCGTAGACTCTGACGCTTTCTTTCACTCTTCCATGTTGAAAATATGTATTACCTTTGTTTTCTTCTTGAGGATTTGATTCAATAGAAGACTGCGAGTGCAATGTCTTTTTTCTTATGTCGTTTTCAGTCTCATAATTTTCGGTTATAATAGCTCTCACTAATGGATAATTTTTAGAGACTTGGTGAATAAAAGCGGGTAATTACGATTGGTTTTCGACTCTGATTCTAACTCATCTGAAAAACTCATCAGAACTTGGGCTTGAGTGGTAAAATTGGGACTTTGTTGCTTATTCGGTGAGTCTTCTGACACAATAACTTCTAAACTCTTTTTGCTAACCTTATTGCTCTGCCTTCCTGTCCTTGAGGAATTTTGTCTTCTCGGAGTGGGAGTATTTGAATCGTAACCACTTTCGTAGTTTAATTGACCTTTGATTTCAAAGGATGTGTGATCCACCTCATCATAAGATGCCGGCGCTTTATTCACTTCCTCTAATCAGCAATGCGTTATTTTTCTTGTAGGCGTGAGGTCTGAATTTACCTCCTTTTTGGTTTTCTAGGACATCGTTATTGAATTCGTTCTTGTATTTATCTAATTCAAAATAGGGTAAGCACCTTAGATAACAAAGTTTTTTTACCAGCGGAGTTCTGATTATTATTAATTAGATTCAAAATTACGCTGTCTTCATCATTTTCAAGTTCACAGCAGTGATAGACCGGTTCATTATTTCCTTGATGAACACGACGTTCACTGCTCTCTAACTCTCCAAATTTCGGAGACGTTCTGTTTGGGAGCTGTAATCCATAAAGTTTGAGAGGAGAATCAATTTCTCCTTCAAGGCTGGGTTGACTAACTCCGTAGGAACTCTTCCTGTTTGTTAAAGTTCCGATAATAGGACGACGAGCCATTGTTTGTGTTCGAGGGGTACTAGGCCTTCTGAAAAACCTGTGAAATAGATAAATATTAGCTTTGTTAAAGCTGGTGAAACAAATACTGTGGTGGATTTGATGGGGTACCGCTCTCAAGATTTGAAAAAATCGTTCTCGGCTTTTGATCGGAGCTGAGATTTGGAGGTCTAACCCGATTTCCATCTGTTGGAACCTGGACGATTTTTCTCTCATTGTGGCTCTTCTGCTCAATGTTGCGTTCCAATGAATATTTACCACTGGGAGCTAATTTACATTTAGCAATTCACATAAAGCAAGTCAAGTCATTACTTGCTCTCAAGGAGTTCGAATTTGAGAAAATGGTGGGTTTTTTATTTATCTCATTATTTTCCACTATGTTACATCTTTCTTCATTATTTTGAGTTGACGAAACATGAGGACTCGACCTCCTTTCTAAAATCCCTTTGATAATCCCATCGATCTTTTTCCTATCGTAAACAGGTTTCTGAGATCTCAAGCTTCCCTCTTTTCGTCCGAAAAAATTCTGAACGGTATTTACAAGCCTAAGCGTATTATCTTTGCCCGCAAGTTGTATTGCTCCAGGATCTTTGATTTCAGACTCTGCTGCTACTTGAATGTTCACCTAAGCAAAATTAAGTCTTCTGAATACTTGTTTTATAAAACCTTGTGCCCGCCTGACGGTCTAATAAGATGAGCTGTATTGTCGCTGCAATCATCAGGTTTTAATTGCTCTGCAACAGTAGCATGCACAGATTCTTTCAGTGCTTTGCTCAAGTATATCGTATTAAATGCGTTCGAAGACCGTGAGGCTCTTTGACTAGAGGCTTGATTCTTAAAAATATCTCCCACCATGTGAGAGTGCGTTCTTGTGTGCGAGAGACCGAAATCAAATTTCTTTTGGCTAGTCGCAGCGAAAATTGAACCAGGGCTCGTGATTTGTATCAAAGGTTTCGTGTTCTCTTGAACCTCACTTTGGATCATAGATCCATAAATTCTAATCATAGACGATGAGTACTCAAAACTTTGCGCATGATGAGAAATATACTCATTGGCCCTATAAGTATTCGGTGATGTAGTGTGGCTAGTATTTCGATCCGTAAGCACCGTAGGTGTTGGGTTCTGGGCATTCAAAGGATCTTCTTTGGTAAGTACCAGTTTTGAAGGCAAATTTTCGGGTTTCTGAATCCGATATTTTTGCTTCAAATCACTCAACAAAGCACGCACTTCCCCTGACTAGCATATTAGCTCAAGATATGGAAGATAAGAAATAATACAGGCTGCATATCTGTTAGTAATGTTGCAGAGGGCGCGTAGCTGCTGCTCCTGTTATGGAAGGTCTTACTTGCAAAGATTTGAGGTTTGGGATTGTAATTTTCCTTCAAAATAATCGGTGATTAAGACCATTTGAATTGAATGTGATACATTTGTGAAAAGATCGGAAGATCGTCCGCTAATTGTTGGAGTTCGAAAGAAATTTGCCTGCAGGATCTCGGCTTGAGGGCTTTGTAGGTCCTGGAGAAGTGGATTGGCTTTGGTAGTCGTGGTTTCTTGAAGATATTCGCTTCCGTGGCTTTTAATTTCACTCATTTTCGTTGTGATTTTATTCTCGTTAGTTGACACATTTAATATTTTATCATTTGATTTAATATGTTCTGAGAAGGTTTTTGTCTTAACTCAATAAAAAACCCTGACAATGTTGAACTATGCTTCAAAATTTATTCCCTCACAATACAAGCCTAGCAAGAACGCTTGATTATTTTCAGAATCATCGCTGAAAATACGCTTTTATCATAGCTTTAAGCGAGGAATTGTGTTTTTGAGAATGAAATATCTTCCAAGAAGAAAGGAGTCACAGTGACTCAACTTATTATTTGGGAGTTGAGATGATATAAACGTATTAATTGTGAGATGATAAGAACTTCATCAAGCGCTACGATTCTGAGAAAATACGGGTGATTACTTATTCGTTCTGAGTTATGATTAGCGCAAAATACTTTCGGGTATCGCTTTTAATTTATTTATATTAATCTAATCTTATCTCTTTTTTCTTCAGTAAATTAGAAGCACTTCCTCTTATTAAGTATTGGCACTAAGAAGTGCCAAATCATTTACCGCGCAGCGTGAATCACTCCTTGTGGCTGTCGCCATAGTGAATCTAGCTCACTACCAACAATTCGAAAGTTATATTAGACATAAAGTAAAAGTGGAAATGAAAACGTTAACGCGCTCTATTATGTTCACCAGATAATATTCAAATTGGCTCTCAGATCTGGCATCAGTAAATCCGCTAGTAGACTTGAGATAGTAGCGAATTCATTGAAAAACTCGACGCCAGCGTTAGCATCAAAAGTATGATGCATACTGATTCATTTACCAGTAAGAGGTGTTTTCCGAAACCAATCCGTATGCAAAGCAATCTCTACTGCATACGTTACCCCAACATGAATCGAGTAAGCAGAAAAACTTTCATACTGGTCATTTGACCGTGAACACTTAGGATCTGTGGCCACATTTTTGCTGAAAGAAATCAAAATAAAAAAAAAAAAGGAATGCGAGAATTAATTTTAAATTAAACAGAAAGCATCGAATTATTCGACCAGTAAATCGCACAGAATGCTCCCGATGAGAAGAATATTGTTTTCGAAGTAAAAAATGCTCAACCTGAGCTCCTCAAGTCAGTTTCAGGCCTTTGCACCTGAGTTTTCTTAGCTCGCGGCCAATTTGGCATAAACATTGTTAACTTGCGGATAGCCTTTTGATCCTCTATTTTAAGAAGATATTACTTCACTAACGCTGGCTCAGAATCAGTGATTCTTTCCTGATTTGCCTTCCTTGCTTGATTAATTTGATTAATAATTCAGAAAAAAAGTTCGAGCTAAAAAGTGATTTTTTTAGACAAGACGTAAAAGCGTTTTTTTCAGTCAAGTTAGGTCTAAGTCATTACCCGCTTTTTCAAACAACTAATTCATTTTCGAAATCTAACATAAATTTTTCCTCTCTCTCTCCTCCAAACGCCATCCATCTCAATGAATTTTCAAGAATCGGTCAACGAGTTCGACTCTTCAAGGTTGCCTGACTCTAACAGTACTTCCCAGAACGGTAATACACCTTGAATTTTTTTCGCTTTAGGCTTTAGTTTTTAGTATTTATCTGACCTGTTATGGCAATTATTTCACATGCCTTCATCCTAATAATATTATTTCGTTCATAGATAGCAAGCCTGCAGATGAGAAACCTGAGGGTATAAAAACTTATACATGTAAGTACGCTGGCTGTGATAAGAGCTTTCGTTATCGCTCTGAGATAAACCGCCACATGGTTACCCACACGAACACTCGCCCTTACCTTTGCCCATACAAAGACTGTCGTAAAGGCTTCAAACGATCAGACGCTCTTGCGACGCATATTCGCATACACGCGAAGGATAAATCGTACCCTTGTCCTGTAGTTTACTGCCAATCGGTATTCGCATCGAAAGCTGGGTTGAGATACCACATTTCGAAGCATAATAATGAAAACGCAAATCATAATTTCAATGCTTCAGCTGGCCTGCGGGACGCAAATTTCGCTACGCAAGAGGCGAGTCAATTCAACGGCGACGCGATGATTGAAGAGTCCTCACAAAAACAAGGAGTGGGTCAAGAGATAGCGAGAACCATGAGCTTTACCAACATTGATCCAATGGAGTACTTAAAAGGACATAACCAGTTGAAAGACAGCGAAATTGAAGGTCAGAAGTACGATTACTTTGAACAACCTCGAGGTCTCGGGGTTCCCAATTACATTCCACCATACCAGCAGTTTTCAATGCTAAGAATGAACATGAAGTCTAGCACTACTGAAAATACTGAATCAGACATGATGATGGCAAACTCCTTGACTCATGCGCTGATGAACCAAAGCCTCAATCAAGAAGCTTTCAAAACAGGTCAAAGGCAAGATCCAGCGAATATGCTGAGGAATTTGCTGAGTGAATATCCGGAAGAAAAGCAAAATGTCGTAAGAATGATCAGGAAAATTTTAGAAGAGAATAATGCCTTGAAAAAGCGACTGGATGATTACCAAAGGGTCATTAGAAACTATCAAGGTAATTTGTAAATAGAGCAGAATAAATAAGACTTCTGCACTTTGCTAATTTATTGTGTAAAAATCGAATTAACAGTTTTTATGACTACTAATTAATGAATACATTTTGAAGTTGTTCATTGTCTATCTGAAGAATTTACATTGTCATTGCCTGCAACTACAAATTTAGGGTTTTTTTCATTTTCAGCAAAATTTGCCTCATATTGCATTGTTAAAGAAGCTTAATGAAAGTTAAACTTGTCTCATAGCCTGTATCTGGATAGGAATTTGATTTCTTGAGCTTCGTCACAGATTTCTGAAGTGTCAATAATACATTTTCTTTCTCTCATTGCACTTATTTTTTTAAAGATAGATTGGTTAGGTAATACGTCATACCAACACCCTGAGGTCAGCTATACTTCTGGAGAATTGTCCATACTAATCAATTTGGGCAAGGCTTCTGCTTGCTACCTAGCCCTTTTGTATTGTTTAACTTCCACCCTTAAGAAGTAATTTATCTGCAGTATATCAATACTCTTGATTAAATACAGATATCTTGATCCGGAATATATTTTCTTTGGCTGGCAAATTTCATTTGGATTTGAATGTTCCAAAATTTCCGATATTTATTAAATTTTATTTCAGGAAATGTCAGAATAGCGCATTTGAATACTGCTTAAATGAGATCTGTGGACGGAGAAACGAAGTTGTCTGCGAGTGAAGACCACGCTCTAAATCAAGGCGGTCGACACTCAATAGTAAACTAAACTGCCTTACCTTAATCAATATTTTATAATTCGTAATTATTTGAGGCCCAAACCAAACTATCAAAAAATTCAGGTGTCATATTCATATAGCAAATTGCACAGAAATACAAATAGAAGTGATCTAAAAATTGGAAATCACGAGAGATGCTCTAAGAATTAAGCAAATGATATCTACTAAAATCAATTCAGCAGCAAACAGAGCTTGAATTTAACTTTTAGTTGAGCAAGACCAGCACAGACGTGGAATTTTGGTGTGCTTTAAGTTATCATAGGGTAAAATTCTTTTCCGTAAGAGGTAGCCTAATAATATTAATAAGTGAGCCACCCCTTCATTCGAGCTAAAAATGATCAGACAATTTGTAAATGGAGCAGAATAAATCTAATCTTTTGAATTAACTGCTATAAAGGCGAATAACTAGTGAATGAAGTTTGGATTTACTTATTGGCTATTCAAAGAGTTTTTCTTATTGCATGCAGCAACAGCAACAAATCAAGTGTTGTTCGTAGAAAATTTCAGAAAAAATTGTTGATTTTTGTTTCCATTCGAGCCACCTTAATGAAATTTAAGTTTTCCTAAAGCATATATAAAGTATTCTGGCTGGAGTTTGATTCAGGTCCATTAAGTGTCATCTGTTGAGCTTATACTTCAAAATTCAAAATCTGTGATTCGCGCTTGTCCTCTACGAATACAACCAATGTCTCTCCTCCAGTAGTTTTTGACACCGCAAATCATGCAAGATTCGAATCTTATTGGAGTAAGCCTTAAAGCAAGCAGAAGAATAAATTGTTGTAAATTCTCAGTGCTTATCAGCGCATAAGGGCGTAAGGATGAGTTACTGCTGAGGGACTGTCGCGGTACTGTGGAAGTACTTATATTTGTACTTAAACAGATCATTCGTTACTTTCACTCTGCGGTCCTTGGTCCTTTGAAGATTGATTTGTTCGATATTACATATCCAAGAGATCTGAAAGCGAGAGGAGCGCAAAACTAGAGAGTTTCTCCGCGGAAAGGAGCCGAAAACCCTAGCTTCAAAATTTGTAAAATTTAGATTCTCTTAGCGAAATTGGTCAAAATTGTTATGCCGTCGTGAGATATCAAGCTTTTTCGGATTAGAAATGCCACCATACCAGTAGTTTCTTCTTGACTCATACACTTCTGAAAGGAATCCTGAATTCAATATTACTTAAATAGATACAAAAACTGGATTCAACGAATGAGTTTAGAATTTTGCTGGTTGAATATTCCGAAGAAACAAAAAGTTGTAAGAATGAGAATTAGAAAAATTTTAGAAGAGAATAACGCTTTAACAAAGCTGTTGGATGATTACCAACGGGTCATTGGAAATTTTCAAGGCAGCTTGTAGAGAGAGTAGAATAATTGATTCTGTACTTTGCTAGTTTATTTTGTGAACATTGAATTAGTGGTTCTAAACGCGAATTAGTAAAGACATTTTGATGTCTATCCGAAGAAGTAACATTGTAATTGCATGTAATAACAGCAGATTTTTATTGTTTTAAATTCTCAGGAAAATTTTCCAAGTAGATATCTTGACAAAATTTTAGCTTTTGACATTAACCTGGAAAGGAATTTGCTTGTTGGAGTTTCATCACAGGTTTATTTGGTGTTATTCTTAACCTACAATTCAAAATTCTATTCAAAAATCGCTAATCACGCTTCGCAACTCCTCTAAATGGAAATTATTTAGCTCGATTAGCTTCTAGCAGGTGTTTGGCAAGCAATTGAAGATTCGAACCTTTATTGGGATGACCTTGAAAGTAGTCAGAAGAACATCTTTGTAAATTTTCTATATCGATGTTGTACTTTAAAAATTGATTGGTTCAATAATTCTGAGGATCAGTTGTATTTCTTGAGAATTATTCATTGTAATCAATTTTAACGTTGTCTCCGCTTGCCATCGCCTGTATTTGTAATGCTTAGCTTTCTTCGTAAAAAGTATTTTATCTACGATATATTAATACTCTTTATTGAAAACAGGTAATCCCAATTCGGAATTTATTTTTTCTGTGGCTGACAAGTTTAATTTAGATTTGAACGTTTCAAGATTACAAAATTGTTGATTAAGTTTTAATTCAGGAAGTTTCATAGTGACATCTCTGAGTAACTTTTTCAATGGGTTCAATGAAAGGAGAGAATTCCAATGTGAAACGAAATTGCCGAAGAATGGAAGTCATATTCAATACCAATCTCAGCGAAACGCAGATAAAAGAGAAAAATAGAAAAAATCTTGATTTGAGTTAATGAATATATAATCTAAGAATGCGACAAATGATAGCGATTTAATCATTCGGCAACAAAGAGATCTACAAATTATCAACCATTTGGCGTGTATTTTTGAGTGCGATACAAATTGTCTGAAGTTATCTTGAGTTTGAGCAAGACTAATTAAACAGTCTCAGCTCAATTTTATTTATCATGTGGATACGTAAATTAGGATAGGAATTTGCGAGGTTACACGTACTGTAGGTTATAGTCATACAGCAGGTGCCTTGGTGACAGATGTACACAATTTTGAAACGGTTTTCAAAAGGGCATTTTATCTTTGAATTAAGAAAATTTTATACGTAAATTATTGGTCAGGATTTGGAGAACGAACAGCAAGTATTAAATATCATGCATATGGACACCTCTTCTAGCCTATTAACAGATGGTATTCCATCAGAATAGAAATCATAGTTCGTTCTTCCTGTTTTTCGTGTATAAAACTTTAATTTAGCGATGAGTTTTGGTAGATTTGATTCCATCTTTGATAGTTTAGCTCGACGGTTTAGCAATTATACGTCATTATCAACCTTCCACTCATCGTCGATCAGGATTTGTGGCATTTATCCTTCTTTATAAGAAAGGAGTCAATGGAGGGCTGCCAACGATGTTTATTTTTCCGAGAGCATTGGCATTGAATTTCTAATACGTCATTTTTTGGAGTTGGTTGTAGTGGATGACAAATTTAATTTATGGCCAAACGTTTCAATTTTAATTGAAATTCTATTGGTTTCCGGCAAGAAATAATTCCGTGAACCGGGAAGTGGTTCTGAAATTTAATTCAGGCTAACACTTCAGTCAACATTAGGCGTATCCTGCACGGAACTCTCATGTACTACAAGTCAATCAGATCAAAGCCATCCTAAGCAGTGTTCTTTTTTTTCTTTAAATCTCATTGGAGTATACGCCAGATAATGAAACGTCCAAACACAAAGAAAATACTATTATAGAAGATTACCGAATTTAAAAGCACGAGGAGCAAAAAATTAGATAATCATTAACATTTCAAATTATCAATTATGGAAGTCAATACCCAACCTCTTTCTGAAATTGCTTATTTCATCGTTGACATCCCTTCCCACAGTTTACCTTTCCTCGGTTACTTGACTCACCTCAAATCTCAAGGACTAAACTTCGATTTATACTGTCCGACTAATTACAAGGATATGTTTGGGGCATTGCCTCAAAACATCTTTGAATTCAAAGAGTTATCCTGGCGGAAAGAAGGCTTGGCCGAAGGATTTCTAACTGCCTACGATGGGTTCCTCAAAACGATCCCTGAGGTAGAAGCACTATGGGAAGAGAAGCAATACAAACCGAAGCTAATCATAGCTGATATGTTAGCAGCAATTGTTCCCATCCTTACTAAGAAGTATGAGATTCCACTCTTGGTGCTACATAGCAACTACTTTATGCTACGCTCTGAAGTAATGTCCAAAGAGATCGCCAAAATAGAGAGAGATGAGTCATTAATTCCCTTGGAGAAGCAAGTCGAAGAAAAATACGGTGTTCAGATCAGAACGGGTAAAGATATTTTCATTGAAGGAGATCGAAATGTCTCATGTCTTCCAAAATTCGTTGGGGAGATGATAACACCCCCAGATGACAATTTCGTATATATTGGCCCCGGTTTTAGAGATGAAGATGATGCCTCAGCACTCGCAATTAATGATGAACTCCTTAAAGACAACGATATCATCTATGTTAGTCTCGGAACTTCCCCGACAAATATTTTGGGGGACACTTGCTATGATAGCATCATAGAAGCACTGAAAGATACGGAATATAAAGTTATCATATCAGCAATGGGTAAGGCAGAAGAATTGATTGCCAAAGGAGTTCCCAAAAATATTGTTGTCAAGAGCTGGGTTCCTCAGCTAAAAGTGTTGGAACATTCAAAGCTATTTATCTCTCATGTTGGGGCTGGAGGATTCATGGAAGCTCTCTCAAAAGGAGTGCCGATAATTGCAGCCCCAATCACCGCCGACCAGCCGATTACCGCAAGCGTAGTGGAGGCTTTGGGCTTGGGTAAATGGCTCCAAGATAAGACTCCTGAAAGCATAAAGAAGACGGTAGAAGAAGTTCTTAGAAGCGATGCTATCAAAGAAAACTGCAAGAAATTCAAGGAGTTGATCAACCCAAAAGCATCAAAAGAAGCTTTTGCTGGTATTATCAAATCTTATATTAAATAAAATGAGTTCATATTTCCCGAACAAACTGCAGCAATTGAGTTAGATGTAAACTTAGAGACAATTCCAAATACATCTATTGAGAAAATTGTAAAACTGGAGCTTTGTGTTGTTGCTTTAATCAATCATTCACCAGAAACCTAAAATAATCTGAAAATTCATCCGAAATTCTGAAATTTGTTTCTTCTAACGCCTGAGGAACAGAAATAATCCTATAGTTCTCTTGTGAATATCAACAAAAAGAAAGAACCAGTAATTGCCGTCAAAATTATCAGTACATGGTATTTCCAAGTAATGTTTTAACCCTGCAAACTTCTTCATTTCAACCCTTTAGATTTATCCCTCATAATAACAAAAACTATGGGATTTTGGTAGAAATATTGATTTGAAGAGCTAATATCGCAGAACTTCATAGTTCTTTCATCCAATGTCTCATTTCTAATGTAGTGGTCTATAGAATGAAGTTTAGTGGTGGAATCACTCGTTTAGTTTTGAATTTTTCAATTCATTCGACTGATTTGTCCCGCTCCCCCGCCTGGATTCAGAAAAACAATCAAAATGAACTTGTTTAAAACACTCTTGATTTGATGTTATTATTTCAGATCAATTATATGTAGTCCACTAAATAATATCGTCAATAATGCTATATCAATGAAAGTATTATTAATGTTCCAACTCTCATATAGTTTATTTAATTTTCACAAGCTAGATGCTAGATATGATTCATTTCATCATAGATTTAACTGTTTCCATAAACCTCTTTCTCGATGCTTTCGGATCAATCATCTTCTTGTATTTCTCACAGCCTTTTCTGATCCCTTCATCCTGAAGTACCTCCTCCACAATCTTCTTCACTCCTTCAACAGATTTGTCTTTCAACCATCTCCCAACATTCAATCTCTCCACCATTTCCGCACTCATAGGCTGGTCACCGAAATTCGGGACAGCAATGATCGGTACTCCATTTCGCATCGCCTCCATAAGTCCACCAGCTCCCACATGAGAGATAAACAGTTTCGAGCGCTCCAACACTCTCATCTGAGGTACCCAACTCTTCACGATAATGTTTTTTGGTAGTCCTCTAGCAATCAACTCTTCAGCTTTTCCGAAAGCTACAGAGATAAGAACATTATGTTGAGTCTCTCCCAATGCATCAACGATGGTTTCATAAAATGAAAAGCCTGGAATATTAGCTGGAAATGTCCCAAGACTAACATAGATCAATTCGTTATCTCCGTAGAAATCTATATCAAATCTTTCATTGTTATTGTTATTTTCATCTCGAAATGCTGGTCCAATGAAAGAAAATTTCTCACTTGTGAGAGAGATGGGATCTCCCAAAAATGGAGGGAGACATGAAATATTTTTCTCTCCTTCGATGAATATTTCCTGAAAGCTTTCAATGGAAAGATGATATCTCTTTTCTACCTCCTTTTGAAGAGGTAACTGCGACTCATCTCGTCTTAATTTGGCTATTTCATCATCAGACCTCTCCCGAAAGTGTTCAACAGAGAATTGGAGCATAAAATAAGTGCTATAAAACACAAGAAGAGGTATGTCGTGTTTTTGCGCTAAATACTTAGGGTACCTTGCGCACATATCTCCGATGATCAATTTTGGCTTCTTGTTATTGTGTTTCCAAATCGCCTCGATCTCAGGCACGGTTTTTAGGAAGCTTTGATATGCCGTATCAAAGAATTTTGGTAGATCCCCATTATTCCAAATTAGCTCTTCAAATCCAAATCGATTTTGTCCTCTGTTTCCCAAAATATTCTGTACGATGTTCTTCGGACCATACACGTCAAAAGTAATCCCTTGAGCTTCTAATTCGGAAAGGAATCCTAGAATTGGGTAAACATGGGTTGGGATATCAGCAATCATGTATGCAACATCTGATAGTGTAAAGCTATTGCTCTCCATTAGCGAAAGTCTTAAGTGGTTGAATTTCTATACTTGATGTTTTTATGTGGCTTTTTTGATAAAACATTGGTCGCATACGACTTAAATAATAGGAGAGTTACTGAATTATTGGAGCTTTTACGGTAGACTTGAGCGATAGTATTCACCTTTAACAATTTACTAAATTTATATCGGATGAATGAACCCTCAATAAGGTGAATTTTTAAATCTCATTGAAATGAGCGACCCCACAGAACGCAACATTTGAAATTGCTAATTGATGAGGCTCAAAACAAAAAGTGTCATTCGGTATTGTCCTTATCGATCTCACAGAACTCGATAACATGATTTGTTGTGATCTATTGTATACGTATTCATAAAATACATTATCAGTAAAAGATATGTGTGTGTGATTCATTATTAGCCTGCAATACTAACCTTTTGACAAAAAACTGCCTGATTATCCTATAAAATGAATGATCCTGGTAAAATGCGTAACGCATTGGCTAGCCGCTGGATGGTAGTCGTTTTTGAGTTTCGTCTTCTTACCAGCAAACCAAAATTGGAATCCACATGTTCTCATCTCCTCTACAACCAAAAAAAAAAGAGGAGACAGGATTTATATATAGTGAGAGATAATCGGCTTATTTCGATCAAAATCTCTTCTGAATCTTTCGTTTCGACCTAAATGAATAAACAGCACACAATTAGGAACAATTTGAGCTGGCCAAAAAAAAAAAGGATAAAAAAATAGGGCAAGTACGGACATAAATAGCTGTTACAAACATTCTTCAACAACACGTCGGTAGTTAGGAAAGAGGAATGATTACGGCGAGACTCAAATAAAGAATCGCTGCTAAAGCATTTCATTGATTGCTGGATTAATGAATGGAAATATAATCAGTAATTAATTAACATTTCGATATATCAACTTGCGTGTATAGACACAATAATTAATTATCTCGTTATCATCATAATTTAAGTTATCAGCAACATTATAATTAATTTATCATGGATTTGACTATTTCCACAAATTTCTTTCTCGATGCTTTCGGATCAATCATCTTCTTGTATTTCTCACAGCCTTTTCTGATTTCTTCATCCTGAAGTACCTCCTCCACAATCTTCTTCACTCCCTCAACAGATTTATCTTTGATCTGTCTACCAACATTC
>ENA-UOUE01001378-UOUE01001378.1-compost-metagenome-genome-assembly--contig:-NODE-1378-length-15461-cov-10.749285_pt1 | contig 15461 bp, 8 predicted proteins | sample MGYA00238146_ERZ747223 | MGnify/ENA primary metagenome ERZ747223 (study PRJEB28781, sample SAMN06268865) | compost metagenome | isolation source: single cell | place: USA: California, Emeryville, Joint... | reverse complement strand
TGTAGATTTTCCGCAGCGAGCCTCTCCGATACTGACAATTGGGATAAAAATCCCTCTTAATTCGCTTGAATTATTTAAATATGAGTAGAAGCGATCATCTTTGCATTGTAAATAAATGGGTTCTTTAATCGATTCGACTCTTTTCTCGACATAAGCTTTGTCGAATGGAACGACTGCACTTGATTTCAGAGAAGCTCCTTCAATGAAACGAGTAATGGATAGATCATCCAATTTGGACTCTTCATTCTCTTCGTTCTTTCCAATGCCATCATCAAGCAGATTATTTATCATTGTTTTAGTCATGAATTTATGGTGAGATTCATCGATATGAGTGATTGTTGACTCGCTGTAGATCTAATAGTTAGGTATGTCTCATGTACTTTAAAATTGATCTTACGGATCCTGGATATTCTTTCCTCTTACTTCGGCATGTATCGAGTATTTTGAAAGTTTTTAAAGGGCTTTCTAGAATTGTTGATTGTATAAGGTCCATTCTCGGCTTCTCAAGATTGAATTTAATAAAAGAATTATGAAAATTGTCCTGAGTTTGCAATTAAATACAAACTTTCAATAACTAAAATCATCAAGTACAAATAATTCTTATTAGAATATTCAACAGTCTGGTTCAAGTATGATATCTAAGTAGCATTTCAACATTGTTGTAAAGTGCAAATCAATCATTACCGATGTGACCTAGAACTATTCAAATGATGTGAGTTTTGGTTTTTCTTTTGCACATAAGTTTTTGATATACACAATTCCCGGGCCTTAAGGGAGAACAAGAGCTGCCTACGTTCTAGACAATGGAATTTTAAGGAAGGAGTCAACCACAACAAAATTTTCTGCCTCGAAGCAAAAATTTGGATTAGTTCAAGTTGGTTACCGTTTCACGCTCAATTAAAGTTTGATGTCAATGATCTTCAACTCGCCTAGAAACAACTTTGAAAAAGCCTGAGAATAATAAGGAACGTGTGTTATGGAAGAATTTAGGCTGATGCTCATGAAACTCATAGCTTAATAGCCATTAAGAATGAGAAAAAGGAAATTTTCATTCAAAATGGGCTATGAGGCTTCATACAATTTGATCTCATTTCAAATTATCAAAATTTCCGGAGACATGGTGGAGCAACCTAAGCAGCAATCGAAATATACAGCGCTTTAACAATGAGGCTCTATCCATTAGTGACAAAAGTGATAGCTTCTTGATTTGCACCAGAAATTTCTGGAATGGGAAGCTTCCTTTTGGTATTTAAACACCTTTTTATCGAATTTTTGGTCTCGTTATCCAAGCTGTGAGGCCTTTTGTGCACTAAAAGAAGCAAGTTTACATTTTCTCAGATTTTCAAGATTTTTCTCCCAATTATTCTTGAAAGAGGAACAACCTATACTCGATGGAATAACTTTCCAAACTTTAGCAGTTATTACGCTCAAATTTTCCTTAAGTCTTACTAAATGCTGGTTCTAGCTCTGTTGAAGTTGGCCTTCTAAACCCTTTTTGAGTAAGAAACTGTAATTAAATTAATTCGATTTATTGACTCAGGAGGAAGCCTCTTCTTATTTACAAATTTTACCATGGAGAATAGTAAATCGCTCGCAATGAGCGCCAAAGATCTCTTGCTTAGGCATTATTTCGAAAGATTAGATTCTATAAGAATAATAGAGGTAATTATATGCTTACGTGCTTTTAATTATTTCCATTTTTCTTCAAAGATACTGTAAAATTATCAGAAATTGTGAAACTTTAGCCTTAATATTCAGTATAATTGAGTTTTTAAGTCTTCTATGGCGTCATTCTCAATACTACAGTTTGTGATTTCTCAAGATTTGAGCTTAAATCGAAATCGCTAGTTGATTATTTATAATCATTTAATTGATTCAGCTTTTAATTAATAAAGGCTCTAAATCAGTATGCAAAGTAATTACATAAAAACCTTCAAGATAGTTGATGCCTATAGCAATGAGAAGTGCGCAAACCTCGGAGAAGTAAGCAAACTAGTTAGTTACAGGAATTTTCTAAGATTATTAACAAAATTCAGGTCTACCGCAGATCAGTACCGACTCAATTAGCTGGAGAGACCATGGAAGGGACTATAACCTATATGAGATCAGAACCTGAGGAACTCAAAAATGAAGAAACGAAATTCGAACTATTTGAGTACTCAATCTATAGTAGCTCCGTTCTGGGTCAAGTTCAGGAACAAGGTGCTATTGGAAGGACTAAAACTCTCTCATTTGATGCAAATTTCGTCGAGAGACTCATTTCGGAAATTTCAGTTCCTATTCAATTAAAGAAATCAGAGGAATTTTTTTCGAGTTCAGCATATTCGGTCGACTTGGAAGGTATTTTCATCCCAATAGTGGCAGTTGGAGAGGCTCGCTGCGGAAAATCTACATCACTCAATATTATCATTCAGCATCTAGTCAAACCTGAACTGTTGACTCCAAAAGAAAGCTACTTCGCAGTAAGAAAAGGAAAAGAGCCCGTAACAGATGGCATCCATGGTTGCTTGATTCGATATAGTGATATGAAAACGGATGCACAAGAAATGCTTAATCAAATATTTGGTCCTGAAAATACACAAGAAAAGCATGTTGTGCTATTTGACTGTGAAGGCACAGGTGTTGGTGATACAGCTGAAATCAACAAACTCTATACAGCTGCACTTTTAATCTCATTAAAAGGTGTGTTCATGGCCTCCACGAGTAAGAGGATTTATAAGGAGTTTATCAACACATTCTTTACCAATTATGACACACTCAGAACACATCTTGTGAGAGATGAGAACCCGGGCTTGAACATTAGTGTGCTTATCAAAGATCAAGTAGATGAAGAGAGAGACCTGAGTAATGATGAAAAAAACCAAGAAAAAAAGAGAAAAGATAACTTTGAAAAGATCGAGAAAGGGACTGTTTTCCTAGAGGACATCAAACCGATGGTATATTGCCTAAGCGACGCTGATAGAAAGGAAAGAGCCGCTTTTGATAGTGGAAATTATAGTGATGACAATTCCCCTCTTGTGATTGATGTGATAAAATGCTTCTGGAATAGCATCCAACATTTTCAAAATGCCTTTGTAACTTCGAACACTACGAAATGGTTCTCTCTCAAAGGACATTTAGAACATACTATTGAAGTCCTCAATGGCGGATTTAAAAACGGGGTCTCCGTCATCAAAGAAAGAATCCTGGATCATGGAATAAGCTTTAAGAAGGAGATTTCAACCCTCCTCGAGAATATTAAACCTGCCGAAGGCCAGGTGACAGATACACTTCTAAAGATCGATGAGTTTTTCGTTAAACATAAAGAATCACTCCTCAAGACGCTTGAAAATTTGAACGAAAACACTGAAAGAATTCAAAATTGCGAGAACATCTTTAATGACTGCGGACAGAGGATTTTAAAAGAATTGTTTGACGACTATAAAATGCTTAGATTTATGCATTACGATTACCTTGTGAAGATGCTTAATCAAAGCTCAATCTGGAAACTTACCAGTAAATCCATACATGAAGAATTAAGACAATACAGAAGAAGCCTTGAAAGCGATCAAGTTCAAAAGCTAAGAGAAACATGCTCATTCATTGATGCGATTGAGAAAGCAGACCAGGATGTAAGAAAAGGGATTGCTAATGAATTAGAAAATTTTCCTAACAGCCACTCTGTGATACCGGTCAAAACTTTAACGAAGATACTAAATCGTCAAGGGAGCAGGAATTCTGGAGCACAGTTTGACGTTCTGAAGTTTAATATCATGAAACATATACTATATCTCTTCATTTTGGTGATCAGTTGTTACGAGAATCACAAGAACAAAAACATTGTTGGACTTGGACTAACTACCGTTGGAATCGCGACGGGAGGAGTTGGATTCGCAATTGGAGAAGTTCTAAAGGTGATCCTTAAGCGGGTCATGATAACGTTAGCAGGTGAAGTTGTGGCTGCAATTACAGGAGCGGCTATTGGCGATTGCATGGGCAATGATAACCATTTTAATTTTAAGATCGAGAAAAATAGGTTGAAAGAACTTAAAGAGGTATTCAAAGAAGAGATTAAATCCAAAGAGATATGGATATTATCGTCAGATGACGATAGATTTGGAATGCATATTCAAGGTTTGATCAAAAAAACCAAAGAGGAGTATCTAAAGAAATTATGCTCATGAGATGACTCATGATCAAGGCTTCTGGGGTAGCTTAAGGTGAAGTTAAAGATCAATGTTACTGATTAATGTCACCCGGAATCATTACTCTTGCTCATTAAGACCCCTCTCTAACACAAGGCTTAAGCTATTGCCATAGTATAGATTCAATTTTTACAAAATTGTTCATATTCGTCAATTAGTATAAAAAACTGATAATGTTGGAAACTCCAATCGAGATCTCATGATGAGTTGATGATATGTAGTGGATCCAAGTTCGAAATTATGAAATAACCCTACAATTTGCCAAAAAGGTTCTTGCGAGCGAAGTTAGCACTAAAGAGTTGAAATTAAATCATAAAAGAAGCCATCTCGGCACTTTTAGTAATGGTGCTGCTATTCATATGCCAATTCATGATCATTTCCCATAGTTGCAGAGAACATATCCCTTATAAGCTCACTTCATTCAGGTTTCTGCTCTCACCTTCTTCTTTTTCATCAACAAAATCAATTTTCAACAAATAGCTTCAGTTTATTTTTTCTTTGAATCTGCGAAATTTCTGGCGGGACACTATATATGACTCTCACATCAGAGCCTAATGTATTAATTTGAATAAATTTCAAAATTCTATTATGAGCAAAAAGACTTCAAAAAAGCTTGCAAAGGGTCCTCCAACCAAACAACCCGTTAAACCAGAACCAGAAGAAGAATCTGATTCGGACGAACAGAATCCTTCAGACGACGAGTTCGAAAGAGAGAGCGGAAACGAAGAGTTTACTGACTATAAACCCGAAGGATATCATCCAGTCATCCTCGGAGAAAATTTCAACAATTTCAAATATTCCGTCGTTCAAAAGCTTGGCTGGGGATACTTCTCCACCGTCTGGCTGGTCAAAGAGAAAGCCACTGGCAAAAACTACGCTTTGAAGATCCAAAAAAGCAAAAAAAGCTATAGCGAAGCTGCTGAAGACGAGATTCAAATCCTACTTGCTCTTAAAGAAGGGATGGCTAAAGAAGAATGGAAGAAAACGATCGAGGACCTCAACGCGGGACATAACTTGAGCCTGACGCCAGCGGATAATTTCTGCATTGGACTCATCGACAATTTTGTTCATTACGGAATGCATGGCAAGCATTATTGTAGCGTATTCGAAATCATGGGACCAAATCTTTTAGATTTGATTGAATTTTTCGAGTTTCAAGATAGAGGAATGGATATCAAGCTCGTGAAGGTGATCGCGCGTCAGCTGCTAATTGGATTGGATTACATGCATAGAATCTGCGGGGTCATCCACACTGATCTCAAGCCAGAGAACATCATGGTGGAGTTAGTTGGAAAACAGCTGGAGGAATTCATTGCTGATGTGGAGAATATTAAAAAGAAGCCTTTAAGTATGAAATTCTTGAAAAAACTCCAAAATACCGGCAATTCGGCCAAGAATAAAAAGAAATACCTCAAAAAGAAACAGAAGAAGGCCGCCCAGAAGAAAGCCCAAGAAGATACTAAGGCCGAAACCCCAGCCACTGATGCAACAAGCACACAAGCTACCGACGGGACTGCTACCACCGAGTCGAAAGAGAAGACTGAAGTGAAAGCCGAACCAACTCAAACCTCTGCCAAAGGAGATGAAGTGAAGACCTCCGACGGAACGACTGCGGCCACGACTACAGAGGAGAAAAGCCAGGAAGCGACTCAAAAACAAGGAGAAAACACTGAAAAGCCTAAGGAGTTGGAAGAGGAAAAGAAAGTCGAATCTGAAGTTAAGAGAAAAAGACGTGACGAGGAAGACGCAGCTCAGGAAGAGGCTGAAGACGAAGACCGCACGAAGCCATCTGATCACAAGCATCATCGAAAGGAACATAAAGAAGGCGAGAGCGGCACTGCGAATTACGTGATGAAATGGAAGGACAAAATAAACGTGAAAATTGATGAAAATATCAAAGTTAGAATCGTCGATTTCGGCAATGGGTGCTGGGTTGACAAGCATTTTACCGATAACATCCAAACTCGTGAATATAGATCCCCTGAGGTCATCTTGGGGCTCCCGTATAAAGCCAACACTGATATATGGTCGCTCGCTTGCGTTATTTTCGAAATGTTGGCCTCGAACTATTTGTTTAAGCCAAGAAAGGGCAAATCGTATGATAAGAACGACGATCACCTCGCCTTAATGATGGAGCATTTGGGCAAGATGCCAAAGCACATGACTACGAATGGAAAGTACAGCCGTGATTATTTCAATAAGAACGGACAGCTATTGAGAATCAAAGATCTTCGCGAGACCAGCCTCGTAGAGCCACTGCTCAAGGAAACCGACATGTCGATAAGCGAAGCGAAAGAGATTGAAGAGTTTTTGTTACCAATGCTTGAGTTTGATCCTGAGAAAAGAATCAGCGCTAGAGAAGCACTTCAATCCAAATGGCTTTGGACTTAGGTGTAGACAGTTCTCTCAGGAGTTATCCTTCTTTATTTTATGAGTGAATCAGAAATGCATGTGTTAGTGAGGGTGATGTAGCTTTGTTAATGCAAAATTTTCATTTAGTCACAGAAAAAACAAATATGAAATTTTGAAAATCACGTTTCTATTCATTGAAAGACTAATTTGAATTTTGAATAAATAGAGAGCTGAAAGCAGCAGATCCTCTTTTCTCTTGGCATGATGTCAATAGCGCTGTCTCTTTCTTCCCCGAGCGTGAATTCTGACTTGATACTCAAGAGATAAATGATTTTCCTTAAACTAATTAAGGCAACAATTAGGAATTTATTGAGGTTTTTGTAATGAAGAAGAAAAGTACCAAAGAAAAGAAGCTTCCTAGCTACGCGCTTGAGGAGGAATCAAAGAAAGAAACAGCATCAGCTATTCGGCACCACTATGTTGAGCTGGGCGTTGAGGGCTATTATTCATCAAAAGGATCTGAATATATCAATCCTCATGAAGAGCGAGTTCGTGAAATACTTAAACAAGGCTTTAAAAAATGGACACCTCCTACAACTCGCGTGTTGGACCTGGCCTGTGGAAGCGGAGAGGTCACGCTTATTTTGCGAGAGCTTGGGGTAAAAGAAATTGAAGGGATGGATCCATATACATGTGAGGCTTTTGAGAAACGAACGAAACTGAAATGCAAGTCTATCAGTTTTGAGGATATTACTCAGGGGAAACTGGGTTCAGAGAAATATAGTCTTGTTGTTTGTAGTTATGCGATGCATTTGGCGTCGGAGGGGTTGCTGCCTGTACTATGTATGCAGCTAGCTATGAGTGCAGAAACTTTGATTATTATCACGCCACATAAAAGACCCGAAATCAGCTCAGAATGGGGATGGGATCTTGTTGAAGAAATTAAATATGATAAAACGAAAGCGAGGTACTATAAATCATCGCTTTTTTCTGAGTAGAGGTTGTTCAACGGAGCGTATACTCAATGATTAGTGTGCATTTCTATTATTGTAAAAAAATTGTTTGCAATGAATCCTCTTTTGCTTGAATACATCCTCAAGTCTTCTAAATGAAAAAGTTTTTTCTCAATTCCCGGGTCTTCAAGGAGTATTGAGAATGAGAAGAAGCTCTCGATTCTCGGTGATTGAGAAATTTATACGTATTGTATAAGCTCTTCTTTTGAAATCAAGATTTCATCTAGCAATCCATCCATCGTTGGATAGTGGACTAATGTACTTTATGTGCTTTTTTATTTGATAAAAAAATCTTATCTATTGAAACGTTTAACATGAATCTTATCTCCAATATTAACTGGATCAACCTTATACAAAAGCTGAGCTTGCACTTATGTTTTTCTGTTGCTAATATTATCTTTTGGAGTGACTTGAGTTCGTATTTAAAACAATTTCCACTAATTTTCATCAGCAGTCCTTGAGATAGATAGTAATTTGATAGAGTTTCTGAAAGTAAGCCAACTCAGAATCCAAGAAATCAGTAATTCTTCGTATTTCTTCAGCACATAAAGGCAATGTGTTTAGCAAAATTCGTGAAAGAACCGAAAAAACAACTGAAATCAATTAATTATAGATTAGCATAATAAAAAAACACATAATGTCCCGAGTTTTCAAACCCGTTCAGATTCCAAATAGGAAACCCGACGAAGCCACCCAACAAGTCGGAAGAAGCCTTGGAGGGACTCTCAAACCTCAGCGACTAAATGTGAAAGTCCGATTCAATTTTGCCTATAGAAATATTCATTCTCAATATTTTTTAGAAAAGCGCCCATGCAGGTCCTCAAATCCAAGCAAAGGTCCATTGAGAGCCATTTATCAGATTACTTACTCTATATTTTAAAGGAATCAGAGGCAGTTCAGAAAGATAACTTCAGCAATCCATTCGATACAGTCGTTACACCACAAACAGTCTCAATGAATCTTCTAAGTGATCTCTAACAAAATTTCTCTTGTTAAATTAACATTCAAATCAACAGAGGAAGGCTTTGTGCAGTCATACATTGATTTCTTCTACCTCGTGAGTGACACATTACCCATTATCATCGAGCCTTCGGCAAAATACTTGGAAGAGCTGGAAAACCACAAGCGCCTGAAGAAAACAATTGGTGAAGCACCAGATAAACTGCTTGAGTTAAAGCGAAGTTTGATTATCGCTGAAGAAAACGCTAGGTAGATTAATTCAAATTCTGGGCATGTTTTGGTAATCTGGTTAGGTATCCGGACAAAGGCCAGGCGATATTGAACTACAATCAGCTCGCAGAGACATTTTTGGAAGAAGATATGATCCAAGCAGCTGCTTATTTCTATAAAAAATGCGTCCGATTGGCAAAAGAATCAAACGTAATATATTTTTTTTTCCGTCATGAGAAACGTCTATAAAACCGACGGTTAGAATTATACTTGGGAAGCGAAGGCTACAATGGGCTTGGGCAAGTGTTACTATCGCTTTGATCGTCTTGACAAGGCTATTCAAGCTAATGAATTCGCAATGTTGAAGGTAGGTGCAATTTGCTTATTGAATGTAATATATTTTTCAAAGGCGAAAGAAAACGATTTATTTGCGCTGACCAGGGAAGTTTCACGGTCATTGGTAGAGATTTATAAACAAATGGCGAATTCTTTCCTCAAAAGCAAAGACCCTGACGCGGAGAGATCCGCACTGGTCTATCTAGACAAATGTCTTGATGTAATCTCGAATCCTTCTGGGACATTATCGAGTCATTTTAGGCTGCTGTTACCGCCGCTGACGCCAAAGGCGAGGGAGAAATTTGCCATAAAATTGGTAACTTGTATCTACAAAGAGGAGAATACGAAAAGGCTCTGAAATATCAACTCAGAGACCTTGAGCTTGCCAAAAAAGCTGACGAGGTAACTAAAGGATATCTCTGGACTTTGAATTTGAATGGCTTTCTGGGATTTAGAAAAGCAAAATTAGTGAGATAGAAGCCAACGCTTCGCTTGCAAAAACCTATATGCAGCTTGGTAGAATGGCTGAAGCGCATCAATATTTAGAACAATACTGGCATCTGTCGAAAGATAATAAGAAACTGAATTATCAGGTAACAGAGCGCATTGGGCGTGTGATAGATTTATCACATTATAGGCTGACGCAGCAAGGCAATTAGCGAAAATGTATCAACAGCAAGGAGACGTTAAGAAGGCGTTGGAGTATTATCAGCATTATTTTGAGTGTGCAAGGAGCGAGAAAGAGAACAAAAAACGTAAATTAATCGATCAAGCGAGAGTGATTGTCGGAATTGCTAAAGCTGACCTCACGATGGGTATCGTCTTGATTTTATTTCTCGGGTTACCTAATTTATTACTTGTTTGCATAGAGGATCATATCAAAAAAACCATTAACTCGTTCCAGAACATAAAGCCATTGATTGACTGGAAATCGAAGACGGGCGACAAGAAGTAATCAGGGGAGCGACGGAAGGAAGTTCTTCATGAGAGGTTAAAATGATGACTCTAACGTAGTGGTATAGGGGTTTCACTTTAAGCTTCGTATTGTTGGATTTACATTCCGTAAATTTGTAAGTGCACTTAAGATTTGCTTTGCTATAATGAATAAATCTCGATTACAAGCATGAAAGAGATGTATGGAATTTCTCAGTTGCTTCAGGGAAAGCGATACTCCTAGATGCTATTCTTTAATCCTTAAGAAATTATCTCTATTGTTTCCCGGTTTTTTGAGAACAAATGAAAATTAGTGTTTTTGTCAGCGACATGGTCAACCTAGTAGTTAATACTGAAGTTATATAAGCAGCAGCAAGCGGTTTCAATTCTATCGTGTAGCTGTTTTTCAATAGAATCATTGCTTGACAATGCAAAGAACTACGAGTCATAAGCCATAATGTAAACTAATACATATTATGCTCGGAAGTGATAAATAAATCACAGAAAATTCGAGTATTATTCGCATATTGAAGAAAAAAAAATGTAATTGGATGCACGCGTGAAACTTATTTTATAGTTTTCTATTGTGGATCCGGACTACTCAGGACTCGGAGTTTGTGAACTGATGGGTTAAACGTATTTGTTGGAGTACTGCACTCTTCTCCTTCTGTTGACTCTGTCGTTTTCTTATTCAAATATCGCAGCTGATCGTCTTGCGTTTCAATTAATTTTTTCTCAGATCTCTTTGATTGATTTTCTAGTGGTTTCAGCTTTGCTTGGAAAGGCACTCTGTTTTTAAATGTTTCCGAAAATAAGTCTGGAATTGGGTTATTCTCGGGTCCCAGACTTCCCACTGTTTTCAAATCAAGTAACTCAAAGTTTGGGGTCAACATTTCATAGTTCGGTGATTGAGTTTCAAGAAGGTACTGGCTAAACTTTTCTTGAACAGAAACGATTTGTCCTTTCTCCTCCTGGAAATAAATTGAATAAATTATTCAGGTGAAAGGGAGTAGGTCGTTGTGTTACTTGATATTTAAAATCTCGAGAAAGGAAATCTGTGATACAAATGAGAGTTTGATCGAATTCTTCATCTTCATAGGCTTTAATACTGAGCAAACTCGATGATTGATAAGGGAACAATCTGATAGATTCAGGAGACTAATATTCGTTAAATCTTATATAAAGTGGCAGAGAGGGTACCGTAAGAAAGATCATGTTAAGCACTGAATAGTCAACAACTCTCTTGGCTCTAGATTCTTCGAGAGTGTGGCTTCTTGATTTTTTATATGAATAGATAGAGCTCACGAATTCCAGTACTCCTTCAGTTTTCAGCGTTTCAATTACGATCTTTGGAACGTAAGATTTGGGATTCTGATTGCTTAATTTACTTCTGGAGAGACATTGCTTACGATAATGATGGTGTAATCTTGGGAAAGTATCTGAAAAAATCGTTTCATCCCAGGCCGTTTAGAAACCTTCAACAATGTATCAGCTTTTCCGTCCTTTGGATAAATTCGCTGGTTGGACTTGAAATTTTGTTGAAAAACCGGCACTTCATTTGTTGTCGGTGTAACGTTCACCAATACTCCTTCGAACACAACAATTAGATACATCGTTGGCTATGAGCAATTAAAAGGGTTCGGAAAATCGAGAAATAACACCTACTTGTAATTTTTCGAAGGATCCAATAGGAATTTGAGATCTTAAGCTATGGATACAAGTCCAAACTTCTTTATTCATGAGGAATTCAATACTCATGTGCTCAGTTGACTTGAAACTAAATGTATATTAGAGAGCATCGAATGAGTGAAGAGTACTCGGGAGTTTCAGGAGATCTTGACCTTCTCATTTTTAAATTCAGGAAGAGCTTTGGAAAATTTTTTATTAAACAGCGAACCTTTCTGGCCTTTTTAAGGGGTTTTATTCCAAGAAGTTCGAGAAGCTGAAAAATTAATTACAGATTATAATTTTGGTAAAATTTCGGAAATAATTTTACAAGAGCAATTTCGAAAGTTTTTGTGAAGGATGAAACTGAGCACCATAATTCTACTCTAATCGCTGTGAAACAAACTGCTATGAGAGGCGAGTTGGTTTAGCGTTCATGGCATCTGCTTGTTAGAGACTAAGAACATTATAAGTGATTAATACAATCGTAAGTGCTTCAAGTTAAAAACTCGGAATATCTGCTACTCTTTCCAAGCACTTATTGGTAAATCTAATAAATTAATCTACTGTAATAAAAATTTGATTCGTAGTAGATTAAGGAAAAAACCTTGAATTTATGCTCGAATGATTAATAATAATGAGATTTTATTCAACTGATGATAATTTACGAAGCTTGTTCGTGACCTCGAAATTCTAAATTTTAATAATTTGTACGTAAACTAACTTGTTAAAATAGTAGGATATTCCAAACCTGCTGGAATTTGCTACAAGGACAGGCTAGAGAAACTCCTGTTGATGCTCGTGTTATTAAGAATTCGCTCAATTCTTGTGTTTACGAAAGCTTTTTGAGCTGTAGACTCAAGTGAGTGTCTTAATTCTGTTTCGTGTTCCCGCCTACAGATTAGATCAATCATATAGCAGGCGTGCATTATTCAATTTTGATAACAAACTAAGTAAGGCCATGTGCTCGAATTCTTATGCTTAATCTTTTTCTTTGGAATGGTTCAGTAATGTCTCTTCAAAGTACGAAATTTTATTTAGTGAAGGATCCATTCTCTTGTGCTTTTACTAGAGGTCTTTTCTCAATGCCAGTAATAAAATTTGCAAGTCATCATCTGTCGCAAATTCCGCTGATAAGTACTTCGGAAAATCCCCGTTATTGAACTTCTTTTGAAGACTCGCTTTTAATTTTTTTTTTTATTTACCAGAGAATCAGAATTAAGCTAATTATATTCATCCGCCTTTTAACTCTACCATACTGTATTCAGAATGAAGGGATTTGGCCGATTGATGTGTGTCCAAATTCTATTGCTAAACAAATAACTACAAATGGTGTATAAATATAATCATGAATCCGATTTTATATGCAATTTTTTTCTGTAAACAAGAAAAATAAAACATGAAATATTCTCAGAGTTCTCTGCAAATCTCAAACCTGCATTACGGTTTTAGCTTCTGTTCCTTGAATTTCTTTTTCACAGCATCCATCTCTTGAAAGAAGATTAGACGATAGTGTGCACAAGTTCATACGCTTAAAATGGTGAGTGAGAGCTATTCCAGCAATAACTCCAATTATATTGGCTACTAGATTGACGAAATAGCCGAACAATGGCTGATTATAAGTCCCTCTAATCTCTGCATCTACGTAAATGTAGAATTGGACGCATAAAGTGATCGTCAATGACACCTTTGCACCAGTTCGCAAATTCACAAGGCAAGGTTTTCTGAAATAATAAGCAATGAAATCTAAAAGGGCCTGGATCAGCTGCATTAATGGAGAATAGAATGAAACTGGTGATGATGAGTCAAACACGCTTCTGAATATTGTAAAGAATAGAGTTATAGCTTGCATTTGCTTTTCATTGGCAATAGGATTAACACATGTGAGCAATACATTCTTACTAAGACATATCCCGAAGTGAAGAGGTAGATGTTGGGCCACCATCTCAAGGAAAGGTCTTCATTGAGCCTTTGATATAAGGTCTTTAATTTCTTTTTATCTTCCTCTAGTGTATTGGATAAAGTAATTGGTAGCTAAAAGATATTATACCTAGCAGCACTCTCTTTCCAACAACACTGAAAGACATTCTACCAGTGTCCATTCCCAACCGACGTGACAGATTTTTTCTACTATAGTTAGCTGGATCATGCTGTTGAAGCTTGCCGTGTTCGTTTAAATACACTAATACTTCGATATACTTTTTTTTCTCATCTTTTTCGTTTTTCAAATTTAGTTTGTCGACAGCCTTGTAGATCTCCTGCGCATTGACCTCATGGAAAGGCTGCGAAAAATCGATAAAACTGATCGAACGGTCTTTTGTATTCAGTCCAGAGTAGAGGAAGTGATGAAATGGCATAATGAAGGCGATAGGAGACATAATCAGCGCAAGAAGGATAGAATAGAGACTTCCCATGAGCAAAATATATTTCATAAATAACTGAATGAATGAAGTTTGGGACGCAGGAAAGGGATGATCCGTGAAAAATACATTTTTCCCGTTCCATTTGCCGACATATTGAGGATAACTACCAATTGTACAGGTAGCTCCAACAGCAAGTCCCAATATCATTCCAAAAAACGCAAATGTATATTTATTCGATCTATTGCATTTCACGATTATCTTATATGGAATCATCTGGACAGCTAATTTAGCATCTTGAAGAAGCCTCGAGATGATATAAAATCCGAAAATGAACGTGATTGCACCAATAACGGTTTTTGTGAGATTGAAGGATCTATATAATTTGGTCGTGATGTTGACAGTTTTGTTGTTACTCTCGATGCAGGCTGACACGTCGATTGGTTTCCAATTTGATATATTATAAGAGTCGGAAGATGATGACCCGTAAACAAAACAGTGTCGGATTGATGTATCAGAGAGGTAAAACATGGAAATACTCAATAGAATAGGCGCCAAGGCCAGGAACATTTTGAAAAGGATTGAAGTCCGGATCCTGCTGAGCTGAGCAAAAGCAGTTCGGATTTCTTTCGAAGCAGGCTCAAAAGGGCTTTTCACGTCGTTGAGTTGAGAAAGGCGGTTTTCATCGTTATCAGGAAAGTCAGTTTCGATAGGATTGATCTCGAAACCAGCCTCGATGGTCAAGCTGTGTTCAGGATCTAATAGAATATCAGGAAGGCATCAGTTTGAAGTTTTACTTTCAAAGAACATGTTCATGAGTTTGCTTACAATCTTTATCTTATCGTTTTTGCAGAAATAAACCCTGCGCGTGATGGATGTATTAAAAATAAAAATCAAGAATCTGTCAGATTGGGTCGGAATCGAATGTCTTCTCTAAAATTAGTTCTGAGAAGCCGAAGAGCGCAAGTTGGTTCACCACAGAAACAGGAACGATAGATTATTTTTCATTTGAATGCTATCACAAATCAAAAGAGCTGAAGTCAAAAATGGGAATCGGGCGATAATGACAAAAAGTGCTCTAATTACGAAAATAATTAAGGCTTCATAGCAAGGCAGCAAATCTACCTAAAAAAATAGACTGCTCTGAACATTGAAAGCATGAAAGGAAACGAGAGAGGCTGCAGAAAATTGTCGTATTCAACTAGAGGTTTTACTCTTGTGATTTTTCTTCTATGGAAGTCTCTTTTGGAGGATCTCAAATCCACTCTTAAACTATCCTTTCGTGAAATTCAAGGGCATGTTATATTTCAATTAAAGCGACTGGGCTATAAGACCATAACCTCAATTTCTTTTTGATTTTTGGGGGCGGGACTTTGGACCTAATTAGAAGCAAGAAAGTAATTTTAATTCATGTGTTCTTTGGGTTCCGTGTAAATATTTTGTTGGAG
>ENA-UOUE01001377-UOUE01001377.1-compost-metagenome-genome-assembly--contig:-NODE-1377-length-15461-cov-12.216459_pt1 | contig 15461 bp, 5 predicted proteins | sample MGYA00238146_ERZ747223 | MGnify/ENA primary metagenome ERZ747223 (study PRJEB28781, sample SAMN06268865) | compost metagenome | isolation source: single cell | place: USA: California, Emeryville, Joint... | reverse complement strand
ATATGAAAAGGCTTATAATCTTAGTTTTTTGTTTTTCGATTCTGTTGGGAAAAAGTGGTTGATTTCCATTATAATAATATAAATCTGAATTAACTTGCGAGTTCCTAGCGAACATTTGAGAGTGTGGAGAGATAGCAGAGACTTCGATTCAGTTAACTTGGTATTTATTGTTTTTTTTGTTGTGTAATTCAAATAAATTCAATTTCCAATTAGAAAAAAATATTCATATCAAGGAATAAGATATAGAGTGAAATTTCAGTAATTTTTACTGTCATCTATATCCTATGAGAAGATTAGCATTTCTCCTCTGTTTTCCAAATTAAATTTAATCCTAACTATCTTAATTACGGTTAATCATCTAATTGAAATAATTCCTCCGGGTCTGTTTCTTTTCTCTCTCTGTGAAGAGATTCTTCATTAGATAAATGACACTAATTTAGATCAGGCATTGGCTTTTTCTGAAGCTGAATGTCTGCTCCTTCGGACTTGAATAGCTGGTTCAGACTCGTTTTTAGGAACTTCTCTAAATTCTCAAGTCGCTGCTCTAGCGCCTCGATCTGCTTAACCGCAGTCCCTTCAGAGTTGGCCTCTTTGTGATTTTTCTGTATATAACTCTTGACAGAGTTCAATTGAATTTGCAAACTTTGACTTCTTTTCCCAAATAGAATGTTTGCCAAATTTTCTCTTTCATCGGCGATTTGATTGTTTTGCACATGCTCGGGTTGTGCTTCTATTTGACTGACCTCGGGAATCAACAAATTTTCTTCACTGTGTCTCCTTTCGAGTTTTTTTAGCGAATCCTTTTGACTGGCATTACCATTCATAAGGGATTGCTCATGATGGAAAGTATCATAGAAATCAATATGCATTTTGTCATTCTCAGCTCTCTTCAGTGACTTGGACTCTTCAAATCGTATCTCATTCTTATTTTCTAAGAAAGAGTGCTTTGTTCGGTCTGTCTCAAGTCTCTGAAGATCAATATGATCAAGTTCGAGATGGAGAGATTCTTTTGACATCATGTTGCTTGCATCACCGCTAAAGATTTTCTCGATTTCATCATAAGAGTCATTGTGGTTTGAATCCGAGGCTCCTCGGGAATTTTCAGAAATCAGTCCCTTGAACTTCCACTGAAAGCGGTTCTTTACCATCGCCTCAGTACGTCCAGGGATATTTTTCGCAATCTCGCTCCATTTCTTGCCCAATCGCTTGTACAAGCTGATCAGCATATTGTCATCCTCGTCGGTCCATTCTGCTCTTTTAATCTTCGGGTCAAGTTTATTAAGATACCTATCACGGACTTGTTTGCCGCTTCTAGCGCCACCCATCCTTTTCGATATCGCCGCCCATGAAGGGCCTAGTTCTTTAAACAACTCCAAGAGCAGTTTGTCTTCATAAGGCTGCCATGCTCGGCGGGAGTGGGACTTTTCGCCTGATTTTGGAGATCTTTTTGATATCTTCTTTGAAGCTGTTGAGAGTCTCTCTTCAAATCCCAACAGCTTAACCCATGTATCGTCTTTTTCTTTGAGTGGTGTCGACGCTTCGTGCTGAAGGCGAGTAAGCGTAGCCCCGAATAAGTTTTCTTCAGTTTGTCTCTGCCTATAACCGTGCTCCTGCTCCGGTTTTAAATTATTTTGAAAATTTTGAGGCTTGCCTTGAAAAGGCAACTGAAGGGCTTGCTTAACATTGATTACTGGAGCAAGAACTTCTTGTTTATCTTCACGAAAATAGTAATTGCAGACCGAGTTTTGGTTCTTGAGTTCTCTTGAACCGTTCCCACGTTGGATCAGATTGATAAAAGCATCAGAGAGATTGTGCCCAGACAAAACATCACTCGCTGTGTTAAATGAGGGATTTGCATTAATATAGGGATTCATTGAACTTCGCTTGGAAAGAATTAATTTGCAATTTGTGATAATAATTAAATTTGGCATTATTTAAAGATCACCAGCTGGAACTCATCAATACTGAACGTTGTTCGTACAGTAAATTGAAACAGGCAAAAATCTTGAATAAGAATAGCCATTCATGAGATCAGATCAGAATTGATGTTTGATCTGTTATAAACCATTCAAATTTCCAGTTATATAAGGCAAATGCAGGCAAGGAATGAACGCCGAAAAACGGATCTTCCAATCAATTTATGCGATCTTGCGAAAGTTGATAGCCTCGAAAAGTTGATCGTTTATCAACTTTTAATCCATGCAGAGGAAGTTACTGAGTTGAAGCTTGAACGAAGATGCTCTTTGATTCGCAGATCACTGATCTATGCGAATTCAGCCAAATATTTAATTAAACCGCCGTTTATTTAATCCCAGAATAGCTAGAAAAATAGTTAAATATAGACACTCAGTAAACATTTAATACACTCTACAAAGGCTCAGATAGCAATGGACTTCCTTTCAACTGGTCATAGTATTCTTGTGTTGTTCAAATAAGTTTTTTACTTCTGAACGAGCTTTTTGTGATTTTTTGTTGCTGCTAGTGGAATATCTCAAAACCGTTAGTAGAGTACATAGCTTATGATGGAGTGCCAAATATGAAGGGCTCTAATTCAGCGACTCAAATTTGCTGAACTCTTGATGTTCGGTTGGTCAGTATGAGTCGTTGGAAGAATCCTTCGTACTGTTCATAGAAAAATAATATGTGATAAAATTGATAAAATTCAAATTTTTATTTTTCGAAAATATGTAGCAATTTAAGTCTGCACTCGAAAGCGATGCCCAATAGTCTGTCAGAGCTATCGAGAGGACAAATTAGTTTCTTCTAGTAGTCACCAACAGGCTAATATCTTAGGAATGTAAAACATACAAAGGGGTCAAAATTTCCTTCGCGCATTTGTGTTTAAGTTGTACTGGAGATGTAACAATTTTTTTCATTGAAGAATGAAATAGTTTAAGGAATTAGATAATTAACTCAAAGTTACGATGCAACTTTCATGAATAACTTGAACTTGGTACATATCGGTCCATAGGGAAAAAAAAGAGGGATCGACTTGTCAACTGCCAGAACACAAATAATTTTTGACCATATCGACACACACTTTGTTGTTTCAATCATTGACACTGAACAGATAATTGCCTTAAGAGATTGTCGCTAGCACAGCTAATCTCTATAGAATAGCCATTTCGTGCCTATTACGACATTGTGAATAATGCTTGATGAACATTTACCCAAAAATCTAATTCAGGCTTCCTGAAAGAAATTTTGGGAATGCCAGACTTAAAATGTCTTCCTGCATGGGTATCCACATTTAGTTTTCATTCGAACCTCTCACTCTCAGCGGGGCTCATGCTAAAACGTTTCAAACCATTCATATGATTGTTACTATCAATGTATGACAGAGGGAGAGAGCAATGAAAATTTTTAATTAGCATTTTTCAATTCTCAGTATTTGAGCGCTTGATTAAAAAGGCAGCTCAAACGCAATTCCTATTGATATTCCCTTTGTCTTAACCTCTTCTTAGTCCTAAAATAGTGAGATTGCAGCAAGGCTCGCTTTCCGGGGCAAGAAGTACAACATGAAGTATTCCAGAAATTGTCATGTTTGCATTCTAAACCCATTGAGATGCAGATTTTTCAATACAAACGAACAGATACGGCTCAAATATAGACTTTGATAAATACTCTCTTAACGCTCTCGTTAGACCTAAGCTGTCTTCTTCCTCAGTGCTCAAAATTACTTTCGATAGATCCTTATCTTTCAGTGTCAGTGTGTTCACAATTTTCCCATCCCATGAGCCATTAGACCCTAAAACCCCCAGAATCTTCCTTATTGGACTTGTGGAGTCTGCCAATTGCTTGAGTTCGGGACAATCTTTAAATAATTCCTTCGCTTTGCCAAATTTCGATTTGAATTCAGCGACTTTGTGTCCGAACTGGGTTTCTGAAACTTCATCAAGCATATCCTTATCATCGATGCCCTTGTCGAGCTCCTCAAGGGCTTCTTTCATCGCATCTACCTCGCTTTTATTGGTAGAAATCATTGCATCCTCAGCAGCTTCGATCATATCGTCAAAGTCATCATAAGGGTCTTCGACCACTTTATCCCAATAGTTGAGAATAACCAATGGCAACAGCGAGATTTCAATCCGTTTCAGAGTGCTTTTCGCTCCACCTTCCTTGTTATACGCAGAAAACGTGTTAACCTCAAACTTCTGGATGGCACTTGCCTTCTTGCGGGCGAGCGTTAGGAAGCTCGCTTCTAATAACTCTAACGAAAAATCCACTTTTTGCTGGTATTTGCTTGCCTTTTGGTTCTCATCATTAAAACTCATAATCGCAGTTTTCTCCTGGGATTGAGCGTCCGCTTTCCCACAGCGCTCAAAAGCCACGAGGCACTCGCCTTGCCACACACTATTACTTTTCGTGGACTCTTCAGCGCCTTTCTGCTCTTCATCGAAAGCTAAAACAGCCTTTGTTAAGGCAGAATCCAGCGTATTGTGGAGTAATTTCGCAAAAGTACTGGGAACTTCGCTCGGCTTGCCTGCAAAGGCGCTCTTTCCGTTGCCAACTTTAGAAACCTTGCATGCCGCTTCCTTCGAAGCCAGTTTTTCGATTCCTAATGCATTGATCCTAAAATTCTGAGGTTTTGCAGCAACGAGATCAATGACATTTTGATTGACAAAGCCATGGTAGTCGCTGAGCACGTACACATCAATGGGTAACCGAAGCAGTTTTGGGTCCTCAAATAGCGTCTCAAACAGCTCGGAAAGACTCGCGCCTCGAGCTCTGGCCTTTAGAGACTGCACAAAATTAATCGCGGTGTTTACATTCTTATCGTCGTTCAGCAGAAGGTCCTTTGAAAAGACATTAATTTCACTATCGAAAGCGATAATATTAAAAAAAGACCCGATCGGCAGCGATTTTAACGCAATAATCGTTGCAATTTTCACAGCTTCGAGCTTCTCACCGTACATGCTCCCACCGCAATCGATAATAAACACGGTCCCTTTCTTACTACAAAAGAGAGTTTTCTCTTTGGGGTTGTCTTCCGCAGTTTTCTTTTGCGGATAGCCCACCATCACGTTCCATAAGTCGTCATTTTCCTTCAGTGCTCGACCGAATATTTTGTCCTCGGTTTTCAACGAATACTGCAACTTGAAATCCTTTGAGAAGAACTCCTCAAAGGGAATGTTGTCTGGGGTCAACGTAGCGAGGGTCTGCTCTTCATTGGTTTCGATGAGGAGTTCATGCGAGCTCGATTCGATTGCCTCAATGCGAAATCTGCTGGAAATCGTAATTTTCAAATGCCAGTCATAGCTGCTGTCCGGGTTGGCTAAGGGGTAAGTACCAAGGCTGAAGCTAAGTTTTGTCTTTTCGTCTAAGTAAGGATCTGGAATGAGCTCTGGGCTTAACCGCAGTTCATTGAGGAAAAATTCGCCTTTATCGAGTGTTGCAAAGGAGAGAAGATTCATTGTAACTGTAAGTCGTTGATTTGGCTTAAGCGGGATCTGTGCAGCCTGAAGCAAGTGAGAGTAGACGCAATCGACGTTTGGATGAGATATTTGAGAAAGAGTGTTCGAGTAGACCGTTGGAGTCAGTTCTTTTGTCTCGGTGGCGTCAGTGTCTGAGGTTAAGATAACTTCCTCGTTGAGTTTGAAGGTGATGCTGGTGAGTTGCTCGGTTTTGGGTATGAAGGCGAAAAATTCGCTTTCGATTGACTCTTTGAGCATGTTGCAGTAGGTAACCTCTAGTCTTTTGTTCACAAAGACATCTTCGATGGTGATGGAAATGTTTATCGAATCTAATGGGATGAGTTTGCTGATGCTAGGAGCAGCAAGTCCGATTGGAGTTGAATAAAGCATATTATCCTCGCTAAAGTTTTTAAAAATTTGGATACGATAGAGTGGAAATGAAATTATAGAATTAATCAAAGCAAACCTGATGAATTTAAAGGCAAGCAGGAAGGCGTTTCAAGAATATTAGATTAGCGTTTTGTTAAAAGAAAGAAGGCACTGGAACAAAGGATAGGCATTGGATATATATATATGCCCCCGTTAACATTAAATATGGGTACTTTGCGATGGTCTGGACTATTAGCTGGCCTCAACCAGATATTCCAAACAAGGCATGAGTCTTGTGCATAATTCCCAATTGGACCAACGAAATAGAAAATATTAATTTATTCTTACTATATGCAATTACGAAGAGAATGAAGTTATTCAGCTATTTTTCGGTTTGCATAGACTAGTCCTGAGAAAAATGATAGAACTTTGAGAGACAAAACTCAGAAATTAGAAACCATTGGACGAAGGATGTCACAGTTGAAGGAAAAAATACTGCAATGACTATTGTGCCTGTATAACTCATCGGTTATAAAATTCTAATTTTCCAAGTCTCAAGGAATGCCCCACCTCGTATATTCATAAAGGATAAAAAACTAATGAAGCAGGGCCAGGCTCTGTCAGGGAGTCATGCGATTTATAAATTCGGTTGCTAAAGGTTCACTACTTTATGATATATTTTAGCGCCATGATGTAAACCAGGCAGATGCAGTTAAAATAGGTATATAACTGCAAAAACAAAACTAGAGAGAGAGGTAGCCTCGCGGATTTTCAATGAATTAGCATGGATTAGACCCCTGAGGAGAATCTTAGATCATATATTAATAATCCAAATTGGTACTACTAACAACAAATTTTATAAAGCCGGCCTCAGCTCTTAGTTTAAGCCTGCTTGGGAACGCTCAACGTGATACAACAGAAGTTTAGAACTCATTTCGCAATATATTCCAAAAATTTTGCTTATTAATCTCAAATGCTCTCTCGAGCCTCTGATACGGCGAGACTCCAGTCCTTACGCTTTTACACATCCAGAAAGCTCGATAATATGTCTTACAGGCTTCAAACGCTTCCATTTCTGTGCTGATTTTTACCACTATTTTAATCAACTTAACTCCAAGTTTTTCAAATCGAATCAACTCCTCTATATTCAAAATTTCGCTTAAAAATCAGCCAAACACGACCAGAACTTCCTGTCCCTCGCAATTACCCTCTCAACGCCCCAAATAAGCTGCCTTTACGTTCTCCTTACCCAGTTCGCAAGATTCAGGCTCAAATTTCGACGGCTGGCGCCAAAGACTCCAGAAATAGCAAGCAAAAATGAACTGAGGGGTGAATCATTTTTTTTTTAATTAATTTAACAACCCGAGTTCCACTTGATATCAAACCTAAATTAACACACAAAAAACATCTCGCAACACCCATCTGCCATGGATAACTACACCTGCCAATTTCCTGATTGCGGTAAATCGTTCAAAGCAAGAAAATCGCTCGTTGAGCATATGAGAATCCACAAAGGAGAGAAGCCTTATCAATGGTAATCATCAATATGACAAACACTTCTCTAACTTCTCATCACAGTCATTACGAAGGCTGCCAGAAGCGATTCACCCAGTACTCCTCAATGCAAAAGCATGAGAGAACTCACTCTGGCGACAAACCTTACAAATGCAGCATCTGCGATCGAGACTTCACTCAGGTAACGATCTCACTACTTTCTTGGCCTCCCTAACCCTTACAATGAGTAGATCTCGAACCTCAAGCGTCATGAGAGAGTCCACGCTGGAGAAAAACCACACGAATGCGAAATCTGTCAAAAAAAGTTTTCTACTGCTTCGAATCTGAAGCAACATATGGGTATTCACGAACGAGGGGTAATTCTACTTGCCTGCCGTCATGTTAACCCGTTCTTAGGATATCAGAGAGAAATACCTCTGCCAACTCTGCAAGAAATCGTACCTTTACCGCTCGAGTCTCCGCAAGCATTTACATGAGCATGGAGAAGAAGGAATCCTCTTAGGCCTGAAAGTTGAGGCAGATATCGAGGCTGAAGCGCTCTTAGATGGCAAAATCAGCGTGAAAGAAGAGGATCCTCGGTTCGAGGAGGAGGAAGAGGAAATTTACCAAGAGCCTGAGCTATCGAAATACGTGTTCGTTGACCAGAATACCACAGCCAGGTTCCTCCCGATGACATACAAGCCTGATTATGAACCTGCTGAGTATGTTACTAGCAATTACAAGCCGACGATCGAAACGCGGTCAGCGCTGCCTGCGATCGGGTTCAACTTCGATTTTTTCCCAAGTTTCCCTACGAGCTACCCTATGAGACAAGAGCCGCCAACGAAAAAGCTTTCGATGAGCTCATTGCTCGGGTCGCCGCTCAGAGACTGTCCTTCGAAGGAAAACCAATGGGAAAACTCATTTAACTTCAGAAACCCGAAAAATTCCGCTGTTCTTATCGAGTATAAAGGCATGATATACTTCCTCTACGATCGTCTTCTCAACCGAACGAAGCCGAATGGAGAGCTCATTATGAGACAGATCGACAACGACTCGGAGAACCCATCTCAGGGTGTTCACTTACCTGAAATGGCGCATTTTTCTGACCATGGTAGCCTGTTTAAAGTCTACCAGGATATTGCTGCGAAAAATAACAAAAAGGTCACCCTCGAGATGTTATTTACTGGTAAGGCCTGCAATAGCATCACTTGCGGATGCACTGCTGGGCAAGAAGGGTGCAAGAAATGTGGATGTGTCATGAAAAAAGATGAGATCCATCATGGTCAGTTCCACAGCAATGGTTTGGATTTGACCTTCTGTGACGACAAGTTGCTTCATTCACCACTGTCGTTCTCAAAGGAAATTGAATCTAATGGAAGCCCATTCAATTATGTGAAGGAAGAGGAGGACGGTCATGTCTGTATTTGTGAGGCTACAAGGGAATATAAGCATGTCCATGGGCCAAACTGCGGACATCATGCGATAATGCACGATGGACACGTCGACTACATTGTCAATGGAAAGCTTCATCATCCTGATGGGGATCATTGCGATGATCATGGACCAATACGTGTTGTGGAGAACACCAATGAGGACTACGCGTTTGGTGTGATCTCGAGCCATAATGCATTGCCAGAACGCAAAATTCAAACGTTTAAGGAAGTATCTACTCTATTTTGAGGTTAATTATATACTCTTTCTATCAATGTGATCGAAAACGGTGAATTTCTTATGAACTTCATTTTTTTAAATGCTCAGAATGTGAGTCATATCGAAGAATCCATTGTTTTCTAATTTAATTCTGAGTCTCGCAAATTGTTCATTTGTAATGGAAGTGAAATGAGTCAGACTGCTATGTCTCTGTCTATAGTTAATATTCAATGGCAGCAAGCGATGAGAGCATCGTATTAGTAGTAATTTCATGTTTTATGAGCTTATTGAACGATTTGAAGTTTTGTTTTTTAAGGAATGATACGTCACTGTGTGTTCATTAATTTGTTAAATCTGGAAATTCCAAATTATTAGAAAATTAATAATGATGATGTCTATCAAACCAACGAATCCAACGAAGATTCTCGAAAGAGATCGTTTCAATAAGAAAAAAATGCTCATTTCGTAGGTTACCTGAAATATTTGTGATAAAGCACAGAAAAGTTCCCCCTGACAATACTTGAGGTTGCGTTTAGTAAGAATTATATAGAAAAAGAGTATTTATGGCAAATGAGGTGATGGAAAGCAAGCGGATATCGTCGAAACTCTGAAAAAGGCAGGAAATCGAATATTTGTAAAATTCTCTGACAAGCAGCGAGGTAGCGCATTAGATTTCATCAAAAAGCTTTTATTAAAATTATCCGAGAGCAATAAAGCCAATTATTCTTAAGAACCATTTATTTATATTCGCAATTATTAACCATGGGCTGCGTGAGTTCTTCTACCCAGAAGAAAAAGAAATACGAGCAAAAGTCTTCCTCTTCCAAGGTAAACTCGCTCGTCTAGACCGTCCTTTGCTAAAAGTAATTCGTTTCAAAGGAGTCAGCGTCGCAAGATCGAAATACCGCAGAAACCGTAACTCATGACGGAAAGAAGCAAGCAGCTGCTTCACATGATCAAGGTTTCAAGGGCGGCACCGAGCCACACATCAATACTCCTTGCCTGAAGGAATCTACCACCGTTGCCAGCGAGAATCTTAAAGCGACTCTGAAGCAATCAAATGGAGTTTGCGAATTGCAGTCTCATAGGAATTGTTTGACAAATCAAGAGACACAAGGGACAGCGAATCGAGCCTCCGATACGAATCAGAAAGTAATAATCGGAGACCTTGAGCAGATACTTGACGAGGACTTACTCAAGGAGCTTGAAGGCGATCAAGGTAGTTTAAATAAACTCACTTATCCCTTGAATTAAGTATTTGTCATAAGATATAGTGCTTGCTGAGCGTTTTCAGAAGATCGAAGCAGACTCCATAGCGGTTGACTTCGAGGAACTGAAGCGTAGGTCTCACCGTCTACCGAGCCATGTAAGGTCCAATCAGTATCGTAATGATGAAGAAAAGAAAGTTGATATGAGTTTAACGCTCAATCTTACCGATTTGAAGATTGAGCAGCATTAGACGAGACTTTACGTTTGCATTTTTGTTTCAATTTTTTTTCTTGGAGTCATCAAGCTTATAGTTTAATTATTAACTGTTTGTAATATGCAAGCAAGGCTATGTGTTTGTTAAGTATGAGCAAGATTTTTCATATTATAAGCAATTACTGGATACACCGTTGCATAATGTTTGTAAATTGACTGAAAACTGAAAATTCATTTTGGAAGAAGTCTTTAATGTATTGTCTAGTTAAAAAGATGTCAATAGCAGCTTTCGCTAGGATAGATTTTCAAGCCTGGCTCATTCACCTTTCATTCACTAGAGAAGCGAAATTTGTATAACATATCATATTTTTGTAGAAAACGAATGTGGCTTGTTTAATTTAGTGGGTTTTTTATTAATCTGCTTGAAATATCGAGTCGCTAAATATTGAATTGACGCAATACAGTGCTCTATGCAGAAAAGCGATAAGGAGGTCTTTGAGGCCTCTTAATGAGGGTAGCTCGGACTCTCCAGAATAAGGCACAAACGGCACTATAAATAAAAGTTTTGCGAAATAATAATCGCACCGATGCTATATTCAAACAGAAAATTGACAAAGTCGCTGTTGTCTCAAAGAAACCGACCTTCTAGTACAATCAAACGTTGGTGACCAGCGATTTATTATCCAATATGTTAGATTTTGTCATTTTTTACTCTTTGCCGTTCAATTTCACTCATATTTTCAATATTTCCATCTTACCGAAGTTCTTCCGCAGTCTTTGATGTATTGACTGTCAACCCCAATAACTTGGGACAATTTGTTGCGTGAATAAACCCTAAGTACACTTCTTATATGAGAGCTTTCAGGAGCCATTCGCCACCATTCTTGCTTATGAAACTCCTTTTTCGTTGAAATACTCCTTTTTCTAATCAACAATTACGTTTTACTGAGTTGAGGGTACATTCTCGAATTAGCTTTGGCTTTTCTTGCAAAAATTAATCACCTATTCTAGTACAAGAAATTTAGTGCTTAAAGCCCTGAATTAAATGAGGTTTATCAAACTTAAACTGAAAATTATTGACAAGCAAGATCGCCATGACACATAACTACCGTTGCGATGAACTACAACAAGATCAGAATGATTTAAGACATACCCAAGTCGTCGCTCAAGAAGATACATGCTTAGTATTGCCGAAGAAGGGCGAATTTAAAGTTTGGAATTTCGATACGATGTCACAAACCCCACTAAACGACCCTCAGAACAAACGGACTCCGATCCTGAATTACCTGGTCGACTACAAGGACAAAAATAAAAAACTTAAGCTCGCTATTTGTATTACCATTTACAACGAAGGTAGAGCCTTATTCAAGAGGACCTTGGATAGCATCAAGCGAAACATTGATGAGTTTAAGCGCAAGAATCTGCTGGAGCCTGAGGAAATCGCTGTGTTTCTTCTTTGTGATGGCTTTGAAAAAGTCAATGAGGAAGTCTTGGAAGAACTTAAGGAGATCTTCCAAAGCGAACTTAACCCTTATGTCCGAAAGGCCAAAATCAGTAAGACTATAAAGGACGCAGCCAAACACAACGCAGAACTAGTGAAAAAAGGACAAGAACCACCTCTTTTCCCTGATCTGGCTTCTTACGTACTCTATCATAAGTACAAACATGATACTGACGAAACTGCGTTCACAAATTTAGTTGTTTGTATCAAGGCACAAAACGGAGGCAAATTATCCTCACATTTATGGTTTTTCCTCGGTTTTTGTGAATATTTCGTTCCTGACTACGTCGCGCTTGTCGACGCTGGAACCGTCCTTGATAAAAACGCATTTGTTGAGTTCTACATTGAACTTGCAGCTAACAAGCACGTTGGAGGTGTCGCCGGGTTCATGAGCAGCTTGGACGACGAAAAAGATGAGCCGAGCAAATGGTACACTTCATTGGCAAAAGCGCCAGGAATTAGCTTAATCAGCGCTCAATTATACGAGTATACTTATGGACATGTCCTTGACAAAGGATTCGAAAGCTTGACCGGGTTCATCCATGTGTTGCCAGGAGCTTTCTCAGGCTACCGATACGAAGCCATGAGAAATATCGATCTTTTTAGTGAATATTTCAATTCAATTGTTTCCCAGAAAACCGATTTTTCCTGCCCTCAAGGGAATAGAATGCTCGCGGAGGATCGTATCATGTGTTTGTGGATATATTGCTCGAAAGGCAAGAGCTATTCGTTGAAGTATGTCCCGACGGCATGGGCATGGACCGATTTGCCAAACACAGTCCCCGCGTTAATAGGACAGAGACGTCGGTGGCTCAATGGGACGATGTTTGCTCTTCTGGACACACTAAGAAACTACCCCCTTGTCTATAAAAGTGGTCACAAACTTGGAGTTATCAGCTTTGCGTTCAACCTGATATACTCTGCGATCAGCTTAGCAGCCTCGTACCTGGGTCTCGGACTCTTTTATGCGTCTTGCTGGCTCATGTTCTCTTCTCTAACCAATGAAACCGATGAAAATACGACGTTCACTGCTGGTGGTGCCTTGGCTAACACGTTCCTTCTCAGCGTCGTGGGCACCGTGTATATGAGTTTACTCTTCAAAATAAATGAAGAACCGCTGAGAATCTTCCTCAAGATGATGGTTCCGCTCATGGGAGTGTATTACCTCCTCCTTTGGGGTGTCGTCATCTATTTCGCTGTTTCCAATCTAAAGTGGATGGCGGAAAATCGAGAGACAGGCTTGATTTTGGACGATTCTATTTGGCTTGCCGCCTTCATCATTGTCGTGATAGCATCCCATGGAGTGCCGCTGCTTTTCTATCCAAGGAGAACCGTGGACGTTATCAGAGGGCTGGTTTCGTATCTCTTTTACACTCCTCTCTATGTAACAATAATGCCTATTTACGCGTTTTGCCAGCTTGATGATCTGAGCTGGGGAACCAAAGGCGCTGGTGATCATATTCTGAAGGGAAATGAAAAGGAAAAGAAACTGTACCAATTCAAGGACTTCAAGATACAAAACGTGATTATTTGGATTGCGCTGAACATATTCGTGGGATTTGGTGTCATTCGATTGAACGAGCTCCCAAGCACGAGAAATCAGTTCTTGCTTTGGTATGGAGGTTTATTCGCAGCAATAATTGGAATCAAGGCGATTGGAGGGACTATTTATATAATTCTGTTCAGGTTGAGGCGGCTGTGCTGTCAGAGCAGACGGATTCGAAGAATTCAAGAAAGGGAGAGAAGTCGAAGAGCAAGAGGCGCTGGCCCAGTACAAACTGAAGTTGAAGTTCCTTTAAGCAATAACACAAGGAGAGCTTAATAGAAACAGAAATATACATTTTTTTTTTATCTCTACGGTGTAGGGTTAGAACAATTATATCATTTCTTGTGGGTGTTGCGTGTGATTTTACATTTCTCATGTGCATGCAACCTTCAACAATTGGTAGAAATTGTATAATATCAAAGGATATTGAACAAATATGTTTGAAACTATCATTTCTTTTACTTTTATGCACATTAGAGAAGAATGAAAAAATTGAGGACAAAGGGAAAAGTGCCCGCTCCGTCTCAAAAGTTATATTCTAATTTATGAGAATCTCCCTTCATCACTCACCATGAGCCGGTCAAGGTAGGCACTTGATTAGCAATCTTCTTTTCGATTTGCGAATGATTTATTCGAATTTGGATATATTGAAAGATCAAATTTATTTTCCTAATAATGCTGAACCTTGCCAAATTCTTTCTCAGAGCTCCGCTCACTCCGCGACTTCCAGTCTGGAAACAAGGTCTTTTTTTCTTCTCGACGCAGAACGACGCCATTTCCCTCTTGCAACGCAAGCTTGAAAGCGTAAAATCGCTGCACGGGACCAACCATAAGGAATATTTAGAAACATTATTCGACCTTGGCACTTGCTACTACGAGCAAGGCGAATTCGTGAAAGGAATCGAGCAGTTTTATCAAAGCTTGGAGATAACAGAGTCTCTCAAGCTCACGAACTACCACAACCTCGCAGTGCTTTGCAATAACATCGGACATGGCTATTTCATGCAGAATAACCTCGAGCAAGCCTTCAAATACCTCCAGAAAGCTATTGCTTACTCCATGAAAATCGAAGAATCCAACAGCCCGATCCTCATAGAATCCCTTTTTAATTTCGCTCAATTAAACGAAACACTCGATGTCCCAGAAAACGCCTTGGAAATCTACGAGTCGATCCTCGAAATGCAGCAGGAGAAGTTCGGCGCTGAAAGCCCGGAGCTGGAGCCGACGCTTTTCTGCATCGGTCGAATCCACGCACGAAGCAGGAATCTCACCGAGGCGAAAAAATTCCTTGAGAAAAGCTTGAATTTCAGAAGGAAACTAAACGAAAATGAACCCGAAAAGATCGCTGAGGTCCTAAGCGAGCTCGGGCAGGTCTGCTTGCTTCAGAACTCGAGGGAAGAGGCCTTGAATTATTACGGCGAGAGCCTCGAGATCCTCGAAAAGACCGGTGATAAGGAGAAAGAGATCCCGGATATACTGAGCAACATATCGATTCTATATAAAATGGCAGGAGATTTAGAAACCGCGCAGAAGTACCTCGATCAAAGTTTCAGCAAAAGAGGCAAAACGAAGGACAAAGGGCTGTTTGTGCAGCTCGCGAATAACGCAGAGATCTTTGGCGATCAGGAAAAGTATAAGGAAGCTGCCGCGGAAATGGAAAAGGCGATTGAAGCGTTCGAATCGCTCTTTGGACAAAAGAACCTTGAGTATGCTCAATTGGCTCGAAGAGCGGCGGTGTTCCATACGAGCGCTGAACAATATGAAGAAGCTTTCCTTTGGTACGAGCAGGTGATGCAAGTGTTAGGGAACATCCTGTCCAAGGGATCGAAAGAAGCGGTAAATGAGCTTGTGAGTACCGCGTTGGAAAGAGCAGCGACCTCCGATATGCTCGGAAGGACTAAACAAGCACTTGAGTCGTTGAAAGAAACGTTACATGTGGTCAGCGGAAAAAAAGATTTGGAGGTGGATGCAAAACTTATTGAGAAGATCCAGAAGGAAATAGAGAAGCTCACAAAAAAGATTGAAGAGGAAAAAGCGGAAAATGAATAAATTTGTCGTTATT
>ENA-UOUE01001376-UOUE01001376.1-compost-metagenome-genome-assembly--contig:-NODE-1376-length-15465-cov-21.114830_pt1 | contig 15465 bp, 18 predicted proteins | sample MGYA00238146_ERZ747223 | MGnify/ENA primary metagenome ERZ747223 (study PRJEB28781, sample SAMN06268865) | compost metagenome | isolation source: single cell | place: USA: California, Emeryville, Joint... | reverse complement strand
CAGACCTATCATCAATGAAAATATATAATTGTTGGTTGGAGTAAAACTTAGTGGGTACTAGTAAATATTTTCATTGGAAATTTCTTACTCTTTATTAGGAGGCACAGATAAAAGTGACCTTGCATAAAGTGTAATACACAGGCATCCCATTTTCAGTACGCCATTCATCCATTACAATGAGATCTAAGTGTGTATCCACTAAGGAATAATAACTCCGAAGTATAATAAATAATAAATCTAAATATCATTTTGCGTCTACGTCTGGATATTGTTATCAATTTCCGGCGACTCGGCATTGTTGCTTTGCTCAATCTCTAAACTTGACTAATCAAAGTAAGACGGTGAATAAGAGACGATCAGATTATATTCAATACGTTCGCTTGCAACTCTTGGGCTTGTTGTTGTGGCGACTCCTGATGCTCATCGAGACTCTCTTCTCCTTCCTCTTCCTCAATTCTGCCGCGAATTTCAGCTTCTGAGACTTCATCGGCTTCTGTTTGTACTCTTGATGGACTAAACACACATAAGCCGTCTGGACACACAGAGCGCGTTTACCTGAAGCAACTAGATGCTCCTTTCACGTGTTTTTTGACACTTAAATTGAGCACAGTCCTCCCAACTTGAATCGACATATTATTATATTCGTCTGCAATTGGCACAGTTTTGTTGATATTCACCAACGTGCCAAACTTCGAGTTATTATCTTCTATATAAAAATTCCCTTTTTCTAGCCTTATCACTGCATGGTATCTCGAAACGGAAATGTCTGAGATCCTTATATCACTATCATGGCCTCTTCCCTGTTATTATTAAGATTAGCGCTATTAGAAATAGTTTCCAAATCTTCATAAGTTACCAAGCCAATAGTAGTTTTTGTGTCCATATTTAGTACATAAATCCCTTTCGGTTGCTGGGAATCTTTATTTAGAACCTCTATCACGATGTAAGACGCAGCCTCTGGCTTCGGGATCTCAATCAGATCATATTTTTTATTATCAATCTCAAATCGCTCTAGGAAACAACAATAAAAGCCTGAACTCTCAGATTTCTTTTACGTGGATAACGCTGCTTACAAAGTTCACAATCAAACGGTTTCCATTGGTAAGCAATCGCGTTGCCAGATTGCTTCGAGTGCAAACGACTTTGCAGCCATCGCTGGAGGCACTTTAGGTGGACATATCTCATCGTACCCGAGCAATTACAAGGACTGATCAAAGCACCCAGCACTGGGTCGTTGCCCTCTGCAAGACAAATTTTGCATGCTATTGTGTTTATTTTCTGTCCAATGCTGTTAAGAGAGCTAGCCTGTGAATTTCGCCGTTCATCTGGATTTTGTAGAGGCAAATCATCGAATTTCTCCTTTGAATTAACCCATATTAACCCCGATGACGAAAACTCATTACTTTTGAAAGAACTCTTTTTTTATTTCTTGATTCTGGGTCTTCAGGAGTCTTCAACTCTTTTATCCGGAACTTTATTCTCCCAAGTTTGAGGAGTTCTCCCTCGGATAACTTATATCCCTTCAATAATGTGATCAAACCATGATATTCCTAGAAAAAAAGTACTTTTGCTTCATTGCTATTCGGTTTCGCTGATCTAACTACCATCCAGAGTCCTTCTTCGGCCAGAATCTTATGATCTCTCTTGATGATGTGCTCGACTGCCGTGGATATCCAAAATACTCCCTCTTTATAGTGCAAATTTATCAATTCCTCATCGTCAGCGTATTTGGTTTCTGCCTTTTTAATATTCCCTTTCTATAAATTCCCATTATCAGACTGAACGCGGTCGTCCTTGGTTTACATGAGGGACATCTTTTTTTAATTGTATTTCATCTCCACTTCGAATAATTCTGCCTAAAAGGTTGAATCCTTTAAAAAATGGATCTCATGTATATCACTACCACCAGCGGCCGTTGTTTTCAAGCTTTTACCAATGAGGCTTTTGCATTCGTAATCAAATAAACCATAGGAATCTTTTTCCCAAGTCAAACATTTAATAATCAGACTTGGCGGGTGTTAGAAGGAAGGAAAGGGACTGCTGATTACTGTGTTTTCTCTTTGATCTTAACGACAGCGTTTTTTTGATCGCTCTTGGAAATATTCTGGCAGTTTCCCATTTTCTGAAATGAAAGAGTTTATGTAGGAATATAAATATAGGATAAATCTCTTAAAGAATCCAGGAATTTGATTCTGTAGCGCTTTAATTTATGTATTAATTTATTTGAGAAGTTATCTTGACTCATTAAGTGCGAAATTTGAAAATCACCTTGGTTAATCTTTCTCAAAAATAATTGGTCCGCCGAAGGGTAAATTTCTTTTTTATTGGAGTACTCTAATGGGAGGTCTAAATGCAGCCATTCCTTTCGTGAAGTAATGCCTGAGTTTAATCTTCAAATGATGCAGTATTGTTTGATTCGAAAAATGCTCGTAGATTATGCCTTGAAGGTCCTGTTGTAAGCACAATCAGTTTTAATAGGCAGAGCTATTATGAGCGTGATCTATCTTAGGGCAGATATTGGCGATAAAACTGTGGTTGAGTCGGGGAACCTGTCTCAAATTGATGCCTTCTAATGATGTTGGATCGTAGTTGATTCAATACGTTGAGACTTGACAGGTCAATCTACCGAGTGTCAAGACGTATTTTATGAGCTAATAGAGTTTTAAAAAATTATTCTTTCCGATCGAATCAGGAATTTTATCAACACACTTTTGATTTTTAACTAAAATTCAAATTGCAAGATTTTGCTTCTCCTTAATGAAAAATGGATAGTTCCAATGAAGAATGAGTTTCCTCGCTTCTTCTAAAGAGTACGATCGTACACAGCACATAATCTAAATAGTTGAAGAAACACTATCTCATTCCTTTTTCTGATCTACTTATATAATTTAAGGTGTGCCTGAAGATAAATAAATCCAAACTCTTCTAGAGTCAATTGATTCTGAAATAGATTCGAACTCATAGAGCTTTTTCCTCTAAATCTACTAAAATTAACAGGAACTGTATGTGTTTGTTATCTTCCTTCGATTTGTTACTTTCTAAATTGAGAATTTTTCGAGCTGGCTGAATCCAATATGTAATTTGTAAATCATAATAGCTTCTGCATCTCAGTTACTCACAACAATACTAATCTTTTGGTATTTCAAACTTTCTCTTTAGTGACGTCATTTCCTCTTGAGAACGATCCTTACGTTCTATGAATATTCTGCTGAAGGGCTTGAATATCATCGTAACTATAAAATTTTCACATAAGAGAGCGAAACCAACAAACAGCTAATTACATGATCGTCGTAAGCTTGTTGTACGCATCGTAGATGATCTGCTTCATCAGATAAGCCGCCTCCAGATCATTGCGCTTCGGGAAGAATCTTTCTTTCAGGTTCTAGATCGCACCAATTAGTTCAGCTTCAATTCAGTAAACTTTGATTACCTGCATCGATTTCTCACGGAAACATTTCATTCCTGAGTAAGTCATTAACTTAATCAGATTCATAATATGCTCTTCATAGCGCCGGATCGCCAGGAACCCTTTAATCGTTTGATCGATAAAGAACTTGAACGGCTCTGAGTTATATGTATGTCCCATGATATGAATCATCTCCCTTTAAAACCCATTAGCCAAGAGCATCTAAGACACTATTCTTACATATTTAACTTGAAATTCGCGCTCTCAAACCTCATATTTCCACCCGGAGAAATATCGAAGATGAATCCAAAGTCAATATGCACCAAATGCCCAACGTTATCGATCAGCAAGTTACCATTATGTCTGTCCTTTGGCTGAATAATATAACTCACGATAGAGTAAGCCGCCATGCTCTTAATGAAATTTTCCCTTGCAATTTGGAATTCGGGTGAGTCTCTAATATTGCAGATGTTTAATCAAAAAGGCTTGTGGGATCTAAGCTTACTCTCTTCCGAACTTCGCCAGGAAGTACTCATAAAGACTGTATTCATTAATCTTGCCGATTTGATCTCTGGAGATGCTATTCGGGACGACTTCGATGATACCTCCTATATCTAGGTTCTATATACATTGGAATTAATGACTTGCCATAAGATAGATTTCCATTACCGGTCCTGTTCTATTTGAAATCGTAGTATATGGAACCAAATAGAGATCGAGTCCAACCGTCTGGAATATGTACTGGAAGAGCTTAATAACTTGCAGGGCGAGGGTGTCTTGCCGAATATCATCAAAGACCTTGAAGATGCAGGAAATGAGCTCATATTCTGTCTCTTTTTCTTTGTTTTCTTGATTATCAGAATTCCCCTCCTCAGTTTTTCTGATCAAGCTCATGTGCTTTCCAATGGTTCGCGCATTATTGCTGGCCTCAATTTTTTTGATGACCCCTGATTCTTCCATCGGTATATTGATGGCTAAGTTGTTACGACCCAGGCTGGCTCCTGGGTATAATTGCCCGGGATTTAAATTGATATTAGGCAAATAACTACCCAAAGTTTCTCTTTTTGCAATTATTGGCTTTGAATCTATCTCGAGGGAATTTTCAGCCGAACTTTGTAGTTTGAGAAGTTGGGCGTTCAAGATGCTGTCAGGACTATTTTCCTTTCTATGATTTAGCGAATATAAGCAACAAATTCCAAAAAACTGTAGTTATTTACTGCTCCTCTGATATAGTATGAAGACCATGCGCATGATTGTGAGATCCGTTCTCAGCGTTTCCAGGGAACATTTTGAACTGAATCGAGTCCTTTAAGTTATGAATCAAGCAGCCTCCAACCGCTTCATCATCAACGTACATTTCGTCCTCGTCTTCGGGAAGTATCTGGCGCTTTGAGTTGTTTTTCTGATGTTCTTTCTTTAATAGCTCCTCGTAGAATTTATCAGGGCCCTAGAAAAAGCAGTTTTCGTTACAAAAACTCAATTTATAAAAATACCTCGAATTTGCGGCAATAGAACGAAATCAAAATCGGACACTTCGCAGCGCTCTGCATCGGATTTCCGGAATCGAGTTTAATCTTCTCGAGCTTATAGCCTGGGTTGCAAGGGATGTATAGATATGGATTGGGCTGTATTTCCAGCACGAGCTCCTTGATTTTATCCTTCTTCTGTGGCTTGGGCCATTTGGGATTTAATTTGCCCGATATCGCTGTAATGCTCTCGAAAAATCCATCCACGTTCTCGAAGATGTACCTTTCGGTAGGATTAAGCGAGCCCAATGCCTTCTTTAGCAACTTCTGCGAGATCAGCGGTAAAACGGTGCTTGAATTAACGCTTTCCTTTTCGAATTTGCACTCGACTTTGCTTTTCCAAATGAGCTGGTGGCTGAACAAGAATGATTTTTTCGCATAACTCAGAAGGAATTTGCTGATCATATAAGCCGCCTTTGTATTCAAAGACTGGAATATCTGCGGGAGGTAGAACAGCAGCTGCTCAGCGTGCAATCGCTTCATTGTCTTTGCAAACATTATATGCAAGATCGTGTTTGTCTCGTATTCGTAAGCAACGTATTTATATAGCGTGGGAATCTGCGGCGCGTCCCATAAGAGCGTCTCTCTAAGTTTCGATGGGTCCTTTAAATTGTGCTCAATGTAATAATCCAGCATCAATGGCGCTTGGAAGTAGAATTCGTGGTAAAGATCAATGTACGACGTCAACAGCTTCGACTGCGTTGCAGATGGCAGAGCGTAATCCAACTTTCGCATGAGGTACATGACCAATTTATAAGAAATTGAGAGCCCTAGAATAAGATAGGTTTTGTATTCAGAATCACTAAACGTCCGCTTCTCGGCCGTGAAATCATATTTGAACGTCCCAAGGTCCTGACGGTAGAAAGATCGGATAGAGTCAAGCTCGTGTCCGACTAAAATCGTAAGTAATTTCTTGCAATTCGAGAAGTAGTTGTCCTCATGCGGGTCCTTTACTGCGATCAATTTGGCAAAGAGAGGGATGTCCTCGCTTCCGCAGAGTAGGACCGTTCTGCTGTGACCTGTCGGGTTTCCAATGATATAATTGTGAGCATCAGCCACCTCGTGGAAGAACTTCTGGTATTTGTTTGTAAAGGACATCTTATATGGCTGGGTTTTGCGATAGCCGAACTGCACTTTGGGAATTCGGTCTGACTTTTTGTCGTTGGATGAGTCAAATGAGGTTTCATTACGAAGCATTGAAATCGCCATCACCGCCAATTGCATTCTTCTTTCTACCCTCGCAAGCTCATTGGAGTATAGCAGTTCGTTCCCTACGTAGAACGTTTTGTCTTTGGCGAAGTAATGGAAGGTGAACTTGAGTGTCCGCTTGAAGAATTGCCTCGTAATATCAGCGTGTTCAATGTAATATGGCGAATTTTTCATCAAATACAGACAGTTAAGGTTGGAAATCAGCGTGAGATAGACTGTCTCAGGTTCAAATTTCTCCAGATTATCCGTATTGATCCTAAAGTTTTCAAAGAGGATGGAATAGATGTGAAAAATGTTGATTTTATGGGAAACCAGCAGCGGAAGCAACTGATGCAACATGATCATAAACGCTCTGTGTATCCAATTGAACATCTCACAGAAATACGTCATTGACAGCAGGTCAAGGAACTCGAGGCTTTTCGTTTGTTTATGACTGAACAACGAATGAGGATCCGAGAACCCGAAGCGGTTGCAAATCGTTTCATAGATCTGAGTGTAGTTTTCGGTTTCTTCCTTCAACTCTTTGTATTTGATATGAGCAAATACCTCAGACTCCAACTTAAACAGATTATTTGACGACGATTTTTTCAATGCGTAGTTATTAATGCGAGAATAGCGGTTGTAGCGGTGCACGATCTGCTTCAGGAACCGTCTGAGTACAAAGAGCATTTCCTCAGCATGATTTGAGGGAACAACCGCAAAGAGCGTCTTAACGAGGTGTTTTAAGAGAACAGCGACGACTCTTCTGTGAGGGAAGTAGCAAACGAGGTTGAGCGTTGATTCGAGGATCTCTGAAGCGTGCTCAGGGTGATTCTTGGCGACATTGAACAGTCCAGTGATGGTTTTTAGCACGTTATCGAGGTGGAAAGTGTATTTTTTCTGGGCGTATTCAACCAGTCTCGCCTGAGAAACTCTCGCTGTGTACATACTTTTCAATTCTTCTTCGAGAAGATGCTTGAGGTTAGAATTCTTCACCTATAAGAGAGGATTTAGCTTGACACAAGGATTTGGAAAGTTACAATATCGGTCCATCTGACCTTGTCCGTAGTGTCATTTAGGAGATTATTGTATATGAACAATCGGATGAGGAAATTTTGCAACTCGTCGAAGCTTTGCGAAAGAGTGGATTTCGAGGTCGTGCCGGCTACTATTAGCGGGTTAGGTCCATCATTAGATTAGAACAATATTACATTCCACAGAGTTTTTGTTGAAGTAGGCGCCTTCATGCTGAATGTACGCTGCGAAGGCGAGAAGCATGTTCTTTGTGTCCGGCATACTGCGCAATATTTCGTTATAAAATAGAATCAAAATATGCAATTTACTCAAGGGAGCTGTTTGGCATGGAAACGATAGGCTTCCACACATCAGGGATTGCCTCTGAGCGAAGAGAGAAGCAGGTTAGGTAAGAAAGAGATGAAAAATTTATTTTACTGCTATCGCAGCTTTCGACCATCTTTTCAAATTTCGCCTTGTCGTAGAGCCAAACTCCGGCGTAATGTGATTCGCCGTTATTGTCTTGAGAGGGCACTGGGAAGACTCTCAGGGTTGAAATAACGAAATTGAACGCATGACCGCCCCAAATGATGTTTTTCAGCGAATTGTCCTCGATGACGTTTGTGACCTTTGATTTCATGGATTGATTGTCGATGAGATGCCCTCTCAGACACATGTGGTACATGCAGGACATCAAAAAGAAGAATAAGGAAGCCAAGTCTTTCTATTGGAGATTTTCAGGAAAACACGAACAAATTTCAGATTTATACGCGGTTGGTGGGCAATGGTATCTCGTGCCTGTTCAAGGAAGAGACTTCTAGCACTGACGAAACTGATTCGTACTGCTGATTGCATTTGATATAGAGCTGGTGCATCACCTCGCAGGTGATCACGATGACTTCCTCCCGGAAGATCAGCGCAGAGAACTGTCGCACGTACTCCTTAAGGAAGATCTGCGAGAGCTTCATATATGGGATGTTTATGCTACAAGAGGATTGAATAAGCGTGGAGTAGTCCTTGATCACCAAACCCATGCGTGATCTCTCTGAAGGCATCTGCAACAGCGATCTAATCATGAAAAAGGTTATCAAAGGATCATGACCAGCGACTACTTGATATAGGTAGTGACCTTGCGATAGATGACCTCGGCCATCACGCATTGCAGGTGGATCTTCTCATTCAGATAGATGTCTTTGAGGTACACGAGGATCATATCGAGCACAGAAACGTCCTTGAAAATCTCATAGAAACCTTGGCTGTTCGTTCGTAACTCTTCCAGCTTTGCGTCGGTAACAAACTCGAGCACACGGCAGAAGACCATCTCTCCTAACGTCAATTGCTTTACCTTCCTAAATATTGGATTATGGAATCAAACGCATATTTTGGAGAAATTTACGGTCTGAGATTTGGCATTTCAGCGCGGAGGATATGCTTAAATGGTCTGAAGTACTTCTGGATGATTTTCGCATCATTTAGCAAACTATGCACGAGGAAGAAATTCGTATAGCTCTTCCCAGTGGATGCATGAACCAGATTGGGCGAAAGAAAGCCGATTTTCTTGCATTGGACAATAGCCTCTGGTTTGAGATCGTTGAGATGCAGGATGATATACACCCAAAGGTCCATCAATTTCTCAAGGACTTTCATCTCGTATTTAATAGGCATTGACTTAGAAGTGATATATTTTCGAAGGAGAATCGCCATTGGGGTCAGATTCGCGGAGAAGAGGTCTAAATACTTGTTCTTGAGGTCCTTTTGGATATTATCTCTGGCAATCTGAGTCATAACGACAGTAAGCTTATTAAATACGTGTTGGAATGAGCAAACTTACCGAACAGGAATAGGTCGAGAGTAAGATGAAGAAAATGCAGATCTTCTTCGGGTCAGAGATACGATTCGCCATTTTAAGGACATATTTTTGGATGTAAGCCCGTGCTGCAGCATTTTGCTGGGTTTCCTGCGATTCCATGTAAAAGCTGAGCAGTTCGTTCAGGGTTTTGTGGAAAATTTGATCGTCTTGAAGGTTAGTAGCAATGCAGAACAGAAGCTTAATCACCAACTAAACAAAATATAAGTCAAGATAACCTCTACGAACAAAGTTTACCTTTTCAGTTCTCTTTTCATTCACAGACACCTTCACTTCACGAAGCGACTCCAAACATGTATTGAACGAGTACTTCGAGGTTATCAGATTCAGAATGAGGTCACGAACCGCTGCATGCTTCTGCAATGCCTTTGAAATCTTGTAAATAAACTCAACGACAAGATGCTCATTCTTCATTATCTCAGATAAGACTTCTTCGTGACTCGCTTCTTGTTTCTTTTCTCTTGTTGGAGAACTGCTATTAAGCAGCGAGATGGCCAGTGGTTGGCTCGATGGACCTGCTTTGACCATGTGTTCAGATATATGGGTCAAAAAGTTTGAGGTCAAACTATCGAAAAATTCAGCCTTAGCCACGCGATTAAGGTCTCTATCAAGAATCTCAATAATTATCGCTTGTAAAGCGTTTGAAAGCGCCAGACATGAGAGGAATATCTTCTGCTTATCATCGGTTTGCTTCATTTTTGGGTCGACTTGGTTGTTGGCCACTTCCTGCATTCTGTTACCGATCATCGCTTGCATATTGTAGGCAGCCGCTTTCATTTTAATCATGTAGATAACGAGATACTGCATGATTTTGATTTGTTCCCTTTGGTCCTTGATATGCAAGAGAGTTTCTTTAATAGTCTTTGCGATTGGGTCCATATGCTCTGGAGCAAAGCTCTCGATTTTTTGCTGGATTTCTTTGAGAATCGTCAGCAGCACTTTTCGGTAGCCGTAAACCTTTGGGATGGTTGCATTCATATCATGCATTGCTTTGATTGGAGCAAGACCGATTTCAAGTGCTAATTTGAAGGCGTTGAAGAATTTGTGGCTGATGTCCGAATTTTTCAAATATTTTCGAAGGACAAGCGATGCGTAATTTGATAGGAAATTCAGTTTTTGAGGCGCAGAATGGAGGATTGTGGGGAAAAACTGAAGGAAAATACCCACACGATAAAAACTGTCTTGCAGCTGGGTATCTGTGCTTGAAATCTAGATCAAGGTGTTAAAATGATGGGAAAAAAAATGAATGTTTACGCTTTCGAGAGATTCTAATTCTGTAATCAATTTCTTAACCAACAACGGTTTTGTAAGAGCTTGCGCGAGCTTTGAGCCAGCTGGTAGAGTCAGAAATGACCTAACCCAAAAGATTTCGTTCTTTTCAAGAGTTAGCTCCATGAGCTTCTTGTTGTCGGAGAACCCATCCAAAAATTTCAGCAAAACCGGTGAAAATTTCTCTAAGGCAAGCGCTCTAATAAAACACATTCATTAGGATTCAATAGGAGTTTGTGAGGATTCACTTGACGCGTTCTCTGATAGAATTATGGCCAGAGTCATCATGGATGCTGAGACAATGGTTGAGGAACTTATTGATCGAGTGGAATATTTTGAACTCAAGCACATCGCTTTGCTGGTAGTGTTTTGAAAGGTGAGGCTGGCTGCTGATTTTCAAAGCAAACATGTTTGAGGCGAATTCAAGGAGATAATCTGAAAGTCTAAGAGATTTAGTCATTATCACTGGTTAAGGCTAGAGTTTTACCTTTTGCTGCTGACATTAATGGCCATCGCGATCTTAATAATACTCCGAAGAGCCAGCTCAGAAGATTTGTTGACGAGAATAAGGCCTTTTTCTATTTTGGGAGCATGCGCGAGGACAATGCCGGCTTGATGCTCATTGAACTAGTGAAAAAGGAAAATTAGCAACGAAATTGGAAAGATGGCGACTGATGCGGGGTTTTTGAGCAGGTTATCTAGGATTTTGAGGGTAATCTGTCTATGGGCGATCATTTTGAGTCTAATGATGCGCTTCGATAATAAAAGCGATATGTTTATATAAATTTAACTGAAGGGCCCTCTGTTGGGAATTGTTGCGTTTTTAGCTGCAGCTCAAATATTTAAAAAAACAAAAAAATCAATGGCTATCTCTGTTCTCTACGAGTAATTTGGTATCTATTTGCAAGGAAGGGATCTCTGGACGGAGATAGGCACTTATTACTGAGAGAGTCAGTTGAAATCTGTAGGATTGATTGATAGTATTAAACAGAGGTCATTAATATGCATATACATAAATAATAGATCACTGATATTTAGTTCAGGCAATCAAAAAAGATTCTCAAAATTAATTTTTTTTTTTTCTTCCCGCTCATATGAGCTTAAAGACTTTCATTTAAGTCTATTTTCAAAATTTACTATCAATAATAAACGGCGCCTCGGACTTTCGCGCTGATTTCTTCCTCTTCTTTCAAATGTGTTCTGTTGTAATTTCATAAGAGACGAACGAATTTAAAGGAAATTTACATGAATTTTGACACTTTCTTATCGAGAAGAGCATAGAGGTTCATTTTTTGCTTAATGATTTTATTCAGCTGGTGCGCGTAGTTATCAACATCAAACTCTTCGCCCTCTTCCAGCCCTTGGACTTTCGAAATTAGCTCACTTTCCTGAGTCAGCAATTTCGCGTCCTCCTATTGTAAAGTAAAAGTGATTTATTTGTGAGCTTTTTATGAGTTCAGCGCTTACTTTGATAGCTTGCATATGAGTCGCGAAGATTTCCTCTTGCTCTTCAACGATAGTAGATATCTTCTCTTGGAAATCAAAAAACTCATTGGTCACAGGCTTCTGGTCAAGATTCATTGCCCGTTTCATATATTGAAGGTCTTGGTTTGCTTGACTTCTTTTTTCTAATGTTTTGATATTGTTAATGTGGATCATTTCTCTCGAATTACCAGGCGATGCGTCCAATTCGCCGTCTGAGAAATCGTTGAACAGACCTGGACTGTCGGAGTTCATGTGGAACCCATTGCTTTCTTGAGGCTTATTCATGTTCTTATTCCTGAAGACGAATATGCTGGGTCATTATTAAGTTAAGGATATAAAGTAGTACCATCTCGTTTGGGTACCATTTTTATTTTGATCTTTGCTGTTAAAGACGTTTTCATTGCGAGGTCTGAAAACCTTATCGGTCTCTCGGTTGTTGTTTGAGAGTTCCCATGGATTATTGTGGAGTTGCTTGTTTTCCTGGCTGGATAACACGGATTTTTTCTCAGAAGGTGGCCTGGCTAGATATTTCTCTGGTTGATAGCCTCCCATTAGTTCTTCTGGTACGCCGTACTTAGCGACTTGCTTTTGGCCTTCTGCTCTGTCTTTGAGTCTATCAGCGTATCGTAGAGTATTCAAGGAGTGGTCAGCTGAGCTGTGTCCTGGAGAAACGTGAGCGATCATCACGATTCGGGTTCTGTCATTCTTGCTAATGATAAAATCAGAGTCAAGCGAATTCGCTATCAAATTATTTTTACCTTGTAAATGAATCTCTGAGCACAAGGGTCAGTTTTGAGGCTCTGAAAGGCACGTGGTTGTCTATCATGAGAGAGAGAGGATTGATTAGCAATCGTTTCTCATCAATAGTATTTACTTCCACCGCTCTTGTTATTGTCCATGGCTCTGATACACTCTTTTAATGCCAAAAGACTATGGTACATTGTCATATTTTCTATCACCATCAGCCGAAAAGTACCTTTTATTGATTTCCGCGCCTTCAATTCTTCTTTGTCTGTTATTGGACTGCGTGTCTTGAGCACGTTCGCTACCCTATCCGAAATAAACCTGATTAAACATCCTTCCACAACTCAAAATTTCTACAGCTAAATCGACCAATAAAAGTTTTCCGTGAGCTTTCTGCTGGGAGTCTCTCAACACAATCTAAACCCAAAGAATTTAGAATTATCCAAACCCTGAGAAATATATACCTGACAAATCGCATGCGAGCGAGATGAAGTGTCGTTTGCAACAGTCTGATGTGTGGTTCTAATACTATTCGCGTAGTCAATATAATTCATCATTTCTTGCACAGAATCCACTGTCTTCTCTACCAAATCAGGTATTTGTACCTATATCATAACCATCAAGACCTTGTCCCTAGCAAACAAAGATTACATTTTGATTTTTGTCCTCCAGAATTGTGAGGCGATTCTTATTATTCAAGAGATCAAGGCATCTAAATGACAAAAAACATCAGAATCACACGGAAACGCTGAAATTTACCTTCCTCCATAAATTTCAAAGAAACTGACGTAGAACCTGAGCCCTTGTTGAGCGTACCGCGTCTTCGACAGCTTAAACAAATCTTGAATAACACTCGCTTGAACACCTTTCATTGTGTAAGTTTTCCCGCTACCAGTCTGCCCATACGCAAAGCAAGTCACGATGCCTTGTTGCATGATAAAATCAACAAGAGGTTGCACCGTGGACTTGTACAGCTCTTCAGTGGTTTCGTTTTCGTTGAACGTATGATCAAAGGTAAACTCTTGCGTGTCAATGTATTTCGTGATGCCATCCACTTTGTACTTGCAATCAAAAACAGCTATTTGCGGGTTAGCTGAGCTGATCGCGTCGATTTCGCCCGCGGCTTCCTCTTTTTTAAAAATCGGACGCTTCCTCACGCAGACGCAGAGTCGCATCTTTGATTGGTTTGAGTGTGGCTGGAACACATGCTGCTTATAGCGGTTCTCGGCTATCATCATTTGGAACTCAACGTCTCCAGTTCTCCCATTAGCCTCGTTCTCAGCTTCCTTCTCCGCGCGAAGACGCTTGATGTCCTCCATTTTGCTTCGTCTTTCTTCTCTCTTTTGCTTCAGTTTCTCGATTTCATCAACGACACTGCTCTTTGGCGCAGGTCTTTTCGCGCCGCCGGTTGATTGAGTTGTTGAGGCTTGGTGATTGAACGTTGGAGCCTGGTTATGGAAAATAGGGGCGTGATTATTGAAAGTAGAGGTCTGGTTATTGAATGTCATGGCTTTATTATATCCAGGTTATTAGATAAACACTGGAGGAAGTGGCAATTACTTGAAGATGTTGGCTGGGATTTTAGTGGCGAGGATTGCTGGTATGGGGACGACTCTTGCTGATAAGGGAGATACTGCTGCTGTTGCTGTTGATATTGGTGATAGAGCTGATAAGGTTGGTTGTCTTGCTGATGGTTCGGGAGGTAGCCCTGTGGGTTGTATTGTCGTTGTTGTTGAGACGAGGCTGGTCGATAGTTGTGAGGTGAGCTGTCTTCTTCGTCACTGTTATTATTATCGACGTGTTGTTGTTGGACGAGTTTGTCGACACCTACATACATGTAAAGGGTCAGCTGTATAAGCATCGTGACAAGCAGACACAAGATGTGAAATTAAGACGTTAAATACCATAATGCTTCTTGAGTCTCTCGAGACGCTCCTGCTTGGTACCGAAGGTAGGCAGGCCTTTATGCTTCAGGTCTAGAGTGACTTCTTCGTCGGTGAGGCGGTTAAGTTGTTCGCCTTTTCGCAGAATTTGGGTTTCTCTTTTCTCGCGAAGTCTCTCTGAGGAAGAAAAGAAGGTGTGAAGAGATGAAGGAAGATCTGTTAGTCACCTCTATTTTTTTCTGCTTGGGTCATTGGAGTTGCTTTCATTTTGATTAGATGGTGATGTGAGGGAAATGTTGGAGTTATAAGAGAGTGGAATATTTATTTAATTATGTTCGATAACTGATTTATTTTCAAAATTTTGAATTTAAGTTAATCGAATATTTTTTAACTAACTTGAGAATTTGTGAGTCGACTTATCGAAATATTAAATGATGGTTAGTGTTTTTAGTAAAAAGGCATTTTTCTTTTTCCGTATCTTAAAAATTCTAACGAACAGACTCATTTTTGCAGAATAATTATTTCTCATTTTGTTTCACCCTTCTTTTTTTTTTTATTGCTTAGAATATGAGCTTTAGATGGGATTTTTTTCTGATATCTTGAGTCAAATGTCAGTAAGAAAGCAGATGATATGAATAGAATTCAACTCCAGACGCTCTCTTAATGAGCAATCCTCTAACCACTCATTACTACTTCTTTGAAAAAATATTAATAGAGCACGCTACTCATTTCATTAAATTATAATGCAAAAACTTAATCTTCTTTTATGTTTGAGATCCTTACGTTTCCTGGAAAAGGACTTCGGCATTTTATTAAGATAGATATCTAACGACAACAAAAATAATTCTCTGAGACTCAGTTAAATAAGCCATTTTTAAGACACCGAGATGATGGTGAACTTTCATTACCCGAGGCCAAAACGTAGAAGTGGAATTAGAGAGAAAGATTTCTTTGTGGTTGATGACTCAGCCGCACTTTCTCTCAGGAAAAGCTTATATTAGACATAAAATATTTTCAGATCATTTCAGACTCGCAAATGGAACCTGTGATTTAATTAATAAGAGGTGTTTTGTACTAGATTAA
>ENA-UOUE01001373-UOUE01001373.1-compost-metagenome-genome-assembly--contig:-NODE-1373-length-15488-cov-9.777561_pt1 | contig 15488 bp, 12 predicted proteins | sample MGYA00238146_ERZ747223 | MGnify/ENA primary metagenome ERZ747223 (study PRJEB28781, sample SAMN06268865) | compost metagenome | isolation source: single cell | place: USA: California, Emeryville, Joint... | reverse complement strand
ATTCGTTTTTTGGAAGTCAAGGATATTTTCCATCAGCGACTTCATGCTCTGCAGCGCCTCCTTCACTTGTGTCAGTCGATTATTGCTCTCTGCTTTCCTCTGATTCATGCTCCTAAACACCCTCAAAGAACCCGAGCTGTGCACGAGAATCGAATTTTGGGCCGCTTCGAATTTAAAATGATAAAGGCTGAATTCCGCAATCACCGAGTAAGAATGTTAGTCTGCTGTAATGCACAATAAGACATACTTTGCTTTCATTGTTTGAATATCCGCGCCTAAATTATCCTCAAGCAGTTCTTGATCAATCATACGCACGTTTTCTCTTTCAGGCAGGATATTCCTTTTCGTGATGATTGTCGTATTATTAGATGGAACCGACACAGCTGTGTTTCGTAGAATCGCCGATGTGTCGATTTCTTCGGCTGGTTCGACTTCATTGCGAGTGAGGAGCATGCTTCCCTTTCTCGCGGAATGTAATGCACGATTCCACAAGGCTTTTTCTTCTTCAGTCTCGAATTTCAACTGGACAGCTTCCTTTTCTTTGGTTACTCTACAAAATCACAGCTTTTTCAGCCTGTTGAGGAAAATAGCTTACGGGTCTGTTGTTTCGATTAGAAGTTCTAGTGGATCTGCGCCGTCGACTCTCGCTTTAATCGAAGCACCCTTGAGATTCAACGCCATTCTTGGTATTTGGTCTCCTAGAAGGAAGATAAGTGAGAATTTCGCTTCGAAGGCCTAAATCTAATTGTCCTTACCCTTATGTTTGTAATAACAAAAGATGTTATTGGTGATCTCCGCGTATCTCTTAGCCCAAAAAGCCTTTCGTCTCAATTTAACCCATCCTTCGATGGTGGGGGTTTTGCCTGCGTTGCCTGCGATTTGCATTTGGATTTTTTTGTTTTCGCTTAAATGCGTAAAATTTGCTTCTGCAATGGATCCTGAATGAAATAAAAATTATCGCTAACACTCATATCAAAAATTTGGAGAATTGTTTGGAATAAATATATCCCAAGCAGCAACACTGACTCTTACGTTGTCCAGAGGCACTCATGTTGAAAGCAAACAGAACAGACAGGAAAAAAGTCTCAACTCCTGTGATAATCGGTGGGATATCTGCTATTGCGCTGACGCTGGGACTACTTTATTGGTTACAAAAAAAGCGATCACAAGAAACAGAACCACCAAAATCAAAGGAAAAGAAAGTTGAAAAACCCGTGGAAAAAAAGGAAGAGGAGGATGATACAAGCAGGATAATCGAGGAAGAAGAGGTCAAAGTCGTGGTGGTGAAAAACGAGGATAAGAAAGAGCAGCCTAAGCCAAGAGTGTCATATCAGCCGCCACCAGAGCTTGATGATACTGAGCTAGTATCAAAAAGAAAACCTGATAAAATCGAATCGCTGCGCGAAAGCCAGTTTGGAAGAGATTCTCTGCTGAAAGAACTGGGCTCCAAAGCAAAGAGTCATCGGAAAACCGCAAGTGAGCATAATTATCAGCTACAATTGGATGAGGAGTCAACTGAGGTTACTACGCAGATAATGATAAGTCCATCAAGGCCTTCTGAAAGGAATGTAATGAGATCGCCGCAGAGAGGAATGACGATGATTACAACCAAAAAATTATTTGAGGAGGAGGACGAGTATGAACCCTACAGCGACCCTGAGGTATGATTGATTATTTTTTGCGATTGTTCAGCTATTTAAATCAAACAGTACGGACAGAAGCATGCATTAACTTACGAATATTGTGCTAAAAGAGCGGAAATCGTGAATGCCGTTTCTTATGAAATTGCCCTGAATCTTTCAGCAGGTATGCGCTATTTGCTGAGAATTGTAGTTTAATTTGAGCAGGCAATAGCTATGAAGGATATGTTAAAGCTACTTTTAACCTAAACAGCATCCCAGATGACTTAGCTATTGACGCACATGGTAAAATAAAGGTTTTTGGGAAGGTTTTTAATTGATTTCGTAGTAAATACGATCAATAAGATAATAATCAATAATTGCAGTCAAGACCCTGCAGAGCTATATGCTAGCCATGCAGTGCGGCTTCCACAGGAGCTGCTACAAAATAAAATGAACGTTGTGCAGATTTATTTCAGAAATGACTATTCAAAAGATGGAAGTGGCTTAAATAGCGTATTGGACCCTAATCACGTAATAAAACTATTTGAGAATGAATTGTGATTATTTGATTCCCATAGCTGCAATATCTCTGGACGCAGAATGCTCCAGCAGACACTCATAGTATTTTTCCTTGTTTCGATCAGCCCGGTATAAGAGCCACCTTCAAGCTGTTCGCCTTGGTGCCTCAGCAATGGAATTTAATTTCAAATGGTATATATATATCGTGCTGGAACATATTAAATTGTCTATCATTTGCCACTGTAGAGCAAGCCTCGAGTGTCTATAGAGCCAGTACGAATATCTATTCAAGGTTTGGATTCAATGAAGATTTCAGCAGTTTCAAAATGACCTGGGAGTTTAACGAGACACCTCCACTTTCGCCTTACCTATTCACAATCTGTGCCGGCCCTTTTGAAGAGATTCCATGTGTTAACTCATACAAGCAACTTAAAATGTCTATTTTTTGCAGAAAAGGAGTCAAAAACCTCGCAAAAGAGACAGCAGAAGTAACACCCAAAACCGATTGACCCCCTTGTCAAATTAGCATTTGTTTAATGTAACTAACGCAGCGATCCAGTACTTTGAGGAGATATTTGGTTGTTCATACCCATTTTCTAAGTACGACATGGTTTTATGTCCTGAATTTTTCTGGGGCTCAATGGAAAACCCTGGTGCAGTTATCTTCTCTGAGCCTGCCTATCTATTTTCTGATCCATCCGATGAAGAAAAACTTACTCTGGCCTACGCTGCGTTGAACGAGTTGGCTCATATGTGGTTTGGGAACTTGATCTCAATGGAATGGTGGGACGGTCACTGGCTTGTTGAGAGTTTCGCAGCATTTATGGCGTATCACACCCTCGAAACTTTTCCTCCGCTGAGAGAGAATTATCCAGGGGCCTGGATACGCCTCTTGTTCCAAAAGGACGATGCGTACGACAGAGATCAGCTCCCTACTGCTCATCCATTAGCGATTCATATCGCAAATACAAGCGAAGCGGAGGTCATTTTTGATGAGATACTCCATGCGAAAGGTGCTGCTTGTTTCAGGCAGCTTGTGCAGATTATCGGCTTTGATAATTTTTGCAAGGCGCTCAATATCTTCTGTGCGAAGTATGCTTGGAAGACGGTGGGAACCGACGAGTTCTTTAATGAAATCAATGCGGTGTGTTTGGAAAATAAACGGAAAATTGACCTTGAGCAACGGAAAATTGACCTTGAGCAGTGGAAAAGAGACTGGATATATACTCCTGGACTGAATGTTTTGGAAGTTCAATGGGAAGTGAGCAAGACTGGCAACTTAGAGGGGTTAATTATCCGTCAAGAGGCATGTAATGAGGAATTTCCAATATTGCGCAAGCATTATATTCGATTGGGACTCTTCGACTACGATGGAAAATCGGAGTTTATTGACGTGAAGGTGGAAAATACGCTAACTACGACCGTGAAAATCCAAAAGAAGGCGCCTGCGGCGATCATTGTTAACTATGACGATATCGGCTATGTAAAAATCAGAATTGATGAGAAATCGTTGAATGCGATGAGCCATTTTTTCAATGTAATGAACATTTTTTTGGTGTAGGACCTCGCTGACTGATTATTAATTCAGAAATTAGAGAATAACGTCGCAAGAGCATTGTTCTGGAACGCGCAATTAGGCATGGTACACGATAGAAGACTAAGCTGCCTCTCTTTCATCGAATTGCTCATTAAATCAGTAAATTTCCAGTCTCATAGCGGCTACTAATCCCTCTCTTAGATTGACAAAGAGAGACAACCAATGATTCTATACGATTTATTAGTGTCTGCAGACCATTTACTGGTGGCCTACTTGCCCTCTGAGCTAAGGAACCGGAAAGTAAGAAGCCCTTTCTCGAAATAGCACCGTTATAACTAATCACCTGCTTAGTCTTCAGAAGTCTTTCAAAAGCTCTACCAAATCGTGCAAATCGAGTCCTGGGAACTGAACCCAAAGGATCATGAGGTCTATCTCGAAATGTTGGTCGTCTTCGCAAGAGAGCCCTCTGACTTTGCAATCCTCATCAAATGGCTCAGAAACGAGAACGCTGATCTCGGCTTCCGAAGGCCAAAACCTTACGAAATTTGGCAGATTCTAATCAAAGCCATTGCTAAGAAAGTAGTGAAGGAAGACCAGCTCCACTCATTATTAAAATTCACCCACGATTTATCTGAGAGCGATTCTATGTGCAAAAGCACCTTGGATACAGTCCTTCTCGCCTCTTCTTTCGAACGAAGGCAGGAGCTCTGGCGCCAATTCATCAAAAATCCTCAAGCGTATACAATTCCTGAATGGGACTGCATATTCAAAGGGTTCAACCACGAATTCCTTGCAGCTCAATACGAGTCGTTTATTGAACCTTTCTTTAATTCCCTTGTGAAGCTCTATTCACAAACCAACTGGGAGTACTTCCGAAAATTCTACACTGAACTTTTCCCTCGATACTCTGAAGATTTTGACTTTATCCTTAGCAAAATCGAGGACATCCTCACAGAACTCAACAGAAATGACCCTGTCGAGGAAGGGACTGACAGACTGGTCGCTTTGTTAGCGGAATCGATGGAAGAGATAAAAAAACGCCGATATTGCCATTCGTTGAATATAGCCTCTACTGAAAGTTCCCAAAAGGACGCTTTCGGGCTGCTGCTTGCAGAACAGAGAAGTCCTAGGAGTGATGTCGAGCAGCATGTAGAGAACAGAGCTTCTATGCAAAATATGCTTGAGAATCTCAAGAGCGAAGAAGAAGATAATGGATTAGAACCGATACCAGAGGCAGAGCAAGAGGAAGAAAGTAAATTAGTGATTAATAAATTGTGGAAAAAGAACGAGAGTGATAAATTCGAGCTCTCGGACTCGGTTTTCAAGGAGTGGGTGCCCAGCACGACAAAACTATTTCAAAAGATGTTCGCATCAGATGTTGCGAGATTCAGTGTCTTGCCTAAGCAATTTGAAACGAAACAGACAGAAGTAAAACATCTTTTTGCCATTGGCTTAATAATCCTTTTAAACCAGTATAAAGAGATTCTTGAGAAAATCGAAGAGAAATATTATTACAAACTTGTATACGTATTTCTGCATTTGCAAGGCGACTCGAACAAATATCCACAGATCGGATGGCAAGAAATCAGTTCCGCACTTAAAACCGTAAGATTTTATTTTGAAATTGTTGTATGAACTCTCAATAGGCAAAGATTTTCAACAGAAGCTTGGGAATTCAGGACTGTGAGAAAATGGTGCTTGAGCAATTGAAAAACTCTGTAAAAAACGCAAAGACTGGGTTTAAAGAAAAATCGCTGCTGAGATTTGAGTTTGTGGAGCTGATAATCAGGATGGCGCTAAAAAAATACCCGACTGAGGGCCAAGGAAAAGATAAGATTGAAAAATTCATGGAAAATGACATCCTTCCGATATTCCAATCCGCTGAGTATGTTTACGAGGGATACCGCTATGAGAAAATTCATACAGTCACAATGAACAATCTGCTGCAGCATTGGATCGAGCAAATCAAAAGACAGTTTTCGGAGCTGAAGCCAAGTGAGACGGGATATGTAACACTGAAATCTGTATCGGGTTTCCTGAAATCGAAGAAAGTCCATTTGATTGATGCGGATGTGCTTAAATGCTTCGCGCTTTCAAAGATGCTTATCATCGATGAGCTTTCAGATGAAAATTATAGTAAATTTTGCATTGTATGCTTTGTTTTAACCTTTTGCAAATTCTTATTCAGGCGTCTATTTTAATATGTGCTACACGGAGTTTTTGGAATTCCTTATCCGGATTGCAGGTATCGTGGACGACACTCCTGACCGTTTGCTCACAGATAAGGTGCAGCGCATCTTCCCAACTCTGTTCTGAGAGATGAGCGATTGTAAAGAGGAAATTTTTTGATCGAAAGCAGCAAGAGTTTGTTTAATTCATGACTATAACTATATCTTGCACAGCATTCATCATTCATTTATCTATAACTTTTTAAAGTACTGGTATGATAGGGACACTTTCAAAATATAGTATGCTTATTTTTTTACATAAAGACAGACCCAACTCATCCAAGTTAAATTTATCAATACGGATCGGTAGAGGAAGGAAAGTATTAGCAGTTATTTTAATGCAATGTGATAAGTACATGAAATTTCCCCAAGACCAAACACATGAATTTATATCTGCTTAATATCGTAAAAAAATTAATAATAAACAATAAAAGCTTGAATGATGTGCTCAATTAGGATTATTCTGGGGTTATCTTTTGGTGCGAGTCGATCTCTCCAAAACCACGGTTTGTTGAATTATGAGTACATTTATTAATGAATTGCGTGCACTAATTTATGAGGAAGGCCAATTTTGATAGCAGCCGATGTAAGAAGAAATAGCTCCCAGCGCACCCTGGTACCCTTCGCTAATGAACCCGGGCCTCAGGAATCCAAGACAAACCTTGTGATAACCGAAATTAATCAGCATTTCAACTGGTTCTGAGAACTTACAGGTAAATCGATGAGATTTCTGAGAATATCGATAAGGCAGGCATCTATCTGCTTCGTGTATTCAGAATTTGCTTCAAATGCTTCTCTTTCATGCGAGGTGCCAAGCTTTTGACTCTATTAATACACCATATCATTCAGAATATACCCTCGGTAAGGTTTTTTACTTTTAGTAACAGCGCTTTCTGCATGACATGTATATTCACGCAATTGTGAATCAGACCGAAGATACATTCCAAGAGCCACATAAACTCGCACAGAAAATCAACTCTTGAATACCACGGCGCTTTCTTTATCACTCCAACCTATTCAATTCGCACACAACTCATTATCCAAACCCCTCCGCTTCACAAAATAACTTACCTTCACGAACCAAATTATATGATCAAGCAAGAAGTACAGCGTCGAAGAAATAAGTTCCAATGTCTTGAAAAATACATAAGCAGCCGACTTTTCCTTACGAGGTTCCACATAGACTGTTTTCTTACTATACGCGTTTAGTAACTTGATTATATTGGAGACACATCCAATCGGGCGGCCAAATCTCAGTATCTAAATTCGCAAGAAAATGATATTCAGCTCACATATGATCTATTCTGACACTGGTGCCTTACCTTTCTCGTAAGCGACATATTCACACTAAGCGCACCGAATCTTTCCGAAATGCCTTTTAATTTTTCCTCTTTTCGTTTCTCAGCGAGGAAAAGGAACGCTGCCTTCAAAAATTTCGTAGAATATTGGATAATTCTGCATGTCTAGTTCCGAATTTTACGCTAAACCAGCGGATGAATGTTTACTTTGTCTCGACCAGGCGTAGTAGCAAGAAATTTAATGACTAGCTCGATCGTCTTGAAAGGGTTGCTCATCGATACAGTTCGCAATTTTTTCAAAATTCAGATTTCAACCTCATAAAATTTAACAACATACGCTGTATTTTGAAAAAATCTAAGGACGCAATTGACGCTATAAATCTCAATTAAAGATCCTTCCAAACGATTTTTCTCGTGGGAATGATCAAACAGCTTATTTTAACGCTCTTTGCAAATATATGGACACATCCTCTCTCCATTATCAGGTTTTTAAAGGACAAAATGGATAGAAATAAAGAGTTTTGTTATATTAATTCGAAACAATCCAGCAAAAATGGATTCCTAAATCACAGGCTTAATGATATGCTTTAATTGACTAAATCCATATTAATAAAAAAAAAAATCAAGACTCACTCTAACAAAAATGGAAACTGAGGGATGGGATCCACTTCAACCTTCTAAGTTCTCGGAAGACCTTGACGACATATATGGAGACATTATCGCAACTCTTGAGCCAACCGCAGGCCATTCAAAACCTCTCTTAAGTCTACATAACGGTGACCCAAGTTTATCTGGAGAATTCCCGATTCATGAAAACATGAAAGCTGCCGTGCAAAAAGTCCTTAAAATGCCCAGAAATGCAGGATACACTCCTTCTACTGGCACAAAGGACTCTAGAGACGCTCTGGCTCGACACTACTCGACGCCTGAGCTCACTGTAAGCGGCGAAGATATCATCCTGACCCATGGAACTTCAGGAGCACTTAATATCATCCTAAAAGCCTTCTGTAACCCTGGGGATAATTTCCTTATGCCTGGACCTTCCTACCCTTATGCAGCTTCGATCTCCAAAGCATTGAAAATCAACCAGAGAGTTTACAAATTGAACCCTGACGCTGATTGGGAAGCTGACCTCAGCCACATGGAGAGCCTCATCAATGATAGCACCAGATTCATTTTGGTTAACAACCCTGCAAGCGCAACCGGTGGAGTCTATTCCCGCAAACACTTGGAAGACATTCTCGCTGTCGCTGACAAGCATAAAATCCCTCTCGTCGTCGATGAGACTTACAGTGGGTTCTGCTTTGGCGCCTCTGAGTTCGTCTCTTTAACCTCTCTCGCAAAGGACATCCCAGTCATCCTTGTCGGAAGCTTAGCGAACTATATGGCCCCAGGATGGAGATTAGGCTGGATGATATTCTTTGACAAAAACCAGATCTTGAGCGATATTAAAGCTGGCTGCCAGACGCTTACTCAAATTGTGCTTCACCCGCCTTCTTTCCTTCAGACAGCGCTTCCAGAAATACTAACATCTGTCCCTGCGGAGTATTATAGAGAGGTGGTTGCTCCGAAACTAAGAGCTAATCAAGAAATACTTGAAGCTCTTTTCAAGAAGGAGCTTGAGAGCTTCTTTAATTATGTCCCAGCGAAAGGCGGAATCTCTACGATTGTGTTGTTGAAAAAAGAGTCGTTCAAAGATATCAAAGACGAAACTGAGTTCTGCCAAAAGTTGCTGGAAGAAGAGAACGTGATGCTTGCTCCGTCGACTGCGCTTTTGTATGAAGGAGGGTTCAGAATCTCGCTGACCGATAAGAAGAAGAGCTACGAAGAGTTTGCTGAGAGACTGAGAGAATTTTGCAATCGCCATGCGGCGTAATGATAATGATGATATATCTATCCAAGGCTAGTTAAATAAAGCTGAAAATAATGTGTATAATTCGATTTAATGCTCTGGTAAAGTCAATTTGTGTGGAAATTCGTATATTGGTCGTAGTGCTGTACAGAGCCAAGTGAAAAAAAAGAGAAAATCTTAATTATTTAATACATATCAAAGAGCTGATTCTATTCAATAGACATTAGAATGAAGGTAGTCGGATTTCACGAAAAGATTTGAGGATATGCGTCTTTGTGGAGTCTATTTGCTGATAAGTATCAAATAACCAATACTTTGCATAAATAAAATTTAGTTTAAAATGTATGGAAAAGAACTCCAAACACTTGCAAACTCGAGCAAAGGCTTCGCGAAGAAAGACCGCGATATCATCAGACGCTTCTTTCGTTCTCAGAGCCAGGCGGAAGACCAACTTCTCCTTACGAGGCAGTTCAGAGTTAACTCAACTCAAACTAAAATCTCAACTGCAGCGAATCTCCCTCAAACGAGTTTACTCGCGGCTTCGTCTCTCGCTGAAGCGCAACGAAAGACCTCTCCAGATCTCTTTTCAGCCAAACACTCTCGAGGAAAAACCTCTGATTTTACCCCATCAATTGCAGGCATGGATTTCAATCGCACGATGCCACAGATGAGAAAGTCAGTCGACATCGGTGATGAGCGCCAAGTGCCGCCGCGTCCAATACAGACATCTTCGCAAATGCGAAGGCAAATGTCTCATGGTATGCTGGAACACAGACTTGCGTCAGCAGACTCGACTCCTTCTAGAGCAATGCAAGCCGGCCTGAAAAGAGCCGGGTTTCAAGCGTCATACAGGCTCGAGTCTCGGCCAACCTCGCAGCAGAAGATGCCTCTAGAAGCCGGTTTCGTGAGTAAAAAATCCTCATTTATGGAATTTAGCCCAACGACTCAGCAAAGAGAAACTTTTATTTTTGATAAGCAAGGCGATGAGCCTGAATCTAAAGTTGATCCTGCATCAATGACGGCCTATATAATGAATCGCAAAAAATATTCTAAAGAAATCCACAGATCAGTGAGTACATCCATGAAGCGGCAGAACGACGATGACGATATCTTCGTCAGAAAGCTGACGATTCAAAGGATTAAAAACTCCTTCTATTTGCCAAGGAAAACTCGGTCTTATTTCCCCGAAATCCATATTGATTACAAGAAACTCAAAGAGATCCAGCGCGCTGACGCTGAAAGACTCAAAGAGGAACAAAAACATGTGCTTCCGCCTGATCAAGAGCTGAAAGTCGCAATATGGCGCAAGAAAATTGCTATTACGAATCTTTTTAATAGAAGAATGAAAAATGAACTTAATCCTGAAGATAGGAAAAACTTTTACAAGAAACTACTTGCAGACTATGGCCCTGCTCAGAAGAAACACCCAAAAGAGTTTGCGGAGGAAATATTCTTGTTTTTGCAACAGAAAAAGGACGTTTTTGTCGGTCCTATTCCCCTTTAGAAAGCATAGACAACATTAATTAACAATAGGCTATTCTTGACGTACTCCCCATGGTTTACTAATAATTCATAATAGATTTTATAAAAATTACATAAGTTGAAATTAAACAGAGCAAATGGCACACACGGCTATGATAAAAAATTTTGACTATCAAGGAATACTTTATTAAAAAACAAAAATGAATAGGCTTTAATGACTCGTAAGTACTATTATTGTATTGAAATACCAGCAGGTTCTACCATACTTTTACTATTGACTTTTTTCGCATGAGCTTCCGCCTGCTGTATTTTGCACTTCTTTTTGCTGCTTAAAACCATATCTGGGGTCCTAAATAGCACTCTGGGGAAATAGATCACTCTCTTGCCAGACCGGTTAAGCTTTATGCCGCATCTTTGGAAAAAGTTTTTGAGGTGACATGTAAGATCCTCGAAGAAATCGAATTCGATATGGTCCATTTCCTTCGGCAATACGAGTTCGCTGACCGCTTTGCAATGACCTAACGAAATAGAGGTTAGCAAACAGATCACCAAGAGGATAAGGGTACTGTGAAGCTCTTCTGAATGAGTGAAAGGAATTAGCCTATCCCTTTGCCCATGCACGATGAAAGTGGGCGACTTAACTTTCTTTATGGCTTCAACGTTGTTAAACCGCTGTTTGATAAGATACTGCGCCCAGCTCCCAGCAAAATCTTTCACTACTGCACGAATGGAGGTAAAGCCAGAAACTAAAATCAACGCGCCGACCTCTCTCTGTGAGCAGAGGTAGGTCGCTGGGCCGCTGCCGATCGATCGACCGCAAACCAGAATGTTTTTATGCTCGATGCTTAATTTGTTTGTTAAATAATCATACACCGCTTCAGCGTCTTTCATTATCGTTTCTTCCTCAGGAACTCCCTTATAAAGTCCGTAGCCTGGGTACTCGACGGTCAGGGTGTGTATCTAATCGAACGTTAAATCCAACAGCAATAAGAAATATCAATTACATTGAGGTGATCTCTTAAATGAGATGCCAATTCGTATGCTAAGTAGATATCCTCTCCATTGCCATGGAAATAAACCAAAATTTTATCTGTAGGCACTTCTGACTGAAGCAATAGGCAAGGGATATACGACTCGACGGCTGCCGTAGAAGCAGGCTTGACATGCTTGCCGATATTTGGGATAATTTTGCGAGCTTCATGCTTATATAGCTGAGGAATATTAAGTTTCCGCTCACCATCACATAAAGACGCGTCTAATTCAGTCCGAGAGGGCAGCGTTTTTCTTTGATCGATCAAGTCCGGCTCGTAAAGAGGCTGCATCTGTATCTTCATAGCTGAATGGAACTTAGGCCGAGTGTCTAAGTCTATAGTTTTATTTAAATTCCATAAAGGATTCGAAAATTTCTTCGCATCGCGCTTCGCAACTAACGTAGGCGAAGAGAAATCCCACTGCTCTGAGCCTTTGCTTAACAATGCAGTTCTGAAAGAGCTTGCGCTGATACTAGGTTCTATTGTGACGCGTTCCTCCTTGCCTCTATGAGATAAATCCTTTCTGCTTTTCAAAGTCTTCAGCGGCAACGGCTTTATATTGATCCCTGAGGACACCGAACAGTTTACTTTAGAGAATTTGTCAACTTCTTCAAATTCGTTTATATCTCCAAAATTCTCTTCAGTATATTCGTTTGGAACTGAGGCATTTACTTCTATCTCATCGAATGAATCGAAGTGAGGATCGAGTTTTTTGCTTTCAATAAGCTGACTGTGCTCGAATCTTGAGTATGCGTAACGGGGATTTATCTTTACTGCTCTAGGCGGAGGGATATGTTTGCCTCTTACCCGATTAAGTTTATTCGGAGAGCCCTGGTTTGTTGGAATTGTGGTGAATGGATCTGTTTCGATGTCAAATTCCTGCTTATTGACAACTTTCAAAGCGGTGCCAGGGTCCTTAGGCTTGAGTTTATGCGATTCATTGCTGATCATTGTTGAAATCGAAGGCTCTTGTGAGATAGTGAAAGAGCTGTTTTCATTTTGAGAAGGCTGTGTGATTTCTTTGCTGTATTTGGGAATCCAGATGAGTTCTCCTTGAAGCATTTCGATGGAATAAGAAGACTTAGGCGCTGGAAAAATAATTGAGTTCAAATTCATTGCTTTGACGCTGGTAAATATATGAAGCTGGGCAATTTTGAAAGGATCCTATTAGTAGTCTCCGATTGAGTGGATTAGGTTTGATCTAGAGGAGTGGGGAAATTGTTTGCGACCGGGTTGAAGTCAGACTTAATTCTGAATATAATTTATTGATAAGTTAAAAAAAGGGATCATCACTCTGGAGGTGTAAGGTATTTGAACAATTTAATTTTGCATTGGAAACAACGGGGTAATTATTCCATTTTGCTAAAAGTACAGTGGCAATTAAAAAAAAAAGAAAGAAAAACGATCAGGGTTGATAAGCGATTTTATATTGAGTAAAGAAATTTAATTTCAGTGCACTAGACGGGGTTGATAGCCGATTAAGCCTAATAAGAGAAAATGACTCTAATTAATGAATAGAACCACACCTGACTCTTCCCTTTTGAGCTAACTAGTGCTTAATATGAAAGAAACATAATACAATAATAGGATGATGATAATAAAAGGGCAATGGGTTATGGCGAGTGATATAAGGTAGAATAGCTCTTTAGAGACATCCTTTTACAATGCATTGCAGGCATTTAAGCCAGTACAGCAAAGATAAATGATAGTGCTAAAAGGCATAATATAACATAATATGAGAGAAGATGCTTTGAGAAAAACTTGCATCCCAGTATTTGAGCGACTCCGACGATTTCTGAAACTCGAACTGTTAGCAAGGTAAATTTTAAAGATCATGAAAAACTCAATATAAGCATATTTTTTGTTTGGAACTCTCGCTGTCAAGAGCTTTTAATGATTATCTAAGACTCTCGAAGGCTGACAGTTGCATCATTGCTTCCCAAAACATCTCAAAGTTGTACTCCAGTGAGACATAAAAGCTGCTTTAATCCATCATTCTCTGCTCACAACACCTTCTCTCCTCTTAATTCCTCGCTAAGGGTTTTTGTACAGGGCATCAATATTTTGAATTATGACTCTTCGAAATCTGACTCCAGGAAAAACAATCGATTTAATTTTATTTGAAACGTAATCAAATTCAAAATTTAAGTCTCGAAGATCAAATTATTTCCACCTGATTTTCAGTTCTCTCATTCCAGCACACAATGACAACGGCTGATTACGAACAATACAAACGATTAAAGCTCCTCGGAGAAGGCTCTTTCGGAAAGGCCTTCCTCTGTGAGTCCGTCGTTGATAAAACACTCGTCGTCATCAAAGAAGTCGACATCAACTCCATGCCAGAGTCCGAAAAACGCGATACGATCAAAGAAGCCAAAATTCTCGAAGCTCTCAAGCATCCCAACATCATCCGCTTTCGTGAGGTCTATAAGACCAAAAAAGGAAAACTATGCATTGTTATGGACTACGCTGATGGTACTAACTCTTTCTTTGTCCTTTAATTAACCCGTTTCCCAGGCGGTGACCTTGCCAAAAAGGTGAGCGAAGCGAGAATCGTACCTTTCCATGAAAACCAAATTTTGGACTGGTTCACTCAGATTTGCTTGGGTCTAAAGCACGTGCATGATCGAAAGATCCTGCACAGAGATCTCAAATGCCAGAATATTTTCCTTACGAAGAGTAATATCATCAAACTCGGAGACTTTGGTATTGCCAGAGTCCTCAACACCACTCGTGAAAACGCACGTACTATGGTCGGAACGCCTTACTACCTCTCTCCTGAAATCGTTGATAACCGCCCATATAGCTTCAAATCTGATATCTGGTCGCTTGGTGTCATTCTCTATGAGCTTTGCTCGCTTCGACCGCCTTTCGATGCTCCTAGTATTCCTCAGCTCGCGTTGAAGATCGTCAAGGGAGCTTATACTCCGCTTCCTGATAAATTCTCAAAGGATCTTAGAGATCTCGTCTCTGCCATGCTCACAGTCGACCCTTCGAAGAGACCTACCGTTAACCAGATTCTAAGTAGACGCCTCTTGCTACTTGTATGTGTCTTATAATTTTTGCGAATTATTAGAGATGCCTTTTATTACGAAAAGAATCCGAGCGTTCATGGGCGAGACGATCCGTCGTGAGGAGTTCTCACATACTATTTTGCATAAGCAAGTAAAAAACATATTTGTAAAAATGTTTGATGTCTTGGGTTATAGAAATTGGTCGATCCGGTTATCAGAATGAGCGAGATCAAGCAGATTTTGAATGAAGGACCGATGCCAAAGCACGTAATCGAGAAGCAAATACTTGAAAAAGAAAAGGAGAAGCAAAGAGAAAGAGAGAAAGAAGAAAGGAAAGAAAAAGAGGAAAGGAAGGAGAAAGAGGTCGTTGAGGTCAATGCAAACAACGTCCTTAAAATCAAATACAACATCAATGTCGCAAGAGACGTTAGTCCGAGCAACATCCGAATGGGGAACCCGACTCCAAAGGATCAGTACATTGCAAACAAAGCTGATTTCAATCCATTCCTGAAAAAGAAAAACCCAGAGCCCGAAATCTTCGATTTTGATCAGTTCAAACGAAAAGAGAACCCAGACAACAAGCGCGTCATCGGTGGCGGCTATGCAGAGGTCAAGCCAATCCCCTACACCCCTATTGGAGGACACGCAAATAACGGCGTCAATGGTATCCGCCGAGAAATGTCAAAGGAAGCGCCTTCAAATGAGCCTTCGAAGCCAATCGTTAATAATATTATTAGTCCATCACCCAGCGCCAATAACATTCGATCAAAGTCTCCTTGTGCAGTAGTAGAGGATAGACGAATTTTCAATTTTAAGCCTGCAGAAAAGGTCGTGGTTGAGAAACCAGCTGATAAGCCATTTTTCGAAAAACCCGTTGAGAAGCCAGTTATCGAAAAGCCAGGATA
>ENA-UOUE01001372-UOUE01001372.1-compost-metagenome-genome-assembly--contig:-NODE-1372-length-15490-cov-30.964186_pt1 | contig 15490 bp, 13 predicted proteins | sample MGYA00238146_ERZ747223 | MGnify/ENA primary metagenome ERZ747223 (study PRJEB28781, sample SAMN06268865) | compost metagenome | isolation source: single cell | place: USA: California, Emeryville, Joint... | reverse complement strand
GGCATCCAATGCTGAAAAAACCTAACAATCAAAACTTTCTTTCTTTCTACCCAAGAAATATATCCCACTTCCAACCGGATTTCTAGTCTTGCTCTGTGTGAAGAGGATGTGCTTCCTCAGACCTCGCGGTCTTTATAGTTTTTATCTCTTTTTCCTCCTCCTCAGGCTCAACATTCTCAGAATACAGCCCCAGCTCTTCAAACGCTTGGAGCAACGGCTTCACTTTTTCATGAGACTCATAGTTTAGGACACACTGTCCAGTCATCTTCTTCGAAAGAGGGATGTAAAGGCTGAAGGAGAGCTGATTCTTCTCGGGAAGATAGTTTACGCTCTTAATCTTAAATAGCTTTATCTTAAAGATCTCCGTGGTTTCCTTCTAAACATTGTAATAATTTAATCAGTGTCTATGGCATTCAGATAAGATCATACCTTGCAATAAAAGAATCTAATATTTGTCAAAATCACGTCAATTGAAGTCTTCTTTTTAATCCACCGTTGCCTTGAAGGCAATTCAATGAGGTCTAAGAACCTGATTTCCTCAGACTCTTTCGGCGTGTATTTTGTCTTGCGAATAATTTCCATAGCCTTTGCAGCTTTAAAATCGTAAGTTTTGATAATATTATCGCTATCGAAGTATCGCGGAGGTCTGGTTCTGATGTCCATCACATGCTCCTCATATTTTGCAGAGTTTTTTATGCCTTCTATCACTGCATAGATAAAATCGTAAAATGCGATTGGTGGTTTTAGTACCAACCCTGCGACTCCCTTTGTTAGAGAAAAGTGAGTGAGATATAATGAGAATAGCATTTAATAAGATTATACCTCATATATTCCTTTGAGAAGCCAGATTCTCTCTCCATTTTTACGTTCAACATACGGTCTTTGAACAATACCGATCAACGCTCCAAAAACTGATTGTACGAAGAAATGCAAGCCGTGTAGAGTTCCTTGTTTAATGGTTTTTAGTGTCCTATTCTTCATTATTTGCCTTTTTTTCAGCCAGTCTTTATCTCTTGTGAATCTTGCTATCGCGCCAATCACGGCTCTAATTATCTGGTTGATTGTGCTTGAGATTCCTTTCACTGAATGAGTAACCAGACTTGCAGCACCGTAAGCGAGAGCTTTTCCAAATTTGTGTCCGTGCTTTGTTTCTTTTCCGGTCGCAAGACTGTGCAATGGCTCATAGAACATATCTTTCATTCCCGTACCAATATTGTTCACCAAAGAAACCGGATTTCCCAACAGCTCGATTGAACCGAAAATCTTGTAGAGTTGATTCCAGAACTGTCTAGTGTAGTGCTTAGTAATCTTCTTAAATATATCGTCTACAGAGCCGAAAACGTGCTGGAATTTCAAGCTATTTAGTTTTATCTTTGCACTATCGATCGACGCGAGCGCCAGTCCGAAGTCGGTGAGGAAATTGGATGCCATGAGACTCATTTTGTGACCTGGAGAATTTCTAAATGTGACTATTATTTCGATTGGCTCGATATTGAGCATCTTCATGTAGATGCGTTTATTTGTTTGAGGATGCTTTAGCTTTTCATCTGTCTTCTGCTCATATGATTTCGTGTATTCCAGCAGCCGCATTAGATCCTGGTTCTCAAGGTTCTTCTCACTTTCCGATCCGATGAATGTTAGCTGCTGCATGATCGTAATAAAGGCCTCGATAAGCTGATCATCGACTCGAATTTCCAATGTATCGAAAAACACATGGAAATTAGTAAAATACAGCAACCTGGAGTCCGGTACCGTTAAATCTCTGTTGAGATAGAGATTGAACAAGAGAAACGGTGAGTTTGCATATTTTCCTTTCTTCTTTTTATTCGGTGCAAGTACAACAGGGAATTGCGTGTCCGAGAGCTGGTTGTTGATTGTTAAGGAATCGAGGCTGAAAGAAACCATCTCACGAGTGTTCAGCCCTGACGAGCCTTTTTTATTCCTGGTGTCAGCAGCATTCTCTGCGTATTCGTCATTAAAGACGTTGTATTCAAGATTCAAATTCTTCAGGGTCAGACAGACGACCTCTCGAGGGAATGAATCAATCAGAGAAATCGAAATCATATTGCTGATGCATAGTCTATAAGACACCGTGCTAGTTTTTACATGTGCTTGCCTATTAATAGAAAAAATTATAATTCAATTGAAATTAACATGAAATTACTCAGTATTCACTCGCAGAGCTGTTGCTTCGTGATCGTGCGTATCAGATTTGATGGTATAGAAAGTAACCTCTTTGGTACTGTTGATTGGCTCGACTTTGACATGGATGAGGTTCGGATTCCTGCTAAAAGCAGCTTTTTTCAGATGCATGATCCACTCTGTCGCATCTTCGTCAGTCTCAGCTTTAAAAACGAAGAACTCGAATTCTTTCTTCTTCTTAGGCACGATGATCATGAACTCAAGCTCCTTCATATCATCGATTTTTGCACCGGAAAGAGGAATCTTGAGGGGTTTAACGTGATTGTTCGTATCGTACACCTTCAGCACGTGCTTCATGGCTGATAGCACACAGTATACAGTCTGATATTTCTCATCGTGAACTCCTTTCTGAGACAAGTACCCTTTCTTAGTCTTAACGGCTCCGTCTCTCTCAGAAATAAAGTCATCTCCTCCGATAACGTCCAGAGGTTCATGGTCCTTTATTTCATCAATTAAGTAGCTCTTTGGCACACTCTCTATTTCAACACTAAGAGCATGCGGCATCACATTGTTGTCCCAAGCGAATCTCTCGGAAGCTCCTGGGGCGAGACGATTCCACGCACTTTTTTCTTTGCTTTTTCCTCTGTTACGATATTTCTTAGCTTCGCTCTTATCGAACTCGGATTTTTGTTGATAGTTGATAACGAAGGGAGTGTTATTTTTTATTCTGTAAGGAGGATTGTTGGGATCTTCAGGCATCAGTCTAATAATGAAGGTAGTCACATCCAATGTGACAACGAGCCTTGCATAGTAGTATCTCTCGGAAGATTTGTTGTTAAGGTTTTCTTTATCATCTTTCTTTAGTTTTACAACGAACTCGTTGACCTATGAGAACAAAAGGAACCAATAAACATCTATAAGTTGGTATATGTCAGTATTACCTCATCGATCTTGAAGCTGCCAGACCAGCCATAGAACTTTGTAAAATTACCATCACTAATACTCATTTGCACAGCCGAGCAATTCGTTGAGTCTGCCCAATAGAAATGTCCCCAGGAATTCGGTTTGAGCTTGAGTCTATTCTCATCAGAGTCTTCGATCGAATCTTGCTTTATAGCAATAAAGTAATTCATTTCGTTTCTGAAAGAGAATCTAGGAGTGATTGTAATGATCTTACTCTTCGACAGAACGCCGACACCGGTCTCAGACTTTATACTAAACTCATATTTCTTTCTGCTGATCTCTCGGCGAGCCTGACTTCTCTTCAAAAAGGTGTTTTTCAGTTTAGCCACAAGCTTGCTTCCCACTTTGATAAACTGTGACAAATAGAGATTCGTTCTTTCCTGCTGCTTCCTCTTGATTTCTTGAATGGATTCAAGAAGTGAAAGCGTGCCATCTGTGCTCTGTAAACTAAAGGATTTGGACCAAACCTGCTCGTTCAGCGAGATCTGCAACTTCATTGGTTTCCTCACCGGCGAGAACATGTGAATTGTATTGTAAGGGTCCAAGATCACGTTAACTCTGGAACTCATGCTGCCACTTCCAGGACCAAAAGCTACTGTCATATTAGGATCTATCGTTGCATCTTTGGCTTTATCTGAAATTATTTCAAGGTCAATTTGATTAGCAGTCGTGCTTGAACGATTTGGAAAGCCTGTCTCCGATTTCATTAGATCCCTCGGCTTCTTGAGCATTTTATCTCGCCGCTTTACATAAGGGTCAACACTGATCGTCTTATTTGTGAAACTAGCCTCTTGATAAGACATTGGTAGCTTAGTATCGTTGATAACCAAGTAAGGGCAATAGATTGTGACTGCTCTGCAGAACTCTGTTACTTTTTTCACCTCCATATGGAAATATTGGCAACCTTTTCCTTTCTCGTGTTTTGCTTTCACTTTTAGCACATATTCTTCAATTTTATCGATTCTTCTGAAGATTTTCTTCCCTTGGCTCTTCTCAAATTTCTGAACCTTGAACGTGAAATCTACATCGTCTTTAACCGCCTGCTCCGGACAGAATTGCATGTTGACTATTCCATATTCAATTTTTCCGATTTTTTGATCGCCAATACGGAGACTCACTAAGCGAGGAATGGCATTCGTGACGTATAATATCGGATTTGCTACTAGATACGTCTCCCAGCAAAAATCTTGGTTCGATTTTTTCTTGAGGTTTGATTTTACTTTGCGCTTGAAGGCTGTTACGCAAAAATTGAAACGTGCCGTGTCGCTTTTGGTGGGGAGCTTTAGTGGAATGATCATGTCTTTCTCGAATCGTTTGTATCCATCCTTGTGAGTAATAAACTCACTCTCAGAGTCGCATGACAGCATCTCTTCATCAGAAAACTCGTTCATGAGAGTTTTATCCTTAAGCAATTCTTTCATCTTGAGTTCCTCACTTTCACCGATGTCTTGCACTGCAAATTGGATGATAGCTGATTCTGGGTCAACGTTCAATGGGAACGCAAATTTTTCATCCTTATCGAGTCTGTATTCCTCCTCCTCAAATGGAGGAGTTTTTGCTTTTATTTTGATGATCATGGTCTGTTCCAATTTATTCTTAAAGCAGATGGGAGAGCGCAAGGTCACTTCCTTCATACCAGTTATTTTGTTGATTCCCACTGAGGCTATCAAATTTAGCGTTGATGAATCGTTCCCAAGGCGCTTCGTTCCTTGCAATTGCAAGGAAAACAAGCCTCCGCCCTTCGAACTTTCTTTCGCTGCCGCTCCAAATTTCCTGATTTTATAGGCAGTTTTCCCGATGTTATCGCAGAGGACTTGCCTTACTGTAGGCCTCTCTTTATCAGAAAGTTCATTCTCAGTGTCTTTTGATTCTTTTGGGTTAGATAGCTGAGCGGAGGACATTCTCAGAGGTGATAAAGTGCCTTTAAGTTTAGTGGGTGATCGCGCTCGAGTATTCGCAGAAAGAACTTCTGGCTTTTCGTCTTCAAGGAAAACAACGTCGATATAAGCGTTATTGGCACCATCGATGCCCTGGCGGCTTTTCTTGGAATCTCGATTGAAGAATTTCCAAGATAAACTGCACTGATCATACTTTTTAATGGGCAACTTGGGCTTTGTTTGGTTTGATAGCGTTAGTTGAACTGCACTACCAGTTGAGTTGATGATGCAGTAAGGGTGGTCTTCTCGCATCTCTCCAGAGAATAACTTGCTCACTTCTAGAAGTGTCTGAATGCATTCTGTTGAGAGATTGATATTCAGCGAGTTGATATGGAGGTTATCTTCAATTCTTTCGTTTGGCTGGAAGAGAGGGTCAACCGCGTTTCTGATCTCTAGCTGAGTGGAAGAGGCACCTTTCACTTCTCGAACGCAGGCAAACTTCCAAGGTTCAATGAAAGGCTCGAGTTTCACTTTCCGTCGATTGAAGTAATCGGCCGATAGTGTTGCCTGAGCTTTCATTATCGAATTACTCTCGCTATTCTGTTTCATGTTAAGACAAAGCTCGCTTAGCTGGATTTTCAAGAGATCTGTTTCTTGTAGAATTTTATAGACTGAGACGTTGAAAGCTGGGATCCGTACTTTGAAAGTTGATTTTACGGGGATTTGTGGGACAGTCTCAATATTTTTAATTTCACTGTCCTCTTCCGTCTTGTACTCTTCGTCTTCCCCCTCCTCCTCTTCATCATCTGCTATCTTAATTTTTTTCTTTTTCTCAGCTTCTTTCCTTCTCCGTTTCTCTGCCTCTTTCTCCCTTCTTTTCGACTCTGCCAGAGAATTTGGTCCACTTACTGAAGGCGCAAACGCGTTTGCATAGATCTTTTCCAAGGCTTTGAAATGCCCGACCGCGAAGCGGAAGTTATTTTTGGTAAAGTGCTCATTTGCTATTCTGAAATTCACGTCGTAGTTAGCCGGATGTTTTACGTTTCTATCGCCATTATAAACATCCAAGTGATAGTTGGTATTGTAGATCACCTTAAAAGGGATCACGACACTCACTTGACTGAGGTCAGGGCCCTCGATCTGAAGCGTAGGATTATTTTTGTGAGTATCCACGACAGTATCAACTTTTAAAATGTGGGCCTTTTTCAGGGTAGCATCGACTCCCATAGCGACGCTTCCTGGACCCACATTGGCATCTCCTAAAGTTTTGTAGGTAAAGTCAACGTTTACCGCAACCAACAAACAGTTTTTCCTAGCATCCGATGGCTCGAGTGATCTGACTTTAGTATTTTCGGCCTTTTCGAGCGTAGTATAGTCCTCTAACAATAAAAGCGAGGCGTTCTTTAGAGCGATTTTCATGTTCATTGGTGCACAATTATTGAAGTGCATTTCTCTCCAGTAAGGTACTTTTTCACTTCCATTGAACGGCTTTGTGAAATAATCCACCAGCTCTGTAATAAAATCGGCTGCCAGAATAATCGTTTTGTTCTGGAGCTTAATCGAGATCGATTTTTCCCCGTTATGTCCCCCCTCCATGAACAAAAAGAAATCATTTTCAGGGTCATCCATGAACATTTTTTCCTCTCTGCCTGGAAGACTCTTTCGAAGACATTCGTTGTGCTGATTGATAATAAATCTGGGATGATACCCTTCAGAAGCCTTGCGATCGTCAGTTGGTTTAGCAGGAGTGAATCTCACGCTCTGAGGACGAGAATTGTGTCGATGATGAGAATGATTCCGATGGTAATGCTGAGGGTGTCCAGAGTGATAGTTACTTTGATGTTCTTGATGATGACGACTTTCAATGTGAGTGTCAGTTTGCTGCATGTTCAAATTAACCGAGTCCTTAGGAGGAGCTTTAACTGGACTGTCAGGAGACATCAAGGTTCTTTTCATAGAATTCAGTGGTATCTTTTCAGCAGAGGCTCCTCTTTCATCCATCAGGTTCCGCTTATGTGTCTGGATTTCAGTTTCATCCTCGATATTCAAATGAACATCTCCAAATAAATCTCTAATAGTATTATCCTGCGGACTGAAAAACTTTTCTGCTCCATCTTTTTGAGGGTTAAACGAGATCTGAACGGTGTTGTCTTTCTCCTGGTCGTTGTTCTTAACCTCCTCATTCTTTTGAATTTTACCTTCGGTGGCTTGGTTACCTTTACTTTTTTCAGCCAATTTTTTCTGAGCTTTTTCTCGACGACACCAATAGCACCCCATCAATTTTTTAACAAACCCTGGGCCCTTTTGAGGATTCATTCCGCCGTTATCCTTACCCTGCTCTTCGAGTTTTAATTTCTTCTTCTCTAATTCTTTTCTTCTGAGATCTCTTAGACGTTGTAACATTTTCTTTCTGAGTTTTGTTTTTGTTTTGTCCTTTAGCATCTGCGACGCTTTGGTCTCCGGCCTTTGCTTCGATTCAACTTTCGTGCTTTTGGGTTGCGCTGGTGACTTGTCTTCCTCTTTCGAATCATCGAGTTCTATCTCAAAATCTCCGTCATCGGATTCCTCCTCGTCAAATACGATGTTCAATGCTGTGGTGTCGGGTTTCTCGCCTCTGGCCTTCGCTTTCTCATAAGCAAAGGATGAGATGATTTTCTTCAGTTTGCTATCCAGAATAGATTTGCTACGAAAATCGTGAAGATCAAATTTCGATATGTCAACCACCATGATGTTTCCACCTCCATTTTTCATAAACATTTGGAATTTTATTTTATGAAGCTCAATCAACGCGAAAGACGAAACGTTTTTAGAAGTGACCTCGTTCTTCTCACTCATCACTCTTTTGTGGTTTCTCAAATACTTTATCGTATCATCTCTATTCATCGTATAGAACTTGATGAGAGATTTATTGACATTCACATTAACAATCATCCCAATATTGGTGTCCCAATATGGAGGAGCGGGTATTTTGGGTTGGACGATGGTCGCACTTTCTCCTATATTGTCCATAATAAAGTGCATCAGGAGATTAAAATCAGGCTCATAGGAGAACATTTTTAACGTGGGGATTTCGACGTCAACTAATGTAAAAAGGAGGTAATGTTAGATGATTCAATCATTAAAGGGGGATAGACTCACTTTTCATTGGATACTCAGTTTGATGTTGCTGAAGAATAAGGGGTGTTTTATCTTCAAAAATTATGTTGATCTTAATACTTCCTTTTTTCGAAATAGACGCGAATAGCTTTTCTTTCTGAGACTCCTCACTAGTGAGCTCTGGATCGTCCTCGGGAGGTTTGATGAAAATTTGAAGTCCTTCAATGCTAATCCGCATCTGATCATCTTCTGGAATTGTTATTTTCTTCTTCTCAGGTTGCTCTCGTTGGTTTCGATGAAACCATTTCCCTTGCGGCTTTTGCGAATCTTTTAGGTACTGCTCGAGCTCTGCTTGATTGTCAAACGCATCTTTAAAATCTTCCTCATCTCTGCCATCCTCTTCCTTTTCGAAATCAAAGAAATCATGTTCGATAAGTCTTCCACAATGGTCTCCCCATTTCCCGACTGACCAAAGACCGATCTTTTTGCATTTGACCATCAAATAATCGTCAGATGCTGAGTTTCTTGGCATCTGAATCAACGAATTCAGTATCAACAGCGAAAATTTAGAATCTGAACGTGGAGGAGGGGATTTCGCACTTTCCTCTTTTGATTTTGCTTCCTCGCTTTCCCCCACAAGACTTGGTATAAGATACTGAAGCAGGTATTTCACTAGTTCATTGACAACGCGATTCAAGAATAGCAATTTCATTTCATTCAGTTTGACTGATGTCTCAGCCGAATAGCCTCGGAATCTCGCTTCATCCTCATCTAGCGATCTCACTTCAATTAATAGCGCGTATTCAGAGCTCTTTCCGGTCTTTTTTACTGCAATATCGGGGTACAGGCCAATTGCTCGAGAAATATTCTTTAGCATCAGATCTCTTGAGTAGACTCTGAGATTAGAGCTGTTGACGTAATTAGTGGATACGGCTTTCACCTCGGAGAGATTCAAGAAATATAGAGGTTTATTCTCATGCATCATTATCAAGCTAATGTCCGGTATATGGACCTCAACCACAGAAGTTGGTTGGGTTCTCTCCTCTTGCTGTTGTGAGGTCTTGACTGTTTTCAATTGTGCGTCAGGGTCCTTCTCCATACTGACTTCGGGCCAAAACGCTTGATCTTTCATAAATGATTCAAAGTTCTGATAACGTACGTTGGAATACAGTGAGCCATATTGAAAAATGTCCTGTAGGTGGCTGAACACGTCTGGATTTGCTACAAAAACGAATGATGCTAACTCCATGGTGATTCTGCTGTCCAAATGAGGGGAATGAGTCAGTCGATGGTATTCAGGTGATACAGATTCCACGCGAAGATCTATGCAATTCGCCTCATTATCATCATCGTCATCCAGTATAAAGTTAAGCATGAGAGTGCTTGAAGCTTCCTGAGTTTGTTGCTTTCGTTGAGGAGTTGCTTTCTTATTCATCCCATTCATATATTGTTCGATATATCGAATCGTTTCGTTGTTTGGGTTGGGTTTTTGGTCCTGGTAATGTGTTTGTTCCTCATCAAATTTGGCTGCTTTTATTTCAATCTCTTTGTGATCCTCTTCTCCCCGATGATGATGATCTACTTTTTTGAGAAGAGGCTCTTGCTTTTCGGGTGAAAACTGCTTCTTAGTGCCATCAAGTAGCGGTGATTCCTCTTTCAGTTGATCGTAAACTTGCTTCGAAAGAGCAGCAAAATCCACATCTTTACTCTGAGCAGTCAAATCTTCAATGAAGCATTCCTTCAGTCTCAATTGAAGCTTTGATTCGAAGTATTTGGTTTGACTCTCGAAAATCAACCCCATCATACATACCGCCATAAATGAATTCTGATTGCTGTTTCTGAAAGAATTCTGGTGGCTGTCTCCCTCAAATCCCAAATTTAATACAAGACCTTCCAAGCGAATTTCCACAAACTGAAGGACAGTTTCTTCGAGTAATTTACTCACCGCGACTGAATAAAACAGACTCCTTTCGATCGGATCCTTGGTTTTTCTGATCGTTTTCTCAGGGCTTTTCGTCGTGCTGTGGGGGACTTGACTTCTTCCTTCCTTCGCGATATGACTTATGTTTTGTAGCTATTTTTTTTTTAAAAAAAAACAATTAAATAAATTCAAGACCTTCGTCAACAAGTAAAATAATTACCTCAGTGAGTTGCACTCCTTGAGCAACGCCTGACCAAATTTTAGAAAGTGACATCAGAATGTAAATCGCAGGAAGAGGTAGATTCACGATAATCATTGGAAGATCAAGTGAGACACGCATTTGCTTAGGGAAAACATCTAAATTGAACGCTGAGATGAAAGTGTCTTCTCGGAGATGTTTCCGATTCTCTAATACTTTAGGTGTGGTCATGTTTTCAACAATGAGCTCGAAGCGATAGATCTCGAGTATATTATAGGCCTGTAGGTTGTATCCATTGTCACGATCACTGAAAGCTTTCTCGCCCAATGTAAGTTGCTCGATGTTATACAAGAATGGATTCTCCTTGAACTCCCAATCGACGTCTTTTGTTATCAATATGCGGAAGCCACTGAATGAGAACATGAATGGCTGGAATGAGTTCTCGATGAATTCTTTTTGTTCGTCGTCTGCTAGTTCAATGATGCTCTTTTTATTTTCATTCTTCTTGTCAATTTCGTATCTATTACAGGGCAGAGGTCAAAAAACGAAGCGATGATGGTGTTTAGTACTCTCTTTTCAAAATCTTGATCGAATTGAGGTGGAGCACAAGCATCCAATCCTTGGTAATATAGCTGACTGGAAGGAACACGTTAATCTTTTCAATGACGACGCTAATATTGATTCTCTTCGTAATTTTTTTCTATAATTGAAGAAAGTCATTGCAGACTAGTAGCCTAAGGTCCAAGATTACCTTTCTTCGAAGGATCCCATCGAAGAATAGTGCATGTCGTTGATAGTCTTGCTTTTCATTGTTGTTGGTAGGTGAGACAGCTGTCGTCTTGACCGGCGAGCTTGAATCTTCTTCCTCGTCGCTTTCTTGGTGATGTCCTGCAACTCTGAAATTGAGGAATTCGATGAGAGACACTGTTGAGAGAGAGATAAGCAATTCAGAAATGAGGAACGTTTTACATAGCCTCTCGATGAATGGTTTTGTAAGCATGACATTGATCTTTGAGGCTGACACATCGATCATTACCTCATTGACATAATCGATGTCCTTATGCTCGATTCGATCTTTTGTTCCGATATGCTAAAATAAGAAATAACACAATCACTCTCGCAAAGTTTCATTTTTCCATACCTGGATCCCTTTCCGAAGGATAGAATTTGAATTATAGATTAATTTAGTTTCGTTTTTCACTCGCAGCACTTTCCGAGCTACATTTTCGACTCCGAGGAGGTCAAGACACTCTGCCTTTTTGAAATTCAGCTGTAGGAGCTGATGCCTACCTTCAGAAGTAAAATCAAGTAATATATCTTCCACAGAGAAGCTCAGCAACAATTTTGGAGGAATATCCGACGGATGATGATCATTGACGAGTTTAATGTAATCTGACAAGGTTGCCTTCGGATTGAAATTTCCTGACGCAATATTATTTATGGATAATTTCTGCTGTGCCGATTTAGGATTCATCCTCACGGACTCATTGGCTATCAGCCTAACGAAGTTCTGCTTAATGTGTTCGACAATTTTCTCTTTGAGTTCTGCGCGGTCTTCCAGAGCTTGAGAAAAATAATAAACATGATTCTGAAGATCTTTGAGTGCGTCAATGATATCGTTGTCTCTGAGCACCAAGCTGACTGATTTTACTGTCAAACTGAATTTCATATTGAAAGTAGAGGATTGCCGAGCTTTCAATGGATTACAGTGAGACTTTAAAAAAGAAAGGGTTTTACCCGAATCGTCTTGGACGGAAACCAAAATGTTTTCGAGTTTGAAATGTTTGTCGTATCTTTTAAACCAGTTCTCAAGCATTTCAGCATCCTCGCGGTCAGGATCTTTGAGTTTTTTCAAGTTGTCTCTGAGTAATGCGAGCGCTTTCTCACGAATCCTAATTATCATTGGAGTGAACTCCCACACATCTTAACAGTAGTAGCTTACACGATAATTGTGCCGATGTTCTGCTCATCTTCGAATTTTCGAAGGAACTTTATATTTGCATCCGTTAGCGTTTTTTCATTGATGAGTTTCTGAAGGTAGAGTTTCTCGTACTTATGCGATGCAGTAAACGTAATAAATGATTTTTGTCGGGTTTTCGCTTGCGTGTTCTCATTCTCCATTACTTTATTAGCTGTAAAAAAAAAAAAGCATTGTTAGCAATCGGGAGAATCCAAAGTTTGGTTTACCAAGATATTGCCACCAAAGCGATGCTTGAGTTTTGCCTACCACCTTCCCTTTCGGCCTATTCAGATCGTGATCTTGAATTTTCTCCAGCATAATGATCATAAACCGTATTTGTTTCTAGAAACGATGATGATGATTAGCTTAAATGCTTTCGATATGTGTTCAACCTGCTTAAAATGGAAAAGAATCGGTGTGACTTTGCAGTTTATCAACAAAGAGGCATCAGAGGCCAAATCAAGAAAAATATTAGTGTCGATGTCGAAATTGTTGATAATGTAATTATGCAATATTGCCAGCTCTTCATTAATCGCCTCCGTTTCCTTATCTTTGACCTTTGTCCCCATTATTAATACAAAATAGTTCAATGCATTAAATTACTTTCTTCAGGAACGTGTCATCGTAAATATCAAAATATATTGCAAGGCCGCGGACCTTGATCTCTTTGGAGACGTAAATCTGCCTCTCTTTATTCAGCATAACTTTCTCGGGCGTTGCGGCCTGCACAGTAAGCTCATCAATCTTTAACCCTGTTTTTATGATTTCCGTTTTCGCGATCTAATACAAAAAAAAGAATTAGAGGCTGCAAAGCAATTTGACTGGTGAAGTTACGTGATTGATATATATGAACTCCACATTTGAGATATGAATTTCTGCATTATGAATGATATTATTTGCGATGAGATAGAAGTAGGAGCCCGATTGTATATCATTTGTGCGCTTTTTGATAAGTTCGTCGAATTTTTTGAGCGTTTCCTGTTTCATATTGAGCATAATTTCTTTTTTTTTCTTGTCGGTTTTGGTTTTGCTGAAATTGTGAGACACGCAGAGTTTTAGTCCATTGATATGAAGTTTCACGGGCTATAAATATCCGGAGTAAGCACTTCAGCGAATTTACAGAGCAATAATACCTCCGTTTGCAGCGCTTTCCAAGGAATAATTAAATCCACTTCTTCTATCATGCTTCCTTCGACATCCAAATCTAAGTCCATTAATAAGAAAAATTCCCTCTTGAGTTCCAGTTTCTGAAACTTGATATGTCCTGGTTAAACTGTGAGACCGTATGGTGGTTTGATGAGTACCGTTCCAGAAACCGACATCAATATTGGTATTTTCGAGGTTTTTAAAATAGGGTGAAAGGTACTATTTGCCCAAGTAGATAGTCAGGAATAAAATGAATGAATTGAGTCACCTTAGACAGAACGAGAGATGAGGCCCATCCGAAAAAATTGAATTTGCTCATTTGATGACTTGCTATAAATATATCGCCCTCTGAATTATTGAATTTAAAGTTTACAACAGCAGTTTTTGCAATAAAAATCTAAATAGTTTAATGCTCTTGCGACACAAGACTCATTGCAAACGATATCGCATTCAGCAATTCTTCATAGAAGATCCTATTCTAAATCAATAGGATAAGCGTATTATTGTGATATCTACTGTAACTGCTCACATTTCCTTTGAGATAACTTACAATCTCTCAGTTGAAGCTTGGTCAAGAATGATTTTTCCAAGTTTATCTCAGAAAAAAATCTATATCTCCTCTACTAGTTAGTTCTTTCGTTGGCTTAATTCAAATTGTGACATGATAACTAAAAGAGCACTTCAGAGTTTCTGATGGATTTTATAATACAATTGTTACAAAATGTCATTATTTGGAAGAAAATTTCACGCATTCAATTAAAACACACCAAATAGATGAATTGGACAACCTTCACCTCCTTTATCTTTGTCTTCCAGCGTATACGCTAACATAAATCGGCTTGGATGCCAAGCCACAGATTGTTGTATTGAATTACACTCTATTTTCTTTACGCTCTCAGGTTTATCAACATGGAAGATCTCCAATGTAGTGTCTTCCGCAGCACTCGCAATTAGCATTCCGTCATGCGAGAAGCTCAGTTGTCTGATCGGGCAATCTCGTTTGCTGAAGGCTTTAATACTTACTAACTCTTCCACATCCCACAGGGCTATCAAAGCGTCAGCTGCTCCCGTCGCAAAATACTTCCCTTTGGGATCCATTGCAACACAATAACATCTTCCTCTATGAAAATCCAAGGTGTCCATCCCTTCTATATCGGTCAATTGTTTCCCATCAATCACAGTGATTGGCCCTGTCAGTCCATTCTCGCTTGAAGTTGCAATCAAAAAGATTTGTCCCGACACGTTCCAGGAGATAGCATTGACTTCTCTATCAAATTTCATCTGTTTAATGCTCGTTAAGCTACCTGCCTCATAAAATGCAACGCAATCTTCATTCGTTCCAACAGCTATGGTCTTACCATCAGGAGCCCAAGCCAAGTTGAGGTTCGAATCTTTCGAGCTTACTGTTTTTATGTTTTTCTTAGACGCTCTCATATCCCAGAGTTTCAGGGTTTTATCTGCTGAGACTGAAGCCAATAAATCTGGGTTTTCAGGATGCCAGGCGAGCTGTTCAACTACGTTTGTGTGGTCTTTCAGGTCGTGAGCTCTCTCAATCCCGCTGGATGTCAAATTCCAAACTTTGATGGTGTAATCTTCAGAAGCTGAGGCGAGATTAGAACCCGTGCAGTTCCAACCGATCGAATAAACGCTCTTCTTGTGAGCAGGGTAATCCTTTGTTGTGAACTTCGCAAAGAAGTCTGGGTTATCAGAAGAAGCGGGAATCATGCTACACAACAAATTCGAAATGATATCCAAATAATCTTATTATTATTAATATTCTCCAAATTAAAGAAAGACAAAAACGCGAAAACGAATTCAAACAAAAGAGAGACAGGCTTAGGATCCATGATTGCATTGTAATTTTTTGTGATTTGTAATATTGTTTGTGGATACTCATATATTGGGAATAATAATTCATATATTCATTCAAATTAAACCCAGCTAATTTTCATGGCATATAGGCCTAATTAAAAGGTTTACAGGCAGCAGGTATGTAGATTGATAATTGTGAATTTTACGACTCTGTTTATTCAAAAGAGGCACCCTTAACTTTCATTAGAATTATTCATATTAGGCTGTCTTCTTTGTTCTCTTTGCATATTCTTCATTCTTCTTTGCGACCCAGACTGGTGTGTCTTTATCCCAATCGAAGAGAGGACGAAGAACAATAGCGGTCCTTGATGGGA
>ENA-UOUE01001371-UOUE01001371.1-compost-metagenome-genome-assembly--contig:-NODE-1371-length-15531-cov-8.176006_pt1 | contig 15531 bp, 12 predicted proteins | sample MGYA00238146_ERZ747223 | MGnify/ENA primary metagenome ERZ747223 (study PRJEB28781, sample SAMN06268865) | compost metagenome | isolation source: single cell | place: USA: California, Emeryville, Joint... | reverse complement strand
CTAGCTTCTTTTCAAAGCCCATTTCAATTTAATGAGAAATATTTGCTGTTTTAGCAAAAGCCTATCTGCAAATGCTACCATTTGATACATACGCATGCTTCTCTAAATAAAAATAACAGAAAATCAAAGATATTTTTCTTTTCCGGCTAATTGTGACTCGATTCGATGAAATAGAAAGTAATCTGACCATCATTTCTTTAACTGTGAGCTGCTCAATCTCACAGCTTAAGGAATTTTTTTTTTCTCTCTCTCAACAAAATTTGGAAAGTGGTAAATAAATCAGAAACCGGTCAAAAAAAACTAAATCATAATGAGAAGAGAAGGCGACTATTTCCATGGTATGTTTCTATTCATCCATAACACTATAGTTACCTCTTCGCTTTTCTACTACGAGTCTGTTGTGTTGTATCAATTAAAATTTTTCACAATTCGACTCAGCAATAACACACCAGGAAACTAAAGATGTGACACTTGGAGTTGTCAAGAGGTATTTGATTAACTCATCAAATGAGGGTTTTCTACAAAAAAAAAAAGGCAAAATTTTTCCAAGATTCTTGTCTTAGTTTTCTCTTCCAGTTTCATAGTCACGAAAACATAAGAGTCATTTAGCTGGTTGGAACTCTTCCTAATCTGACTAAAAAAAAAGAAAAAAGATTACCATTGTCTGTTTCCTCATTAAACTTCATGATTGTGTGATTCACATACCAGTTCAAATTCCTGTATTTGCTAATAAAGTTAAAACACCCTCAAGATCTGAACTCTTAATAATTAATTATTCTTTTTCTGAGATCGAAATGAAAACTCAGGTTGCCTTCATAGTTGCTCTCTTGTTCCTCGTTTTGGGAGCAGAAGCCTCCATTCACACCGATGACTTTGCCAAATTCATGGGAAGAAGAGAAATCCTCCGAGGAACCACCCCAAAGTCCGCCATGCTTAAGCAAAACCAATTCTGGTTTGATCAACTCATCGATCACTTCAATCCTGAAGACAGAAGAACCTTCAAGCAGAAATACTACGTCACCGACCAGTTCTGGGACCGTGAAAACGGCCCTGTCATCCTCTACATCTGCGGTGAAGGCCCTTGCAGCGGAGTTCCAGAGAAGAGATTATTCATTTCAACTTTAGCCGAGCAAAACAAGGCTGTTGTTCTTTCCCTCGAACACAGATTCTACGGAGTCTCCCAACCATTTAAGGACCTTTCAACTGAGAATCTTAGATATCTTACTGTTGAGCAGGCCCTCGAAGATCTTGCCCACTTCATCCATTGGGTAAAGACCAACTCCACCCTTGGAATCGGTGAAAACAGAAAATGGATGACCTACGGAGGAAGCTATCCAGGTGCTCTTTCAGCCTGGTTCCGCTATAAGTACCCACACCTCACTGCCGGTGCCGTCGCCTCATCAGCTGTCATCAACGTCATCACTGACTTCGGTGACTACGACCACCAGATCTACCTCTCTGCCCTCAAAAGCGGCAAATGGTGCACAGACCGCATCCAAGAGCTCATTAAGTACGTTGAAGGCAAACTTGATTCCGACCCAGTGTCCATTAAGAAAGAATTCAAGGCAGAAAAGCTCACCGATTTGGAATTCCTCTACTACTACTCTGACAGCTTTTCTGGCATGGTCCAATACGGACAACGCGTTCAAATGTGCGATCTCATGAGAAACGATTCTTTCCAAGAAAGATACGATAACTTGAAGCAAGCCATCATGGGAAATAACCCTGAGCCATACTCTGCTGAATATGTGAGAAACGACACCTGGTGGCCTGAAAGAGACCCAATGAGACAATGGACCTGGCAAACTTGCATCGATATGGGATGGTTCCAGAGCGCCTACCATAACGCTTCTGAGTCGTTAAGATCTTCAAGACTTACCGGCAAATTCTTCCTCGATTTCTGCGAGCAGGTTTTCGGAAAGGGCTACATTCCAGACGAAAAGCTCTCAAACTCTAAGAGAGGAGGATTGAAACTCGACGTCAGCAATTTGATCATGGTCAATGGCTGCGAAGACCCTTGGCTATGGGCTAGCAGAACCGAGGACTTCGGAAACGTCATTGCTTACACTATTGACTGTGAGGGTTGCGCCCATTGTGTTGATATCAAGACTCCAGACGAAAAAGACTCTTGGAACCTTTGGTGGAACAGACAGAAGATTTCTTACCACGTCTCTCAATGGTTTAAGAATTAATAGAATTGGTAACCAGCAGAAAATACACAAGTGAAATCCTATGAGACTTAGGAAATCTTTCCGGTCATATACATGAAATTTGAGATAAATAAAATTGGTTTAAAAGATTTGAATGATCAGCCCTCAACAAACTTTTTCGAAAAAATCATATTCTGATAGTAGCATGATGCAGCATTAGGAGTTTAATCGCTGTTTCCTTTTTTTTTCTGAAAGAATATAAGTGCTACGTTGAGTTAATAGATCATCTCTCCATAGAAAATTGAGATTGAAAGGGATTTTCATCGTCTTTGTGGCCGCCTTCAAGTTTGAGTTAAAAAATTAAGCCGATTCAAAATCAAAACTTACGAAGCAAATTAATAACAAGAGCACAAGATTATCAAGTCGCTCGAAAATATGTTGTCTCACGCAGGATCGCAATATCCAATCAGCTCTTACAACGAAAGCAGGAATTCTCCTCTCAGACCGCTTGATAAGAGCATGAGTTATCATGAATTATCAGAAAAAAGGAGTGCTTTTCTCGAGAAGGTAACTTTTCACGAGGATATAATCAAGGCTAACTTGTATGTAGATTAAAAATATCGTTGGACACGGAAAGGGCAAAAACTATGAAACATTGCGAGCTGCTTATGTGAATACGGTATGAGCTATTTTGCGGAATTGCCTAATAACTTGCGTTTGGAATTCAGATGGAGAAGGAAAAGCAGCGACAGGAGCAGAAAAGGAAAGAGAAACAGAAAGATCTGGAAAGACAAGAGCGACAGAATCGACGAAAAACGATCATCGAAGGGAACACTCACACGGTTTCTCTGGAGGATATGGCATTGTTAGACAGCCCTTTTCTCCCAAAGGACACTCCTAACACGTATTTTCATTTGAGTAACTGAGTCCTGAAAACAAGTATTCTTAGAAACGAGGATTCAAAAACGTCAGTTCGAAGACATGACACACTTAAAACAATGAAATTACCCAAAGTTATAACAAAAAAATCGACTGCTAAGCTACCGTCTAGGTTCACTTTTGACGAGCCTCCCTTGAATGCGAATGCCGGTACAGATCAGCTATCTTAATTTATCCTGATTATGAAATAGAGGGTGAAAAGGTTATGAGTAGACTCTTGCAGCATACGGAGAAAAATCAAAAGCTGTATTTCCAATACGATCAGCGAGGGAAGGTCACATTAACGAGAGATGACCCTGAAAAAGGTGCTTATGATAACCAGAGCCTATTCAACGCGTATTTCAGAGAAAGTAGATATAAATTTTACTAAGTTTGGTGGATAAACTTTACTTAAGTTCAACAAGATGAAATAAATACGAAGATTGCTAAAATGAAGAGAGTGGACCCGCTACTAGAAGTCTATCAAAAGAGAAGAGTGCAAAGCCTCAAGCAGAAAGCACAAGCAGTTATTCCTATACGTATCCCGTTCTTTTACTACTAACAATACAAATGTGACTCAATTAATTAGCTGAAGAGCTGGAGAAGCATGTTAATAACCAGATGATGATGTCTGAGAGCATTAGAGAACTCATAATAGGTACACCTTAGCTCGTAGCACTATAATAATATTCTTATTAGCCAGCAAATCTTTCACAAAGGACAATTCCAAAGAATATAGCTTGATCCTACCTCCCATTCATACCTCGAGGAATCAGTCGTTATATATGTCTCCAAAAATTGACGCTCAAACTCTACCAACTGAAACCTCGGCAAATGGGACTGAAGACGCGTTAGCTTTTGAATGGAATGACTATTACAAAGTTGACCTCGATGTTCGTCCATATCTTGATTCTAATGACGAATTCTTTGAAACAAAACCTGAGAAGTCTCATTTCGACAGAAATATTGAAGGATCACTCTCTGGAGCTCACTTGAGACTTTCGGTTGCTCAGAACAGAAAAAAATTAGAGAAGAAGCTGCAAGCGAAATATCAAAGTTTCGATCGACTGGCAGGGCTAATGGATGCTCGCTCCGCACGTCAAGAGCTGATTCTCTCACAGAGTGTGACTGAACCAAGTGCGATAAGGTCATCGAAGACGTCAAGGGCGTCTTTAACGAAACTTATTAGTCCCAACTCGAACGCTCAGCCTTCTGAAGCTGATAGTAACGAAGATAAGGCCCACATCCCAAGAAGGAGATTTGCGCCAAGTCACTCATTTAGAGCGCCAAAAGAGACTACTAATAAAAAGGAAGGCGCTAAAAATGAGCCTAGTGCACTTGATCTTTCTCCAAAAGTTCAAGAGTTTGAAGCGAGTGACTCAAAAACGCACAATACGGAACTCAGAAAAATGACCTTAGGTGAGAATATACATGGAGAAGCCGGTCAATATGAAGCCCATGATGGTTCAAGCAAAAAGCTTCGAAGGCCTTCTCATTTCTCTGGGTTGCATGCAGAGACATTAGATCAAATCCAGAAAACAAACGATTCTGTAGAGTCTTCTTCAAGTGGATCTGCTATAGATCTCTCGCATTTCATCAGATTTGCGGCTGCCGCAGACTCGGGAAAAGAGAATAAAAAAGCTGAAATACCATTTAAAAATACTCCCATGGATAAACTCAAGAAGAAAATAATTAGTTTGGCTGTCCAGCATGGATCGAATAATATAGCTCTGGCCAAGGGTCAAGGAAAGGTAAATGTTGCTGCCGTCAGTGAGCGAGCACAGGAAACAAAAGCCCAAGGGAAAGAGCTGTCTCGGACGAGAAAGATGAAGGATTTAGTAGAAGAAAAAGTTAAATTGCTTGAAATTAAATTGGTATCTCCGTTCAATGAAGGTTATTGTACTAACTATATTTTAGGAGGAGAGGAAAGGAAAAAAGCTTTCGAAAGAAAATAAACTCGAGCTAAAAAAACGGTTTAAAAAACTGAAAGAAGAGTTTGATGCGTTTCACAGCAACCCATAGCAAACTGTCTGATTTAATGATCTTTTAAAACCATAATCTTTCAATTTCAAAAATAAACTTTTAAACTTAATGGCATGAAGTAGGAAGTTGTTAGATATTTCGGTGTATATTTGTGTAAAAGGCATTCAATAACATTACTGAGCAAATCGCTTGCGATTGAGAAGGCAGGAGAAAACAAAAGCAAAGTTAAATATTACATTTCATTAAGGATTGTGTAAATTTTAAGCCTGTTCAGGGGTAATTTTGATGTAACAAACAAATATATCAAAAATTCAAATAGAAATTATTACAACAATAGGACACTTGAAAATAAACTAATTGAAGCAAGAGTCATCTAGCACATTCATATACCCTTCGATATTTTCACCGAAATTGAGATCAATAATCTTTTGGAAAGTGTTAGTGTCTCGCAGCGGGAATTCGGCCTCAAATCTATCGATATTGACTTCAGAAAACTGTTTCTTGAGCGAATCAATATTGCCAGGCAGATTCTGAATGCTATTTTCTCCTAACACCTTCTTTAGGAACATCCTTATTCGCAGCATTCTGCTCCGTAATAAAGCATATTCAATCTCAAATAAATCCCTGATTAGCACTTCCATAAAGTGCCAACGCTCCTCTAGTAACTTTGGCAGCTGCGGACCATAATTCGATTCAATAAACCACAAATTAAACTCTTGATCCATCATAAAATCCATCCCTATCAATCGGAAAACCCCACTCTGTTTTTTCCATGTTTCTTTCGACATTCTGAGGATATGAACCACTTGTTTTTTAAATTTCTGCCTCAACTCATCCAAAAACACTTTTCTATTTGTAATTCTCCCCTAAAAGCGATTAACTAAACCTTCAATAAGGCAATTAGAGTACTTTTCTAAATAGGTCTTCTGCAAACATCTCAAAAGTCGAAGTCTGCTTTTGAAGAAGCCTTGTCTGAGCATCTTGAGACTCGAAACTGGCGATAATCGCGCCGGAAATATGCGTGTTTGTCAATTGAATTTCTCTCTAAATGCATCGTGATACTAAGTCAGAATAATGGGAGGGTTTGATTGTACCTCAGTTCTTTTTGGGTCATAACTATAAAGTGCGGATCGCAGGAACCCGTCATGGTAAAATGCGATCAATGGATTGGTTGAAGCAATCAGGACGTAGATCCTGAAATCAAATTTATTGTTGTCATAAACAGTGAGAGTGTTCGAAATATATTTTTGCATGATTGAGTTTTGTTTGAGCACATCACATAGAGCTCCATTCTTAAACTGAACCTTTATTTCATCCTCTAATGTTTGATCGAGCAGGTGGATTCCGTCTCCTTGGTGAGATCCAGAGTTAATTTTGCGGACAAATTGGATAGGAGTTTCCTTCTTGGCCTCCTCATAAGCTTTGGAAGTAATAATTGAGAAGAACTCCCGGCATTCTGTCTCATCTGAGCGAATGAAAAACAAGATAAATGAAATAGTCATCAGAATTACTCTGCATGTCATAAGAAGCCGGAAACATGTTGTCTGGATCAAAACATGTTTTTGGAAGGTTCAGATTCTTGTATTGGCTAGGTGTGAGAGTATTAATCAGGGAGCTTTCGGAGCCTTTTACCGTAATAATTTTAAAAAAGATATCTTGCTAGTGGCATTGGCTGCGCCTTGGACGATCGAGTAGGACTGAGTAAAACCTGATTAAGTTAGATATTGAATTGAGTTGAGAGAATAGATTACAATAATGAGGCGAGTTGATTGCTTCCAGGGACTGAAAATATTTTGTATCTTCAAACAAGATCGCTGTCTCAGGTGGTAAATAGGATTTAGAATCACTATTTTTTTGTTTGTTTGTGATATTGTTGACTAAATCATCAATCATCTCTATTCAAAGTGTTTGAGAGATGTATACAGAATGCTGAGTGTACCGAAAGGGACCGTGTTCCAAATTTGATATTTTTCAAAAAGGTTTGAAGGATCCAGCAGATTGAGCACATCAACTTTATCGCAATAGTCAGGATCTTTGTTTAAATGCACTTTGGGAGTTATATCAAAAGTCGTATAATTGTTAAAGCTGTTGTATAGTCCCAAAATGCGGAAAATATTGAGCTTTTTCGCGGCTGCCAATTCTGGGCTCTCATCAGTCAACTGTGTTTTAAGTTTATCAATATATTGGTCCATAGTGCCTGAGTTTTCAAAAATATCCTGCTGCTCTGGCGGCAAAAGCTGCTTGAGGTCGTCCACTAGACTGGGGATCGAGTTTGTTGAGGTCGCCATGCAAACTTGCTCCAGAGGCCTGATGAGAAATTTCTTTGACATGGGATTTTCATTGTATTTCTGAGGATTCTGATTTTCTAAGGTCCCTTTGAGACAGTTAGGTCAGCATTCATTAGTCCAACCGTATTACCTCTAAGATTGCTGGTTTTCAAGCGCCACATCGACATCATGTCGCCCATAATAAGCCGAGAATCCATCTCTATGTGAATTTCATAAGTTTGAGAAGATGGAGAGGACACAAGGCTTCTTACCATTTGAATTTGGGGCGAGTTGATATTGATAGCTGCTTGCTCTCGCCAGGAAGACCCAAAAGAACCAAATGTAAAACAACATACGCAATGCGGATTTCTCTTGGTACGTTAATTAGATTTTATTTGGTTAAAAAACGTATTTGGAAACCGAATTTACCTATCTGAAAGGCTAAAAAGAAAACTTTGTGTTATTGAATTGTTTGTTGCGAATATTTCTCATACTTAGTTATCCTTACTGCTGTAAGGAATCGGTGCTGAAAGTGGATCAATTTTGACGTAACAGCAATACGGGATATATGATTGCGCAATACAGCAATCCTCCTTATAAATTAATTAATTCATAGTGCTCAACTACATAGCTACTCAAATAGATACAAGAAAGGAAATACTGAAAACTTTGGTTCTCATCGTGCAGATAATTTTCTTCTTAAAATTAGTTCATGGACAACTCTCTTGAATTATAGAGAATCATTTACTACTACTAGAAGTTATGTAATAAATCTGAGTAAAGACACAGTTCGTTAAAAAGTAAAAAAATTCTGCTTATCTCTACTATAAAAAACTTTCAATAGCTAAAAGATACTGCAGCACATTTTCTTCTTCGCCATCAAATCTTCCGGCTCCTTTTCCTTCTCGAAAAGAAATCCGCTAACACAGAGTTTCTTATTCGCTCTCTTTCTTCTCTTCTTGTGCTGCTTATTCTCTTTTGATATAATCTCAATGCCATTGGTGTCTAGATTGCTTCTATTTTTAAGGAGACTCGGCGAAACGGTCTCAAGCTGGATCGATTCGACGGCCCTAGTCGGCTTAGTGGAAATTTCACCTCTTTTGTCACTCTCTGTATTCAGGACTGCACTAGCTTCAAATGAAGAGCTCATCTTCATAAGATGCAACGAAATTAATTCGTTTATCGTCTCATTGAGCGCCTTCATCAAGCTTGGTCTCACTCTTGCAGACAATTCAAATTTTTTCATATTGTATTGATGCGCAATCTGGTTAGCTTTTTCTTTGGTAATGTCGTTGCCTGAAGTATCAAGTAGATCATTTTTATTCCCGATGAGCACTTTAAGGAGATCCTTTCCGTTCTTTCCTTCCTCGATTTCCTTGATACGAGCCTCAAGTTTCTCAAGGCTTGACAGGTTCTTGAGATCATAGACAAAAAAAGCTGCTTGACTGGATGATAGGTGGGCCTTGCTCATGGGTTGAAAGCGCTCTTGACCAGAGGTGTCATATAATATCACTTTGAAACTGCCGTGGTCTGTTTCACCTTGGTAGATGCCATCTTCCACTCCGATTGTGGGCTTATAGGTTGCAAAGCATTGCTTTTCACAGATTTGGGTCTTAATGGCGGTTTTGCCAGTCTCGCACTCACCAACAATGATGATCTTGAAGAGGTATTGGCAGTTTTGTAATGCCGATTTTTTCTTCACCATTTTGATTTTGCTTTGGAAACAATCTAAACTCCTTTCAGTAAAATAACGATAAAAAAGCGATTGATTAGCGACATTTAAAATTTTGACATCTGACGAGGTTTAAATAGAGGCTCCATTTCCATGGAGTAATAATCTTTTTCTGTGAATACTCTCAAGAGAAATCAGTTGCATTATTATCAAGTACGCCCTTCTCGTTTGCACAGCTTGAAGTCTTCATTGTTTCTAATTTACAGCTAGCATAGTGTAGGAAAATGATTTTTCTGGTCAGATAGAAAAGACACCTTGTAAAAAAATTACCTCACATTTTGCCTGGAATTTGAAATTGAAATTACTTATGAAAAAGGAAAAATTGCAACTCACATGAAGCTGATGAATTATTTAAAATTGCACAATTTATCGCTATCAGAATGCTTTTTCCTATTTTATATTTGACAAGGGCAACAAGAAACTTTGAGCTCTGTCGATCCAAAAACGCTCGCACAATGAATATACGTAAGTGCTTTATCTTCTCAGCATGAACATAATTTGATTGCGGTGTGATAAAAATATGACCACAGCATTTCCAAGCATCAATACTAGTAAATTCAAATCATTATATAAGTGAGAACTCATTTTCGAAGTTACCCGCTCCACTGACAAAATGTACAAGAAGATTGTGAGGAAACGCGTTAGTAATCAATCTCCCCACTACAAAAGCAAATCCGAGGTAGAGCAGAGTATACTTATTCGGAAGAGAATCCCAAAGAGTATCTTTCGCATTCCAAGCGCTGCCCTCGCGACTTGAAATGTATTTCAAATTTATGGCTATCCTTATCGCCTTTCGAAATTAAATTAGCTTCAGAATCAAAAATATTCAAGTACCTTGCTCACTATGTTCGCCAGAATCAATCCCACTGCTTGATATTGGACTAAGAATGCGCAAAGACAGAAATACGTCACTGTATTCGCAGCGACCAAACCCCAGTAGAAGTTCATTTCTTTTTCTTTTATCGTAGAATTGATGTAAGTTTCTGTGATACTATTAATTCCGGTAAGGTAAATGTGGATTGTGAAAGTCTTCAGAGCCATTATACATGTCTATATAATAATGAACAAGATGAGAGTTGATTACTACTACTAGCAAGTCTGGTTAGTTACCTCTGATGACCAGTTAGTCCCATACAAAATCGTGAGTCCACCGTAAGAAAAGTTGAAGGCAAACACAATCAAAGTTAGTCCGATCAGATGAATCATCCAGAACACGTTTTTAACAATAAAGTATTCACGTTTTTTGAGATTCTTAGTGTCTTCTCGTTTCTCATCCTCTGTTTGGCTGAGTTTGCCAAAGAAATTGAAGCACAGCTCCTATAAGATTTCAGCAAGATTGCCTTTTTTGTCAATGTTAATGAAAATTTACCTCCAGAGGCGCATAGATAAATCTCGAGACAATTGATCCAAGGTTAACTACTAGTGTGTACTCAGCTGCAGCGTTGAGCTGTTTGTATATTTTGTTAGATAAATAGCTGGAAAGTGTCTCGTATATTACATCCATAGCCGAGCCCAAAAGAAATAATTTTTCTGTAAAGATTGTCTTGAACATTTGAATGAACGTATATTTCTTGCAAGTTACCAGCATATCTGATATTCATAATATATTATTAGGATAGTTCCAGCGAGAGTTTCGGACCTGGATGAATCTCAAGAGGATATTTTATCTTTGGGTCCGAAGAGATCTTATGGACTGTAAAATACTCCGCAATCGATAGCTTGTCACTTTCCAAGAAATCATGATTAGGCACGACTTCAATCATGAAGTTTACCCTCTTTGGCACATAATATATGAACTCACAAGTAAAGTTAACGAAGCTGCTAATTGTGCTAGTCCAAACGCTACAAGCGGGTCGGCAATACGGAAATACGTCAGTCCAAAGAGAACGATCGTCCTGTTAAATATTGTGATACCCTAATAAATAATAATTAGTCAGAGAGATAGACGACTTCTCACCTCGGAAGAGGCTACAATCTTGTAATTCAAGTTAAGCTTTGATTTGCAGATAACAATTTCAACTGCGCTTTCCTGTTAGTAAGATAATTAACTATAAAAGGCAAATTCCTTACCATTAAAATAGCTGCGCAAACGCACCAAGTAACAGTATCAAAACGAGGATTCAGATGACCGTACATGTAGTTCCAAAACAAACTCATCGCTGGCGCAATGACAGCTGTCGTGTAAAAGCCAAGACGCATCTGAAATTTATGATTTGAAATGCTTCAAGAATTTGTTATAAAAGATTACGAGATTTTGGGAAGATTTGAGAAGCACGTTATTGTATTCCTCTTGAGAGGTATAATTTGAAGCAGAAATTGTCCGCTTCAAGTAGACACGAGCCAAACAATTCTTTGAAAGGAGAAGTGCGAGATTCAATAATATGGTGTAATGCATAGTTAGCCCTGAATCATTGTTATCACAAACATTGCGTTGGATGTTTACCATATGTCTCTTTATTTATTTTTCGAATGACGACCGTGTTCAACGAAAAATCAATGAATTTTGAGAAGATCTTCAGAAAGAAGAGGTATGAAAACCACGTCAGGATAGATTTCATCATTTTTTCCAGTTCAGATTTGTTTAGGTAGCAAAGTACAAATTAGTTATTTAAATCCAACAGTAAAGGTTTATAAAGGATAAAATTTATTTAAATTGCCACCTGGCGAAACCGATTAATCACATTTGGAAATTCATGTTAAAATTGTACACGCGTCCAATCCATATTTTTCTACTAATGATTGTTTTGATGTGTTCATTCTTGAAGTGTACAGAATATACAAATCCTCTGAATTATTGAGAGAGGTTTAGATTTCTGATTAAATGATAGAATCCGTGCGATGAGTCTCATTTTAGAAAAATGTGAAGACAGCTAAATAGAAAGCAGTGAATGCCTTATGCATGAAGCAACTTAAGACCTTTTTGAAATACATCGGTTTTGGACTAGCCTATCCTTCCTATCAATTTTTTAATGAAGCTCTGATAATTTTATTCAAGTTCTGATCACATCCGAATTCTGGTTCCATGAGCGCCAAATGTCCTTCCTTCAAATTGAAAAATGTTATAAACCGAGCAAAATCACATGAAAAAAACTAACAACTTAATCAACACATAATCCTGAAAAAAGGTCATTTTTCATGAAAAAAAAAACTTATCATTTCCAGAAATCTTTTGATGTTTCCTTCTTTTAAAAGTAATGGATCATGAAACCTCTATTTCCTCCTCATTAAAACGCAAGATTGAAATTGGTCTCATTTTGTGACGTTTTTATTTGCGTAATATGATTGCAGGTAGGTAGACGTTGGTTTATATTCATAGCTGGGCTTGTAAGACAAATATGTTTGATTTGTGCTTATTGAAGTATGTTGAGAGGATTGAGTATTCGGTTCCGAAATTTTAACCTCCTTTTCAGTCATCGTTTCTTGCTCATGAGAGCCAGCAAGTTTATTCAATTCTATAGTAGACTCGTTGAGTTTTTTTTGGTTTTCGTCAGCGCTTTCCGTTGTCTTTAGTGCCTCAGGCTTTTTATACTCATACTTTGGTTTATATTCGTACTGCCGTGGCACGTACCCTTGTTGAGGTTTTTTCTCTTCAGTCCGTTGTGGCGGATCTTCAGCTTTAATTTCCGCTGTTAAAGCCGCGTTATTTACATAATTCTGTTTGTTGTCAACTTTTGACTGCAAATAAGCTGAGTAAGCTCGTTTGTGCTCAACCGCAGGCTTTTTATTCTCTAACTGAGATGTATTCGCTGTTGATTCAATTTTACTCACATCAGATAGACTCGCAACATTGGTTGAAATCTCAAATTGAGACGTGTTTTGAGTATGATCCCAATTTTTCAATTGCGATTGCTCATAAGGCTTGCCCGAAGATACTTGATAAGCGGAATTAGACCTCACATGCCTGGCCCCGGTGAACTTTCCGCTAATAGCACTATTTAAACTGAGTTCAGACCCATTTGCTGGTTCGTTAACTTCCTTGCCCACAGAGAGACTCTGAACCATACTCCTCTGTGGCGTGGTGTAAGCAGAGACATACGTTTTTGGGTTTGTCGAAGCTGTACCTTCTTCTCTGGATTGATAACTATATTGATAATCAGCTTTGGGAGTATATTTCTGTGAGGAGTAGTAAGAATACACCTTTTTTTCAAAGTTGTCTAAGGGATCAGTCTGCCCTTGAGTTTCACTTTCTTTTCGATGAGATTTCATGGCGTCTGCTTCCTCATCTTTGATTTCCTGCAAGAGACGCTTGGACTTCTGAATCTGATCATCCTGTTCTTCGTCTACTTCTTGTATGACTTCAGTCGAGTCTGGTAATTTCTTTGGCGGATCCTCGCGATTTGACGGAAAAGCAGGTTCTTCGTCTTTTTTTATAAGGAACGATATGAATTCCGGTTTTGGGATGATTCGAATTGGAAGATCTAATCGCTTTACAGCTTCTGCATTTGGACTTACAACTCCAACACCTTTACCATCAATCGCGCTTTTCAAGCCTTGAAAATCTTCATCTATTTTCTCTAACAGCAAACTAAGTTGATTCGCTTCCTGATGTCGTGGGCTCGAGGAGAATCTGTTATTAGCCGGCACCGACCCTCTTATTGTGGTAATGCTACTCGCTCCAGCCGAGCCTCTGCGGATGTGTCCTTCGTATCTCCTGACTGTGTTGATCCTCTCATTTTCGAGCAGTTCCAACGGCTGCACATCGGTTTCCACATCAACTCCGACATGAGCATGGGTAGTCTCCATCCGACTTCCTTCAGGAAGGCGAGAGCTCATCGATAGTAGATCTCGAAATTCTTCGCCGACGCTTCTACCCGATCTAGGTTTCTGCGGTGCCTTGACGAGATTTTTCTCAGGTGGCAATTTTGAGCTGAAAAGGTTCATTTCACCAAGAAACGATCGCATCTGAGCTTTCGATATCGGCTGTGTCTGATCAGTCGTTGATGTGCTCCTTTGCACAACCGAGTCGCGACCTGCACCAGAACTTTTCATATTTTTCTGTGCTGACTTCGAGGTTGATGATGTTGGCTGATAAGATGTCATAATTCCACTAAATAGAGCGGCAGAGGCCCCTTTGATTCCTTTGTTTTCTGATTTCATGATATCAATATCGTCTGGTCTTTTTTTTGGGAACTCGAATGCCTTATTGATAGGCTCCTGGAAGTTTATTGATTTTCTGGCGTCTTCAAATTGTCCGCTGTGTGAACGGTGATGAGTCCTCTTAGGATGTACGCTCATTGATAGGTCTGTTGGATTTACAGATAAATTTTATCTAATAGAGATCTGTTAGTATCTCATTTAATTTTTCGACCGTTTGGACAAGAGTTAAAAAAAAAACAATGAGATTCAACCTTGATTTAATTCAACGAATGAAATGTATGCCATAATATGTACGATATTGATGAGAGCTTAATGTGAGTCTCTTGCACAGGCGAGAAAACGTGTTACTGACATCCATGGACGATTCACAAGTCTCAATCTAGTTTACGACACCACATGATTACAAATTCGAATAAAGGACGAATTTTTGTATGAACTCGCAAGCATTCTTTCCTTTGAGTTGAGATATTAGAGGTAGAGGCATTTCATGCAAATGGTTTTTTGGATTCGCTAACTTATCAATTTTGTTCTAAATTAGACATAATAACGATTTTACATGCTTAAGATGAATTAATTGATCATTGCAAAATGCTAGCAAATAAAATTTCCAGGAAAAAAGAAATAGAGACGAAAGGCAACTTTATTAATGATGATTCAAAATCTATGTGACTAGGAAATTTACATTGTGCTTAAGCACTGATAGTCTTGTTCTTCAAGAGTTAATGTGTGATGTTTGATGATCTCTTCTCCGAAAATTTAACCGATTTCACACGATTGTTAAAGCTTGAATGCAACATTTCGAGGCAGCTATTAATATACTAAAAATGGATCAAAAAACGTTTTCATTATCAATGATCGAAAATTATTCGTGAAGAATTGCGATTGTTCCTCTTTGATGATAATTTGGAGTCTCAAACAAAACTCTTTTATAAAGAACTATTTAACTAATATTGAAATTTCGTTCTTCAAATTTGTGTTGTAATATTTCTTAAGAGAATTTGGTAATCCGCCCGAAAGGCAAAGGAGAGAGAACTTTCAAAAAATTAATTTTTGTTTGATGAATAGGTAAAGGGTTCGCAGGATTAGAAGATCTCGAGTATATTAATAAATCGGGTTGTTATGAAGTTCCAGCGATCAATGACGTTGAATTGTACGAAGAAGTCTCACAATCTTTCCAGGTATAAATGAAAAATCTTACAATTCCTAAATCATAATGACTTAAAAGGGTCGGTCAATGCAATTCTTGGAGTAAGTCTTACATTATTCCGGCAAGAAACGTCAGCAATATTGATAAGTGTATCAGTTAGATCCACTTAACTCTCTTTCCTTCCACCCATTCACCTTCTCTTTCAACTCCGTTGCTTCCGACGTAGAATCCACGGCC
>ENA-UOUE01001370-UOUE01001370.1-compost-metagenome-genome-assembly--contig:-NODE-1370-length-15535-cov-10.924376_pt1 | contig 15535 bp, 6 predicted proteins | sample MGYA00238146_ERZ747223 | MGnify/ENA primary metagenome ERZ747223 (study PRJEB28781, sample SAMN06268865) | compost metagenome | isolation source: single cell | place: USA: California, Emeryville, Joint... | reverse complement strand
ACGACGGTCAAGAAGCAGTCTTCTGTATTCTTTCCAGCTATCTCGTAAGCTATGGTTGACGACAGCAGGTGTTTCTGCGGCCTGGTCCGAGGAACCTTGAGCGCCCTCCGAATCTGCCTCCAGCAAAACGTCAGAATCAGCATTCACTGGGAGAGCCTTTACAGGATCTTTCTCATGAGACTTTGCAGCTGATGAAGGAAGGAATAAGAACGCGCTTGCAGCAATCAACGTAACAATCATATTTATCAAGAAGAAAACTGGAGGAGAGGTGTCGCCGAGGATAAACGACGCTGAGATACTCCCAACCAGCTGCGAGGTGAGGGCAGCTCCAGAAATAATGCCATAAAAGGTACCCTTATTATGTAATTGGGAGCAAGAGTCAACGTAACTGAAGAGAGAAATAAACGCAAGAGGAAACGCTCCTCCACAAATGGCAGAACTGATGATATTAGTAATGTAAACGAGTGACGGACTACACCAACCGTCGTGATCTGTGCAGCCTGTGAGCCAGAAGGCAGCTCCGTAAAATGGAAGAGCTGCGATGGCTCCGATGAAGATTCCGGTTCCGTAGCGAATATGGCGTTTAGCATGAGAAGCAAGGAGATTTGCCGATGAGAAGAGGACCCAATTCGTAAATAAAGTGATCTGCCCGAGGGATGAGTAGCCTTTCTGATTGTAAAGAGAGGAAACCATATTTTGCGTTGGATTGTAGGCTGACTGAATGAGAAGGAAAAAGAATCCTGCGTAGAGGATTTTACTGAGGTTTTTGTATTTAGAGGAGGGATGGGCAGGCTGGCCATCATTGTTTCCTATTTGCGGAAAGGTCATTTCAGCGTTAAATTAATTAAAAGTATATAGATTCAGGTTTTCTGATGTGTATTAAGTTGATTATTTTTAAAGAAGCTCAAACTCTAAATTAGGTTGTAAGTAAAATAAAATGAATTCAAAGCGCGGGTAATGAAGTCAAACAGACTGAGCTCACTTTGGTTTGTTGCTTCATCAATTGTGAGGAGGATTAAATCATAGAAATTTGTAACCTTTTTCTTGATTAATTTAAGTTCGAGACAGTCCTTTTTAGGTTCTAGCAGGGTATTGGCTGAAGGAGATGAATTGGTGTAGAGGCATTTGATGTTTCTGGAGCTTGCGTTCAGTTCAATGAGTTCTCTTTTTTTTTTGCGATTAATGCTGATTCATGAAATTTAAATCCTCCTATGAATTAAGTTTATTTTAATGAAATACCCTCTGAAAAAGAACGCATATAAACCTAACAAAATAGCTGGCGTACCATTTAAGAAAGTCATGCATATAGCCCTATTACGGCCATACACCCTCTCTGAACATCGCAAAAAACTCCAAGAATGCGTTATCTCCTGCTAGTCTCAGAGAGCCAGTCAACAGACAAGACTGTGCCTTTAAACAAGCGTAAATTAATTATTAATACTTTAACATTAGAAATTTTGTGCATTGCCAATTGGAGGCTAACATAGATTACAAATTTTCACACATAATACAAAATTGTAAACATTCCTAAAACCCATTCGTACACAAAAAGTTCACTTCCGAATGAATTTATCTTTACCGTCCTTTGAGTCTTAGAAAGACTTTAGGTCCGTGTTGATTTCAGGCCTAAAAGCCTCCAATGCACAAAAATTTGCCATGCAAGCATAATAAAAAGATAATATTCTCCTTTCAACGAGCTTGTGAAGAGCTCAACCAAATATCCAACTGCTCCAACTGTCCCTTGAAACAGATAATACAAACCAAACGCTTCCAACTGACCATTAAATTCCGTTCCAATTAAAGTCAGATGTAGCGTTTGAGTCATACAGTCGCTAAAGCCCCAAAATGCCCCAGCTATCAGGCAAAGATAATATTCTTCTCGATAATAAGCTATAAACGTCACCACATACGATAACTCAACAACCAACCCAGAATATTTCAACGCGTTAACTTTATTCATCATATCGGACATCTTTCCCACTCCCAACCCAGCAATACATTCAAAGGCTCCGAGAACAACAAACACATATGCTGTATATTTATTAATGGTTGCTTCATCTTGACTATCAATGGATTTCGTGATAACTGTGTAAAAGAACCCTGAATATAAACTAATTATTACTCCAGTGTTCGCGAATGAGAAAACCAGGCGCTGCATACGACTGTCAAGCATCAGTCTCCCGTACTCTCTCCAGCTGCCTCGCAAGCTAGAAGCCACAGGAACTGTTCCAGACGCCTGGCTTGAGGTCTCTTGAGCGCTTTCATCCTCGTCAACAAAGACCACAGGCTCGGTTTTGATCTTTTCTGATTGGACTTTTCTCTCTGATGCCTGTGGATTGGGAGAGATTGAAGGAAGAAACAGCAGCGCACTCGCAGCAACCACGGTAACGATGAAGCAAATCAAAAAGAAAATCGCTGGTGAGAAATCACCGAGTACATAAGCTGCTGCCAGATTTCCCGTCAGCTGTGAAGAAAACATAGATCCCGTCATAATCCCATAATAGAAGCCTTTATTGTGCGTCTGGGAACAGGAGTCAACGAAGCTAGATATCGATACGAATGCAAGCGGAGTGACTAATCCACAGAGACAAGAGCCGAGAATGTTAGCAGTGTAAATAAGGGTCGGACTGCATAAACCGTCTTCTGTTTCGCAGGACGTGAGATAGAAAGCGCCTACGTAGAAGACAGCATATCCCATATTTCCTAAAAACATTCCTGTCCCATAGCGGAAATAGCGTTTCACGTGGGAAGTTAGAAGATTTGCGAGACCAAAAAGTGTCCAGTTAGTGAACAGCGTTAGTTGTCCTAGCCCAGAGTAGCCTTTTTGATTGAAAAGTGAGGAAACTAAGTTTTGAGCCGGATTGTAACTTGATTGTATGAGGAGGTAGAAAAATCCTGCGTAGAGTACCTTTCCGATGTGCTTGTACTTCGATGGGCCTACAGGCGGAGCCTCACGGATTTCTTCTGATTGTCGAGTAGGCATTTACTTTGTGTTAGATTTCAAATCAGGAATATTCACTCGGATTTCTTCAAATTTATTTGTTTGAGAGATAATTTTGATCGGCTAGTCGATTTACTTGCTATCAGTGATAGAAACGAAAAATATTCAACGATCTGACGTGCTCAACATGTGAGATAAGTTTCTTTGTATTGTTGATTACAAGTCCATATCTTAACAGTATCTACACCTACACGTATATAACTACATATCTGCATAAAGGCATAAAGCACTAACGATGTAAATATTAATTCTTAGCCTCTATAAACATCTATTTCCTACGCTTTTTGAAAATCAAGCGAAGCTCTTGAAGCTTTTCTTTCGCTCTCAGAGAAGCTTTCGAGCCGAGCCGGCTTTAACCCTAAAACCACAAGATGCACGAGTATTTGCCATCCTATCATGAGGGCCATATAATACTCTCCTCTTATCGAACTCGTAAAAAGAATAATCAGGAACCCAAAGGCTCCAAATAGTCCTTGAAACAGCCAAAATAGCCCAAACGCTTCTAACTGAGCATTAAATTCAGTCCCAACAAGCGTCGTGCTTAGCGTTTGAGACATACAGTCGCTAAACCCCCAAAGCGCTCCGGCGACCAGACAGAGGTAGTATTGCTGCTGGTAGAAAGCTATGAATGTCACCGCATAGGACAGCTCCAGAACAAAATTGGAATATTTCAATGTTTGGACTTTATTTGCGTGGTCCAATATCTTCCCGACCACCAATCCAGCTACGCATTCAAAGGCTCCAAGGACAGCGAAAACATACGCAGTGTATCTATTTATAACTGATTCGTCTTTGCTGTCGATAGAGTTCGTGATGATATTGTAAAAGTACCCTGAGTAGAAAGCGATCATCATTCCGGAGTTCGCGAATGAAAAAACAAGTCTTTGCATGCGACGGTCGCGAAGTAGTTTCGCGTAATTTTTCATATTTTGCTTCAAACTCAGTGGAAGCTCGATAGCGTCCATAGGAACGGAGTTAGTCATCTCTGAGTCCTCTCCAAGTAATGAAGGTGAGTTTGCTAGCTCTTCTGAATTGCTATGCGGTGATGGGAGAAACAGAAATGCGGTAGCTCCAATGACAGTGACGATCATATTCATCAAGAAGAAAATTGCCGGTGAAAAATCTCCCAGTAAAAAAGACGCTGATAAGCTGCCGGTCAATTGGGAAGTGAGGACAGACCCAGTTAATATTCCATAATAGAAGCCTTTATTATGCAGTTGTGAGCAGGTATCAATATAACTGAAGATAGATATGAACGCCAAAGGAGTAATTAGTCCGCAAAGCATAGAACCACCGATGTTAGCGAGGTAAATGAGAGCTGGAGTGCAGAGGCCGTCTGTGGTTTCACATGAAGTGAGATAAAAGGAAGCGCCGTAAAATCCGACATATCCGAGGGATCCTATGAATACTCCGGGCCCGTAGTTGAAGTGTCTCTTGATATGAGAGGCGAGGAGATTCGAAAGAGCGAAAAAAAGCCAGTTGGCGAATAGCATCAGCTGGCCGAGAGCCGAGTAGCCTTTTTGGTTGTAAAGAGAGGAAAGAAGGTTTTGAGAAGGCGTATAACTTGACTGGATGAGGAGGAAAAAGAAGCCAGCATACAGTACTTTGCCAAAATTTTTGTATTTCGATGGTTGGGTAACTGGGACTTCGTTGCTTTCTTGAGTGGTCTGCATGACAGATGCTCTATTTAGAGTTAATGAGTTGATAGAAGATTAATTAAATTGTGTGCACTGAATTTAATAAACGGTTTGAAAGTCATTGAGACCTCAAACAACAGATAGACAATCCCAGTTTTGCTTAATTCTAATCATGGAAAATGCAAGCAAGCTCCTTCGAGGATGTGGGATGAAATTTATTTCAACAGTAGGTTGGATTCAAAGAATTAATGATGCCCACGCGCCTAAAAGGGCGTTATGTTACTATAATTGGTTCTTATGTATTCACAAAGAGATCGCTCAATTAAAATCCTGTCTCCAAGATCAACAAACGTTATCCAATTCATTTTTTCTTAACAATCTTAAATGTATACAGCAACAGTCATTGGCAAATACTTTTTCAAATAGGCATCAAATAGAAATAGTTTTCAGCTAGCATTTAGCACGGTTGAAAATAAAATAATACGTAAACTTTATTTAATAGAAGAAAGGGTATCAAACCCTGAAAAAAACTTTGATATATATATCTAAAGTATTAAAATTTGCTACTCCTCATCAGCAAAAATTAGCTCAAAGATTTAGCACTCTTCTAAATCTTCACTTCTCATCGACTGAGAGCGCAAAGTTTATAAAATATTTTATACAACAAAAGAACGCGTCAAAACGACCTTTGCTTCTTCCTTCTCTGGCGTTCGCTCTCGGGCACTGTTAAACCCATCTCCTCTCTCAATGCTAAGATTATTCGTACTGGCTCCTTGCTTCGCATGAACCCGATCCAGCACGAACGACTGCGCTGCGCCTCTTCCCACCAATGAATCGCCTAGCTCTGAGAGCTGGTCACATATATTATCTACTCTCGGTCTTTCTTTGGGATCCCATGTAAGCGCCGAAGAAATGAGCAAGTAGACACTCAGAGAATAGTTATCTCTGACTTTATTCAGCCTTTCCTCCAGCAGGTTCCTATTAATTTCACGTTTCGTATAGTCGTAAAGCTCGCAAGAAGGCTCGAGGGTCGCTGCTTGAAGCATCGTCATTCCGAGCGAAAAAATATCTGAGATCAAAGGCTCTTTAGGCTTTTCTCCCGGTTTAGCGGTGAGAACTTCCGGCGCAAACAAGCGCGTTTGTGTTTTTTCAAGACTGGCTTTAAACTCGAGATCAATGAGCTCGTGGTCAATGTATTTATAAACGCCGAAGCTGTCAATCAGGATATTCGAAGGCCTGATATCTCCGTGGGCATGCTGGGATTTTTCGAATTGGTTAAGTCCCATACTCAGATTTTCGATGAGGTATATGAGCTCATGTTCCATGAAAAGAGACTCTTTCAGACGTCTTTCAGCTATCTCTTGTTCCAGGTCCCTGTCGAGGTACTCGACATAGATATTCACGTGCCATTCGACACTACAGCACGTGTGAGTATCATATTGTGTGTAGCAATCAATCCGCAGCTGATTGGGATGTGGAGAGAAGATCCTTCTGTTCAATGCTCTCAGCTCACGTTCTAAAGCGAGCTGGGAGTCAGAGGTCCGTTTTATTTGGACGTAGTCCCTCGTATTCTGCGATCTGCGACAGATTTTTATGTTTCCGCCGTACCTAATGTCATAGGCTTGTTTAGAGATAGAAAAGGCGTTTGTTTTCCGAGACACTGAGCTGCGGGCCACCGAAGGACGACCTTCGTAGTTACCTGCTGAATCGACGGAGAGAGCGCGAGATTCTTGAAGACCCATGTATGCGAAGATATTTTGAATTAAATTATTGTTAATTGGTGATTTCGAGCAAATTTAAGTTCACTGAAATTGATAGAGGAGAAAAAACGCGGACTATGTGTGATTTTTCATGATCGAAAATTATATACTAAGCATGCGTTTATCTTCGAAAAGGCAAGCGCAGTGAAATCTTAAAGGAAGATGGTGGACCAAGTGGATTTCAGTGAACTGAAACGGTGAAAAATTGGAACGGTCGGACGTCCAGTAATTTAATTAAAATCAGAAGGATCGGAAATTGCGTTTTAGATAGGTAGTCGATTAGAGATTTGTGGTTTCTAATTCTAAAATCGGTAAAAAAGGATCGCAGAACATCTAATCCTGTTTAAGTAACTTCCTTACTGGAACTATGAAGGAATAGTGAATTTTGTGGTTTTGATGTGGATTTTAGTTCTAAAGAAATCATATGAAAGTTGATTGTGCAATAGCATGGTTGTGACGACAGTCTTCTCCTTTTGGCGGAGTTAGAAGAAAAGTTCGTTTTAAGCCTAAGTTTTTCAAGTGAAAGTTTAACAGCAAAATGTCGAAATCAATATTGAAAACTGAATCTAATGCTAATTTGAGAGGTATGGTGTAATAAATACGGGCTCAACTTTCAGTTCAAAGAGAAAAGAAAGCCTCAGAGCTGAATAGCAACAGTTTTTGGATGTATTGAACTTTTTCAGTACAACATCAAGCACTCAGTATTACAGTCAGCTGTATGCTGAAGTAAGTTATATAATAACAGAAGCGAATCAATTGGATGAAAATTGATCACCTTTGGTCACAAGAAAGGACATTAGGTGGATCTTCTAATTTTTCTCTTAGATCAAAAATGACGCTCTTATTTCTATATTGTTTCTATATAATGCTATACAAAGTTTACTCTTCAAGGGCTTGAATAACAGGAGGCCTTCAGAACCAGTTTTGTGGAGTGAGAAAAGAAATTGTGAGTGATAAATCATTCTGATTGGCTGGATTAATTTTCGTAGTGCGCTTTGTATTCATTAATTCTCCAGGAAATAACGATCAGAAATTAATCGCAGATTAATGGAGTTGTAGAAACTGTTTTGATAATATGTTAATTAATTCCTTCCTCACTCAAATTTGTGATTGACTGCTCTCATAAATGAGTTTGAATCGAATCGACTACATTCAATGCAACATTATTGCTTGCTTTTGATGCTGTTGCATGCATTGTCTGAAGATCGTTGGCTGCTTTAATACCCAATGGGAGGGTTTTTTTTGTTTGTTTTTTTTTTTGTTTTGATTATATGGTTATTAATGGATTAATAACTTCCAATGGTGGTGAAGCGCTTTTTCTTTTGTTTGTTATCTATGTGAATATTTTTAAATGATCGCCAGTCAGAGTATTTGTGGCAAATTGCGGTCAAGTTCTGTTTCAGAACACTTATTCGGCGATGTCGCATTTACATTTATAGCTTTTCTGCTCATTCAATATCTAACTGTCCGCATTATCTGTCTGTTGGCTAATGCGAATACAATGCGAACTCTGTTTTCTCTAAGTAAGCTTTTTCAGCAAAACCTGCTCAAAAAAACCTCAATTCTGTCAGATCTGACCCGCTATTCTCCTTCAATTCTCGACTGATCAACATTTCTGCTTGATTTCAGATGCTGGTTAGTTGAATATCTGACAACAACTCTCAAATTCACATGCTACATCCTTCAATCCAAACCTTCTTCATCGAATCCTGAAGTCTTCAGTTACTTTTTCTCCCTTGTTAGCTAACTTTTTTTAATTCAGTTAGGTGGCACAGCCACATTTAATCCATCCTTTCAAAGTTTTTCCTTTTTCCAGAATGCCTAGATACCACTTTTTTTCCTCAACTACCTTCCTCTCAGACCCAAATACCCAAGCTATCCTGCTCAATAGCCCTTTTTTATCCCTGCTAACCAACCTTTAGCAAGTTTACTTTTGCTTTGACCTGAAAAAGGAGCTTTGAAGTCATTGTTTGGTTTTCTAGAAAAAGAATGAAAAAGCTTCTTCAGTAATTTACCTGCGAAATTTCTAGAAAACTTATGTTTTTTTTTTCGCTGCTGGTATATAATCGTGATCGATAATTAATATTCAGTTTTCTTCTAACATCCAATCGCCTTGTTATCCAAAATCGCACAACACAAAATGCCCAACACGGGATCTTATCAAAGCCAGTATGCTCAAACTCGAGCCAGAAATGCCTATTCTGGAAAAAACACAACCATCAGAACGAGCACCCCAAATAAAGCTCCACTTGCCAGCAGCACATACTCCAACAAAATTTTCAGCGCTACTACAAAACCCGTCTCTCCACCAATTATTACGGTAACATCTTCACCATACAAATCACAACCCTACGGCTTTAGGTAACACATCAAAATTGTTTATTTTTTCTTAACTTTCTTTCTCGAATAGAAGAGAGATGCGGGCTCCTTACCTCGATCCGCTTCCAGATTCCTCAGAGGTAATTTAATGCATTTGAAATCAATTTTAATTTCATTTCATTAGAAAAAGAAAACACTTGTGCTTGATCTCGACGAGACTTTGATTCATTCTGCGATTTACTCATCCAGCCGACATGATTTCGTTCTAAAGTTCGCGTATGGATCCCAGAGATATTATGTACTGAAACGACCTTACCTCGCAGAGTTTTTGGCTCGTGTGGGAGAGCTGTTTGAGGTCGTTGTGTTCACTTGCGGAGAGAAAGACGTAAGTTTTTAAAAAAAAACAAAGCTAATGACATTTTTTTTAGTACGCAAACGTTATTATTAAACAAATCGATCCGAATGGCGTTATCTCTAAAGTCCTCCATCGCGATTACTGCAGTATCAGAGGTGGATTGTTTACTAAAGATCTCGGAAAGCTCGGCCGGAACCTTAAGGATGTTATTTTTGTGGATGTAAGCTTTTATTTATTTTTGCAACAGCCTTTGACCTGCGTTTTTTTTAGAACTGGGAGATGTCTTTTATGTTGCAACCTGACAACGGCTACAAGATTAAAGATTTCATCAGCGATAAGAACGATTGCGAGTTGAAAAACCTCATTCCTTTCCTTGAATACCTAAATACGGTAAGAAATATCACTTTTAGATGAAGCTAATTGATTTGCTTTTAGTTGGATGATGTAAGGCCTATTCCCAAAAAATTCGTAGAGTTCCGTTCAATGTCCGCTGAGGAAAGAAATGCGCTCCTACAACAGAACAAATTGCTCTCCGCCTCAGTCGATAAGTCTTCGAATGATAAAAGTTCAGATGAAAATTCCTTGATCAGCGAGGCCTCGCCTATTAAATCTTCCCCTGCTAAATCGGAAAATTCTGAAAACAAACGACCTCCAACTGCTGATATTCTCGATAAGATTATATTTTCTCCCTTGAGAAAGAAAGAGAATGAGACTCCTCAACCCGAGTCACCTATCAATGAGGCAAAGAAAATTGGTATGTTTGACCGAGTGGAAATTGATTACAGTCCTTATATGAGCCCTTATACGAGCAGTATTTTGAAAGGACCTTCGCAAAATAACAATCAAGCACTCAATTCGCTTTATTCCAAAAGAGTGCCCATGCCAATTCATCGGCTATGGTAGTTTTTCCTTGCGATGGCTAAGGGGAAGAATGTGAATCACTTTTGGGTTTTTGCGTTAATTAGATGAAATGTCTTATTTCATCGCATACAAATTTGTGTAAAGTTAACTAATTTATTTTAATAATACATACTAAGATATTAACAATGCATACTAAGAGAATGTAAAAACTTCGAATTCATGAATTTGCATACAATTCTCAAAAATATAATCATTTATCAACTATCTATTGTCTTTCAGACTATGATATCATATCTTTGCTAGCTAAGCTTGCACATGGAGTCTCGGTCGGGCTTCATATGTCGAGAGATGCTGCTCAAGAAAAATCAAAATAACGTAATTTGAGAATAGTCGAAGCTAAGATGATGTGGAACTTCATTTGAGTACCTTTTATCGTAAATTGGGGCTGGATGAGATTAAACTATCACTTACAGAAGATTCTCGAAAATGAAAGAAGAGAGAGAGAAGCGCAAAGTGCATTGTAGATTTCTTCAAGACTCGAGTTGGACACTTGTCGTCGTCTTCTTCAAATACAAGCTCTTTTCTGTTTGATTTCATTATACTTGTGCAATGACAACCAAGATGCTCAACACCAACATAATCCAAGTTCACGAATGTTCTATTCAAGAAAGCTTGTTATGGTGATTATTCCTTCGTCATACGCTTCGATGTACTACAGATTTCGAAATTCGTTTCATGACCTGCAATATCTTTTAATGAACTCCATTTTTTAAACTAATATAATTCTTTTTAGAACAAACTCTTTAATTCATACAGAATCTTAGCACACGCGCATATCAAATAAAATATTCTAAAATATCTAAAAAATTGTGAGCATGGTTGAACCAAAACACAAATTCGATATAACCCAATTCGAAGCAAAACACAAAGAGCTTGCTGCAGCAGGATATACCCGCCACGGTCGGAACATGAAGGCTCTTTGGAAATGCGAAGGAGACGTGGAAAAAGCAAAGCAATATCTTGCAGAGAAGATGAAGAAAAAAGAACAAGCTGCTTTGGAACGATACCTTCCTGTTATCAAAGAAGCCGGCTACGAAGAGCAGCATAAGCAACTCGTGGCTCTAGGCTACGATAAACCGAAGAAAAATATCAGAGTACTGAAGAAAGTGGCCGGAGATATAGAAAAAGCGAAGGAGAAACTCGCGAAAAAGAAGCCAAACCGAGGGCTTGATGAGATCAAAGCCGCTGGGTGGGAAGACAAGCACGCTCAGCTTGTTGCGGCTGGTTATGTGAAGCCAAAGAGAAATCTCAAGGCGCTCGAAAGAGCTAAAGGAGATATCGAAGCAGCGAAGAAGTGGCTCGCTGAACAAAAGGTCATCAAAGAGAAAAAGAAAAAAGGTATGACTCCTGATGACTGGGATGTGAAATCTGTTGAATTGGCAGCTGCTGGCTACACGAACCAAAAGTATAATATAAAGGCTTTGAGGAAGGCTGGCGGTGATATCGAGAAAGCGAAAGCGATATTAGCTGAAAAGATGGCTAGAAAAGAGAATTCGAACAAAGAGAAATACTTACCTGCGATCAAAGCAGCCGGATATGAAGCTCAGCATGAACAGCTTGTTGCGGCTGGTTTCAATAAGCCGAAGAAGAATTTGAAGATCCTGAAGAAAGTCGGAGGAGACGTTGAGAAGGCGAAGCAGATCCTCCAGGAGAAGAAACTGAGAAAGGAAAAGGTTGATGAGGAGTTGAAAGCTACGGGGGCGGAGTACAAAGAACAACTTGAGAAGCTTTCTGCGGCTGGTTTCAAGAAAGAGAGAAAGAATGTGAAGATATTGAAGAAAGTCGAAGGAGACGTTGATAAGGCAATCCAAATTCTGACGGAGAAGCTGGGAAAGAAAAAGCCGAAGCACAAGAAGGAGAAAGCAGTGACTGAAGGCGGTAAGAAGGAAGAGACGAAGACTGCTTGAGTGCGATGGGAAGCTAAATTTATTAATTGAATAAAATTAGAATGCAATTTATTATTACAGTCTTTGTGTATCAATTCATATGAGAAAACTTGAGATACCTGCACAATCTATATCTAGGATAATTAACTAGTCGACTGAATAAGGAGAGAAGAAACAATAAAAAATAAATAACAGGCATCCAATCCAAAAACTTAAGAAACTGGTAGAAATGGTTAAAGCCAAAGAAGGCTTATCTCAGCTAGGTCTGTGAGCAACCAAGGACTTAGTGGACAAGAACTACATATCAGGTCTTCATATCCCGTCAGCCAAGTGATGCGTCATAGAACATGACAGGTCTCACCCACTTTGCAGAAGGAAATTGTAGAGGGATAATTATAGTTCTGCTCATTTACTCTTAAATTCAGAAATGGTAGTTTGTTTCATCATATGAATCTAATTCAATACTTACGACGCGAGAGCAAAGAAAAAATCAACAAAGATATACTGGAGAGACCTCAGATGAAGGTAAATTTGCATTGTTTCGCAAAAATCATTTAATTATTAGAATCCGCTATGTCTGTGTGCTTTATTTGAACAAGAATCAAATTCAATGAAACAACGTGTAAATAGTTATTGATCACAACTAATATTGTTTTCGAACTCTTTATAACAGCGATCATATGTTATTCTTCATATTTCCATCAGGATTAAGTCGCAACCTCTAATAAGGAATAATGGCAAGAAGAAATCACAAATTACCCATTTTTTCATTCCTGCCATATTATTTTGGGTTATTTGATTCCGCTATCATATATACTTTCGTTTTGTAATTTACCATAAAAGGCTTGAATTACGAATTTCGAAGGAAAGCTTACTTTCCGCCTTATTATTGATGAAGCGCCTTCATGCGAGAGTTTGAAAACATAACGAGAGAAAGAGAGATATTGGCTAAATTGATAAAATTTGCTTTATGAAACGAATTTAAAAAGGCAATCGAATTATGCACACATGCTGAAGATAGTTTCGAAGGACGTCATTGAATTTCCTATCCAAGGGAATCCCCGAGGTCTTGGTGAATTTAACGTGATTTTTTTCATAACATGGTTTGTTTTTTATAACATAAAATATTTTCATTTTATATCTTTTCATATAGCTCAGCTGTGAAATTTCTGACATATAAATCAATCAATCTCGATTCTTATTTTATTTATTTATCCTTTTACTTTTCGTAATTCAAGGTTTCATTAGTCCTCGATTTCATCTTCACTTCTCAAAAGGTCGCGCAGCAACTGCTCTTTTGTTTATCATCCGCACTCTTTGAATTGATATCTCCTGGAACTACTTGATTGCTAGAGATAACTCCAGATTTTAGCGATGGTTCGACCTTTGCTTTTTCTTTGATAATATCTTTCGAATCAGTTAGACTAGTAAGGATAAGATCAAGTTTCAAAAACTCTTCATACCTGGCTATATTTTTTTTCAGAAATAACACAGCAAATTCATTTGCAGCATCCCACGCGAAAGTCGGATTATGTTCCAGTTCACCTCCAATCTGATCCATCTCTTCATCTTTACTCTCATTATCCTCTTCCAATACAACAAACGTGTTACTTTCCATATTATCCTTGTTGACAAGCTGCTTAAGAAGATTCTTGTTTCGCCGAGATGCGATAACTTGTTCTACTTTCGCATAGCGTGCTGAGAGAAGAGAGTCAATAGCACTGAAAATCCTGTCGCAATACCACCTCTCATTTATCTTCACCCATATCCTCACGGTTTTATCTGACGAGCATGAAGCCAGATACTTTCTGTCGCTAGAAAAACTCACACTTCTTACAGTTTCTATATGTCCTTTGAGAGTTTCAATGCATTTGGAGGTCTGAACTTCCCAAATCTTAACGGTTGTATCTTCCGAGCCTGAGGCGACAAGCTTCCCGTCAGGAGAAAAGCTTACGCTGAAGACGCGATCTCTATGACCTTCCAGAGTTATAATACACTTAGAGGTTTCCACTTCCCAAATTTTCACGGTTCTGTCTTCTGAGCCTGATGCCAAAAACTTCCCGTCAAGTGAAAAGCTCACGCTCCATAGAGTGCCACTGTGACCTTCAAGGGTTGCGATGCATTTGAAGGTTTGCACTTCCCAAATCTTCACGGCTTTATCTTCTGAGCCTGATGCGACAAACTTCCCGTCAGAAGAAAAGCTGACACTCCGTACATTACTTTTGTGACCTTCAAGGTTTGCCAAGCATTTTCCGGTTTCCACTTCCCAGATCTTCACAGTTTTATCAGTTGAACCTATCGCAACATACTTTCCATCTCCAGAAAAGCCTGCACTCGATACATACCCTTTATGTTCAAGGGTTGCAAGGAGTTCGGAGGTCTGCGCATCCCAGACTTTGGCTGTTTTATCCGTTCCTGCTGATAACACGCGCTTTCCATCTTTGGAAAAGCCCACGGCCAATACATCTCCGGCATGGGCTTCAATAGTTGAAAGACATTTTGAGGTTTGCACATCCCAAATCTTCACTGTTTTATCTGAGCTTGCGGAAGCAACATAGTTTCCATTGCTAGAAAAGCAGACAGTATTCACTGAAGAACTGTGACCATTCAGAGGTGCAAGAGATTTGGAGGCTTGAACTTCCCAAATCTTCACGTTCTTATCCCATAAGCCTACTGATGCGATATACTTTCCGTCGCCAGAAAAGCTCAAGCTCATGATTCTTTCTGTGTGACCTTCGAAAGTTGCAAGACACTTGAAGGTTTGAGCATCCCTGAGTATCACTGCATTAGATGCTCCTGATGCGAGATACTTTCCATCAGGGGAAAAACTCAAGCTGAAGATCCCTTCGGGAGCGTCGATTTGTGCAATACGTTTAGAGGTTTCTACTTCCCAAATCATTGCTGGCGCACCTCCTGAACCTGCAACAATGTACTTACCGTCGGGAGAAAAACTCAAACTCACCACTTCACCAGAAGCTTCCAGAGTTGTAAGACATTTTAATGAGCTCATTTCCCAAATTTTCACGGTCGTATCCCAGGAGCCTGATGCAATATATTTCCCATTAGGAGAAAAACACACCGTGTTAATAGTTTCATCGTGTCCTTGCAGAGTTGCAAGACATTCAGAGGTCTCTACTTGCCAAATCTTGACCGTTCCATCCCCTAAGCCTGAAGCAATATGCTTTCCATTCGGGGAAAAGCTCACACTATTTACTTCACTGTCGTGCCCTTCAAGAGTTGTGATACATTTGAAAGAGGTCATTTCCCAAATTTTTACGGTCATATCATGTGAACTTGATGCAATGTATTTCCCATCAAGAGAAAAACACACACTTCCGACTCTAGCAGCGTGTCCTTGAAGAGTCGCAAGGCATTTAGAAGTTTCTACTTGATAAATCTTGACTGTGCTATCTTCCAATCCTGATGCAAGGTACTTACCATCGCTTGAAAAACTCACGCAATTCGTATCTGAAGGATGTTGAAGGTCAGGAAGGACACCGAACTTAGCAGCCCTGAGATCGGTTTTTACAAGCTTTGCATAATCTGCTTGAATATTTCCCAAATTGACGTAGCTCAAACCAGCTCCTGAAAAATCAGTTCCTGAAAAGTTACCATTTTTAATATTGGCACCACGGATATTGACATTGCTTAAATCT
>ENA-UOUE01001366-UOUE01001366.1-compost-metagenome-genome-assembly--contig:-NODE-1366-length-15591-cov-28.611125_pt1 | contig 15591 bp, 5 predicted proteins | sample MGYA00238146_ERZ747223 | MGnify/ENA primary metagenome ERZ747223 (study PRJEB28781, sample SAMN06268865) | compost metagenome | isolation source: single cell | place: USA: California, Emeryville, Joint... | reverse complement strand
TGCTCAGATCATACAGGCACCAGAAGTCCAAGAGGCGGAAGAATCGAAGATGATGATGAAGATGGTTCACGTCCCGTCTCTTCCGATATGTTAGCGAGAAAAGAAGATTTAGATTCGAGCTCTCTCTATAAATTTCTCCTTGAAAAAGAAGGGAGAATTCGCTACAATTGGACGCTCAAATCAAAAGAACCAGTCGAGAAAAACCTACTAAAGTTCAGTTTCGAGGCTTTTGGTCGGTACAAAATTAACCAGAGCTATCACTCAATATCTGAATTTGGAAAACATTTCAAGGTGAGAAACACAGCCAATCGAATTCATTTCTCATGGTATTTTTTCCACATTAGATTTCACATCGAAGCCACCCAAAATGGAGGCTCTACACCATGCTTCTATGCCAAACACCTCAGAATGTGCATCTCAGAAAACATTTCCTTGAATACTTTGAGAGAATTATGCATGGTATCCACTCCTTTACATTCAGCCCAAAGTGGTCAACCTATGGAAGCTCTCTCGTCTTCATTATCAAGAAATATGACATCAAAGGAGCATTTTCTAAATTCCTTTACGAAGAAACCTACGCAGGAAAAGATGATTTTTCTGTTTCCGGACCTTATGTAAAGCAACACTTCTAAAGAGTGCACATTCTAACCCATCCTTTTTATGATATAAGGGTTTTGGACTTGAACTTTTCCAGGAACTCAAAGGCCATTACATTATTTTCTGCGCTGGCACGGGCATTTTCCCCTTTTTGGATCTCTTTGACTTGCTTCTTCGCAAGGCAATTTGCGATGTTATTTCTGATAGAATTGGAACTGCAAACGCTGAGCCTTTGTATCCTTATTGCAAGGCAGCTTTCGGCACGATAAATCCGAATTTCAAGATAAGTCTTTTCGCCAGCTTCGAGCACGGAGAAGACTTCATCGCTAAGGATATAATAGAACCGCTGAGCGATATTTCCAGCACTTACCAGCTCAATCTATTCGATTGTTACCTCAGTTATGGCAATGCCAGTCTTATCAACACTATTGCCGGAGGAAATACCCGATTTACACAAGATTTCATTGCAAATCATCTAGACACGCAGGCCGAGAGAATCTATATTTGTGGGCCTCCAAAATTCAATCACGACCTTCCTCAATTTATTAAAAACCTGAATGTTGACCCTAGAAAAATCTTTTTAGTTTAAACCCTTGAGTTTATAGTATATACAAATACATTTTTGTTATCTTGTCTTCACAAGCAGAAACATGCTCAATATTTCAAGCTAAAAGTCTAAAGTTTATTCCAATCGTTGATAAAGTGATTGATTATTCACAGTGAAATCAGCACTCTGGGGCTGTAGCTAGATTATTTATTTTTTTCATCTGGCTCTTGGAATATGATAGAGCAAAGTTTCGACGTGTTTTCAAGTTGCACTATCTTGGAGAAGCCATACAACTTTTTTTTATTTTAGAGGATTCGTTGTCAAAACGGAGCATACATTTTTCGAGTTTTCAACAAAAACATTCAGGGAAAATATACAACTACGGTTTATTTTGGATGCTCATATATGTGCTTATTCGATTGGACAGGTCTGGAAAGATAAGTTGAATAGAGCTTGATACCTCTTTCTTCTGCGACCATCTTGGGCGTGACGTTCTGAGTGACTGCCTTGAAGAAACAATACACCATCGCATATGGATTTCTTGTCTTAACAATCAATTTGAATTTCGCTTCTGAAATTCCCGCAAGCATCAGCATATGCGCCATCACCTGATTTCCCCATGAATCGAAGTGGGTTTGGGAATTTAGCTTCAACCGGATACCCTCATACTTTGCATGTATGCTTGATGGCATTGAGTTCTGATGGTCCAATGGAATCGCAATAAGATTTCTTTTTAAGTTGTTCATTGCTTTAATCATCGCTCCTTCTGGGTCTCTGGCTTTTCCTTTGGCAAATCCGATGATACCGTTCATATTTCCACAAAACAGCAGCACTCTGAAATAGTTGATACGATTCAAGGTGGTGACAAGGGTGGTCGTGCCCTGTGACAATAGAATTATTCTGAAATTTTCATCCATTGTAAAATCTGGCTTAACTGGCTCGTGTTTGAGGCCTTCTTTCTTCGCGAGGTCCTTGAAGATACCATACTCATCGAATTCATCATCTGTTTGCTCATCTTCCTCTTCCTGCTCTTTAGTAGTCCTATTCAAAAACCCTTCTCTTTCCTTTCTACGCGTGCGGAACTCCTCTAGCAAGGCAATCTCCTCCTGTCTCATTTCTGGAGTCTTTTGGAACACGTCCTGTGTTTGCAAATAATGGCTAACATCTGTGATATTTGGAAATTCCTTATGCCTCTCGTTGAATGATTTCAAAAACTCTCTGAATTCGGGATCGCTCTGAGCATTCTGAGTAACTTTCTGCTTGAAATCTCCGCCGTTTATTGAAGCTCTGAGGAATGAGTTTGCATTTTTAACTTCAGACACTGTTTTTTTCGCCTTCACTTTCTCGAGAATTTTGTCTGTATCGGCTTTGAACTTCTTCTTGAAGTTCGCAATCCCTCTCATTTCGAAATATGAGAGGAACTTAACATTTGGGACCCTAAGATATTTCACTCCGGTTGCTATCATATAATTTCCAGAGGAGCTTCTCAATAAGATTATTTTATTTAAACAAGTCCAAGTACAACCGCAAACTCTTCATCACTACAATAATTCGCTCAGCATTTCTACACCAAAGCCATCTCACTCCCATCGATAGTGCTGTTTGTTCTTAAACGCTAGGAGTATTAAAAGACATTTCAATAGAAAGTAGGTCTCCCATTATCGCGGGCACTTAGTTACTTTTTCAAACCAAATTGAATTTTTTATCAAAAGAAGTTATTATATTAATCCAGACACCAATACACAATCTGATGTCTGAAAAACCAAAGAAAGTCAATCTCTTTTCAAAAGAGAGGTTTCAGCAAGAATATTATCAGAGACTCCAACAAGAGCAGAATGGTCATCCTGATTCTGGAAAGGTAGCCTGGTTTTTCGGATAAATATTGATTTACTCTATCGCTTTTCTTCTTCTTCAGACACAAGACCCGTTGAACACTAACATCAAACCAGTACGTAAGAAGTTTATAAAGAAGAAACGTGAATTCACTTCAGAGCACATCTATGAGCTTCTTTTGGATGAAGTAGAACAATTTTGAATTATTGTAACTGGTGAATGGAACATTATTTAAAGGGGATAGATGTGTACAAAGGTTTTGGGCAAGAGAAATGGATCCCACTGGAACTCTTTGACGATCGCACTTATGATGAATTTACTGATGAGGAGTGGATCGCAAAAACAACAGACACTAACGGAAATTTCGCTCCATTGAAAGCCAAAGTAAAACACACTCAAATCTGTACAAAGCGTAATCACTATTCAGGGTCTGATTAAAGAACCTCAGAGCGATGGGTACACGTGGAGAGATGTCCAAGTTTATACATATAATGCAAAGACTGAGAAATTCGATTGCAGAACTACTGATGAAGGGACATTATTTAAACTGCCTCGGCTTTTCATTCTGTTTGAGGTATAAATACTATCAGTAAAGAGCATATTTTCATGGTTTGTAGATCGAAGATACTAAGCGATTCGCAGAACGTTTCACGAAAGCTGTAAGAGAGAGAATTTATACTGACTCGCAGGTTCGATATACCTTCTACGCAAAGAATATGCCCACAAACGACCTCAGTGAAATCTCTCCTGAGCAGCAACGGCGTATTGAGTTGTTAGCTTTAAACACTGAGAAACTCAGAAACGCGAATTTGGATCTAAAGCAGCTTGAAAGCGAAGCTACCCGCTTCTACACAACAACAATGAGCAAAATTGTATTCGAGAAATATCTTGAAGAAGCTCCTGAAGAGATCCTTTCGCATAATTTAACTTTCCCTCCGAAAGAGGAGGCAGAAGTGCCGCAGTACGGAATGATACAGCTTGAGAGAGGTCGCCTTTCCAAAGATTACACAGAGCTTTTTAAGGATTTCAGTTTCGCGACGTTTTACTCTCAGAAGGAGGCTGTCGAGGCACTTCAAGCGATTAAAGTTGAATGCAATCGAGTCAAAGACATGGAGATTTTTAATCTCTATATCGGCCAACCAATGCGAATTGAGGAGTTTAGACAACGACAAGAGGTTTCAACCAGCCAAATTTTGAATCAGCTGAGAGGAGCATGGCTTGATTCGTTGAAAGGCATATTTATGGTTAATTTTTCGAAAGTTCAGGATGGTTGGTTCAGTCTTGGGGATCCAGTGCAAATAAGAAGCACCTATGAGCATGGAAAACTGAAAAGATTCTTGACAGCAGTGAGGTTAGAAATGCAGGATGTGCTACGAGTCCTCATCAAGGATTCATATGAAAGCTACTGCGAGACCCTCATTTCCTTCCTCCCTCAATCAGTGGAAATCAGAGCTCCAAACGATGTTATTAACCATTTTGCTGAAAATCCAAAGGATCCCTTTAAGAAAGAACGCCACCCACTGTTTGTCGTCGACATGATCAAAGGAGCGAAGGACGAGTTCATGTACACAGTCCAACGGCCGAAATACTTCGTCGAGCAGCTTCTTCATATTTTCGATAGAACTCTGGAAGAATTGGCTCGAATTCCTGATCTCGAGCCAAAGGTCATGAGTGATTCGCTCGGTCCAATGAGAAGAGACGTATTTCTGCGAGTTCCAAAAAGACCAAAAGAAAAACCAGTCAAACCGCCTGAATGGGAAAAACCAAGAAGACTGATCGATGAGAACGAATGGTTATGGAACCTTTACGACAATTTGAAGATTGCTCTTGAAAAAGCTATTGAACCGCTCTATGAATACGTCAAAGTTTATGATCCATTCAGAGCTATTCTTCAGCTTGACCCTGAGCAATATTCTAAGCAAATCCAAAGTGAAGAGGATGCCGGAAATCCAAGACCCGTGGAGGCGTTAAAGGAAGAGATTAGGCAAGTTGAGAAGAAGATCGAGGAACTTAAGAAAGAAATCCCTGAGGAGGTCCATGTTTCATGTTTCTTGATTAATTGCAGAGAGCTTCTCTTGATGCTTACCAACAAATACGAGCAATTGAAAAAGAATCTGATTGATCTGATCGCCAAGAGAGCGAGAAGTGAAACTCAGCGTATCTGGGCCAAAATCATCGAGATGCAGGAGAAAGTCAAGGAACAACCAGCAGATATCGAATCTCTCACAAATCTGAAGAAGTACATCCAAGACGTCCCCAACGAGCTCGAAAAAGTCCAAACTGAAATCCAAAATTGCCTTGACATTTTCACATTGCTTGAAGATTTTCAATACCGATTCCCTACAGACGATCTCAGCAAGCGTTGGCATGTCTTCGGTGGCCCAAAGGATATCCTCGAGCTGGTTGAAAACCGTAAAGCGGTACTTGACAAAGAGAGAGAAAAATTCCAGAACAACATGTTAACTTCTCAGGAAGAATTCAAAGAAAGCCTCGAGCAGATCGATCGTCAGATCTTGGAATTCCATCAACATAGCGATATTAATCAATACCAGGAGGTGGCCAAGAAGGTGAACACGATTAATGAAAATCTCAAGAACTTTGAGAAGCAAGCACAGCTTTTTAATAGCAGAGAATTGCTCTTTGGTATGGAAACAACCGATTACAGCAAGCTCAAGCAAATGCAGAAAGAGTTCAAGCCTTATTCTGATTTGTGGTTGACTGCGAACTATTGGTTTGAAAACTCTGTGAAATGGCTCGATGACCCTTGGGAAACCCTCAACGCACCTGCTGTTGAAAATTTTGTTGAGGATTCAACGAAACTTATGGCAGGAAATATTCGATTTTTCAAGGATAAGGGAATTACTCCTATGCTAAAAATCGCAGAGACCGTCAAAGCGCAATTGGACGAATTCAAACCCAAAGTCCCGCTTATGGTTGCGCTTCGAAAGGACGGAATGAAAGAGAGACACTGGGAGCAGATCTCGCAAAAAGTAGGCTATGAGGTCAAACCAGATGAATTCTTTACCTTCCAGAAATGCTTGGATCTGGGACTGATGAAAAACCTTGAAGCCTGCGTGGAAGTGGGAGAGCGTGCTTACAAAGAATTTGGTATTGAGAACGGACTCAGAAAGATGTATGCTGAGTGGGAGAACATCTTATTCACGACGCAAGAATACAAAAACACTAAAACATACGTTATTAAAGGCTATGATGAGATCGGCGCAACGCTGGACGATCATATCGTCACGACACAAGCGATGACATTTTCACCGTTCAAGAAACCTTTCGAAGCCGAGATTCTCGAATGGAATCAGAAACTTATTACCTTGAGCGATATTTTAGAAGAGTGGGCGAAAGTGCAAGCTCAATGGATGTACCTGCAGCCAATTTTCGATTCTGCTGATATCGCGAAGCACCTTGCCCAAGAGAACAAAAAATTCAAACAAGTCGATAATGTTTGGAAAACCGTAATGACCAACGCCAACCGAGATAAAGTTGTGCTGAAAGTTTGCTTCCCTGAACTCGAACACATGAAAGACTCCGGAACCAACCAGCTTCTGGAGAAACTCAGAAAGGCGAATGAAGATCTCGAAGATATTCAGAAGAAACTGAACGATTATCTCGAAAGAAAAAGAGAAGCTTTCGCTCGTTTCTATTTCCTCTCCAACGACGAACTTCTCGAAATACTCTCACAGACTAAGGACCCAACTGCCGTGCAGCCACATCTACGAAAAGTCTTCGAAAACATCGACAAAGTCGAGTTCGACGCGACCAAAAAGATCCACGCGATGTTCTCTGCAGAAGGTGAGAGAGTCGATTTTGTTCGAGTGCTTGACCCTGCTGGCAAGAGCGTTGAGTTCTGGATGGGAGATCTGGAGGATATGATGAAAACGTCAGTCAGGCAGGTATTGCTGGAGAGTATTGAGAACTACAAAACAATGAAACGAGCAAATTGGGTGCTTTCGCATAAAGGGCAGTGCGTTCTCAACGGGTCTCAAGTACATTGGACCGCAGAAGTCGAAGAGGCAATTCGTAAGGGAACTGACGGCGTGAAAGAATATTTGAAGAAGAGCGAGGACCAAATTTCTGAGCTTGTTAGGTTGATTCGTACGAAACTTGACCGTCAACAGCAAATCGCAATCAACGCGCTGATCGTTATCGATGTGCACGCCAAGGACGTCGTTGAGAAGCTCCATACAAATGCGATTGTTGATATAGGTGCTTTCGAGTGGATTTCGCAGCTTCGATACTACTGGGAGAATGACGACTGTTACGTTAAGTGCATCCAGACCAACTTCCCTTACGGCTATGAGTATCTAGGAAACACAATGAGATTGGTCATTACTCCTCTGACTGATAAATGTTACATGACGCTTATGGGAGCAGTCAGATTGAACCTTGGAGGCGCTCCAGCTGGTCCTGCAGGTACTGGAAAGACAGAATCCACAAAAGATTTGGCTAAGGCCTTGGCAAAACAATGCGTCGTGTTTAATTGCTCTGATAGTATGGATCACCTTTTCGTTGCTAAGTTCTTCAAGGGACTGTCAAGTTCTGGAGCTTGGTGTTGTTTCGACGAGTTTAATCGTATCAACATCGAAGTGCTTTCGGTCATTGCGCAACAATTGCAAACGCTCTTTGGTGCCAAAGCAGCTGGTCAGTTGCAAATCGATTTCGAAGGATCAAATATTCGAGTCCAACCAACTTTCTCGGTGTTTATTACAATGAACCCTGGTTACGCCGGAAGAACAGAACTTCCTGATAACCTCAAAGCGCTCTTCCGTTCAGTAGCTATGATGGTGCCGGATTACGCGCTTATCGGTGAAATTATGCTATACTCCTTCGGGTTTGAAAGCGCTCGTGACCTCGCGAGGAAAATGGTCACCACCTTTAAGCTCTCCTCTGAGCAACTGTCAAGTCAAGACCACTACGATTACGGTATGAGAGCCGTCAGGTCTGTTATTAATGCTGCAGGTCTCCTCAAACGCCAGGATCCTGACATGGACGAGAAGCAACTGCTCCTCAGAGCCCTGAGAGATGTCAATGTGCCGAAGTTCCTCAAGCACGATCTTCCTCTCTTCGAAAATATTATCAGCGATCTTTTCCCTGACACAGAGAGACCAAAAATCGACTACGGAGCTCTGTTAGAGAGCATTCAAGCCACCTGCGAGAAGAAGAAGCTTCAATGTACAAAGAGCTTTTATGAGAAAATCCTTCAGCTATACGACACAATCCAAGTCCGTCACGGACTGATGCTTGTCGGGCCAACCGGTGGAGGCAAAACTTCAAACTACTATGTCCTAAGAGACGCGATGACCGCTCTGCATGCCCAAAAGAAACCAGGATTTTACCCGGTACATACTCACATTCTCAATCCAAAATCAATCACTATGGGACAACTGTACGGATTTTCTAATGATACTGGAGAGTGGATTGATGGTGTGCTGGCTTACATCGTCAGAGAGTGTGTCAGAGATCAAAGTCTCGATAAACATTGGGTTATGTTCGATGGTCCTGTTGACGCGCTCTGGATCGAATCGATGAATACAGTCCTGGATGACAACAAGAAACTCTGTCTGGCATCAGGTCAGATTTTGATTCTCACTCCACAGATGACTATGATGTTCGAGGTCGAGGATCTCGCAGTCGCTTCTCCTGCCACAGTCTCCCGTTGCGGTATGGTCTACATGGAGCCGATTGCTCTTGGAATGAAACCGCTTATTGACTCTTGGTTTGGCCAGTTGCCTGCCAACTTCCAAGCGAAAAAGACCTTGATTCCTTCTATAAGAGCTCTCTTTGATAATTATATCGAACCTGGCATTGATTTCGTCAAGAGAAACTGCAAAGAACCAGTCCCCAGCATGCCTAATTCACTCGTTCAATCAGCGATCAGGCTTCTCGATTGCTACTTAGACAAATACAAAGAAAAACCTGGTCTTGACTCTAGAAAAGTCACTCCAGACGAAATCAACGAGCTTGAATCAATGCTTGAGGAGATATTTTTCTTCTCTCTCATCTGGTCTGTAGGTTGCACCGTCGACTTAGAAGGTCGCCGCAAATTCAACGCTTGGCTACGACAAACTATGCAAGCAAATAGTCAAAGAGCCGCCTTTCCGGAATCTGGATTAGTCTATGATTACTGCTACAACTTCAAAAATAAGAAATTCGAGCTTTGGACTGAGCAAAATCGCGTCTTTGAAATCGACCCTCAGCTCTCGTTCTCTGAAATCGTCGTACCCACAAACAACTACACAAGAATGCTTTACCTGATGAAGATCATGCTTACCAACAATATCCACGTCCTCTGTCCGGGACCAACTGGTACCGGTAAATCCCTCTACGCCGACGCATTACTCACAACGGGATTACCAGAAGAATTCCAGTACATCACAATTACCTTCTCAGCCCAAACCAGCGCTAATCAAACCCAAGACACCATTGATAGCAAGATGGACAAGCGTAGAAAGGGTATTTATGGCCCACCCTCTGGAAAGAAGTGTATTATCTTCGTTGATGACCTCAACATGCCGAAGAAAGAGACTTACGGCGCGCAACCTCCCATCGAACTTCTTCGTCAATTTATGGATCATAAAGGATGGTATGACCGCAAGTCATTACAGTTTATCAAACTCGAAGATCTGGTTTATTTATCCGCAATGGGACCCCCAGGAGGTGGTCGTACCAGCATCAGTGCCAGAATCATCAGACACTTCAACATGATCTCCTACACCGACCTCGATGAGGAAACAATCAGTATGATTTTCACCACGATCACCAACTCATTCTTCCGTAAATTCGCAACACCTATCCGAGAGTCTATTGACACGTTAGTCGGAACAGTGCTACATGTCTACAACGCAGTAAAGAGAGACCTGCTTCCTACTCCAACCAAAAGCTTCTATACCTTCAACTTGAGAGATATCTCGAAAGTGTTCCAAGGAATTTGCTCCGCAAGCGAGAAGCATTGCCAAGAGGTGGTCGAAGTCGTCAGGTACTGGTACCATGAAAATCTACGTGTCTTCCACGATCGTCTCACCACCGAAGAAGATAGAAAATACCTCAAGGAAATTCTCAACTCGCAGCTACCACAATTCGGTTTGCAACTCAACGACGTCATGAATACCGAAAGACTGATTATTGGTGATTTTATGGGAGGTCGAGAGGTTGACGTAAAGCCTTATATTCAAGTCAAGGACCTGAAAGAGCTGCTTACGAAAATGGAAGAGTACCTTGATGATTACAACTCTATAGTCGGTGGCAGCAAAAATCAAATGAAACTCGTGATGTTCCTTGACGCCTGTGAGCATATCGCTCGTATCTGCCGTATCCTCCGTCAGCCTCAAGGTAATGCCCTGCTGTTGGGTGTAGGAGGTTCTGGTCGTCAATCACTGGCGAAGATGGCTACATTTATTTCTGCCTACAGACTCTTCCAGATCGAAGTCGTGAAAGGGTATAATTTCAACAAATGGAGAGATGATTTGAAAGTGTGTCTCAAGCAAGCAGGTCTTGAGAACCGACCAACCACCTTCCTATTCGTCGACACGCAAATTATCGATGAGCAGATGTTGGAAGACATCAATAATGTCCTAAACTCAGGCGATGTGACTAACCTCTACAAAGTCGACGACCTCGAGGACATCTATAACACATGTCGTCAAGATTGCATTGCAAAGAAAATCCAACCTAACAAAATGAACATGTATTCTGCTTACCTCGCTCGTATTAAAAGGAATATCCATTGCATTATCGCAATGAGCCCTCTGGGATCGAAGTTCACCACTCGATTGAGAATGTTCCCTTCACTGATCAACTGCTCAACCATTGATTGGTTCACTGAATGGCCTGAGGAAGCTCTTATCGGTGTCGGCAAAGGCGCACTGCTCGATGTCGCTGCTGAACTTGAAATTGAACCAGTCATGGATAGCCTCGTTGAGATGTTCAAGAAAATCCACAAGAGCGTCGAGGTTATCTCGATTAAGTATGTCCAAGAGTTGAGAAGATATAACTACGTCACTCCAACCTCATATTTGGAGCTGCTGAATTTGTTCAAGATGATTTTGAGGAAAAAGAAGGCAGAGTTCACTGGAATGGTGAATCGTCTCGCAGGAGGATTAGACAAACTCAAGGCCGCTAATGAAGCAGTAGAAATCACGCAGAGAGAGCTGACTGAAACAAAACCTATGCTTGAGAAAGCTGAGATTGAAACTAACGAAATGATGGAGAAGCTGATGGTGGACAAGCAAGTCGCCGATGAGAAACAGAAAGTCGTCGCGAAGGATGAGATCGAAGCTCAGAAACAGACAGCCGAAGCCGAAGAAACCGCCGCTAAAGCGCAAGAAGCCGTCGCTGAAGCGAACGCCACTTTGGATAAGGTGCTTGAAGAAATCAAAAAGCTGAATTCTGGCCATCTTACAGAAATTAGATCTTTCTCTACGCCTCCAGAACCTGTTAGACAGGTGCTTGCAGGTCTGTGCGTTATGCTTGGAGAGAAGGTCGAGAAGAAAGCGGTTCCTGGCTCATTGACAAATGAAAAGAAAGAAGATTACTACGGTCACGCCAAAGATAAACTCCTGAAAGACCCCAAAGCTCTGCTCGCGCTGCTTACTAACTTCGCGAATAACGAGAAAGATAATATCCCACAGGACCGGATCAGAAGACTCGAGGAAAGGATCATGTCTAACTCCGAATTTGCTAAGGAGAGAGTAGAGAACAGTAACGAAGCCGCAAAGTATCTGCACATGTGGATCATGGCTATGTACCAATACAATAAGATATTCTTGAAGACTCAGCCTCTTCGTGATGAGCTCGCCGCAAAGAAGAAAGAACTTGCTGCGAAGCAATTGGAATTGCATGAAAAGAGAGCAGAACTCGAAAAAGTCACAAATACTATTCGCAGGTTGCAAGAAATGTACGATCAGAAGATTGCTGAGAAACAGAGTCTGGAAGCAAGAAAGAAAGAGTGCGAGCTCAAGCTTGACAGAGCGCAGAAGCTGGTGGTCGGGCTGAAGGATGAGAAAGAGCGTTGGGGAATCGAAATTCAAGAGCTCTCTAAAGGTGGTGTTTATCTAGCAGGAGACTCAGTCATAGCAGCCGCTATGGTCGCATATTCCGGACCTTTCACATCGGAGTACCGCCAAGAGCTTGAAAACTCCTGGGTGGAAGGGCTCGCGAAGGAAGGAATCAAAAGAACGAATGGCGTTTCGATGAGATCATTCCTTGGCAATCCAGTTGTTACCCAGCAATGGAATATCTATGGCTTACCAAAAGACGATACCTCCACCGAAAATGGTATTATCATCAGCGAGTCGAGACGTTGGTGCCTTATGATCGATCCTCAGACACAAGCCAACAAGTACTTGAAAAACATGGCCAAAGAGCATCCTGGAGGATTCGATCCTGTCAAACCATCAGAACCAGAAAAGTCTCTCACACAGAAGCTCGAGATGGCGATTCAATATGGTCGTTGGATCATCTACGAGAACGTTGGCAAGGATTTAGACCCTATGCTCGAGCCGATACTTCTCAAACAGACTATCAAACAAGGAGGAGAGCTCGTCCTGCCTTTCGGAGGTAAGAATGTGACCTACAACACCGATTTCCGCTTCTTCATGACGACAACGATTCCAAATCCTCACTACCCTCCTGAAACGTTCGTCAAAGTTACGATTATCAACTTTGCTATTACTCCAAAAGGTCTTGAAGAGCAGATGCTCGCGCAAATCGTCACGCTGGAAAATCCTCAGCTGGAGCAAAAGAAAATCGAAATTGTCAAAAAGAACGCCGAAGACAGGAAAATGCTGCAGCAAGTCGAAGACGCTATCCTCAGTTCGCTCTCAGCTGCCGAGGGCGATATCCTCATGGATGAGACTCTCATCAACAAGCTTCAATCATCTAAGAAAACATCCACTGACATCAATCAGAGAGTCAAAGACTCCAAGGCAACTGAAGCCCAAACTGATAAATCCCGTGAAGAGTACAGACCTGTTGCGATTCGTGCATCAATTCTCTTCTTTTGTATCGTGGATTTATCAAATATCGATCCGATGTATCAGTATTCCCTTCAGTGGTTCACAAACCTGTTCCAAATGGCTGTCGGATACGCGCCAACGTCAAATCAACTAGAACAGCGCCTCAAAAACCTGAATGAATACTTTACGTACTCGCTGTACGAGAATGTCTGCCGTTCGCTCTTTGAAAAGCACAAATTGAACTTCTCATTGATTCTCACAGTGAAGATCCTTGAAGGCGCTAAAGACATGAATCTTCAGGAATGGAGATATTTCTTGGCAGGCTACACTGGCGATGCTAAGGTCCCACCTAACGCGACGAAATGGATCGATGACAATTCCTGGCCGAATATTTGGAGGCAATTCTATGGCATGGAGCAGCTGGAGAATATGAAAGGCATCGAGAAGCATTTCATGGAGAAACCTGACGATTTCAGAAGTATTTATGATGCTGTTGAAGCTCACGAAGAGAAACTGCCAGAACCATGGGAAAGCAAGCTAGATCCTTTCGAAAAACTAATCGTGCTGAAAGCGCTTAGGCCGGATAAGCTCAAGCAAGGCATTCAAAACTGGATTTCTTTGAAGATGGGTCCGCAATTCATTGAGGCTCCAACCTTTAAACTTGATAAATGCTTTAAAGATTCCTCGACTACCACTCCATTGATCTTCGTCCTCTCGCCTGGGTCTGACCCCGTTGCCGATTTCAACCGATTTGCCGAGGAAATGGGAATGAGCAAAAAATCCGAAACGATTTCCCTCGGTAAAGGTCAGGGCGAAAAAGCAGAAAAACTTGCGAAAAGTTACCAGGCAAGAGGTGGCTGGGTATTGCTCCAAAACTGCCATTTAGCCGTCACCTGGATGCCAAAGCTAGAAGAGCTTTGCGAGAACCTTAAGGAAGACGTGCATCCTGAGTTCCGCTTGTGGATGACGAGTATGCCTACTCCTTACTTCCCTATTTCTGTCCTACAAAACAGTATTAAGATGACCTTAGAGCCTCCTACGGGTCTCAAATTGAACCTCCTTCGTTCGTACGAGAACATGGATGATAACGAGCTCAACGACTGCAAAAAGCCTGAAGCGTTCAAGAAACTTCTGTTCGGATTCTGCTTGTTCCATGCTATTATTCAGGATAGAAGGAAGTTCGGACCTATAGGATGGAATATTGCTTATGAATTTACTAACGAAGATCTCGGCGTTTGCAAGAAGCAACTGAAGACCTTTTTGGATGAGTACGAAGAAATCCCATACAAAGTGCTGAATTTCATTGGCGCAGAAATCAACTATGGTGGTAGAGTCACCGATGACAAGGACGTTCGTTTGATCAAAACGATTCTATCGATCTACATTAACCCAGACGTAAACTTTCTTTATACCTTGACCTCTGTAATGAAATTATTTTAATGCTTAGGTACTCTCTGATGACTACAAATTTTCAAAGTCAGGCATCTATATCTCTCCTGCTCCTGGAGATCAAGCCTCGTATATCAACTACATCAAGACGCTGCCTCTCAATCCTGCGCCTGAAGCGTTTGGACTCCACGAAAACGCTGAAATAACGACCGCTCAAAACGAAATCAGAACGCTCTTAGAAACGATTCTGTCGATACAGCCGCGTTCTACGGCCAAGGGAGCGAGGTCAAGAGAAGAAATCATTACTGAAATTGCCTCAGGCATCGAGAAGAAGACCCCAGCGCTTTTCGACTATGAGAAAGTCTACAATGCTTACCCGACCGATTACAAAGAATCAATGAATACCGTGCTGGTCCAAGAGATCATAAAATATAACAACCTGCTGTCCGTAATGAAGCAAACACTAGTAGAAGTGAAGAAAGCTTTGAAAGGCGAGGTTGTTATGTCGGAAGAGCTTGAGTTCCTTGCAAACAGCTTGCATGATAACCAGGTGAATATTTCTATTGAATTGTCTCTCTGAAATTTGATTTTTATATAGGTACCAAAGCTTTGGGCTGAAAAAGGATTCCTATCTGAGAAACCATTGGCCTCCTGGATCATTGATCTCAATGAGAGAATAGAGTTTTTGAATAAATGGGTACAAGGTGGAACTCCTAATGTCTTTTGGATTTCAGGTAAGTTATAGCTTATTATCCCAAGTCCTGATCTAACTTTTTCCAGGATTCTTCTTCCCACAAGCATTTATCACCGGCATGCTGCAGAACTATGCCAGAAAGCACGTCATTGCTATTGACAGACTGGGCTTCGAATTCAAAATTCTTGATAATACAACCCATCAAGCAATCACCCAAAAACCAGAAGACGGTTGCTACATATACGGTATGTTCCTGGAAGGTGCTAGATGGAGCAATGAGATTCATGCCCTCGCAGACTCAAAACCCAAAGAATTGTATTCTGATTTGCCTCTGATTCAGCTGCTGCCAGTAGCAGATAGAGTTCAACCGAAAACAGGCATTTACAACTGCCCGCTTTATAAAGTGCTGTCGAGAAGAGGTACACTGAGCACAACTGGCCATTCAACAAATTACGTCATGTCACTGGAATTGCCTTCTCAACAACATGAAGACATGTGGATTCGTGCTGGTGTCGCTGCTTTCTTGTCTCTAAGCTACTAACTTGCACTATTTTCCTTCTTTTTTT
>ENA-UOUE01001365-UOUE01001365.1-compost-metagenome-genome-assembly--contig:-NODE-1365-length-15622-cov-18.993631_pt1 | contig 15622 bp, 7 predicted proteins | sample MGYA00238146_ERZ747223 | MGnify/ENA primary metagenome ERZ747223 (study PRJEB28781, sample SAMN06268865) | compost metagenome | isolation source: single cell | place: USA: California, Emeryville, Joint... | reverse complement strand
ACAGTGAAAAAAGGAACTCTCTGTGCAATTGTCGGCAAAATTGGCTCTGGAAAATCAACTGCATTGATGACATTCTTTAAAGAAGTGCCCAAGACTACAGGAGATCTTCGTTTCGAAGGCCGCCTGGCTTATGTCGAACAAGAGATTGTCATATTCCCAGGCACTATTCGAAGTAATATTCTCTTTGGAAGAGAGTATGATGAGAACACATACAATCAAGTTGTAAAAGTATGCTGTCTGCTCGATGATTTCAAAGAGTTCCCAAATAGAGATCTCATGGAAGTTGGTGAGAAAGGTATTAACCTCTCTGGAGGACAAAAAGCGAGAATATCTCTTGCGAGAGCACTCTACTCAGATGCCGATATTTATCTCTTGGATGACCCTCTGAGCGCAGTTGATGCTAAGGTTGCGAAGAGTCTATTTCAGAATGCTATTAGAGGCTATCTGAAGGGGAAAACTGTCATTTTGGTGACTCATCAAGTTCATTTCGCGAGAGAAGCTGAGAAGATTGTTGTGTTTGATGAAGGAGCTGTGAAGGCAGAGGGTACTTTAGATGAACTTATGAAGAGAGACAGCAGTATTGTGGCAATTTTTGAAACACATCACAAAAAAAGCGAAGGAGAAAAAGAAGACGAAAAATTGGACGAGGAAAGAACGGAAGAAAGAAATGAAGAAACTGGCGAGAAAACCCCCCTATCTCAGGAAGATGAAGAGGCCAGCGAATCAGAAGAGTTAGAGAAGTTACAGGCAAAGAAAGAAGAAGCGTCGGCCATGAAAAGTAATACGCAAGCAGAGAAAGGTCGGCTTACTTCGACTGAAAGTGATGAATCAGCAGCAGTTGGATGGTCGGTTGCCTGGTACTACATTAAAAGCGTCAACAGCTTTGTCCTCATTGCTATTCTAATTCTCAGCTCCGTTGGAAGAGAAAGCTTATATATCGCTTATACTCGATCGGTGGGACACTGGGCGAAAGGAGAATGGGATTTTACTCAAGCAATGTGGATTGTAGTTCCAACACTTATATTCTTCCTTGGCTGCTTAGTCATCCGTAGTCTCGCCTTCGTAAACGTTGCAGTGAGTGCGGCAAATTCACTACATAGTCAATCATTGAACAGAATGATGACATCGGTGGTCGAGTTTTTCGACACAAATCCAGTTGGAAGAATCCTCAATCGATTTTCCAATGACATTGGAATTATAGACCGTCAATTGCTAGCAGTGATTGGAGATTTAATGGATTCCTCATTCTATTTCTCTGCTATCTTCATCACGGTGTGGACAATTGTCCCTTGGATGATTTTCCCCGGAATCGCATTGCTACTATTTTGTGTTCAATTAACAAAGTTTACTCGAAGAGTCATCATGCAAGGAAGAGCAAATGAACTCAAAGAAAAGAGTCCCATCTACAGTTTGTTCTCAACAACGTTATCTGGACTGCTTCCTATTCGTGTCTATGGACAACAACAGAGGTTCATTCATGACTTCAGCCGACTGTTGAACCGCCATATCAGAGTTTGGCTCGGATATTTCAATTTTGCAAGACTCTTCGCTTTCTATTGTGAATTTTTCACAGCGCTCTTTGGCTGTACTGGCGTAGCATTCATGCTTGCTCTCGACATAGACCCAACTCTGATGGGTCTTGCTTGCACTCTTCTCCTCAACATGTCTGACAACTTCCAATGGGCTCTTCGACAGACAATGATGTTCGTGTTAATGATGTCAAGCACAGCAAGAGTCAAGGCTTTCGCAGAGCTTCCTCAGGAGGCTGCATTGACACTTCCCAGAGATCAAAATCTCATTCGAAATCATTGGCCTTCCAATGGGAATATTAATTTCGACAATGTCCACATGAAGTATCGCAAGCACACTGACCATGTACTCAAGGGACTCACCTTCTCCGTCAAAGGAGGAGAGAAGATTGGTTGTGTTGGAAGGACTGGAGCAGGAAAAAGTTCTATCATCCAAGCGCTCTTTAGGATGATAGAAATTGATAGAGAAGGCGTACCAAACTCGTCTATCACAATAGATGGACAAGATACTCTCGAGCTTGGTTTGCATACAATTCGCCAGAACATCTCAATCATCCCACAAGCTCCTTTCATCTTCAGAGGATCAGTACGAAAAAATCTGGATCCCTTGGAAAGGTATTCTGACGAGCAGATCTACAAAGCTTTGGAAGAAACTGACCTACTGAGATATGTGAACTCTCTTCCTGAAGGATTAAATACCGACATCAGCAATGCATCTTCAATCTTTTCAGTAGGACAGAAGCAGCTTGTATGTCTTGCCAGAGTCCTTCTGCAAAATAACAACATCTTGGTGCTTGATGAGGCCACTGCGAATGTAGATTTCGAAACTGACAATTTCATCCAGAAGAAAATTATGGAAAGATTCAAACATTGCACAATATTTACGATTGCACACAGATTGTCAACAGTTGCAAACTACTCAAAAGTTCTAGTGATGGACAAAGGTCGCGCAATTGAGTTTGATCACCCATACTTGCTCCTCGTCAAAAATCCTGGAGACAATACTATCACTAACACTGAAGGCGTTTTTGCGTCGATGGTATTGCATACTGGAGCGAAGCACGCGGGCGTTATATTTGAAATTGCCCAGCAAAGCTATTATTCAAATGAAAACTAAAGTCCAAAGTTCGCCTAAGATTAGTGGTTAGCTAGAAACTGGTTAATAAGTCTTCTCCTGCTTATTCCATTTTCGTCATCTTACAAAAAGAAATTAGAAAGAATAGATTGACTTACATGATTTAGTTGTGTTCAATACACATTATTTGCATGGCGTTAAATAGCAAACTTTACAAATGAAACAATTTGTTCGGATCAAAAGGAATTATTCGCGACCCCATTTGCCTCAAAGGGAATATATCCAGGAGCCGAACTCTAGGGAGTAATATTTGAAATTGCCCAGAAAAACTATTTACTCAGTTGAAAATGCAACCTCAGAGTCTTCATTGAAAACGATGTAGATTAGAAGTTAACGGCTTTGCAAACAACAAATCCAACCAATTTTTGTTTGCACATTTGTCAAGCCTGCCAACTAGTAATGTCTAACCGTCCACTTAGAAATGGTAAATCATTTTTTTTTTAATTTGTTTCATGGTCTTCATATTTCACCATATTCAGCAAATCGAATCCGCATATGAACAATAAAGAAATCTTGTATCAATGATCTTGAGAATAAAAGAAGAAAGTCACTTCATTCGGTAACCTTAACGCCGCTAAATCGACTTTCCTTCTTATTAAGAGGCTCTTCCATTGAATTTCTGAATTTTCCCGAGCACGTTTATTTTTGATCAGAATAGCTATCACCACTTCCTGAACTTTAATTTTTTATTGGCCAAAAACCTTAAGCCGATAGTATATCGAACTAACCTTCTCAGTATTCTTAAAAAGCCTGCTCCTGCAGCTCAGTCTCTCACAGCAATCGTAGATTTACTACATTCGAAGCAAAATTCACCAGAATAACCTAACTAGACCTCCTGTTAAGAGATCGCCTTCACTTGTTATTGAGCACAATTTTTTTATAAGAAGGCAATGTCCAAATCAATGTTAACTGCTCTTCATGTTGCTTTGAAACACACTGAAAGGAAGCTCATTAGAAATTCATGGAATCACTCTTATTTTAGCGAAAGTTGATAAAATCACTCCTGAATTAAATTAAGCGAAAGTTGATATCGTATGAACAATTTTATCTCATGGTGCTTCTTCTGGTAGCATGTTCTCGTTGCAACATCTGAGTATTTAAAGCCTGGCCGCAGCTATAAAATCATTCTGGAAATTTCAACTAAAAAAGAGAAAGCAAACTTAACAGACCTGGCTTAATAACTAATGACATACCAAAATCAAAATGAATTGGGCATGAACGCTGTAGATAACGAAATTGTACTCACAACCCTCCGAAATCTGCCAGAAAAAAGTAATTTGAAGCAAATGAGACTCTCAAAGTTTATTTTGGATGAATCGATTGAGAGAACTCGAGACACAGAAAATTTTAGAGCGATATCAGAAGAAGCATTAACGAGAAGGACTATAGATCCTCAGCCTACTCTTACCATTGTAAATGCACTCCAATGACACCTGTAAAATGTTTCGACTCTTCGGAGCTCGTAAAAGCCACCAAGACCTCTGTAAGGAGCGCGGTTTCTTAAATGTTATAAATGAATTATGATTAGTGCTTTGTTTGTGAATTTTGGCACTCATGTGAATAGTATATTTGTAAGGAAGTTTAGTGTGTAATTTACTTTTTGTTTATAAAGGAGTAATTGTTGAAGAAGATGTGAATAAGCTCTTGCAATGCAAGAAACCAAATAAATACTTCTCTCAATCTTACCTAAGATGCACCCTAACATTGCTGGCTGCTATTTGAAATAATCTGGGCCATAAAAATTTAAAATGAGCTCGTACTTCTTCCTTACGCCTTTTCATTAAGCGTTTCTTAAGTTGTATGAAAGAGGATCCAATTTCTTAGCAAATTAAAGGCATTTGAACGGAGGTAAATTTATTATATACAAAAAAATGTAGCAACATATTAATGAAATGAAACACATTATTTATGATAAGGTGTGCATAAAATGAACATCAGTAACCAAAAATTGGCTTCAACATATAGATTCTAAGTACAACGCCACATTAATTATTGCATCAACCCGTTAATTCCTTAATACTCCCATAAATTAAATATATGGTGGGATGGAAGATTTGCAGAAAGGACACTCCAATTTGATTTTCATCCATTTTTTCAAGCATCCCTCATGGAAGATATGCTGACAAGGCGTGCGCATCAATCGATTCAGTTTATCATCGCTTCCTTCAGGGAAATCAGTGTATTTCTGAATGCAAATCGAGCATGAGTCCTTTTCAAACATATAACGTCACTCATCATATCAATCATTAGAAAATTTACCTCATCCTTATACACAATGTAATTCTCGGATGTCTCGTCGAGATAGTAATCGAACGGTTTCGGACGCAATCGTCTAGGGATGAAAAACCTTGATCCTAACCTTGCTTGTAACAAGAGCACTCCAATCTGCGTGAGGGAGATGGTGGCATAGCATGCACAGAAAGTAAGGTCTGGAGTCAAGAGAAACACGTTGTTGCTGTATCCTCTTGCGTAAAGCTAATGATATCGTGTTATTAGCCCAGTTATTAATCAATAACTCGTTACTGGTATGAGTATTCTTGACAAGCCCAATCCCAGCACATAATTGTAATCTCGCGGGAAATTATGGTCCTCAACGGCGTTATGGATTATCTGAGGAAGGAAGAAGAGTCCTGAGAGCAGCAGACACCAGTTTTTGTAAAGGAAGTAATGAGCAAGCATCATCAGAATCAGCAATAAGCCATCCTTGATCTTTTCAAAATGCGACACGGACATGAGAATAGGAAGCAACATGGTGAGATATGCTCTGTAGAGGTTAGCTCTGATGTCGAAGGTCTGTCACGATTAGAAAAATGTATGTGGATTTGCAAATTACTTGATTGTTTAGACGGCGTCGAAGTCTCCAAACGCAAATAAGGACTCTTGCCTCGAAGATGGTTGACAGCGTCATGAACCAGAACGCAGGCATGATAAAAAATTGGAAGTACTGCGGGTTCTGCATCGAATTGTAGAGGTGATAGAATCCTAATGCGATATCCCAGCACAAAAAGAATGATATGGTGGCCAGAGAGTACTAGTGTCAAGTTAATTAGAGACCCAAGGCCCAGGCAAATAGTACTTTTGAGGCTTCTGATGGATTGTTCCTTACATCCTTGATGAACTGAATGCAAGCGCAGATGTGCAGGCAGCAGAGTGCTGTAACAAACACGGTGTAAACCATTGCATTAGAAGCTCCTTTCTGATGTGGGATTTAACAAAACGAAAAAGGAGGCAGAAAAGTTACTTTATCACTATCAGTGTACATCCCAGAAATATGGAGATTGCAATTAGCTGAGTGCAGCACGAATGATACATTGACAAAGTGATCTCCGAGCCTGCCCTCAGTAGAATTCATGAATTTAACGTGATAGCTTGCGGTACAGGCTTATGATGAAACACGTGTGAATCTTCATATGTAAAGAAAGTCGCTTATACCTTCATTTTTCTCTATGATCTCGTATTCATTGATAAAATTGATCGTCAAATGAGCTCTTTCGCTTGAGATCGTCCTAATCCTGAGTTAATTTATCGAAAACGCATGAAATTACCTCTCCTCAGTGTTAAAATCCTGATCCTCAAAAGCAATTTCGAGTTTAAGTGCGTTCTGATCGTTGTACTTGCCGTCGTAGAGCCAGGCATTTATCGTACTTAGGTCCTGACGCACGAAAAACTGACTATTACCTCCGAGGAATTTAAACCATTCCACCTAATTACCTTTTAGACATCATATATTACATTGAAAATCGTACTTTCGTCTGGTTTAAAGAGTCCCAGCCCCCTACGAACTTCAGTTCTTCTTCAGGGATGGCCATTTTAGTCGCTTCAGTGCTTTGATCAGTAGATAAAATTTCGCTCTTTTCTCGAAAATGAGCTTGAAGAGAGGGGCATTGCTGAGTAAAAGCGTATCCTCCATGGACTAGACAGGAATGGGTTTCATTTTGAGCGGAGAGCTGAGTAGTTGGCTGTTGGTTGACCTGAAAAACAGCGTATTATTTAGAAAACTAAAGATATCTCAATATTACTGGTTGAGAGGTAATTTCTGCTTGAGTAAGGCTTAGTACAGGAAGCAAAAAGATTGCGAGTCCCAGAGCTGAAACAATATCGAAACGCATAGGGAAAAAAAAAATAGTCAATAAGATTCCACGGGTTGTATTCAAAGTCAGACTACTTCGAAAGGAAAATAATAATTTTAAGCTTAGGCTTGCTTCTGATGTTCAATTAATTTTCAGAATCAAATCCCTTAAAATTTCAAAGCGTTAATACGTACTATCATGGCCGAATGCACGATGACTGCTTAATTTAGGATGAAGACAGAAGGGGGTTCCCTGGCAAATGGCATAACGGCTTCATATTTCGGTCGTAATATTGGTAGAAAGGTAGAATTGAGCTCTCAAATAGTTGAATAGAAAAAGATGAAGGTTTTTTCATTTTTTGTAGTAAATGATAGCTTTGGAAACTTTTGAGGTATAATATGTGAAGGGGATCGGTTTTGCCTCTTCAAGGTAAGGCCTTGAGTTAGAAAGAGTTTCCCGAATGGAGATTATTTGTTCGAGATTTTTCGATCATCTTGTCTGCGCACAATAGGAGTGGAAATATCGCAATTTAGCCAGGATTCAGCTGGTGGTTAGCGATTTATTGATGGAAGCTTTTATTCAAACGAACATTTGAGCATAGAGCTGTGAGGAAGTCTGTCATAACGTGAGAAGAGTACATTAATGTGTATCTGAGTTCAAATTTCTATTTGTCTACTCCCACTAGAGAGGGTGGTAAAGAGCAGCATGTTTGTTGAGTCGGACTCCCAAATTGGAATCTTTAAAGGAAGCTCAAAATGGAAACAAATTAACCGTTTCTTTAAAAGGAATTTCTGGAAGGCCGAGCTGAATTTTCGAATGAAATGCTATTTTGGAGATGAGAAAATCTGAATGATCTTTAGGTGAGGGCTGTGTGTTCCTCTGAAAATAACTTTTGTGATTGAAAATATTTCTCGAGGAAATAGAAATATGGTCTCAAAGACAGAAATACTATCTTCTCAATCTCTTAGTTTCTTACAAATCTCTTTTGAAAAAATGATAATGAATGACCCACTTTCTCAGACCAACAATACTCTCATCATTTATAATAATTGATTAATTTCGGACATCACTTAAAATTTCTCAAGTTTCCCTTCAATGAGTATTGCTCAAAAATATAGAGAATAAATGACATAATGTGGGAAAATGCCTACTCACTTTCGATATTTATTGCAAGCTCTGTGAAACGTTATATTCTTAAACGTATTGTCTTTTGCATCATTTCGGATAGAAGCTTCAGTGCAAAAGCCAATGTTGCGCCTTTACAAATTATAATTGCTATTTACTTTCCTCTTTGACCCCATACTACATTTTACTTATGATCTATTTCAAAATAAATTGAGGTTTCTTGTTCTTTGCTTATATTGAAATATGTCTTTAAAAAGTTGTGCATTAAAGCTCACAGCCATATTGTCAAATAATACTTAAGAGTCTACTATTGTATTTTTCATATGAAATGACTCTTAATTTCAGAAGCAAGCTCGAAGAAGTAATATTCTTAGTTATCTTGAGCCTCCACTTGAGAATGAGCCTCATTCCCTTCATAGGTAGCAGATTGACATTATTTTTACTGAAGATCAGAGAAAAGTATTAGGGATTTGATTTGGATTTTAAGATTACTTTCTTCTTTCTCTTCTTTCTTGTCCAGTTTACGTTCGAATAGGATTTTACCAGTTCCAGAATCAATGATTTTGATATCGCCGTCATCAGTGCAAAATGCTATCTGATCTCCGCTCTTGTTCCATTTGAGACAGAAACAATAACCTATTTCAGGACGATATTCTACCTATTAATATCCAAGAAGTATATACCAATAAAGAGGTCTTTGAATGTTTTGGCGATAGTTCCAGCACGACGATCATAAATTTGAATAACTCCATCAACATCGCAGTCTGTTACTAATAAATTTTCATTCTCCTGTAGGGCTTCGATCCAAAACCCTCGATCTGTTTGAATTTGATTAGGCACAGTTTTCAAGGTTAATTTTACCTCCCCCGCCCCCAAGTATGATAGGGTCTGTATGGATAAGACTTTGTTTCTCAACATCAAATACATTGAGGCTGCAACCGCCATACTTCATATCATTGGAATCCCTGGCACAGGAATCCATCGACAACGAGCTCCATAATCTTTAATATTTCATATTGAAGTATGAGCAATTATTGGTAATTAGTCGTATACCAAAATAAGATTTGGTGCTTATATGAGTTTGACAGTCCTGTGAATTCACATCAGATACTAACAGTGTTCCTTTTTGGTCAATGTAGGCTATGCTTCTTCCTTCTGGATCAAAATCGAAACCAGTTACAGAGGCTAGTAGTATTAGTTAACAAAATTCAATTTGTGTAGCAAGATTAGCAATTACCTTCATGCTGAGGATACCATTTCGTTTTTCGGATGAGGGAGATCTGATTGTTCGGTCTCACTTGAAAGAGATGAGAGGCAGCCTTATTTTGCACAGGTAATACTGCAATTAGGTTTCTTTTATTATTATAAGCAAAATCTCCAAATCCCTTATCTTCATGTAAAATTTAATAATGATCGGAAATCGCGATCTTTGATTACCTCCAGAGACTTCTTCAAAGGAGAAAGTTATCTTATTGTTACGGAGATCGAAGGCTCCAAAGTTAGCTAAACCCTGGTTGAAGTTATGATTAACTGAGCAAAGTAGCTCTCTACCGGGAATCTTGTATACATGAGTCCAATTATTTTCTAATATGAATAGGATAAAATGAAGAAGGATTATCATATTTACCGTTATCTGAAGGCTGGGTCAATTGTATTCCACGAAAAGAAGTAAGTGTTGACTTTTTTTCAACATCATAGATCTCAATGGCATTATCCAGAGCGGTGCTGTAAGCCACAAGACTTTGATTGTCTTTAGTGAAATAACCGAGAAGGTCATCCTTCTGTGAGACGTTTTGTGCAATCTTTTGTTCCATCAACAAATAGGCAGGTAGCTTGTTAGATATTTATAAAATTGTTTTTATCATTATCGATATTTTAATTCCAACTTATATACAGCAACAAATCGTGGCAAACAGAAATTTAATTGGTTGCTATGCAATAAGTGGGTGATTGCACAATAATAAAAAATATCGCGACTTTTTGAGTCAATGAAAAATTTCTTCTCTTAATCCGTCAAACTAGCTTTCAACTCAAATTTAATCGCTGGTGCTGAATTTATAGATACAGCCATCATAGCTTTCGAGAATTAGCATTCCTTTATCAGAGCTTGACGGTGGCTGGTAAATTGCTGTCTCAAAATAAATTTTAAATTAACCAATAATCATTACATGAGCGTTAAGCAGCGAAATAAATAAAACAATAAAAATAAAACAATTACCACTTGCCATTAAGTGCCTTTTTTACAGTTATCAGCCTGCGTTCAGAAGAAATTAAAAAAAATTAAAAAAAACATTTAGCACGGAATTTGCTTGTAATATGGTTCAATTAGATTTCCAGAAAGGAGCAACTTATGAGCTCATTACGAGCTCCTTTTAAACTCTGCTAGTTATTACTCCAAGTAAGAGTAATATACACACACAATGTTTAAGTTAAAGGGAATTTAGAGATGTCGGCTCTCAACCATTGTTTAGAAACAAGTTTAGAGAAGTAAAATTATTGGTTAATTAGAGCACCAAATTGAAAATGAGTTTCATCATCTTTATATGAAACAGACATTATTTTCGTTAAAAATGCTTCAATGAGAAAGTAAAATACTTAAGATTACTCTTTATTTCTATGGCACCATAGCTAACTTCATGATCAGCTCATGTTTTTCCAGTTCCAGCGTCAATGAGTTTGATTGAGGCTGAACTCGTAGAAATTGCTATCTGATCTCCTCTTCTGTTCCATTTTACACAATAACAACAACCTAATTCATCAAAAGACTTTATCTATTAATTCTCAAGATCTATTTACCATTAACAGGCATTTTCGAATGTTTTCGCTAAACTTTCAGCACGGCGATCATAAATTTGAATCTTCCCGCCAAAGCCACAGTCAGCTGCTACTAAATTTTCATTCTCTTGGAGGCCATCGATCCACCAACCTCGATCTGTTTGAATTTGAATAGTCACAGCTTTCAAGGTTATTTTTATTTCCAAGCATGATAGTGTCTGTATGGATAAGACTTTGTATCCCAATATCAAATACATTGAGGTTGCACAGCCATACTCCAAATATTGTGCTGCAACTAATCATCGCTCAATACAACGGTCTTGTGGAATGAATCTTAAATGGCATAGCCTATTAATACCAAGGAGAACCAGATATTGAACAATATAGTGATAAGTTCAGAGTTATATCTGTTTATTATAATGGAGATATTCCTTGTGCAAGGATTTATTTTAAATCTTGTATATCATTGGAATCCCTGGCACAGGAATCCATCGACAACGAGTGCCATACTGCTATTAGGCTCCTCTTATTATTAAGAGCAAAATCCCCAAATTCCACTTCTTAATGTAAAATTTAGTCAAAATCAAAAAGTTCAATTTTATTCATTACTTCTAGACACTTCTTCATAAGAGGAAATCCACCTATTTTTACGAAGTTTGCGAACCGACTGTTGCTATCATGATTTACTGAGCTTTTCGTGAGTCCAATTTTAAGCTTGTTGTTTAGAATGGATAGATGAACTTGAATGAAAAGGAATGCTTTCTTATAGATATCCGGGGTCTTCGCCAATTGTATTCCACCAAAAGGAAAACGTGTTGTGCGTTTTCCAACATCATAAATCTCGATGATATTGTCCGCAGTGCTGTCAGCCACAAGACTGTGGTTGTCACCACTGAGATCTATTTTCAATTTAGTCTCAAACGAGATAATATATGAAGATCTATGGAAATGAATCGTCCACAATATTTCAAGAGCAGCGCGTGCAATAACAGAGCAGTTTGCTGCGGATTACGATGGATATCCCAAATAGCGGTTATTTTTACTCTTAGTATCACTCTTCTGCGAAAGGTAGTGTTTTTCCTGCATGAGATAAAATATGTGTTATAGATTGTTTGATTGCCTCAGTATTAAATAAATTGTAAAATCAGAACGAGCGCTAAATTTGAATCAAAAAGACCTTTACTAATCAGTATTTTTTTCCCTCAAATCTCTGTCAAGTGACCATCGCTTCTTCTCCCTGTAACTCAAATCATTTTCAATGATAATATTATCGTTTCTTTCGTTGTTCATTTTCTGAGATTCATAGAGAATAAATAGAGAAACTCAAAAAGTTTAATGATGACACTAAATTATACACTATCAACCATAGATAGAGTCTTTTTGGCTTAGAACAGAATACAAAAATTTCCATCATAGTGTGAATAAAATTTGCTTTTATTTCGGCACGATAAGTTTGTTCTCAGCTGCCAGTTGAGTCACAAACCTCGTTTTTCCCAGGAATAAATTTTGAAATTTTTCATACACCTTCTGCTTGATAAACAATAACCCAAATATCTGCATTGGGTGAAAATTTTCCACCATCTGCGCATTCAAATGCGCTATCAGACTATTTAGTCTATCCTCGTCTTTATAACTTTCAAACTTCGCAATCTTTTTGAACGTGTTATAAGCAACATCTTTTGCTTCTCCTTCACCCAATTTCGCAAACGGCTTCACCGAATGCCGATTGAAATTTGATAACGTGAGCTTTGAAGGACCGAATTCTGAGTAAGGTTTCTTGTTGATTTCGTCCAAAAGCACGAACAGAAGAGTCCCTTGCATCCCATGAGAAGACGCTGATTGCGTCTTTTGAAGCAGCTTTTCAAATCCGGAAAGGGCCTCTGCGTGCAGCTTCCCCAATTCGATAGATTCAGAGCATTTCGTGAACAAATCTATTCTCATTTTGCGATTTTCTTGCTGGACCTCCCTTATCTCTCTTCTAATCATCGCTGCCTCATCAAGGAAAGGCGAACTCGGATGCCTCGAAGGTATCATAGGATGCAGTTCATTTGTTGTGCCGACTCTACCTGATCGGGCAGACAGAGTTGACGTTACATCAGTCGAAAGAAGCTTTGAGTAATCCTTTATGTCAATGGATTCTAGAGGCTTGAGGGTTTGTCTCTTAACTTTATGCAAAGCATAATTCGGGCTATGGATCGGTGATTTCATTGGACTAAGTGGCATTTGTGGTCTCTTTTTGTTTACTGCTTGAGCTTGTTTCGCTTTTAATGCGTTTTTCGTTCGGATTATCTGTGCGACAAGCGCCAAGTTCTCATGACACTTGCTATGGAGGAGCTTCTTTTTTTGCAGATACTGCTGCTTCCGAGTCTTAATTTTGTCCCGGTTCGATGTCATCTGTTCGGAAATCCTTTCATTGAAGATTTGTAACTCAGCGAAGAAACCAGCGGCCATGTCAATTTCTCGTTTGAGGATGAGAATGGTGTTACTATTACTGTATTCTTGATATAGCTGCTCATAATGCGCCTGTGCGAGTTCGAAGGCCTTCTTCAGTTCACGAGTTATTTGGAGGATTTTTAAATGACGAGCTTTAACCCGTGATTCATGGGATTGAAAAGCGCCGTCGATTTTGTCATCGATGTCTTTTAGATATGTATGAAGTTTATTCTGAGTTCTAGCGACATCATCTAATTCTCTCATGAGAGGAAGGTGCCTATCGGCGATTGGTTGAGGTGAGTGATCTGGCGTTTGACGAAGGATTTTGAAAGAGGTTAGAGCAGAAGGAGTGGAACTTATGAGCTTTGATCTTGCAAGGGGAACTTGGAGTTCGTTAGGAGAGGCTTCAAGCATATTGAGAAAGGGCCTGAGTGTTTCTATAGTTTTAATTGTTGAGATGTTTTATTCTTAAATTACGAATGCGAACTATGTGGCAGAACGATGAATTACTAATACAGCAGTGGCTTCAGCCCGGAGTTTTTCCAAACATTCATAAATATTTGGAGTTAGTAGATCATTCTGGAGGTCAGTAGCCATTTAAATTACCTCAGAAGGCCAGCAAAAATATTCGGAGTTTGCTGCTTAGAAGAGGGTCAGGTGAAATATATTCTCCGATTATAATATGAATAACGCAATGAGTGCAACAAGAATATATTTAAATTACAACTAAAATTTAGGAGGTCCATGGTTTTTTTTGCTAGACAGAAATATTTTCTTTTAACAATCGGGTGTCAAGTGAATACCATATCTATTAGTATCTAGGGGTCATATTCCTGAAACAATGCAGTGTGAACTAATCAGCTTCACTCCAGACAATCAAGATATGAAAAATTCATTACTTCAGAGAAATTGACTGCATTATGGGATCAACCTATTCGTATCTTTGATTTTCTGATGTGAATATAGCTCGTTAACATTTCCTCATTGCGTTCTTCATAAGCACTTGAACTTAACCATCCATACTTGATCAACTTGAATTTTGAATAAAAGTACTGGGCAAAGAACTTAGACAAATTTTCACCTTGCCTGTGCACTTAAAAATTTATTCTTTAATTTTCGGGTTTCGAACCAGAATGATGGGAGAAAACAGCAATCATATTGATGCTGCAAACCAGCAAAATCCTCCAAATCTCAAGGAAGATAACATCCCTTATATCGACCATTTAACAAAAATCAACCCATTCGCTCCTTCAGAACCAGAACCACTAAACTTTGTCTCAAAAATCCTAAAATTTGTAAACTTCCCGATGTTTTTCTGCTCACCCACCTCCTCAAGATCTATGGACCAATCTTAGTAGCAATACGACTCCCAATCGTCGGATTCATTCTCTTATTATTGGTGCTCTACCACCACTTCTTGAAGAATTTCGTAAAATTTGATTCAGAAACTGCGCAGAACTAACCACTGTTCTCTAAACAGATCCTCATCAAAGAGATTCGAAGAGTCCTCGACCTGTTCATCAATTTAATTCTGTTTCGATTGATTTTGCTCGTCAGCGGATATTTCAGATTCCATACCAATTTAAACCTCTTTTCACGGAATGCCCTCGGACCAAAAATGGGCTCAGGAGAAATTATCCTTTGCACTCAGACCTCTCCCATTGACGTATTTTACCTTTACTATCTGTATTGAGCATTCTCTTTGATCTTCTATCTGACTCGTTATTTTCATTAGGCTATCTCCGAATTTCGTGAAGATTTTCTACAAAAAAACCGAGGATAAGACTCAAGTACATTGGATTTATTGGCAAATTCACTAATTGTCATGTAGGCGATTTTTGCCCCTCTGACTTTCAATGAATCGCTGAAGTTCGCTTTTTCAAAACAATACAGGCTTCCAATCAAAGGAGATGATAATGAGTTGAATAAGACTAGGTTGCGGAAACGAGATCTGAAAAAATATGCGAATGAGTGCTTTCATGAGAAAATGGGACCAATTGTCATCTTTTTTGAGGTATTTAAAGCTTTGACCCTATATTCGAGGCAAATGAAATTAATTTAGGGAGCACTTACCAACGGAAAGGGAGTTTTGGAAATGTCATTGCCTTGTGCTGAGGCAGTGTATACCTATAAAGCAGCATATAGCAAAATGCCGGTGTTATTTTCAATCAAATATGGAGAAGGGCAAACCCATACGACTCGTAATCAATTATGGCAATATATTTTAACGCTGGCAAATGCAACAAATTACATCGATATTACCCTTGGCCCTCTCAGCTCCAATAGTAAATTCTGCGATTTATGACGAATATCGAGCTCATTTGTCATATTACTAGCTGCTCACTACGATAGTCAAGGTTTGATCGATCATGTTCACTTTACATATCTTGAAAAACATAAATTGGAGCGGGTACTCATTGGTTTTATCTATTAATGCTGTAAATTTTCTAATTATAGCTAAACCTCTCGTATGAAGGGTACAATGCATATTTACAGTCCATTGATTCCAGTAGACGAGCCCAACAGCAAGCTATTGGAGATAAAGAGAAGAAGGA
>ENA-UOUE01001362-UOUE01001362.1-compost-metagenome-genome-assembly--contig:-NODE-1362-length-15629-cov-10.116384_pt1 | contig 15629 bp, 8 predicted proteins | sample MGYA00238146_ERZ747223 | MGnify/ENA primary metagenome ERZ747223 (study PRJEB28781, sample SAMN06268865) | compost metagenome | isolation source: single cell | place: USA: California, Emeryville, Joint... | reverse complement strand
GTGACTTCTTGTTCGACATAGGCGAGTTTTCCTGAGAACCTGAGTTGTCCAGTCGTTTTGGGAATTTCATTGAAGAAAGCCATTAAGGCTGTTGATTTTCCGCACCCAACTCTTCCAACGAGAGCGCATAAGGTACCTTTTTTAACAGAGAAGCTGACATTTTTCAATGTGGGATTTTCAAATGTGAGCTCTTCAATGACAATTTGAGCAGTCTTTTTCTTTTTGTTCTCGTCGCTTTGAGCGTTTTGTTTTTTCTTTTCTCCCCAAAAAGCAGAAAAATTATCAAATTCTACTCCATTATCTAAATTATGAGGCACCGGAGCTTGAAAGTTGTTCAACTCATCCACTTCAAGTAATTGGACTATTCTTTGTAGAATGAGCCTAGTCTCAACAACAAATTTGAAGGCTAAACTTGCGAACAGTACCGATGATGTTCGCAAGAAGAATAATAACATTATCGTAGAATAGACCTTGCCAACTGTTGGAGTATTTCCCATGAATTCGTAAGTCATGAAAATAAGGAAACTTCCTAACACTGGGGTCAATCTTGCGAGCATATGCCCTGCAAAATATTCAGTATATCCAATCTTTCTTAAGAGACTCACTTCTTTGTTCCGGGTTTTTTCGATCATTTCAGAAAATTGTGTATCCCATCCATACATCTTCAGGAGTCGGATTCCTTCGATCATTTCATTCGTCATTTTTATTCTTTCATCGGTGATAGGGTTCTTCTGTTTTAAATACTTGCCTCCAATTGCAGAAAACAGATATTGTAACGGCCACATGAGGAGGACGCAGCCTACACCTGGTAGACAGGCAACTCCAAAGAAGTGCCACAGCAGTGCAAGTGATCCTCCGAGGGCTAGAGGAGCTGCAATCAAATAGTAGATAAAGTAGATGTTGAAGTCGAAATAATTCAAATCATTGGCGACGATGTTCACTATTTTTCCGATACTCACCTGATTGATCGAGAAAAAGTTCAATCTGTTAATTTTCTTATACAGCATCCCCATCAATATCGGTCTTAAGTGCCCGTTGATTTTAACTCCTTGGAAAAAACCAAAATGATAAGCATAGCATCCCAAAATCACCGATCCAAACAGTCCTCCAGCATACTTATAAGCCTCTCTTTTGTTCCCTTCCTGGTAAAGCTCGAGTACTTGACTAAGGAAATAAGCGAAGAGCAGCTTGGCTGCGTTGTAAAGCAGAGTCATAAACTCTTCCTTAAAAATTCTTCTCCAAAACACCTTGAATAAGGGCCAGAACAACGAAGGCTTCCCATGTTTTTTCTTATATCTCTCGTACTCTTCCTCTAACTCAATCGTTTTATAGCTGACCTCTTCAGTCTTGCCGAGCAAAGGAAGGTCTTCAAGTCTCAGTGGGCCACCTCGATTCTTCTTTCGGAGCTTACAAAGAGCCATAAGCGCATAGAAATAGTGAATCACATTGAAAAAAGAAGCTTTTTCGTAAGCAGAAGGCTTTGGATCGATTTGATCATCAAGGTATTCAGTTTCCGAGTCATCGGGAGTTTCTCTACTTCCCGAGTGCGGGGGCTGCGTCATCTCTTCTGCAGAGCGAATTTGGATGATCTGAGATCCAGCAGTTAAATGTTTTCGATTAATAGCAAGGATATTGCCACCTTGCAGTGTCTCTCTATTGTCTTGACTGTCGGGATAAGTCCTCGGTGTTTCCTCATAATAGGAGACGGATTCATCAGGTTGACGATTTTGTAGGTAGAATGCTTCGAGCCCGAATGGATTCATTGCTTTTTTGCTTTTTGGATATTTTTGAAAGATTATTGAGAGTTGGATTACTTCGATTTAAATACTATTTACTGATTCAAATTTTGAGTGATTCAACTAGGCATCACTTCGCAACATTGCTAATTATATTATATTAATCAACCTGTGATTCTTAGAGTGATTCGTATATTTTTCTGGAAACACGTGAGATTTGTTTTAAAATAAATTTAAGGGGGTTACTCTCGACTACTTGGAGGAAACTTTTAAATCTTCATATCGAGATCTACTTAAACAGAGAATTGCTTTTTGGCTTGCCGCTAGGCTAACGAAATAACTGATAATGTCTCTCCTAAGTAAGAGCTAGAGTAAACAGGAATCACTCGAGAATATTATTTTAAGCAGGACTTAGAATTTTGAGAAGTGAGTAAAAGAATGACTTATTTTCATGAAAGCTGCTGCTGATTAAGCAATTGTAGACTCTGAATGAAAACTTCAGATAATTGCAAAACAAGATTTAAGCCAGTTTTGAATGGAAAAGTTTAGATTACTATCATTTATTGATCTTAAGATCTCTGCTATCCAATCGTGAAGTGTCTAAGATATTGATCATGAGAAGTCTGAGAGCATCACTTGGAAAAAGAAAGTTAAATAGGAGGAATTTGAGTATTATAATCTTTTATAGCTGTATACAAAAGGGTTCATGCTGAAGAGAGAAGGTCTTCCAGTCCTATGTATTCTAAAGAAATTGATTTACGATGATGAGAAATTGAATCATGTCAACTTGCTGTATTTACGTGATCTCGAGAAAATTTGGTTGTTGATTGGAAAATGAAAAAATCTTTTAGTTTTTAAGTTTCGCAAAATATACAATATTTGGTCGCTAATATGTTGAGAGAAATTCATTATTCTCTTCTGTGTTTGTCTGTCTGCTAAAACCTCGAACGAATGTCAAGAGCATGAATATTTAAAATTAACGAAGGTTAAATTTACAAAATACTGAACTTTTTGAAGAACTGAAGTACTCTCAAATTATTTTAGAGTTGATTTTCTGAAGGTATTACAAAGGTCATGCATCTCATTTAGTTTTCAAAAAAAGTTTGAAGCATTTTGCATTTGGAGTTTTGAAACTAGAAGAAGATGTTTAGTATAATATTCGAATAAAAATTGCCATGTATCTGAAGTATATACCTTTCAAGAGATAATTTTATAAATTTATCATAACTTTGACTGAGTTATCAATATAGGAGAGATGTTAAATAATCAAACTCGAATAGGAACTTTCAGATAGACATTACCATGAACCACTGAGAACATGGACAACTTAAAAAGGAGCAACATAATAATTGGATATTATTTACAATTCAGATTTTTGCAACTGAAGTCCATGTGTTTTGTAATAACTTTTCCTTGCAATCTCAAAGATCACCTGGGAATGCTTGCTTCCAGTGTTTGCTACCATCGAACCAAACACTCCATCCGAATTAGTTATTGATGTATCTCCAATATTTTTAACTAGGAGCTTGTATGGGTGATCAAATTCGATGACTCTGCCCTTATCCATAACCAATACCTTGTCATAGTTAGCCACTGTTGACAATCGATGAGCAATCGTGAAAATCGTCGAATCCTTAAATCTCTCCATGATTTTCTGTTGAATGAAGTTATCAGTCTCGAAATCGATGTTGGCTGTTGCTTCATCAAGCACCAATATCTTATTATTCTGTAGCAGGGTTCTTGCTAGGCAAATCAGCTGCTTTTGGCCTACCGAGAACACAGATGAAGCATTACTCATGTCTGTTTCAAGTCCTTTTGGGAGAGTTTTGATGTAGTCCCAGAGCCCAGTTTCAATAAGAGCATCGATAATTCTTTGTTCAGAATACTCGTTGAGTGGATCCAAATTTCTCCTAACTGACCCCATGAAAATGTAAGGAGTTTGTGGAATGATAGAAATATTCTTCCTGAGGAGATGTAATCCGGTTGCTTGGGTATCAACACCATCGATCTTAATGTAAGAATCAGGAACGGATTCTTTATCGATCTCAACCATGCGGAAGAGAGCTTGGAGAATTGAGCTTTTTCCAGCTCCTGTTCTGCCTACACATCCAATTTTCTCACCACCTTTCACAGAGAATGTAAGTCCTTTGAGTACATGATCGGTGTTCTTTCTGTATTTCATATGAACATTGTTGAAAACGACTTCTCCTTTGGCAGGCCAATGATTTTCTACCAGTTCTTTATCAGAAGGTAGTGAGAGCTCAGCTTCTTGCTGAATTTGAGTATATGTTTTTATTCTTTCTGTGCTTGCCATTTGCATAAGGTGCATGAGCATCTGTCTCATGGCCCATTGGGCATAATCTGTCACTGACATCACGTAAGAGCACGTGAGTCCGAGGAGTCCAGGATCAATATTTGTTGCTAACAGTATTGCGACCCCAGCGCATGCAAATATCGCAGAAGAGTAGTCCGAATAGAAACCAAAGACTCGATTAGAATCATAATATGAATGGAATGCTCGAGCATTGCGATTCAATAAATGCGTGAACTCTCTTACAAATCTTTTTCCTTGCCCATAGATTCGAATCGTTATCAAACCTGCGAGAGTTGTTGAGAATACACTGTAGATTGGACTTCTCGTGAGCAGTTCAACGCCTCTGCCTTGTACGATCGCTCTCTTGACGAATCTCACCAGACCATAGTAGAACACGAAGAGAGCAAAACCAGGAATTAGAAGCCAAGGAACGACTATCCAAATCGTGATGAAAATGGCGAAAAAGAAGACCGCTGCATCTATCACATCGTTTGACACAGATAAGATAAATCTGTCTAACACTCCCATATCGTTGGAGAAACGATTGAGGATTCTTCCGGATGGGTTAGTGTCGTAGAATTCAACTACAGCTCTCATCACTCTCCTTAAGATTTTCCTGTGGAATGACTGAGAAATTCTTATGGAGAAATTGACGAATAGAATCTGTCTCAATATTAAACAGAAGATGAAACCTCCGATGATGCCAGCAAGAGCTTTCATGGATGTTTCTGGTGACCATGTGCCTTGTGTCCAGTACCCGAGCAAACGGGTGTACATCACATAGAGCACTTCGATCGCTGCCAGATTTATGAAAAACAGAAGCAGTGAGAAGATATTGCCTCCATTTTTGAAATAAAACCAGTAAGTCTTCAATCCTACTTGGCTTGACTCGTCTTTTTCTTTCTGAATGAGTGCTCCTTTTTCTTCTTTATTAAGCGGACTTCTTGCTTTGTCGACCTCTTCCTCTTCTTCAGGCTCTAGCTTCTTTACTAGCGCTTCGATGGTCTTCGTCTGAACGGAATCTTTCTCAGTGTGCACGGGGTTTTCTCCAATGCTATCAGCAGTCTTTTTCCGTTGCTTTGTTTCGAAAATCGACAAGATTGTCGCATCTTGCTGAACGATTTGCTCAAGCGTTCCTTCAGCTTTCACCTCTCCATTATCTAGCACGATAATTTTCTCTGCCTCTCTCGCGAAATGCACTTGATGAGTCGCCAATAAAACTGTCTTGTCTTTCAGCACTCCTCTAATAGCATGATTGAAGAGATTCTTGGCAACTTTAGTGTCAACAGCGCTGAGTGGATCATCTAGCAAGTAGATATCGGCATCTGAGTAGAGAGCTCTGGCTAGAGAAGTTCTTGCTTTCTGTCCTCCTGACATGTTTACTCCTCTCTCTCCGATTTCGGTGAGATCTCCATTCGCGAAAGCTTTAAAATCATCGAGAAGACAGCAGGCTTCAGTGATTTTTCGATATTTCTCTTCATCATATGGTTTGCCAAAGAGAATATTGCTGCGGACTGTGCCTGGGTAGATGACCACCTCTTGTTCGACGTAGGCGAGTCGTCCTGAGAACCTGAGCTCTCCGGTCGTTTTTGGGACTTCATTGAAGAAAGACATCAGAGCTGTGGATTTGCCACAGCCAATTTTTCCTACTAGAGCACATAAAGTACCCTTTTTGACAGAGAAGCTGATGTTTTTCAAGGTAGGATTTTCGAAAGTGAGCTCTTCAATGACAATCTGGGCAGCCTTGTTATTTTTTTGGCTATTCTTTTCCTGGGTTTGGCCTGGTTGTTTCTTATTTTCTCCCCAAAACGCCGAGAACTGATTGAATTCTATTCCATTGCTTGGGTCTTTCGGCGGATTAACTTTATAAGCGTTCAACTCATCCACTTCAAGTAATTGGATTATTCTTTGGAAGATGAGTCTGGCTTCAACAACGAACTTGAAGGCCATGCTTGAGAATAACACTGCTGAAACACGCAAGAAGAACAATATCATAATTGTCGCATAGACCTTGCCAACTGTTGGAGTATTTCCCATCAATCCGTAAGTCATGAAAATAAGGAAGCTTCCTAACACTGGGGTCAATCTTGCGAGCATATGCCCTGCAAAATATTCAGTGTAGCCGATCTTTCTTAGTAGACTGACTTCTTTATTCCTGACTTTCTCGATCATTTCAGCGAATTGGGTGTCCCATCCGTACATCTTCAAGAGGCGAATACCCTCTATCATCTCATTCGTCAGCTTTATCCTTTCGTCTGTAGTAGGATTCTTCTGTTTTAAATACTTGCCTCCAATTGCAGAAAACAGATATTGTAACGGCCACATGAGGAGGACACAGCCTACACCTGGTAGACAGGCAACTCCGAAATAATACCACAACAGCCCGAGAGCACCTCCAAGAGTGAGAGGAGCAGCAATCAGGTAATAGATAAAGTAAATGTTGAATTCGAAATAATTCAAATCATTGGCGGCGATATTCACGATTTTTCCGATGCTGACCTGATTGATCGAGAAATAGCTCAGCCGATTTATCTTCTTGTATATCATTCCAATCAATACAGGTCTTAAATGTCCATTCATTTTAACTCCTTGGAAAAAACCGAAATGATAAGCGTAACAGCCTAAAATCACGGATCCAAACAATCCTCCAGCGTACCTGTAAGCATCTCCTTTGTTTCCTGCTTCATAAAGCTCGAGCACCTGACTTAAGAAATAGGCAAAGGCCAACTTGCAGGCATTATAGACCAGAGTCAAGAATTCTTCCTTGAAAATTCTCCTCCAAAAGACTCGCATTATAGGCCAAAACAGCGAGGGTTTTCCGTGCTTTTTCTTGTATCTTTCGTACTCTTTCTCGAATTGAATCGTCTTATAACTCACTTCCTCGCTTTGGCCGAGCAAAGGAAGATCTTCAAGTCGCAATGTTCCACCTTTATTCTTCTTTCTCAGTTGACAGAGAGAAATGACAGCATAGAGATAATGAATCTTGTTGATGAAACCTGCTCTTTCATAAGGAGAAGGTTTCGGATCGATTTGATCATCAAGTGCAGGCTCCGATTCATCTAATTGCTCTCCGTTGCCTGAATGTGGGGCCTGGGTCTTCTCTCCTGGCGAGTGGATTTGAATAAGCTTGTAATCGGTTGTCAGAGGGTCTAAATTTGCATCTGCATCAGTTTTGATACAAATTTGTTCAGTTTGCACGGTTTCTTTACCGCCTTGAGAACCCGGATCAGGTCCTGGTGTTTCCTCGTATAAATAGGCCGAGTCGTCTGGTTGATGGCTCTGTATGTAGAATGCTTGGTATCCAAACCCGTTCATTGCGTTTCGGAATAATTTTTTGCTGATTAAAATTGAACCAAACTCATCATCTCTTAGACTTAAAGACTTTAACTGACTCGATTTCTGATGATTCGATAGTGAATCACGTCTAAAAAATTCTAAAGAGGTATCAGCGTATGATTCTTAAATAAGAATTTCAAATATGTTTGCTAAAAGACATCCTTTGCGTTCTATTAAGGAGGTAGTGTCAATAGAACGTCTTACTCAAACAATCTCACCTCTCAATGTTACATTTTAGAGGAATCGAGGCGGAGATTTGATCTCAATGAATTTTTTTTTTATTGATGCCTGCTTCTATGTGGTGCATAGTACTTTCTATTAGAATTGAAAGCAAGCTTTTATGCACTATTCATCTCAGAAGCTACCATATTCAAACTAAAATCAAGAGTCACAAATTAAACTTTACCATTCTTGAATTGCTATTTTAGAGTATCAGAGAACCATCCTAAGCTAAATATTTCGAGCATCCTTGATAATTTCAATGTAGATTTTGAATGACTTTCACTATTCAAGCTCTACTTGTTGCTATTCTGTTGAGTCGGGCCATTTCGAGCGTGTTGGAAATAGAGATCCATGACTCCTTTAAAGGAATTAATTCCCTTTTGATATTATCCTTTTTAAAGTAAATTTGATAAGTAGGACATTTTGGCGCGAAACTCGAAACATCTGCTTTCGTACTTCTCAAAAGTTGAAGAGAGTACTTCAATAGCATAAATCAAGAAAGCTGGCTATAATATATAGAGAACGAGGATAAGACATATTATTTATGCACAGCCTGTTTTTTGAGGCTTTTAAAATCACATAAAGATAAATGAAGGCGCTGAATGACTTTAAGAGAGGGAGAGCTGGCTCTCTTATCTCCGAACTCGTGTTTTCTTGACTTTCTCTTGATTTTATTAATTGCTTAATAGGATATGTCGTATTTTTCGTGATTACGGACAGAAAAATGAGCCAAGAAAGCGCGTATTCATCAGAACAAATGCATGGACAACAGGGACTTGTTATTTCTCTTGAAAATAATGCTGAATCTGTCTAATATCCCTAATTTCTAATTCTCTTTAGTTGATTAATAAATTTCCCAGTCTCTCAAAGATTTAAATCCTATGAAAATTGATATTATCATTTGAAAAGTAACTATCAACTGGGGTATGATGCGTAACCATCTCAGTTTTCGAGAAATTATCACTGTCTCGCTGTCGAATCTCTCAATTAAAAAAAAAAAGTGAATAAATTGAATCCAAATGGTCATCATTTATGTCAATTCTTTCCTTTTCATTACGTTTTTGCCATTTGTTACACAGCTACAACGACAATTGACCCATCAGTTTACTAATATTCAAAAGCATCTTAAACTTACAGTATATAACTAGTAGGTAAATATTCTCTTAGTTTAAATTAGCATATCTCCTTAGTTTTTATTTTAGAACTTCAGAATCTTGATGTTTTTTAACTTTTTTTTCCATACCTGCTCTAATAAGAGACCCAAACAGTGCATTCTGACCCAGCAACTGCCATGCCTCCTTAGGAATATTTGGATTTTCCTGAAAGTTAATCGACCTCAACATCTTCCACGAAGAATTTCCTGCTATCGCTTTGATTCCGGCATCTGTAAGTCGGTTCCTTCTCAAACAAAGACTCTCAAGTGCAACCCACGCTGAGTTCTTCGCAAGTCCTTCGGCGCCTAAATCGCAAATAATATTCGTATTCAGCGAAGGCACTTTCAAATTTTTCCAATTCATATTGCTTCCCAGCGCAATTGCTCCTTCATCTCCAATCCTATTATGATCGAGATACAGTTCCTCTAGTGATCTCCAAGCCATATTCGCAGCTAAATCTGCAGCGCCTCGATCACAGATACCATTCATTTGCAACGAAAGCAATTTTAATTCTGGCCAATCAGTAATTTCTGCCAGAATAGTGCATCCTTTGTTCGTGAGCTCACATTGATTCAAAGACACAACTTCCAGCATTTTCCATGGGTTATCTTGTCTGAGTCTCTCAAAATCCGAGAGATCGAGTTTCATTAATAATAAACTGAGGATTCTCAGCTTAGGCCACGTTTTGTTTTCTAAAATCGGTCTCGCGCTGCACCGGTTGTGAAGATTTGTAGAAAGGTAAAGTTCTTGGAGATTTTGCCATGTTCTGTTCTCTCCGATCACTTTTAGCTCTCGATTCGCCAATCCAGTGTCTTTGAGATCTATTTTAGTGATATTATCAGCATAAGGATTGATAATTAGGTCATGATATGCATTTTCACCGAGATTTTGGCATTGACCTCTTTGATAAAAGAGCTTTTTATAGCCATCTTTTAAAACTGAGGCGGTTTGGATATTTACATTAGATATCTCCAAGTTATTAGAGTTGCTTTCTTGCATGTTGATACGTCCCAAAGTTGGATTGTTCCGGAGTTGGCTCCAAAAGCGAGTTGGCAACCATCAAAACTAAACGTAATGCTGCCTGGCACTGGTGAAGTACTCTTATGAAAGGCATGTGTGTAATCTTTAATTGGAAGATTCCAGACTCGAATATAATTGTCTGAGAATTCCACAGCGATTCTTTTGCCATCAGGACTAAACGCGAGCCCTTGATCCTTATTAAATGCTACTTCAAACTCATGAGTTATCGTTCCAGAATCAAGGCTCCAAACTCGAGTAAACCTCTTGTTGGTCACAGTCACCATTTGTTTCCCATCAGCGCAAAATGCGCAAGCATCAGCAATATCCGCCTGATTTCCCAATGATCGAACCCAACGTTTTCTCTCGACGTCCCAAACGATTACCATGCTGCAATGTTCACCGAAAGAAACAACCTTCTCAAAAAGCAAAAAGAAATGCTTGCTGTCCTGACTGAAGCCGCATCCGTTTATACCCCCATAAGAGACCGGCAGTTGCAAATGCTGAGGGCGCTTCTCTGGCTTAACGTCCCAAATGTAGACAGCTCTGATAGTTTTTCCGATTAGCTTTATTTTTCAGACTGAATAGACGGTTTCGTATTGGCTCGCCGAAATCAATAAAAATGCATATGCAGATTCCTTTCGCAAGGTCCCAAACCCTAACGGCATGGTGTTGCATTTCAGACGAAGCCACTAGCTTACAATCAGGGCTAAAGCAGCAGCTATTAGTGTTAGACATGTGCCCTCTAAATCTTTTGATTTCCTTCAAAACGGCGTTTTTGATGTCTCTTTCGAGAATGACCAGCTCGTTTAATGAGCTATGCATCCGATGTCTCCGTTTAATGTAAAAACTGGCCATTCTCCGAAAATGGCTTCTGACAGGTTCGTTTTCGTCAAATTCGAATTTTTTAACCAAGCGCGGTTAAAGTTAACACCGCTTAGATCAGCTCCGGTAAAATCAGTCGAATCAAAGTCTCCGTCTTGGAGGTCTGCTCCAGAGATGCTAATAGCTCTGAGGTCCATACCTTTGAAATTGTATCGGAGGTGGTTAAGGATTGTGATTACATTGGCGGCAGCAGTTGTAAAGCTCTTTTTCTGGATTTGTTGAATGGTTGATGATGGGTTATCAAGCGGTCTAGTCGATTCGCCGACTCTTGAGAATGTAATCAACCGGATAAGGTCATTTGCGCTAATTTCGTAGTCATTTATAGCGTCTCCAATAAAATCCATTATCGGCTTATCAGTAGAATGAAGGAGTTTATAGTTTAAAGTGCTGCAGCTAGAAGCTACTGAAGGAAGATCTTCTGTATTCCGTGATTCTTTGATCTCTTGCTCTAATTTTTGAGCGAAAAAGAACTCCTTCAGAATCTTAGCTGTGAAGGCAAGTTTATTTCTTGAGGAGGAATTTAGAGTTTCAGACATGATTGAAGATGACACCAGAATTGCATCTTCTTGGTCATCGTGGTTGTGATCAGGTTGATGAGTCTCATCATCGACGCTAAAATTACTGAGCTTCAATGCCCATTCCTGCGCCCGACGATGGATCCTCTCTCGTATGGGCTCTGAAGGTTCGCAATTCGCTTTCCTTATCGCATTTTCAAATCTCTGATTTACGAATTTCAGGGTTTTAGTCAATTTCCTTTCCTCTATCAAGGGCCATGACGATAGCTCAGATTGTTTGTCTTCTTCATCAGATGTACATGAACTGTCATCGTTTCGTTTGGCGAGATTTTCAAGGTAAGGATAAATTTCGAGAGCAGACTGTAACAAGAAGGGTGTATTTAACGTTTCTCCTAACCCTAATCTCGAAATCACCCATTTAAAGTCGCTTACTCGAGGTGGCTCCTCTGGATAATCGGTATGTTTGATCAATTTTCCCAATAACTTTTTTCGCTTTCTTTCGGAGATTGGAATTAATACCAACTCTACGAAAGTATTCATTCTAGGCTGGGAAATTTCTTTCTCAAGAGGAGCGAGGAGTAGTTCTGGTCTCGGGATGCTTTTCAAGCTGTCTTCCCGGCAGATTGCAACGAACTTCGCGTTCGTCCATTCATTCAGTCTGTATTTTGAGTAAAAATTTCTTTCGAAGGTTACTTGGTTGTCTAATTAAATGACTTGGTAGTCCGCTTCATCAAAGATAAAAAGCAGTTTTTTTGTCGCGTCTGAACGCAATAATTCAATTTCAGATACATCGAGGAGTAAGTTGGAGTAAAAAACATCGTAAATTGATGTATTAGAGAGATTTTCTGGTTTGAGAGGTCGATGTACAAAGGTAACCAATCTTCGAATTCTTGTCTTTCATTCAAGACCATAACTCTCTAAAAAAATAATGATTTTCCTATTCCCTGCGCTCCACTAATCAGAAGTATCTTCTCAGCGAGACTTTTCAGCAAGAAATCTCTTATATGTTCATCGAGATAGCGACGTTTGTTATCGCTGAAACTGCGGAGTTTTGCCTTAAGCTGAAAATAAGAGAGAAGGGCCTCCTCTAAAGATTTGTCCAAAAGAATCTGATTCTTATATTCATTAATTTTTTTCATTAAATTCTGTGCTACGTCTTTCTCGTTGCCACTCTCTGAGAGTTTTATTCGAAGGCATTCGCAAGACATTAGAATTAATTTTATTGAATATGGATCCTTCTTCTTTGATGTGTATTGGGCTTTCGCTCCATTCCAAAGTAGCCATTTTTTCTGTCTTGTCTTCGCGACTAGTTAAGTATTCGCGAAATATAGGTTTCTTTAATTCAAGCTGAGGTTGTCTCTTCCTTTTGGTATTCTCATCGAGATCAACAGAGATATCTTTTAAGCCCTTCCAATTTCTGTTTTGATATTGAGTTTGTGAATTGAATTTGGACTGATATTGTTCTTTTGTAGGATCAGGAATTCGAGATTCATCCAACTTTTATTTCTCCGCAAAAAATCAGTTCCTAAATCGCCAATTTCACAATCCTGAAGAGAGAAAGAGTTTGCAGTCCTATCCAAGATTTGTTAAGGCTCAGTATCGCTACTCCATTATTTCCTCCGCAATTGTGGCTGAAGTATAGGCCTCTCAAGCGAGGTAAATCCTTGCTAGCTAAAATTACAACAGCCTTGCTACCCGTAATTTAAATCTAACATTCTCAGGTACATGAAAGGTAAAACTAATATCTAATAGTACCGATATCTATATCTTATATCTAATGAAAGAAGAGTATTGGATGCACCATAACATTTTTAGTGTCACAGAGAAACAAATCTTGTGACCATTCTTCAGCGTTTTCGTCATTCTATATGCGAATCGTATTGTCCTTGCTCGCACACGCTGTGACAAATCAAGGCGAGTCCATAGTGATTTCGGAAAGGTGTTATTACTTCCGATCTCAGAACAAGATGCTTTAACAATTCATCTACATTCTCAATAATATCCAATTCGCGAGCGCCTATTTGGCATTTTACGATGGCTTGAAAAGTTTTGCACTTGTCATTTATTGGGTAATTACTTTATGTAAATGAAACATATAGTAATATCTTTTTCAAAATCTCATTAATATTGTTTCCTTTAATGCCTTAGGTGACGTATAATATTACGATAAAGCTGGTATTCACTATTATCAGATGTACTCTTCAAATATCCTAAAATTCCGGAATTTCACGCAACACCCTGGCGTCTCTTCAACATAAGACAAAATATATTTCAGAAATTTTCAGTTTCTTCTTCTAAAATTCGCAAAATGAGAATATAAGACTTTCCATTATTTGAAACAAAGAGTAAACACCTACATCCCATTATTTTTCGATACTAATCTCCCTATTTGAAGCCAACGTTGTTTTACATTAATAACTCTTTAGGGTTGTTGCGATAAATAACTTCTTTTTCAAATGTATTAGAATCGCGATCATCAAAAACGAAGCTAACTATTTTTATCAAATAAATTTTCTCACACGAATAAATATTTGAAATAACCGCAAATAGCAATTAAAAATCCATCATGTTTAACAAGGAGCTGAAAGCCATTCTAATCATCTTGGAAATCAGCTTCCTTCTTCACTCTTTTTCCCACAATGAAATTGGCTAATTCAATTCTATAATTGAGGAGATTATAGTGAGAAAAATATTGGTCAACTTTACTCCAGAATCAATTCCTTCTGCTTCTGGCTTTCTCGACTAAATTGCTCTGTACCATCGCCAGAGCCCTTGTCGTCATTTTACATAACAACAATTTCATTATTTTCACTGTTCTACGACTATGACCTTTCTTAATCATCTTCAGGACTACGACCGTTAGGAGGACCCTAGCAACCGGGCTTATTCCCATTGCTTGAGCCAAAGAAATCAAATAGTTCTGTGCCCATTTTTTGGATTCTTCATCAGTGCTATTCGCCGCCACCACAAGCACAATATAGTGACAAGACACTACCGCGCCCAAAATAAGGATATACCCAATAATCGATTTTATTTTGGCTATTTTTCGGGATCTATGAAGCTTTTTGAGTTCCTTTTCGCGTTTCAAGGGATCATTCCTTGTGGCTCTAAGAATACTATCAGTACTTCTCCTAAATTAATAAATTTTTAAATTATCGAGAAGACAATGATTATGGAATTACATCTTTGAAATAAGTAGGAAATTGAGGATCACGTTGAGTGGAGTCGCAGTCACCAATGGTATCCCGAGTAAAATTAATGTGTCTGTCATAGAACTCTAAGCCAAACGTCCAGGAGTTATTTCTCCAAAAGTAACAAATAATAGATCTGTTACCCTTTCAGATTTGTTGAAAATGGACGAAATAGCCATCAAAAGGAGAATTCTGGTATATAGGAGTATTACTCGAGGGGCTCTTGGGAACATACCGTCTTCGTAAAAGTAGAGAGATGTGAAAACGTGCCCGTACTGGTGTATTAAAAATTAGTCGAGTTTGGAGTAAGATATAATTTACTTTGAGAGCATGTATGAAAGTTTTGAATGGATTCATATCTAGTTTGAAGTTTCTGATGTTCTCTGGTAAAGTTCTTCGAGCTCTTACTCTCTGAGATTCGGAAGGGTTATTAATTCTATCAGTATTATTTTTTAATTGCCAGGGCAGTGTTGAGCTATAGCGCAGTGGCTTGACAATTCTTCCCTTTATACAAGTCAACGTTATCAACAGCCAGAAAATAAGGCCCCAAAGTATCCAAAACACCCATGATGAAAGATATTGGTAGGTCAAAAGAGCCGCTGCCTCAGCCAATTTAGATAAGTTTGACTTTTGAAAGATATTCAATGTTTTAGTAGAACTGAGGCTGTCGAGTTTTGGACATGAACATTCATAATATCCACCATTTAGTTTAGGTGTGCAAGCAGAGTTGGAGCAGTTGGAATAAGTTTGACCAGCTGTAACTGGATATGAGATCGTTGCGGCTACATTGCTTGAATATGAAGAAGACTCTGTTGAGTCTTTGGTATTCACAGCCACGGAGACCACTGGAGGTGTGTTATCAGCTTTTTGTGTTTGAGGACAGGCTAATAGATTGTACACCCAGAAGACGGCTTGAATATCAACAGGATCAGAGCCTGAAGAGCCACTGCTTGAACCACTCAACACTATTTTGGGGAGATTTGGCTCCTGGATGGTAAATCCAGCAAGATTACTGGGAGGTACTCTCGCTGAAAATAATATGAAATCTGTAGTATTGAGAGTATATGGTTTAGAATCTGCTGCTTTCCCCCATAATTGCAGCACCCCAAGTTGATTTAAACATTTAATGGAGGAATCGTAAAGAGCTCTTGAAGTCTCCAATTCATTATTGCAATCAACTTGAAAAATATATTGCATGCAAATATCGATGATCTGAGCAGCCACCTGCATTTTCTGAGGATCAAATACATGAGCAGGAG
>ENA-UOUE01001361-UOUE01001361.1-compost-metagenome-genome-assembly--contig:-NODE-1361-length-15630-cov-8.510641_pt1 | contig 15630 bp, 11 predicted proteins | sample MGYA00238146_ERZ747223 | MGnify/ENA primary metagenome ERZ747223 (study PRJEB28781, sample SAMN06268865) | compost metagenome | isolation source: single cell | place: USA: California, Emeryville, Joint... | reverse complement strand
TTATTAGTGCCAAACGATGTGAAGTTAAATGATAAATGACGACAGAGGTAGAAGAGCAAAACGAGAATAAAAACTTTAAAGGGGAAATTTTGCTCAGAAGAAGTCTCCTGCCTCATAGCTTCTATGAGGTGAGGGTTAGTAGCTGACCAGAAAGTGTAGGAAGCGGGTGGATGTTAAATGTGACTGTATTCCGCGTATTCGGAGTTCTCATAAGAGAGAATGAATTAGAAGCATGTCATTTGTATTTTTATTGAGCTTCCAACGTTCCTTATGCTTTCATATATGCAATCAATAATATTTATTTTCTTCTCCCAGACTCCGCTTCCTTTTCGTCTGATTAGGCTGGGAATAGTCCCATTTTTTCCTCAGATTTTATTGCGAGAAATCGTAATGAGGAAGGAGAGGGAAAAATAAATACTACTGTCGTGAATGGTAGCGTATTAGGTAGATGTGGACATATAGAGTTTCTAGAAAAGAAAAAAGTTAATATCAGGCGATTAGACACCAGAAGATTACGCATATTATTTTTAGACGTTAAATCATAAAAAAATATTTTCAAGTCATAAGGTATTAACTCTTTCTGCAATTCGATAATCTAAAACGTATTCCATTTTTTTGAAAGTCCAGTTGAGTTGATTACCGTCTAACCTGCTGATATTTCACCTCAGTGCTGAAATTCGGAGAAAAATTTCAGAATTCACCCTGAAAAAATAGAAAATCAAAGGCTTTAATATTATTTACTGGATATTTATTGGCCAGATCTGTGTTCAATTTACAAAATTAATTTATCTGAAAACGAAAGAGAATTTTTAGAAGCTTGTGAATTCATGAATCGAGTCCCTGAGAACGTGCAAGAAATGATGTTCACTCAGATCTTGAGTCGACCTGAGAACAAGACTTGTGCAGACTGTAATGCCAAATCTCCAAATTGGTGTTCAATCGACTTTGGAGTTGTGATCTGTCTTCAATGTGCAGGTAAAATCTCTTCGTTCGTGTCTCTTTGTATTGAAACTATTTCCACTCAAAGGCGCGCATCGGCAGCTGGGTCCAAGTGTCACAAGAGTACGGTCTGCGAAGCTCGACAGCTGGGAAATTGAGGACATTAATATCATTTCTGCCACAGGAAACAAAATTGCCAATCACTATTGGGAAAATAAAATGCCGAAGCACTTTAAACGTCTCGAGGTGGGTCTACCTATGGATGAAGTGAAGAACTATATATTTGAGAAATATGTGAAAAAATCATTTGTTTCTCCTACTGTTAAACATCCAGTCCGAGAGTATCTGGCAGCCGTGAAAGCACGAGATATTACTCCTGGTGAATTTTACAAGACTTACCTCAAGAAGTAATATTTTGGCTTTACTTAGTTATTTACAGGTTAGCATAGAATCGATGAAAACACTCCACCGTTGGGACTAGAAAAATCAAAAAGCAGCGGGCTAGACTTTTCTGAGACGTTTAAATTACTAAGTGCTAAACCATTTAGCAGTACAGGCGGAAGGAAGACACAAGAAGAGGGGTATTGCAGCGCTTTTAATCAACTCCTAAAATCTTCAGACTCGGCTGAAACCAAAAGTTTATTTGATTCATTCAAAGCAGCTCCCTATGAAAATAAAAATATGAATATAAATCAATCAATTGTGAGCTCCCATCAAATACCAACAGATAGCTCAGGTCAGAAAATTTCTCAGATTCAGCAGCACCCTCAAGCGAATACCATTTCTAATTCGCCGTCTCAAGTGATTTACGACTTATATAAACAGCCTTCAAACCAACCATCTAATGGACCTCAAAGAGCAAATCTGCCATTAGCAAATAATCTAAACATCATTACTCATAACCAGAAAAACCAGCAGCAGTCTTGTGTCCAAAATTTTGGCAATAACTGCAATCCTCAAAATCACCATCTAAGTTTCGCTGGACACAGCCAGCAAAATACGAGGACTCCTTACAACAGCGCTCAGTGTTCGGCCGAAGGGGTTTTGAGTTCTCAGAATCCATTTCTGAGCTTTGGCATTTCCGCTCCTAGCAAGCAAAATTTTGGATACAGCAATAGTTCTCAAAATGTACACCCTCTCACTAATGTGGACAATCCTTGGGCACATACTCTCATGGCTACTACACAGAACTCCTGGATATGAGTGAGATGCTGTTTTTTAATAGTAGAATGCTACTATTGATTTCCACCTTCAGCTTGCTCTCTGACTTCCCATATACGTCTTACATCAATTAATGAGATACTGAAAATCTATAATAGCTCTACTCTTCCTATTTCAACTATTTAGCAAGTGATGTAAAGAAATTTAACAATTAATTAGAAGCATTATATTATCACTTATTCGCAAGGTTTTTTATTGAATAAACACCAATTAATAACCGACCACGTTGATTCAACCATTATTAGCCTCAGTAGCCTAATATGGAACCTATATGTTAAAGCAGCATTCTATTAGGATGAGAGAAGATCTATCTCTCCATTGTTTTTTATTTAAAGTGAGAAGTACTTAACGAATAGATGGGTGAACTATGGGGATGGACAGTTTCATTGTTGTTGATGATCTTTGCTTGAAAAAATTTCACTAAATGAAGATCATTTTTTCCAATTAAAAAATACAATCTACAATAACTTCCTCCATCAGGTATGTTAAAATCTCTAGCGTATCTTGGTTAAAGAAAATAGTAGGAACAATCAACAAGAATTAGTGTTAGTGGCGTCGTGTGAACAGAACACAATCATTTATTATTATTGCCTGAAAGGACTATGTAAGACTGAGTTCCACTTTGTTGGTTTTTTTGCAAAGCGCGCATAAGCACTGATTGATCTGCTGCGACACCTTTGACCTTCTTTTCCTGCTCCTGCTTCTTTCTCATCTTTTCTAATTTATTCTTACTAGGCTTTTTGTTGTGGAAGATATAGCATTGATATCTGAAGGCTTGTTTCGGTGTCATGAGTCTTCCTTTCTCGTCTCGATATTCTAGTTTGATTCTATCCTCTGTAGTTTGGCCAGTCTTCTTAAGCACAGCGTCGTATGTTTTATCTTTTGCTCTTCCTATCATCAGGCAATTATAAGCAAAAATCGAAACAAATTTCTTATTACCTGTAATATCTTGCACTTGGTTCAGAAGTCCTTTATCTCTAAGAGAACTCAAAGCTTTGAACATTCCCTTGCCAACATTTTCTTCTTCCAAAAATTTAACCTCTTCTTTAAGCTTCTCAGGGTCTTCTTCCTTTTCTTCGTCTTCCTCTTCCATGGGCTCTTTAGCAGGTTCCTTTGAGTCCTTGGCAAGATCCGTGTTTACAGTGCCATTAGGGCGAGCACTCGTGATGCCTGGTTGTTTCGAGTGAGCAAGCAATTTTTCCGTTGGAAGTGCCACATGAATAATACTCGCCGTTCCGCTTACCGAGTCTTTGATTGAGAGAGGGGTTGGCGCTATTTTTCTTGCTTGATCTTGGTTGATCTCGGCTTCTGTTGGAAGAGTTTTTAGGAATTCCGTTTCCATTTTCAGTGTTTGCAGGTCTTCTTTTTTCTCATTTGGGTCAGCTCTAACAGTTGAAATAACTTCTTGCTGATTCTGATCAGAGTTTTTGCTCTTAATTTGGAACTCGACTTTTTGATTGAGATCAAGGAAGTTTTTAAGTGCACTTTCTGGAGTTTGCTCCTTCTTTTGCATGATTCTTCTCGACATTTCGATCATTTGCTCTATTTCATTGTACCCATCGTCATCATCAATCCTTCTTGCTTGCTTTGTTTTTTTCTGAGCGTTTTCAAGAGCTTGATTGTAGTTCTCCATCTTTTGTTTCTTTTCGATCTTCTCCTTCAAGTCCTCGTCGTCGTTCAATCCTCGAGACTCTCTGTTACCATGGTCCGCAGACGAGAACTCTAAGTTTTCTTCTAAAAACTTGATGATGTCCTCTTGTGCTTTTTTCTTAAAATTCTTCTTCTTTGGCATTTTGAATCCGCCAGTAGTACTCTCTTCTTGAGTCATATATTCAGATTGAATATTCGTAGAGGTGTCAAGACTCTCGATATTCGCCTTCTTCTTGCTCAAAGCAAATTTAATGCTTTCTGCCTTCCTCAGACGCTCTTGATTATATTCACCATGACTGTCCAACATGAAACCTTCCTTTTCCATTTTTACTTCGTCATATTGTGGGAGTATGCTCTTAGGTGCATCATCATCATAACTTTCTAAGCCTAGTTTCTTCTTTTTGGCCTTGAGGGCCTGCTGAATTCTGTATTCTTCTGACAGATTAATATTTTCCAGAACATCTGCGTCTCCTTTAATCCCATCTTTGTCCAAGATGCTTTGGTCTTTCAAGGTGAGCACAACTTCATGATCTTCGATGAAATCCTCGAGATCGTGGGCGATTTTCACTCCCGCTAAATGTTTGTTTGACATTCTTTCGTTTTCAAACTCAAATAAATTTTAGAATAGGATTTTTTTGATTCCTCGAAGGTATTAACACATGCAGTAAAATATATCAACTTTCCGCTTTGAAGTATCAAAGGTCCTTTTTAAACGAGTCAAGAAACTTTTTGAAGATTGATTTACAGCATAACTTAACCTCTCAATATAATGCGTGTATGATTCAAAGTCAGCCATTTTGACAGACGAATGATGAAAAAACTAGTTTTGACCAAGAAGCTGCGAAGCTTCGACTGAACGATCATTTGGATTTATTAAGCTATTAAGCTTTTGTTGGACGATAAGTTGTTCAATATACTTGCTAAACTCTTGTCGAGTGACTCCCATTTGAGTGGCGACCTGCTCGTTGGAATGTGATTGATTCTTTAACATTGATTTTAGCTCTTGGAATGACTCCTGAAGCCGACTAGCCTGTTGTTCCTGCTCTTTTTTGATAAACGCAATGCTGTCTTCTATATCTTTTAAACGCTTTTCTTGCTGCTCGGTCTTTTTTGCTGTTGCGTTATGTGTCGTGTACATCTCATACAGCGGCAACACGAGTAGTATCAGATAAACCATAATCTCATAGAAAAACTCAACGCCTTTTTCAAGAGCAACGTCGTCGCTAAGCGGCTTGATGAAGAGAGCATCTGGTGTCTCTATCTTGAGAAATTTGCGATTAATCCATGATTCTGCACGGTTATAATAGTTTCCGAGCGCAACAAAGTAAGCTCTGAGAAGTCGAGGTGTATTTTTTGTATTCCCTAGATGATATTTTTTTGTATAGTTGACCATGGGTCGAGTGAAGACTCTGATCACCAAGGAGAAAATCTTGAAGAAGGGAATCATGCTTAGCTATATTCTGTCCTCAAAAATATTTTTATTTAGCTTTTAATTGCATATCTTTTTCATGACAAGCCATATCGTAAGCTGGAGCTGGAAAAAAAGCAGGCGAAATTCCAATCAATAAAACAGGTCTCGATATACACTCTGTTATAGTCATTGCTTGAGTCAATATATAATTTGATACAAAATTATTATGAAACACATAGCCTTTAGAAGTTTCTTTCATTGAAGAGATATTCGACTATCTTTACTCAGAGCGTCCGAAACCTGGATTAGGTGGGATAGATCATTATTACGTATAAAAAGAAGCAAATTCGAACTTATAAACAGAACAAACATACTATATAGCAAAGCTGACTTCTTCCTTAAGCCGTTAATGATTCCGAAAATCTCACCATGGAACAACTTCTAAAGAGAGAAACAACCCAGCTCTTCAGATTTTCCATTTCTTTCTTCGACGGCTTAGTACCGAGCTAACCTCATATATTCACAATAATTTGTCTTACAATATATGAACTTTTTCAATAATTTTCCTTTACATTCTGAATCTAAATCTGCTTCTCTACCGTTTCAACAATCTTACTATTATCACCACCATCACCGTGTTATTTTACATGAATTATATTGAGCAGTTGAGAGTCAACTCCCTGCTCAATTGATTCTTCGTCCCGCAATTTTCTCCTTTCCATGGGCGTTTCAAAATAATGATGATGGCAGAACTAAGATTATATGATTATCGTAGTGAGAACCATTAAACTTGATATGTGGTGTTGATCTAATCAACGCGCTATAGACTCGATCCGATTTTAATTCTGGAGGAAGGTAGTTCTGACGTGCGGAATTGTATAGGTTTTGCTGCTGCTGTGTGGACTGCTTCGAAAATAATTCAGGAGCCTTCCTTGGGTTTTTGCTGTGTGAACGCTGGTTTTGAGCACTGTTTGTTTTATTTTCTGATTTAATTCTACTTTCAAAATTATCTACATTCATTCGTTCTTTTTCTTTGCTCTTTTTCTCTTCGTTTAAATTTGCGCTTTTGGCGGTTTCTTCCTCCTTTGTGTTTTTTTCCGAATAAGGTTTCATTGTAGCCTCTAAGGGTGACGAAGTAAGCCCTTCAAGTCTAATAATAGCTCTTGGAGAAGATATCTCAGGACTTTCTTTTAGTCTCTTGTAGGGTTCACTTCCCAGAATCGCATCACTTTGCTTTCGTGATTCATCTAAGATGGATACAATATTACAAATTAGTATAAGGGACACGAGGGATAAACACAAAAATGCTGCCTTTACAAGGCTGAAAAATATATATTTGAGAAAGAATTGAGGCGTGAGAATAGTCGCAAATGCTAATGGTGATGTACAACTATACAAGCCCCTCATTGTAGAAAAAGAGGGAAAAACACTCTGATATTTTGATTTGAATTTTACCGGGATTTAAAATAGGATCTGTAAGGTTTTTCTTTTTCTTATGAATTTTGAGCTCCATTAGAGGGTTTTCTAATGAGCGATACTTGTGAATCATTGCAGTCATTGCTATTTCTTTGTTTGAGTTTTCAAAGCGCGCACCGAAGATTAAATTATAATTCAAATTTGTTTATTCAATTTATAACCCCAAAATGTTTTTGAAAAAGCCTTCATTTGATAACTATTTGAACCCCATAGGTTCATATATTTGAATTCATATCACACAATCCTGTATAACGTAAAAGAAGTCATCGTCTATTGAATTTGAAAGCATAGACATCAGTACCAAAAACTAAGGATAGTAATTTTGAATTACTACTGATTAATGATTGTTAATTTTACGCAATTACAAAGATACAACAAAGGAATAGGGACATATAAAATGTACCACTATAAACAAAAAATACATTTTTTACAAATAGCAATCATGATGCCTCAAACATCTCTTTTAAAAATAATTGTTATCACATTGAGTCAGGTTATGCTCAACTTAAATTCTTTGAAACCTTGCTTTCAATAGAACTCAAGCCGAAAAAATTCTATTTAGAAAGCTTCATAGAGCAAAGATTTGGATACTATCGTATCTTATTTGGAGGGATGAAACTCCTATTAAAATGTTTCATTAATTGACAAAAAGATCAAATGACTTACTTAAAGTTTTTCAGAGTGGAGTTCTGCCCGCTCGTCCGATTTTTCACGGATTTTTGCTGTATATCCTGCAGAATAGTGTTTGTTTGCTTTTGTGCGTCATATAACGACTTCTCTGAAGTAATATTTCGAATTTTTGCTCTCGAAAAGGAATCATGACTATTATTTAAACAACTTTGATTACTCTTTGTCAATAAGGCTTATAATTTACTTGTGAGACTGGTTGACTTGAGAATAATTGCTCAGATCTAGCTTGTGAGTGATTTTTGATTTATTTGTTTCGTTCACTCTGAAGCAGTCATAAGAGAGATTGAATTCATTTCCACCAACTAGGCTCTTGTTAGCAGGGGAGACGAAATCATATAGTTTTGATTCATTTTCTTTGCTCTGGTTTAGCGTCAATTTCTTGCCATTGCCAGCTGAAAACTTTTCGAAAGTCTGGCTGGGTGAAGCGTACCGTGTGTTCAGATTTGTGTTATGAGAACTTGGGACCAGCACTTTAGGTTGATTTTGTGGTGTTTGCTCTCTCTTATTCGAAAGATAGGTTGGAGTGATGCTTGAACTGAGTTTAAGTTTTAAACTTGTCATACTGTTGGACACTGCCTTTGGCTCACTAGTTTGATCATGAGAAGAATGTATTTTCGAGTATTTCGTATTTAACACATCTTTTTGTGCTCTCTGATAGAGTGAGGATAATGGAGCTTTGGAATGTACGGCTTCAGTGGACAGAGTGACCGTGAGATTTGGAGTGGCTGTTGAGTCCATCTGAGGCCTACTGACCTCGTTTTGGAAAGACTTAAACATTATATCTCGAGATTGCGTGTCAACGCTTTGGAACTTCATATTGTGGGTAGATGAAGGACTTGAAAGTTTCAAAATGCTATTGCTGCTATAGATCTTCTTCAGAGAATCTGTGCTCAACTTGCCAGTATCGATCAAAGAGCTATTAAAACAAAGAAGATGTGAGAACCTCAACGGAGTGATTTATTTACATTTTAGATTGAAAGTGACGCTTGCTGCTGCTTTTGCCTAAGCTCTCATCTAATGCTTTTGAAGCATCGAGTTTTGTTTCCAGAGCTCTATCGTAGCTGACCGCCTTTTTCAAATTCGACTCCGATCTTAAATTATGATGTGACTCGTTTACTCCTGATCCACGGTTTTCTTGGATGAAGGTGTCATTCGATAGTGTTTTAGTTACTCGCGCAATTATTTGGTCGTTCTGAGCTGTGAGAGATCTATTGTTGTTGTTGATCTGCAAGCTTGTGTTGGTTTTTGAAAGCATCGAATCTAATTCAGATGCAAATCCTCTTTGTTTCAGCCTCTGATTATTGTGTGTAGAAGACGAGGATATATCGATTTTGCTATGGTAAACTGAACCTACAAGATTCTTCATTTGGCTTTTCAAATTTCGTGACATTGGACTTATGATATTACGATCAGATTCTGTAATATTTGGGTTTTCTGCTCTTTGGTTTTTCGGAAGCTCTGTGCTAATGACTACCTGCTTGGGCTCTATTTGAGTAGGCTTCCCTTGCTTAGACTTCGCCAAATTGTGGCTAAAAATGCTGTTGCTCTCGAGAATCGATATCAACTTTTTATAAGCTGCAGAATTTTTATCCTGAATCTGAACTTCCAAAGGTACAGAGTCTGCGGTTTCATGCACTTCCTGTCGCTGATGATAATACTTCTCCTCATTTGTAGCCTGTGACTGCGGTTCAAAATTCTGTATATGCTGATTCTCATGGCGAGGTAACTGTGATGAAGAAGGCTTTGATTTGGTTGAAGAGTTTTGCTGCTTGCTGTGTTTGTTCTGAGAAGCAAGGTCATACACTGTAACATATCGCAGTAATTCAAAGGATTCTCTCTCTGAAGATGCACTTGAATGAGAGCTCTGAGAGTCCCTCCTGCGCAAAGGAAAACAGTACTTTTTGTTTACTACAGATTTGTTGAATCGCTTTTCAATCTCCGTTCGAAAATCCCGTGTTTCTTCTGTATTTTCTGCAGGAACTAATCGATCTTGCAATGAATAGTCAGTTTTAACATTGGTGTTATTGCTGTGAATGCTTTCGAGTTTTTTAATGAGTTTTTTGTGAGGAGGGCTTTGACTGTGGGCAATGTTGCTCTCAAAAGGACCGTTCTTTGCTTTTCGTTCTGAGTCTTTTAGCTGCAATTTTTTCATTTTTGAAATAAGTTAAATTTGAGCTATTTAAAAACCAAAATTTTATCAGTTAGTTTCTTGGTACAATTTTTGCTTCACTCAGTGAGGCAAGGCTAAAAACTCTCAATGAGAGATATAATTTATCTTAGTCATTTCCCCTTGATAAAGCTCATCTGTATTCTGCAACATTGGGAATAGACTGCATTTCATGTGACTCAATGCGATAGTCATAGACTATTATCAAGTTTTTCATTATTGAACATTTTCACGGCTTCTTCCTTTTGTATTTCATTCAAGGCAAATAAATTAGGGACTAGTTGTACGAGCCCGTCGACCAGTGTGACTCCTGATTTGTTTGAGATTCCAAGTATGGAACAGAGCCCGCTTTTCTAAAAAGGATATTTTAAATTTATTTCTTTCTGCGAAAAAACAAGCGAATTTTGGATACATGAGTACCAGTCTCTATTTTGGACAGATCGTTATCGGACCTGCGGGAAGTGGTAAAGTATGCAAACACAAACTTCCAGAGACTCATTTCTTTAGTCAACCTACTGTAAAATTCTTCAGGATGCTGCTGAAACATATGGAAGAAATTTCATCATCGTTAACTTGGATCCTGCTGCTGATAAATTTTTCTACCGCTGCAATATTGGTAAATATTCTCCTCATAAACCAAACTGAACGACGTCTGAAGATGTTAGAGACTTAATCACCTTGAATGACGCTCAAGAAGAAATGGAATTAGGTCCGAACGGAGGACTCGTCTTTTGTTTAGAGTATCCATATGATTTAATCCTTGTGGAGATCTAATTTTGCTATTAGATATATTCTTGACAATATCGACTGGCTTCTTGAGAAGCTTGAAGGATTAAATACTGATGATTATGTGCTTTTTGATTGCCCAGGGCAGATAGAACTTTATTGTCATTTGGACATCATGCAAAGGATCATTAAAAGACTTGGAAAGTTTGGATTCTCGCTCATTTCTGTTTTTTTGATGGATTGCACTTTCATGAATGAAGAAACGAAATTTATCTCAGGAATGATGATGTAAATTTTTATAACCCCTGACTGCTGTGGCCCTAATCGTATTATCGCCTATAAAGCACATTATCTACGCTGATTAATCTTGGACTTCCTCACCTTACTATCCTTTCAAAATGTGATCAAGTCACGGATAAAAAGCTTTTAAGCAAGTACTTTATAGCAACGAATATCATCAGACTCATTGTTCCTTGATGCTTGCAGGTTTGTGAAGAAATTTGATGAGCTTGATGTTGTGAAAACCGATTTTATGGAGAATGAGGATGAAGGAGAAGAAGAAACGAAAGAGATGAAAGATGAGAGTAAGCCGAAAATTAGGAAGGAAAATTTTGATAAGAAATATCAAAAACTTTCGAGCGATATCAAGGACATTGTAATTGAAAAATTTCTTTGTGCGCCAATGTCACTCTGCCTTTCTTAATAATCAAGGTTGACGACTATAATTTGGTGGACTTGATGCCTCTGAATATCAATGACGAAGACACAATTAGAGATATAATCGCTCAGGCGGACATCATGATGCAGGTAAGATTTTGGGTTGTTACTGTGATGAAATTGAATTGTCCACAATTTTAGTATGATGAGCATATTGGACCGAATGATAAAATATATGACAAGCTCGACATGATGAATGAGGGGACCATGGGCGGTGAAGAATATTGAGCTTGAATAGGTGGTAGTTGTGTTAAATATTCAAAGTTCTTTTTTGTGTGTTTGCGCTTGAGTGATTAATGATCACTTTGCCTGAAAATGACTTGTTGATATTAGCTTAGAAATTGAGAAAAAATGATTTTGAAATCTTATAAATGACTACAGCAGACTTACACTTCATATCAGGATACTTCAATAGAAAGGGAGTTTTCCTAGATGCAATAGTATGATAGAGCTAAGGTTGAGAAATGAAAATTAATATCTTCAGAAATATCTTTTTGCATGTGAAAATTTCTCATAAATATAAATGAAATACTTTAAATGAGTATATTATATGAATTGTTTTCTCGAGGTACAGTCACTTAGTATTCTTATTTGTTGGATTAATCTACATATCTATAGTTGTTAGATCTACGCAGGTAATATGAATGCTTAGTTAAGCAGTAAAATTCACTATTTCGTTATCCAAAGTTCATTATTGAATTTGATTTTTATAGTTATACTATTCGGATAAAGGGAGTTCTATTTTGTTCATAAATCGCTATCAGCAGATGGCAATATCAATTCATCATTATGAAGAAATTTCACATTAACTCAACAAGTAACAACCAATACCCTTAGCATATATGTGCGTGTAAAAGCTTGAATTAATTTTTTTGTTTTGAAATAGAAAGAGGCGAACCGAGGGTATTAGTGGATATTTTATTCCTGTGCTATGATGATGCTAAACAAAAAATAAAAAAAAAGGGACTCAAAAAAGGTTTCGCCTAGGTTGGTTTACATTACTTTGATTCTTTTTAATATATTATAAAAATTCCAAATGAAATGCATTTAAAAGATTATTTAGATTTATATAAGGCTCAATTAGACTGAATTGATAATATTTAAAAAACAAAAAATTTTCTCTTCTGAGGTTTGGGCTCAGATTCAAAGATAATAAGTAATACCGAGAATTTTTCGTTCTCAGGTATCGTACACCTCATGCATGCTAGCAGCTTCGCAATACTGAACAAAGAACAATTTATTTGTTCTTCAATGGCAGCTGAGTTGTTTAACCTTTCTAATCTGGTAATTCTTTTGAAAGATAGTCATTATCAGTGTGTAAGTGGTATTAATTCGAAAGATCCCTTCTAAAGCAATAATTATGTATGCAATAAAGCGAAAATATGAATAATCGTAAGAGGTATTAAAATATGATATAATACTAATACTCTTTGTACGAGATTGTAAAAAACATTTTGAGAGTTACTTTTCAAAACTGAATTAAATATAAAATCAAACATTAAAGCGACTAAGCTTTCAAATTGATAGTTGTATTTGGAAAAAAATACTTTCATTAATTATCATCTTCAGCAAATTTAAGACAACTAATTGAATATGAAAGAAATTATGATGAAATATACTCGGGAAGAATTGCCTTCTTCTTCTTCATCAATAGTATTGAAACATTAGTTTGAGTTCAAGTATTCTTTCCTCCCAAGAGATGGGTTAAATAAATAAAACTATTAGGTTTATCACTTTCAGAGTTTTTTAAATTACTTTTCAATACAATAGTTTGAATTTGATATTATTGTAACTATTGATTATATCAATGATTCATTTAATTTTAACTCTATGTAATCTACTATAAAATATTAGTAATGTTTTAAATTTATCGGAAATATTGAGCAAGGAATTCAATTTTCATACCTTATCAGTTATTCTTCTTTTATCTTTATTCATGAATGTGGTTTAAATGTTTTCAAGAAGTAGATTTGCAATAGTCAACACTCAAATTCTTACTCAATACATCAAAATCTTTTTCATATCTTATTAGACTACTTTTTCTGACAAAAAAGAATCGTTTAATCCCTCGACAGAGCCTTCTTCTTCTGATGAAGAAAATACTAGCCAGCATCACTTCTTTGACTGATATCCAACAATGAATATCTATGCTAGTACTTCAATAATCATCAGAAGGGCTCTGTCTGTTCACTTAGATGTTTATTTATTCTCCCATATATTTTTTGCTTTGGAATTAATTAAATTATAATTGCACTGTAATTTCCTTCAATAATTGCTTTGTATGTAAAATAATGGTCTCCAGAATTCTACTGCTAAAAATTTCTTTAATCAAAACGATACTGAGAGCAATCATAATCAGCTAGTTTCGAAATCGCATCTGCACGGTTCATACCAATTCAGTTTGCTCAGCCTTACATAACGATTAATCTGCAAGAAAAAATTGTCGGGTTTTGTTTGTTCATGCTAATAACAAGAAGAAATACACAAAAATCAGTGCTAATAAATCACACATAAAACTGTCTTGCTCATCAATCCGTAGAAGATGGAATGTAAGCTCTTCTAAGTGTAGTTTTTTTGGCAGCCAAGATTTTAATGTAAAAATCATGCATTTCATCATTGTATTTATTGAGCTGGTATTTGTAATAGCCCAGTCCTGATAAACCTCCTAGAATGAGCGATTTGCACGTCTCCTTAAAGAGGCTCCTTGTGAGTGGAGCGCTAACGACATAATAGATGAAGAACGATGCTCCGACACCCAAAGCCACTGCCTTTGCATAATCTCTCTGAGTGTTGATGTTCATTTTTGATTGATTGTACAGAATTTGGTCTTCAAGTGGAAGGTAAGTAAAATTATCTTTGATAAAAGCCTGCTTTCTAAGCGGCATGTCTCTTGGCTTGAGAACAACAAGAGAGTTTTTCTTGTTAGAGTATTTTGCCAATTTTTCAAGGTAACGAATTTGGTCTTCTTGGAATAAAGTCACATCCTTTCTGAGCTGATCCAATGTAGCGAGAGCTTGTGCTGTTGTCGGTTGGTTCACCGAGATATCTGCTACCACAGCAGTGTCACTCATATTTGTACTTTCAATAAATTTATTATTGCAGGATACTGTAAATTCAAATAACTCAGGGCAAGTTTTGGATAATCAAGCTGCTCTCTTGCTTTATACCACAAGGCGTTTGCTATTCTCATAGCTTTTCTATCCATCTTTTAGACTGGCTGAGAGTCCTTGTTGAATTCCTCATTAAATATCAGAAATGATATGTTTTTTTTCATTTTTTTTACAAGTTATGAAAGAAAATGATAGTGTCATTGACCTCTACCAGAAAATTGATCTACAGGTATATAGCTGGAAAGAAGAATTTAAGCGTAGACAACTCTTTTCAAGCTAATGTTCATATCGTTGTTTTCAAGAGATTCAGGTTCTTCGACGAATGCCACACCTTCCTGTGGTCGTTGTCCAAAAGTTATGACGATCATTCCAACAATGGCCAAAAAGCCTCCTAATATTGCCAGAAATGCTAGATTACCCCAAAAAGATTATCGTGAGATATATTACAAGAGATGAATTACCTGGTAGTGATTGCCAGCCGAGGAGATATACGATCGCAGAACTCACTACAGGTTCAAAATAGAGGGCTGCGCTTAAATATACACCATCGAGATGGATAGCGATGTAACTCTGGATCACATAATTCGCTATTCCAGTTATGAGTCCCACCAATATATAATAGAAGAGCCACCTAAAATATAATTGGCACAGTCGTCAGAGAGATATTCTCATAGGAAACACTATTTACTGTTGCGAGAAACATCCGAATAGTCCTGTTTCCGGACTGAATCCAATAGTCGCCCCTCCAAATATCAAAGCTAGTATCGCGAGAAAAATGGCTTCGATTACAGAAATGAATGCGACTCCGAAATACAAAGGATATTCTTCTGAAGGTTTACCAGCTCGTATTGAAAGAAGCGTAGCAAAAAATGAACCGATGAGGGCTGTAAAATCTCCACAAATTACTCTCTTCCAAAAGGGCACTAGATTTAAACTTAGATGGTGACATTTCAAATGCATTGATTACCAGCTGAGAGGTCCACAAATACATATGAATGAAAAGAATTATCCATCAGGACGAGAACAGCTCCAACAAGCGATAAAGTCATTCCAATGCGTTCGAACCTGTCCCCCTCTTCTCTGAAAAATGTGACAAATTTAGATTCGATATTACATGCTCTATAATTTTACCCTCTGATCCGCCTCCAAGCAATAATGATTAATGAGGGAATGCTACTAAATAGAGAGGCATGAGCGACGCTTGTATAGTTCAAAGCGTATACAAAACTCAGCAACCAGAGTGCCTTCCCAATTCCAACAATGACCAAGCTTCTCACTGCCTGGGGCTCAAATAAAACTTTTTTCCGAAAAATTTCACCAAACTTATCGTTTCTTTTCTCATAAATGATGAACGGAATCAACAACAACGCTGTTATTTCGATTCTCCATAGTACTTTTAGCACGCTTGGAACACTGACGCGTAGCATAAAAGGACCAAATGATGCTCCTCCTATCACAGAAACGCACAGCAATATCCATCTAATAATTGTAAACGTTCTGAGCTTATACAACCGTGTAGAGAA